>Ga0310691_10000507_pt1 | contig 72015 bp, 63 predicted proteins | sample 176DNAGHGlowgp2_FD_203887 | JGI IMG/M metagenome (GOLD analysis project Ga0310691, IMG submission 203887) | Sheep rumen microbial communities from Palmerston North, Manawatu-Wanganui, New Zealand - 1766 DNA GHGlow gp2 (v2) (version 2) | ecosystem: Host-associated > Mammals > Digestive system >...
TTCACGAATCGCCCGGTACCATCATATGCATTTGTCCAGCATATAACGTATACCTTACCATATATTGCGGGCGCTTCGTGAAGCGCCCCTACGGAGAACAACACTCCACTTTCTCTTGAAGGAGACAAGCGCATGACCACCGCACTTTATGCAATTTTCGGAATATTGCTCTTCGGCCTGCTTGTGGGTATCCACGAGTTCGGCCACTTCGCCGTGGCAAAGCTCTGTGGCGTGAAGGTCCTGGAATTTGCCCTGGGCATGGGCCCGGCGATTTTGCAGAAGCAGGGCAAAGAGACCCTCTACTCCCTGCGCATCGTGCCCTTCGGGGGCTACTGCGCCATGATGGGCGAGGACGAGGAATCATCAGACCCCCGTGCCTTCACCAATCAGGCGCCCTGGAAGCGGGCGCTCATCCTTGTTGCCGGGGCAACCATGAACTTTCTGCTGGGCCTTGTGATCGTGATCATTCTTTACGCCGGCGCCTACGGTTTTCGCGCCCCCGTGATCGAGGACTTTATGGAGGGCTGCCCCTACCAGAGTGAGGAAGGACTCCACAAGGGCGACGAGTTTTACAAAATCAACGGCAAGCGCATCTTCATGCAGATGGACGTGGGTGACTTCCTCGACCAGGGCGACGGGGTCTATGACCTTGTGCTCAAACGCGACGGGGAGAAGGTCGTGCTCAACGACTTTCCCATGGAGCGCATTCTCTACGAGGGACAGAGCCAGAAGATGTACGGCTTCTACTTCGGGTATGAGGAGGCAACGCCTGTCACCATTGTGAAAAATGCCTGGAACACCTGCATGGAGTTTTCCCGCTGGGTGAAGCTCGGGCTTGACGAACTCATTCACGGCAGGGTCAGTGTGGAGGAGATGAGCGGCCCGGTCGGCATCGTGGACCTCATGGCCGAGACGGGCGAGAGCGCCGAGACCACCGGCGACGCCTTCTATAACATCTTCTACCTCACCGCCTTTATTGCGGTGAACCTTGCGATCATGAACCTTCTGCCGCTCCCGGCCCTGGACGGCGGCAGGATCTTCCTGCTGCTGGTGACCTGGCTCATCGAGAGCGTGACGCGCAAAAAGCTCAACCCCAAGTATGAGGGCTACATCCACGCGGCGGGCATGGTCCTGCTGCTGGCCCTGATGGCCTTCGTGATGCTGCATGACTTTTGGAGGATCTTTACGAAATGAAAAGAACCCAGACCAAACAGATACAGCTCGGCACGCTGCCTGTCGGCGGCGGCGCACCCGTGAGCGTACAGACCATGTGCTCCACCAAGACCTGGGACGTGGAGGCAACGGTAAAGCAGATCCGCGCCATGCAGGCGGCGGGCGCCGATATCGTGCGCATTGCCATCCCCGACATGGAGGCTGCCCGGGCGGTCTCCGCCATCAAGGAGCAGGTCACGGTCCCGCTCGTGGCGGACATCCACTTTGACTACCGCCTCGCCCTCGAGGCTGCCGCGCGCGGCATCGACAAGATCCGCATCAACCCCGGCAACATCGGCGGGGAGGAAAACGTGAAGGCCGTGGCGGAGGCCTGCAAGGCGCGGCACATTCCCATCCGCATCGGCGTCAACGCGGGCTCGCTGGAAAAACGCCTTGTGGAAAAGTACGGCCACCCCTGCCCGGAGGCCATGGTGGAGAGCGCGCAGGGCCATGTGGAGCTTTTGAACAAATTCGGCTTTGACGATATTTGCCTGTCCCTGAAAACATCCTCCGTGCCGCTGACGATCCAGAGCTATCGTCTCGCGGCCGAGACCTTCCCCTATCCCCTGCACCTCGGCGTGACCGAGACGGGCACCGAGTGGAACGGCACCATCCAGTCCGCCGTCGGCATCGGCACGCTTCTGAGTGAGGGCATCGGCGACACCGTCCGCGTCTCCCTCACCGCCGACCCCGTGCGCGAGGTCTCAGTCGGCATCGCCATTTTGAAGGCCGCGGGCCTCAGACCCGGCGGCGTAAAATTCGTCTCCTGCCCCACCTGCGGCAGGACGGAAATCGACCTCATCGGCCTTGCCTCCGAGGTGGAGGCGAGGGTTCGCAATATTCAGCGTGACATCACGGTGGCCGTCATGGGCTGCGTCGTCAACGGCCCCGGCGAGGCCCGGGAAGCCGACTACGGGATTGCGGGCGGCAAAGGCCGCGGCCTCATCTTCAAAAAAGGCACAGTCCTCGGTACATATCCCTACGAAGAGCTCTGCGATCGACTCATTGACCTCATCGAAAGCGACGGGCCGGAGGCATGAGCGACCATACCCCCTTTCTGACCATCTTCCCCGGCTGTGAGAGTTTATCCGCCGCCGCGGGCGGACTGGACAAGGCTTACGTTACCGATGTGCAGGTGGATGTCAGACAGCGCAGCATCCAGGTCGCGGCCTGGTTTGCATCCATGCCCTCGCCGGTGGATATCCAGCGCATCAGCGAAAACCTCCGTACAGACTACGGCCTCGAGACCGTGGCCATCCTCCCGGAGTATCCGCGTGTAAAGGCCAGCGCCGCGGCGGTGGACACGCGCATGAGCTCCAATTTTTCCAAGCCCACCGGGAATGTTCTCATGGGGCGGCAGATCAAGATGAAGCCTGTGCCCATGAACACCCTCAATCTCGAGTCCGGACGTGTGGCGGTGGAGGGCGACGTGGTCGCCGTCACCAGCCGCACCATCCAGAAAAGCGGCGGGGCGGTATTGTGCTTTGACATGACCGACCGCACAAACTCCGTGCGCATCTCCCGCTTTCTCCGCTCGGACGACGACAAATCCATCATTGACGAAATCAAGCCCGGCGACCACCTGATCGTCCAGGGTGAGATCATCTACTCCAAATACGATGACGACATGGTGCTCGACCCCAGGAACATCATGAAGTCCAAACGCATAATCCGCCCGGACAACGCGCCCGAAAAGCGTGTGGAGCTGCACCTGCATACCCGCTTTTCCGCCCTGGATGCTCTCACCGACCCCGCTGCCGTGGTCAAGCGCGCGGCCTACTGGGGCATGCCCGCCATCGCGGTCACCGACCACGGCGTGGCCCAGGCCTTCCCCGACATGTGGAAGGCGGGCAAAAAAGAGGGCGTCAAGATCATCTACGGCATGGAGGCCTATTACCTCAACGACATGGACGGCAACAGCGCCGTCATCGGCAAGTCGAGCCTCCCGCTGGACACCGAATTTGTGGCCTTCGACATTGAGACCACCGGCCTCAACGCTCAGACCGACCGCATGACTGAGATCGGCGCCATTCTCTTTTCCGGCACCGAGATCAAGAAGACCTTCAACACCTTTGTCGATCCCCAGCGCCACATCCCCCCGGACATCACGAACCTCACCGGCATCCGCGACAGCGACGTGCAGGGCGCGCCCCTGGAAAAGGAAGCCATGCAGATGTTCATGGCGTTTGTCGGGGATCGGCCTATCATCGCCCACAACGCCCACTTTGACGTGGGCTTCATGACGGCAGCCTCCATCCGCCAGGGCCTTCGTTTTCAGCCCGTCTTTCTCGATACCCTCGCCCTGAGCCAGGCGCTGTGTCCCGAGCTCAAGCGCTTTAAGCTGGACATTGTCTCCAATCACTTGGGACTTCCCCAGTTCAACCACCACCGCGCCTCGGACGACGCCATGGTCGTGGCCCGCATGATGGGGAAGTTTTTGCCGATGCTCAAGCAGCAGGGCGCCAAGACCGTGGACGATATTGAGAGCGTCTACCACACCCTCCGCCGCACGGACGTGGCGAAGACCCACCACATGATCCTTCTCGTCAAGAACAAGGTGGGCCTTAAAAACCTCTATGAGATGATCTCCCAGTCCTACCTCAAATACTTCCACCGCGTGCCCACCATTCCGAAGAGCCTGCTTTTACAGCACCGGGAGGGCATTCTGGTGGGTTCCGCCTGCGGTATGGGCGAGCTCTACGGCGCGGTCATGACCGGCGCCAGCCACGACGAGCTCAAAAAGATCGCCTCGCTGTATGATTACCTCGAGATCCAGCCCATCTGCAACAACGGCTTTCTGGTGGATAACGGCAGGGTGAGCGGCGTGGAGGTTCTGCAGGACTATAACCGCGCCATCTATAACCTGGGGCGCGAGATGGGCAAGCCCGTCATCGCCGCCTCCGATGTGCACTTCCTCGACGCCGAGGACGAGCAGTACCGCAAGATCCTGCAGGCGGCGAAGAAATTCTCCGACGCCGACCGCGACTGCCCCATCTTCTTCCGCAACACGGAAGAGATGCTGGCCGAGTTCATGTACCTCGGTGAAGAGACAGCCAAGGAGGTCGTCATCACCAACACCCGTGCCATCGCCGACCAGGTGGAGGAAATCGAGCTTTTGCCCAAAGACCTTTTCGCCCCGAAAATTGAAAACTCCGCCGAGGATCTAAAGCGCCTCGTGTATGAAAAGATGCACCGCATCTACGGCGACCCCGCGCCCGAGATCGTCCAGAAGCGCGTGGACGTGGAGCTCAACACCATCCTCGACCACCAGTACGACGTGATTTACATGTCCGCCCAGAAGCTGGTGCAGAACTCTTTGGAAAACGGCTATCTGGTCGGCTCGCGAGGCAGCGTCGGCTCCTCCATCGTGGCTTACATGTCCGGCATCACGGAGGTCAACTCCCTGCCGCCCCACTATGTCTGCCCAAAGTGCAAGCACTCTGAGTTCATCACCGACGGCAGCTACGGCTGCGGCGCGGACATGCCGGAAAAGGACTGTCCGGACTGCGGCACGCGCATGCGGCGCGACGGCTTTGACATCCCCTTCGAGACCTTCCTGGGCTACCCCGGCAACGAGAAGACCCCCGATATCGACCTGAACTTCTCCGGCGAGTATCAGGCCAAGGCCCACAAGTATACCGAAACTTTGTTTGGCTCGGACCACGTTTTCCGCGCGGGCACCATCGGCACGCTGGCCGAGAAGACCGCTTACGGCTACGTGAAGAAATACCTTGAGGAGCGCGGCATCACCGCCACCAAGGCGGAAGAAAACCGCCTCGCTCTCGGTCTCGTGGGCATCAAGCGCACCACGGGCCAGCACCCCGGCGGCCTCGTCGTCATTCCCCAGGACAAGGACGTGACGGACTTCTGCCCGGTCCAGCACCCGGCGGACGACCCCAACTCCGACATTATCACGACCCATTTCGAGTACCACTGCATGGAGTCGAACCTATTAAAGCTCGACGAGCTGGGCCACGATGACCCCACCATGATCCGCATGATGGAGGACATGACCGGCGTGGACGCCAAGGAGATCTCCCTCTCCGACCCGGAGACCATGTCCATCTACACCTCCCCCGCGGCCCTGGGGCTTCCGGACGACGATCCCATCATCGGCAAGACCGGCACCATCGGTGTGCCGGAGTTCGGCACTCCCTTCACCCGTCAGATGCTGGTGGACACCCAGCCCAAGGGTTTTGACACCCTGATCCGGCTTTCCGGCTTCTCCCACGGCACCGACGTGTGGGCGGGCAACATCCACGATCTCATTGTCAACGGCGTGGCCTCCGTCAATGAGACCATCGGCTGCCGCGACGATATCATGCTCTATCTCATCCAGGTCGGCATCGAGCCGTCGCTCGCCTTCAAGACCATGGAGGCCGTGCGTAAGGGCAAGGTCAAGAAGAGCGGCGAATTTCCCGGCGACGCCGAGCAGCAGATGCGCGACAAGGGCGTGCCCGACTGGTACATCGAATCTGCCCGCAAGATCGCCTACCTCTTTCCCAAGGCCCACGCGGTGGCCTATGTCATGATGGCCTTCCGCATCGCCTGGTTCAAGGTACACGAGCCCCTGGCCTTCTACTCCGCCTACTTCTACCGCCGCAGCCAGAAGGGCGGCTTCGACGCGGGCAGCATGTGCGGCGGTGCGGACGATGTGAGACGCCGCATCAACGAGATGCACCGCCGCTCCAATCTCACCGCAAACGAGGAGGATCTGCTGGTCACGATGGAGGCGGTGTATGAGATGAACATGCGCGGCTATCAATTTGCGCCCATCGACCTGTACCAGTCCCATGCCACGAAGTTTCTCATCACCGACGACGGCAGGCTCCGGCCCCCCTTCGTTGCCATCTCCGGTCTCGGCGAGGCGGCGGCCTGGGACCTCATGCGTGCGGGCGAGAGCGGACAGAAGTTCATCTCCGTGCAGGAGCTCTCGGCGGCCTGCCCCAAGGTGTCCCAGGCGCATATCGAGCAGCTCAAGGCCCTCGGCGCCCTCGGCGAGATGCCCGACAGCAACCAGATTAATCTCTTTGAGCTGTAAAGATCATAAAGAATCTTGAAATCCCGGCCTGTTCGTGTTATCTTTACTCTGTTGGAACAAAAATAAAAAGTGGAGGGAACATCCATGTTTGAAAATCTCGTAGAAATTCTCAAGGCCAACCCCCGCAAGATCGTCTACACTGAGGGCACCGACGCCCGTATCCTCGAGTCTGCCGCGCGTCTGAAGAAGGACGGCTTCCTGACCCCCGTGCTCGTCGGCAACGTCGACGAGGTCAAGGCTGCCGCAGCCAAGGGCGGCTTCGACATTGAGGGCCTGGAGATCCTTGATCCCGCGACCTATCCCGAGATGGACAAGTTCGTCGATGATTTCGTCGCGCTGCGCAAGGGCAAGGCCACCGCGGAGGAAGCGCGCGCCATGCTCATGAAGTCCAACTACTTCGGCACCATGCTCGTCAAGGAGGGTCTGGCCGACTCCCTGCTTGGCGGCGCCACCTACTCCACCGCCGACACCGTGCGTCCCGCTCTGCAGCTTGTCAAGACCAAGAAGGGCGCAAACCTCGTCTCCTCCTGCTTCATTCTCTCCCGCGGCGACGAGATGATCGCCATGGGCGACTGCGCCATCAACATTTCCTATGAGGACAAGAAGGACAAGGAAGGCAACGTCGTGCTGACCGCCGCCCAGCAGGTGGCCGAGGTCGCCGTCGAGACCGCCCGCACCGCCAAGGTCTTCGGCATCGACCCGAAGATCGCCATGCTCTCCTTCTCCACCAAGGGCTCCGGCAAGGGCCCCGGCCCCGAGCTCATGCGCAACGCCACTGCCATCGTCAAGGAGACTCATCCCGAGCTGGCCTGCGACGGCGAGATGCAGTTTGACGCCGCCGTCAGCCCCACCGTCGGTCAGCTCAAGTTCCCCGGCAGCTCCGTTGCGGGCTACGCCAACACCTTCATCTTCCCCGAGATCCAGTCCGGCAACATCGGCTACAAGATTGCCCAGCGCCTGGGCGGCTACATGGCCTTCGGCCCCATTCTCCAGGGTCTGAATGCGCCCATCAACGACCTCTCCCGCGGCTGCAACGCAGAAGAAGTCTACCTGATGAGCATCATCACCGCAGCACTGGTTTGATTCGTTTGAACAGCAAGACTGTTCAAACGAGATTAGAATAAGGCCGCCGTTTCCGGCGGCCTTATTTCGTATTCACCGGAGGTGACCGCCATGACCGAACACGAACACTACATGTCTCTCGCGCTCGAACTTGCACGGGAAGCAGCCGCAAACGGCGAAGTCCCGGTCGGGGCCGTCGTTGTCGGCCCGGACGGGCAGATCCTCGGCCGGGGCCGCAACCGGCGGCAGGAAACGGGCGACGCCACTGCCCATGCGGAGGTGGAGGCCATCCGGGAAGCATGCGTGGCCTTCGGGGACTGGCGGCTTTCGGGCTGCACCCTCTATGTCACGCTCGAGCCCTGCCCCATGTGCGCGGGGGCGATTATCAATGCCCGCATCCCGACACTGGTTTTCGGCGCGCGCGAGGCGCTGTCCGGCTCCTGCGGCAGCGTCATCGACCTGTTCTTTGAGCGCTATGGCCACCGCCCTGCGGTATTTGCGGGCGTGTCAGAGAGAGAATGCGCCGCCCTGCTGCGGGTTTTTTTCCGCAGCAGACGCACGGATGCGGAATAATCGTTTGATAATTCATTAACTTGCACATTTCCTCTTGCAAAATGCTTTGGAATCCTGTACAATTTTATAGATGTAAGAACACCCATTTCCCGCCAATCTTATTTTGGAGGAAACGTTATGAAACACAATCTGGAAAAGAAATTCAGTTCCTTTGATCTGATCCTGGTCCTGGCGCTGATCGCCGTGCTGATCGTCAACATCGTCGTCAGCCGCGATCTCCCGTCGCCGGGCATGAAAAAGGCGTCGAAGGACGCGGTTACCGTCACCGGCACCGCGCCCGGCAAGGTCGGCGACGTGACGGTTGAAATCACCGCCGACAAGGACAGCATCTATTCCGTCGCGGTTACGGACCAGAACGAGACCCCGGGCATCGGCTCGCTCGCTGTCGAGCAGCTCCCCGCCGCAATCGTCTCGGCAAACTCCCTGGCGGTCGATTCCGTCTCCTCCGCCACCGTGACGAGCGAGGCCATCAAGACTGCCGCTGCCGCGGCTTTGGAGTCTGCGGGCTTTGATCCGGCCGCCTTCGGCTTTGTGGCTCCCGAGCCCGAGCCCGAGGTGGAGATCGCCGCGCCTGTGGCCGCCGAGGACGGCAAGGTCACCGCGACCGGCAAGGGCACCGGCATCGACGGTGACGTTGTGGTCGAGATCGTTGCCGACGAGAGCAAGATCTACGAGGTCAATATCCTCCAGCAGAACGAGACCCCGGGCATCGGCTCTGTCGCCGTTGAAAAGCTCCCCGCCGCCATCGTCGAGGCAAACTCCATCGCGGTCGACGGCATTTCCGGCGCCACCGTGACCAGCACCGCCATCAAGACCGCCATCACCGAGGCGCTGACCAGCGCAGGCTTTGATCCCGCAAACTTCGGCGCAGGCGCAGCTGCCCCCGCCGCCGAGCCCGCTCCTGCCGCGGAACCCGCACCTGCTGAAGAGCCTGCTGCCGCTGACATCCCCGAGGGTGCCTCCACTGCCAAGGCCCAGGCCAACGGCATTGACGGCCCCGTCGTCGTTGAAGTCACAGCCGACGCCGATAAGATCTACTCGGTCAACATTCTCCAGCAGAACGAGACCCCGGGCATCGGCTCCGTCGCTGTTGAGAAGCTCCCCGGCGCCATCGTGGAGGCAAACTCCGTCGACATTGACGGCATCACCGGTGCCACCGTGACCAGCACCGCCATCAAGACCGCCGTCACCGAGGCGCTGGAAGCCATCCGGTCCGGCGCGCCCGCCGAAGAGGCGCCCGCCGAAGAGGCGCCCGCCGAAGAGGCGCCCGCTGCTGAGCCTGCCGAGGAAGCAGCTCCCATTGAGAAGGAAACCCACACCGGTTCCGCCACGCTGCAGGCCAACGTGGATGGCCGCAACGGCCCCATGGTAGTCGAGGTCATCGTAAAGGACGGCGTCATCACCAAAGTGGATGTCCTTGAGCACAGCGAGACCCAGGGTGTCGGCTCCGTCGCCGTTGACTGGATGCCCGGCCGCATCATTGAGGCCAATTCCGCCGACGTCGACGGCGTGACCGGCGCCACCATCACCTCCGACGCCATCAAGTCCGCTGTCCGTCAGGCTCTGGAGCTTGCGGAGAACGGCGGTGTCGTTGAGGCCGCAGCACTTGCTGAGCCCGTCACCGTGCAGGCCACCGTCGACGGCCGCAACGGCCCCATCACCGTCGAAGTCACCACAGACGGCGTGAACATCACCGACGTGAAGGTCCTTGAGCACAGCGAGACCCAGGGTGTCGGCTCCGTCGCCGTTGACTGGATGCCCGCGCGGATCGTCGAGGCAAATTCCGTCGACGTCGACGGCGTGACCGGCGCCACCATCACCTCCGACGCCATCAAGTCCGCCGTCACCGAAGCTCTCAACAGCGCTGCATAAACCTATTATCAGATCGTATCTCCGGCAGCAATCGCTGCCGGAGATTTTTCCAGTTCAGCCCATAGTTTCAATTGACTTTGCCCCCCGGTATACGCTATAATTTTTTTATGGTTCGACAGATTTTCAGCTTGAGACCACTGTCGGAAACGGATTCAATCCGAACATAACGAAGGAGGAAAGACATGAAGAAGTACCTATCCCTGATGTTGGCAGTCCTGATGCTCCTGTCGCTGGCCGTTCCCGCCTATGCGGATGAGCCCGCCACCGCACAGGGCGAAGGCAACGGCATCGACGGCAAGATCGTCGTCGAGGTCAAGGCCGACGCGGAAAAAATCTACGAGGTCAACATCCTCGAGCAGAACGAGACCCCGGGCATCGGCTCTGTCGCCGTTGAAAAGCTCCCCGGCGCCATCGTCGAGGCAAACTCCCTTGAGGTCGACGGCATCACCGGTGCTACCGTTTCCAGCACCGCCATCAAGACCGCTGTTTCGGAAGCCCTGACCGCTATGGGCTTTGATCCCGCCTCCTACGCGGGCGCTGCCGCTCCCGCTGAGGCCGCAGCCCCTGCCGAGAAGGAAGCCGTCACCCTCGACTGCGATGTGGTCGTGGTGGGTGCCGGCGGCGCGGGCCTGACCGCCTCCGTCATGGCGACCCAGCAGGGCATGAAGGTCATCCTGCTTGAGAAGATGCCCTTTGTCGGCGGCAACAGCCTGCGCGCCGAGGGCGGCATGAACGCCGCCGATACCAAGGTGCAGGCCGAGCTTGGCCTTGAGGGCAACACTGTGGACAACTTTGTTGCCGATACCCTGCGCCTGGGCCACGATCTGGCAAACCCCGATCTGGTTCGCACTCTGGCCGAGAACAGCGCCGAAGCAGTCGACTGGCTCTTTTCCATCGACGCGCCTCTGTCCAAGGTCAAGGCCACCGGCGGCACCCAGCACCAGTACCTGCACCAGCCCGCTGACGGTCAGGCTGTCGGCGCCTATCTGGTCGCCAAGCTCTCCGCCAAGGCAGAGGAGCTCGGTATCGACGTGCGCGTCAACACCAAGGCCACCGAGATTCTGATGGATAACGGCCAGGCCGTCGGCGTCAAGGCTGAGGACGAGGGGCACGACTACACCATCAACGCCAAGGCAGTTGTTCTCGCGACCGGCGGCTTCGGCGCAAACTTTGATCTCATGGCAAGCTATGATCCCAGCCTTGCCAATGCGGTCACCACCAACCACGCGGGCGCCCAGGGCGACGGCATCATGATGGCTCAGGCCGTCGGCGCCGACACCGTGGACATGGAGCAGATCCAGCTCCATCCGACCGTCATCCAGTCCAACGGTCTGCTGGTGTCCGAGTCCCTGCGCAGCTACGGCGCTGTCATCGTCAACACCGAGGGCAAGCGCTTCGTCAACGACCTGGCCGGCCGCGATGTGGTCTCCCAGGCCGAGCTCAAGCAGCCGAATGGCTACTGCTTCATTATCTTTGACCAGAATATGGTCGATAACCTGGCGCTGACTCACAAGTTTATCGACGGCGGTTATGCCCTCACCGGCGACACCTACGTTGCCCTTGCCCAGGAGATGGGCCTTGAGGGTGCGGCGATCGAAAACTTTGTGAACACCATGACCGCCTGGAACGAGTCCTGCGAGAAGGGCGAGGACGCCGAATGGGGCCGCAACAACGGCATGGAGAAGCTGGCGCTTGCCCCCTTCTATGCCATCAAGATCGCCCCGGGCATCCACCACACCATGGGCGGCATCAAGATCGATACCGCGGCAGAAGTCATTGACACCGACGGCAACGTGATCCCCGGTCTCTTTGCCTGCGGCGAGACCACCGGCGGCATTCACGGCGGCAACCGCGTCGGCGGCAACGCTGTGTGCGACTTTATCGTCTTCGGCCGCATCGCGGGCCAGAGCGCGTCCAACTTTGCAGGCGGCGCTGTTGAGGCTGCTGCCCCCACTGAGGCTGCTGCCCCCGCCGCTGACGGTGTTCAGACCGCACAGGGCGAGGGCAACGGCATCGACGGCAAGATCATCGTCGAGGTCAAGGCCGACGCAGAAAAGATATATGAAGTCAATATTCTCCAGCAGAACGAGACTCCGGGCATCGGCTCTGTCGCCGTTGAAAAGCTCCCCGGCGCCATCGTTGATGCAAACTCCCTTGAGGTCGACGGCATCACCGGTGCCACCGTTTCCAGCACCGCCATCAAGACCGCTGTTTCGGAAGCCCTGACCGCTATGGGCTTTGATCCCGCCTCCTACGCGGGCGCTGCCGCTCCCGCTGAGGAAGCTGCCCCTGCCGAGAAGAGTGCTGAGACCCTTGACTGCGACGTCGTGGTCATCGGCGCCGGCGGCGCCGGCATGACCGCCGCCATCACCGCCTCCGATGAGGGCGCAAACGTCATCATCCTTGAGAGCACCAGCTTCCCCGGCGGCAACTCCGTCCGCTCCACCGGCGGCATGAACGCCGCTCCCACCGAGTGGCGTAATATGAACGAGTTCGGTGAAGCCGCTGGCGTTGAAGCCACCCTCAAGAAAGTCGCCAACTTCCCCGACAACGAGCGCATCCAGGAGCTGGGTAAGATCGTTGAAGAGCAGTGGGCCGCCTACCAGGCCGATCCCCAGGGCTACTTCGATACCTCCGAGCTCTTCCAGCTCGATACCCTCATCGGCGGCGGCGGTATGAACGATCCCGCCCTTGTCAAGAAGCTCGTCGAGTCCAGCCCCGACGCTATCGACTGGCTCGATTCCCTCGATCCTGAGATCACCCTGCACGACGTGGCTGCCTTCGGCGGCGCGTCTGTCAAGCGCATCCACCGCCCGGTGGACGAAAACGGCAAGTCCCTCTCCGTCGGCGCATACGTGGTTCCCCTGCTCCAGCAGAACCTTGAAAAGCGCGGCATCAAGCTCCTGACCGACACTCCCGCCACCGAGATCCTGATGGATAACGGCGTTGCTGTCGGCGTGAAGGCCGAGGGTCCCGACGCCTCTTACACCATCAACGCCAAGGCTGTGGTCATTGCCTCCGGCGGCTTCGGCGCGAACAACGATATGATCAAGGCTGTCCGCCCCGAGCTTGACGGCTTCATCACCACCAACGCTCCCGGCATCCAGGGCCAGGGCATCCAGATGGCTCAGGCCGTCGGTGCCGACACCGTCGATATGGAGCAGATCCAGCTCCACCCGACCGTACATGTCGAAGGCACCAGCGCAAACCTCATCACCGAGGGTCTGCGCGGTGACGGCGCCATTCTTGTAAACCAGGAAGGCGAGCGCTTCTACGACGAAGTCTCCACCCGCGACAAGGTCAGTGCAGCCGAGTTTGAGCAGACCGGCGGCTATGCCTGGCTCATCATCGACAGCCGCATGTATGACAAGTCCAACGTCATCCAGGGCTATGTCAAGAAGGGCTTTGCCGAGACCGGCGACAGCTATGAGGCCCTGGCCGAGGCTATCGGCGCTCCCGCCGAGACCTTCGTCAACACCATGACCAACTGGAACGCCTGCGTGGAGCAGAAGTCCGATCCCGAGTTCGGCCGCGTCTCCTTCGCCAATCCCCTTGACCAGGCTCCCTTCTACGCTATCAAGGTCCAGCCCGGTGTCCACCATACCATGGGCGGCATCAAGATCAACGACAACGCCCAGGTCATCGACACCGACGGCAACGTGATCCCCTCCCTGTTCGCAGCGGGCGAGGTCACCGGCGGCGTGCACGGCAACAACCGTCTGGGCGGCAATGCTGTGGCCGACTTCACCATCTATGGCCGCATCGCGGGCCAGAACGCGGCGGATCTCGTCGCGGGCAATCTCCCCGTTCAGGAAGCCGCATAATCCTCATTCCATTCCTTTACAGGCAGGCACTTTCGTGCCTGCCTGTTTTTATAATTTCTCCTTTTCTGCACATCCTAATGCAAAAAGGGGGAATATCCTGTGACTTTGAAATTCTGGCGTCTTGTCCTCATCTACACCCTCGCGGCGCTGATTGCCCTGACGGGCTACGCCTTTGCCGCCGCGCGGCAGCTTGACCGCCTACGCCTCACAGCGGGCTTTGAATCTGCCCGCGCCTTTGAGGCTGCGGTGAATGCCGCCGAGGGTCTGAGCGATACGCTTACCAAGATCAGCTTTGTGACCGACGAGGCTCTGGGCAAAAGTCTCTGCGCCCAGGCTTACGCCGATGCGTTTTCGGCGGAGACGGCGCTTTCCGTTCTGCCCTTTGATACCCAGGAGATGGAGCACCTGCAGGGCTTTCTGGGTCGGGCCGGGGACTATGCGAAGAGTCTCTGTGCCCTTCCCGAGATGCAGCTTCCCGCCGAGCACCGGGAGCATTTGCGCGCCTTCGGGGAGGCAGCGGCGGATTTTGCCGGGCAGCTCAGGCAGATGCAGGCGCAGCTTCATGAAGGCAGCATTCTCATGGACACGCGCGAGGATCTTTTGCGCAACGTGGATGACGGCGGCACACAGAAGCTCTCCGCCCTGCTGCTGGGCTATGAGGGGAGCTTTGCCGCCCCGGAGGAATTTTCCTATGAAGGCCGCTACAGTCCCGCACAGGAGGACAGCGGCGGCACCCTCACGGACGCGGAGATACTGGAAATCGCCGCCAGAGCCGCCGACGTCGAGCCCCGGGAGCTGCGGGAGGAATACACCTACGAGGGTCCGGACGGGCGGCGTTGCTACAGCGCGGGCGGTCTGCTCATCGGTGTGAGCCGGAAGGGGCTTGCCTTTATGGGCCGCTCCCGTCTTGTGAGCGGCGCGTCGATCACGCGGGAACAGGCGCAGGAAAAGGCCGAGGCATTTTTAAAGCGCATGGGCTATGAGGATCTCTCCCTTTACGCCTCCGGCGGCACCGACACCGTCGCGGCCTTTGTCTACGCCCCGACTCAGGACGGTGTCATGCGCCCGGACGACGCGCTCAAAATCTCCGTTGCCCTGGACGACGGCAGCATCTACGCCTTTGACGCGACGAAATACAGTGCGCGTGCGGTCGAGCTGAGCTGGAACACGGATGAGAACGCGGCCCTTGCCACCCTGCCGGAGGGCGTGCAGGCCGCATCGACAAGGCCGCTGATCATCAAAAGCCAAGGCGGTGCCTACCTCCCCTGCTGGGAGCTGACTGTCGCTGGCGAGGACGACGGCTCCTCCGGTGCGCGTGTCTATGTCGACGCCGGAACCGGGCGTCAGTGTAAGGTGGAGCTTGGGTAAAAAAGCTTCAAAAAAATTAACGGATTCCGGCTTCCTGCTGTTGCCGAATTCAAGTGGGATGTGCTATAATACCTCAGTATGGAAAAATACCCCGCGAGTATGCGGCTTTCTCTGAAAAGCCACACTTTGGCGGGGGCGTTTTCCGTTCAAGAAAACGCAGTCACGAAACCCAATCAAACCAAAGGGGGTGTGCCAATGTCATTTGAAGCGATCAGCAATATTGCCCAGGCGGAAGCGGAGGCGAAGGCATCCGTTGCCAATGCTCAGCTGCGGGCAAAGCAGCTTGCCGCCGACGCGGAGAGCGCCGGAAAACTTGCGGTGGATTCTGCTCTGCAGAAGGCCGACGAAGAGCTCAAGGAGCTCAGCGGAAAGGTCAACGCCAAAGCGAAGGCCGAGGCGGAAAAGCTGTCGAAGGAGCTGGAAAACCAGAAGGCCGCGCTGCGCGCCAAGGCGCAGGGGAAGCTGGATACGGCCGCGGCAAAAGTTGTGGAAAGGATAGTGAACAGCTGAGATGGCCATTGAAAAAATGAAAAAGCTCCGGCTGCTGGCTGTCCGCGACAGCAAGGAGGAACTGCTCAAGGAGCTGATCCGCCATGGCTGCGTCGAGTTCTCCGAGGCGGAAGACGCCCTTGCCGACAGCGAAGCCGCGGCGCTTGTGCATCCCGAAAGTAGCGAACTGAGTAAACTCAAGACGCAGCATCAGACTCTTGTGCACGCCATCGACCTGCTGAACACCTATGCGCCGAAGAAGACCAAGATGCTCTCGGCCAAGCCAGAGCTGGAAGACCGCGTCCTGCTGGATGACACCGGCCTTTCCGGTGCGCTCCGAACCGCTGAAACCATCGAAGGCTACGACGCGCGCATCAAGCGCATCGGGGCCGAAGAGAGCAGGCTGCGTTCGGTGATCGAGTCCCTGCAGCCCTGGCTCTCGCTCGACCTACCTTTGAACTTTGAGGGCACCGAGCGCTGCAGTGTGCTGACGGGCTCCATCCCCGCCCGTTTTCCGATGGAGACGGTGAGCGCCGCGATCGAAGCCGTTGACGAAGAGGCGGAAATCTTCTCCGTCCATGAGGAGAAGAAGGCCCACTATGTGCTCCTGGTGTGCATGCGCGAGAAACTTGCGGAAATGCAGGACGCGCTGCGTCCCTTCGGCTTCACGGCCTCGGCCCTGACGGGCGAGAGCTCCACGGCACGCGAGTGCCAGCTCAACGCCGAGCAGGAGCTCAAACAGCTTGCGGCCGAGAAGGAAAACTGCGTGCGCTACATCGTCGACGACGCCGTACATAGAGACGAGCTCAAACTCGCCGCCGACCGGGTGAAGGTCAAGATCACCATGGCGGAGACGGAAGAGCGCCTTTGCGGCACGGACAGCGTCCTCGTGATGGAGGGCTGGTTCCCCGCCGAGCGGGAAGCGGAGCTTGCGGAAATCTTTGAGCGCTACGGCTGCGCGTGGGAAGCCCTCGACCCCACCGAGGACGAGTATCCCAAGGTCCCGGTCAAGCTCAGAAACAACAAATTCACCGACGCCTTGAACATGGTGACCGACATGTACTCGCTGCCCGCCTACGGCAGTGTGGACGCAAACCCCCTGATGGCCCCCTTCTTCATCCTGTTTTACGGGCTGATGATGGCGGACATGGGTTACGGCATTATCATGATCCTCGCGGCGCTGGTGGCTATGAAAAAGATCAAGCCCAGAGCAGGTACCCTGTCCTTCTGCAGGCTGCTGCTTTACGGTGGGATCTCCACCTTCGTGATGGGCGCTTTGACCGGCGGTTTCTTCGGCGACGCGCCGAAGGTGATCGCGGGCATGTTCGGCTCTGAGTGGCCCGGCCTGCCGCACCTGTTCAGCCCCGTGGAAAACAGCACGGAAGTCCTGTACGGCGCGATGGTGCTCGGCATGATTCACCTCAACACCGGCATGGCGGTCAACTTTGTCCAGCGCTGGAAGCGCGGCGACAAGGCTGGCGCGATCCTTGAAGAGGGCGCACAGTGGGTAATTCTGGTGGGTGGCCTGCTGCTCATCGCGCAGATGCTGCTCTTCAAAGAGGCGCAGATGCTGCACCAGATCGGCCTCGGCGTGCTGATCCTGGGCGTGGCGATGCTGCTCATCGGCGCCATGCGCAGCGCCACCGGCATCGGCAAGCTCACGGCCCCCTTCTCCTGCATCTACAACACCTTGACCGGCTGGTTCGGCGACGTGCTGAGCTATTCGCGTATCATGGCACTGATGCTGGCGGGCGGCGTTGTGGCCCAGGTGTTCAACACCATTGCGGCCATGCCGTCGGCAAACGGGGTGACGCCGGTTTCGGGCATCATCTTCATTGTGGTGTTCCTGATCGGCCATGCGCTGAACTTCGCGCTGAACCTCCTGGGCTGCTTCGTGCACGATTTGAGACTGCAGTGCCTGGAGTTCTTCGGCAAGTTCTATCAGGACGGCGGCAAGCCGTTTGAGCCGCTGCGCATCAAAACGCAGTACATCAATCCGCAGGAATAAATTCGATTGAAAACACGGTTTTCAATCGAGTAACTCGCGCTTATCGCCCTCCGCTTGCGTAAGACGCTCCGGTTGGTCGGCGCGAGGGCTCGCTCAGCTCGCCTTAAGGTGTTTTTGCCGTGGCAAAGCTACGTCAAAAACGATTTGAAAGAGTGGGGCGGGCATAACATCATACTCAATTAACCATTCACATATTGAGGAGGAAAACAACAATGGAATTTCTGAACACCATCGGCGGCTACGCACTGGGCATTCTGGGCGCGGGCCTTGCGGCATTCATGGCGGGCATCGGCTCGGCAAAGGGCACCGGCATCGCCGGCGAAGCGGGCGCGGGCCTTGTGAGCGAGGACCCCTCCAAGTTCGGTAAGGCGATGATCCTCCAGGTCATCCCCGGTACCCAGGGTCTGTACGGCTTCGTTATCTGGTTCCTCGCCTTCAACAAGCTCGTCCCCGGCATGACGGTTGCCCAGGGCCTGCAGGTCCTCGGCGCGTGCCTGCCCATCGCCATCGGCGGCATGATCTCCGGTATCGCCCAGGGCAAGGTTGCGGCCGCGTCCATCAACATCCTGGCCAAGAAACCCGACGACTGGTCCAAGGGCATGATCCTCTGCATCACCGTTGAGTTTTACGCCATTCTGTCCCTGCTGGCTTCCTTCATGATGCTCAACGGCATCAGCCTGTAAGCATTACAGGAAGGGGAAAGCTATGAAGGGCACGGAAAAAATCATCGCACATATTCAGGCCGACGCCAAAGCCCAGGCCGACGCGATCCTCAAAGAGGCGGACGAGAAGTGCGCATCGATCCGCGCCGACTATGAGAAGCAGGCGAAAGATGCCTATGCCGAGAGAATCCGCGCCGGAGTCAAAGCCAACCAGGATCGGCTTGACAGCATGGACCGCCTTGCCAAAATGGAAGGACGCAAGACCATCCTCGCCCTCAAGCAGGAGATGGTAGCCGAGAGCTTCGACCTTGCGGTCGACAAGCTCGTGAAGCTGCCGGAGGCGGAGTACATCGCTCTGCTCGCGAAGCTCGCGGCGAAAGCCAGCGTCACCGGAGACGAGGAGATCGTGCTCAACGCCCGCGACCGCAAGGCCGTCGGTGCCAAGGTCGTCGAGAGTGCCAACAAGGCCCTCGCGGGCGGCAAGCTCACGCTCTCCGAAAAGACCGGCGATTTCAAGGGCGGCCTGATCCTGCGCCGCGGGAACATCGAGGCCAACTGCACGGCGGAGCTGCTTGTCGATCTCTGCCGCGATGAGATGGCCGCCGAGCTCGCCGGCGTTCTCTTCGGCTGACGGACCCCCACAAGGGAGGGAAGAAATTGTCAACAAAAAAAGAAGCGTATCTGTGCGTGTCGGCCATGCTGCGTGCCAGGGAGCCGAAGCTTCTTAACGACGAGAAGGCCGCGCGCATGCTCGACGCCGCCTCCTTTGAGGACGCCGCCAAGATCCTGACGGACTGCGGGTATCCCGACATGTCCCGGTCCACGGCGGCGGAAGTGGAGCAGGCCCTCGCCGAACACCGCGCAGAGGTATTTGACGAGCTGGCCCGCCTCTCTCCGGACAAGGAGCTGGTGGACGTCTTCAAGCTCAAATACGATTACCACAACGCCAAGGCCATCATTAAGGCCGAGGCTGTGAACACGGATGCCAAACGTCTGCTGTCCGACGCGGGCAGAGTCCCGGGCGAAAAGCTCATGGAGCTCTACAACGAAGAGCGTTACAGTCAGCTTCCCCCGGTGCTGGGCAAGGCCATGGCCGAGGCCAAGGCGCTGCTCGCCCGCACGGCCAATCCCCAGCTTTCGGACTTTGTGCTGGACAAGGCATACTTTGCCGAGCTCAACGCCATGGCCGAGAGCCTGAACAGCGATTTCCTGCGCGGCTATGCCAAAACGCTCGCCGACAGCGCAAACCTCAAGAGCACCGTGCGCACCCTGCGCATGGGCAAGAACCAGGACTTTCTGGCGGAGGTGTTGGTGGACGGCGGCAGCGTCGGCGTACAGAGCCTGATGAGTGCCGACAAGGACGGCCTTGCCGGTCTCTTCGCCCACACCCCGCTTGAAAAGGCTGCGGCTCTGGGGGCGGAGGCTCTCTCCGGCGGCGGCATGACCGCTTTCGAACGCGCCTGCGACAACGGTGTGAACGCCTACCTGCGCGAGGCCAAGCTCATCAGCTACGGCCCCGAGGCGGTGCTTGCGTACCTGGCGGCGGTCGAGGGTGAGATCCAGGCGGTCCGCATGATTCTGACGGGCAGGCTTGCCGGCGTGAAGCCGCAGGCGATCCGGGAAAGGCTGCGTGAGCTGTATGCTTAAAATTGCCGTTATTGGCGGGCGTGACACGGTCATGGGCTTCAAGGCTCTGGGCCTTGACACCTTCCCCGCCGAGAATACCAGCGATGCCGGAAAGATCCTCCGGCAGCTCACCCGCGAGAGTGCGGAAGAGTACGCCATCATTTACATCGAGGAAAACTTTGCTGCCCAGCTCCACGCCGAGATCGACAAATTCAAGGACAGCCCCAGTCCCGCCATCATCCTGATCCCGGGCCGCGAGGGCTCCACCGGCCTCGGCCTGCAGGCCCTGCACGACGCGGTGGAACGCGCCGTGGGCACCAATATTCTGGGAGACTAAACGTACATTCAATACAAGACTCTCGAACTCGCAAAAATTCTTAACCTGTATTTGGCATAGCTTCGCCATGACAAATACACCATAAGCGAGCATAGCGAGCTCTCGTGCCGACCAAGCGCGGCGATTCCCCCGTGAGACGCGCGCGATAAGCACGAGCAACTCGATTGAGAAATCCTGTTTCTCAATCGAATGAAAAATTCCCGCTCCCGTTCTTTGACGGCGAGCGGAAGGAGGAAAGTAATGAGCGGAACAATTACCAAGGTATCCGGACCGCTTGTCGTGGCCGAGGGCCTGGCAGACGCCAACGTCTCCGACGTTGTGCGCGTGGGCTCTCAGCGCCTGATCGGCGAGATCCTGAATATGACCGGCGACACCGCCTCCATCCAGGTCTACGAGGAAACCTCCGGCCTGGGCCCCGGCGCCGCGGTCGAAACCACCGGTATGCCCATGTCCGTCGAGCTTGGACCCGGCATGCTGGACAACATCTATGACGGCATTCAGCGCCCGCTGCCCGAGATGCGCGCCCTGAGCGGCGACTGCATCACCAGAGGCACGGACGTGCCCGCCCTGAACCGCAGCAAGACCTGGGAGTTCGTCCCCGTTGCCAAGCCCGGCGATCAGGTTGGCCCCGGCGATGTGCTGGGCACTGTTCAGGAGACCAGCGCGATCCTGCACAAGATCATGGTCCCCAACGGCGTCAAGGGTGAGGTGACCTGGGTCATCGAACAGGGCGAGTACACCGTGGACGAGGTTGTGGCGAAGGTCAAGACCGACAAGGGCGAGAGAGCCCTCACCATGGTGCAGCGCTGGCCCGTGCGTATCCAGCGCCCCTACGCGAGAAAGTTTGTCCCCGCGCGCCCCATGAACTCCGGTCAGCGCATCATCGACACCCTCTTCCCCATCGCCAAGGGCGGCACCGCCGCAGTCCCCGGCCCCTTCGGCTCGGGCAAGACGGTCGTGCAGCACCAGCTTGCCAAGTGGTCGGACGTGGACATTGTGGTCTACATCGGCTGCGGCGAGCGCGGCAATGAGATGACCGACGTTCTGATGGAGTTCCCCGAACTCAAAGACCCCCGCAACGGCGAGCCGCTGATGAAGCGCACCGTGCTGATTGCAAACACCTCCGACATGCCGGTGGCCGCCCGTGAGGCGTCCATCTACACCGGCATCACCATTGCCGAGTACTTCCGCGACATGGGCTATGACGTGGCTGTTCTGGCTGACTCCACCTCCCGCTGGGCCGAGGCTCTGCGTGAGATGTCCGGCCGTCTGGAAGAGATGCCCGGCGAAGAAGGCTACCCCGCCTATCTGGCCTCCCGCCTGGCCCAGTTCTACGAGCGCGCGGGCGTGGTGCAGTGCCTCGGCAGTGAAGACCGCCGCGGCTCCGTCACCGCCATCGGCGCCGTATCGCCTCCGGGCGGTGATATTTCCGAGCCTGTCTCCCAGGCTACCATGCGCATCGTCAAGGTGTTCTGGGCGCTTGACTCCAGCCTTGCCTATGCCCGTCACTTCCCGGCCATCAACTGGCTGACCTCCTACTCCCTGTACATGGACACCCTGCGTGGCTGGTATACCGAGCAGTTCGGCCCCAAGTACATGCAGAACCGCGAGAAGGCCATGCACATTCTCCAGGAGGAGAGCGAACTGCAGGAGATCGTCCGTCTGGTCGGTCAGGATTCCCTCAGCCCCGCCGACCGCCTCACCATGGAAACGGCCAAGATGATCCGCGAGGACTTTCTGCAGCAGAACGCCTTCGTCGACGAGGACGCTTTCTCCTCCTACGCCAAGCAGTACCGCCTTCTGGACATGGTCCTCGAGTACGACGTGCTGTGCCGCGCGGCACTTGAGAAGCACGCCGACATGGAGGCCCTCTTCGCCATCGACGCCCGTGAGAAGATCGGCCGCGCCAAGATGGCCGACGCGAAGACCTTCGGCGCCGATTACGACGCCATCATCGACCAAATGAAGCAGCAGATCGAGGACGTAATCGCCGGAGGTGAGGAAGAATGATCAAAGAATATAAAACCATACGCGAGATTGCAAGCCCCCTGATGGTGGTCGAGCACGTCGAGGGCGTCACCTACGACGAGCTGGGCGAGATCGAGCTTCCCAGCGGTGAGCTTCGCCGCTGCAAGGTCCTCGAGGTTGAGGGTGACAAGGCGGTCGTACAGCTCTTTGAGTCGGCACAGGGCATCAACCTTGCCGAGTCCAAGGTCCGCTTCCTGGGCCACCCCCAGCAGCTTGCCGTTTCCGAGGACATGCTGGGCCGCGTCTTCAACGGCATGGGCCAGCCCATCGACGGCGGCCCCGCCATCCTGGCCGACGCCCACATGGACATCAACGGCCTGCCCATGAACCCCGCCGCCCGCGCCTACCCTGCTGAGTTCATCCAGACCGGTATTTCCACCATCGACGGTCTGAACACTCTGGTCCGCGGCCAGAAGCTGCCGATCTTCTCCGGCTCCGGTCTGCCCCACGCGGCGCTGGCCGCGCAGATCGCGCGTCAGGCCAAGGTGCTGGGCGACAACGAGACCTTCGCCGTCGTCTTTGCCGCCATCGGCATCACCTTTGAGGAGTCCGAGTACTTCATCAACGACTTTCGCCGCACCGGCGCCATTGACCGCACCGTCGTCTTCTCGAACCTCGCAAACGACCCCGCGGTCGAACGTATCGCCACCCCGCGCATGGCCCTGACCGCCGCCGAGTACCTGGCCTTCGAGAAGGACATGCACGTGCTGGTCATCCTGACCGACATCACCAACTACGCCGAGGCTCTGCGTGAGATCTCCGCTGCCAAGAAGGAAGTCCCCGGCCGCCGCGGCTACCCCGGCTACATGTACACCGACCTTGCCACCATGTACGAGCGCGCAGGCCGCCGTATCGGGCACAAGGGCTCCATCACCATGATCCCGATCCTGACCATGCCCGAGGACGACAAGACCCACCCCATCCCCGACCTGACCGGTTACATCACCGAGGGCCAGATCATCCTGAGCCGCGAGCTGCACCGCAAGGGCATCGTGCCTCCCGTGAACGTCCTGCCGTCCCTGAGCCGACTCAAGGACAAGGGCATCGGCGAGGGCAAGACCCGCGAGGACCACGCCGGTACCATGAACCAGCTCTTTGCCGCCTATTCCCGCGGCAAGGACGCCAAGGAGCTCATGACCATTCTGGGTGAAGCCGCCCTTTCCGAGGACGACAAGCTCTTCGCCAAGTTTGCCGAGGAGTTTGAAAAGGTCTACGTCAGCCAGGGCAACGAGACCAACCGCTCCATCGAGGAGACGCTGAACATCGGCTGGGAGCTTTTGAGCATCCTGCCCAAGCGCGAGCTCAAGCGTATCAAACCCGAGTACATCGAGAAGTACCTTCCCAAGAAGTAAAAACCAATCCATTCGCCGATTGCGAAAAAAGCGGTACTCATGGAAATCGAATCCGTTTTTGAGGCAGCTTTGCCGCCTCAAAAACTCCCTGAGCCGAGCAATGCGAGGCCTCGCGCCGACCAAATGCGGCGTGTCACGCACCGCCGCATGCGATAAGCGCGAGTCCCTCAATTGCGAACCGCGTTCGCAATTGAATAAATCAAACGGAGGTGATGCTTTTTGGCAGGTACTGCAATAATCCCGACCAGAATGGTTCTCAATCAGCTCAAGGGCAGACTCAAGACCGCGCGCCGCGGCCACAAGCTCTTAAAGGACAAGCGTGACGAGCTGATGCGCCAGTTCATGGACGTGGTCAGACGCAACAAAGCCCTGCGTGAGCGCGTGGAAGAAGGCCTGACCGAGGCCTTTGCGAGCCTGCAGGTGGCAAGCTCCATCATGTCACCCGAGATGCTGGAGCAGGCGCTTTTGTACCCGCGGCAGAGCGTGGAGCTCGGCATGAAGTACAAAAACATCATGAGCGTCAATGTCCCGGTCTACAGCTTCCAGACCAAAAACAACGATCCCACCGAGATCTACCCCTACGGCTTTGCGCAGACCAGCGGTGAGCTGGATGACGCGCTGGAGCATATGGCGAAGGTCTTCGAGGATATGCTGGAGCTGGCCGAGGTCGAAAAGACCATGCAGCTTCTGGCGGAGGAGATCGAAAAGACCCGCCGCCGCGTCAACGCCCTCGAGTACGTGATGATCCCCGATCTGGAATCGAATATCAAGTACATCACCATGAAGCTGGAGGAGAACGAGAACGCCACCAAGGTGCGTCTTCTCAAGGTCAAGGAAATGGTGCTCCAGGAAGCCCACAACTACAAACAATAGCAACAATAAGACAAATCGGCGGTTTCGTGTTCTGCGAAACCGCCGATTGCATTTTATTGTAAAACAGCTAAAAGCGTGATATAATACGGCAGACTTTATGAAAGACGGTACACCCATGTTTTCAGGCTTCAGCGAAAAAACCGGCGGCTTCCTGTGGGAGCTTGCCTTTAACAACGAACGTCCCTGGTTTCTCGCCCACAAGCAGGAATTTGAGGATTTTGTCAACACGCCCTTCAAGGCTCTCGCGGCGGACAGTGTCTCACTGATGAACGCCCGTTTTCCTGATTTTTCGGGTGAGGCGCACGTCTCTCGCATCTACCGGGACGCCAGGCGTCTCTTCGGCCGGGGCCCTTATAAGGATCATCTGTGGTTCACCGCGGCGGACAGCCAGGCCCTGCGCGACGGTCCGGCTTTCTGGTTTGAGATCAGCCCCAGCTCCTATGCCTGGGGCATGGGCTGGTATTCGGTAACGCCCGCACAGATGGAGTTTCTGCGGCACAGCGTCGACGTAAACGCCTCGCGCTTTCTTCGCCTGATCCAGACGCTGGAGCGCAAGGGCTGGGCGCCCAGCGGAGAGCCGTACAAGCGCCCCAAGGCACTGCATGATGATATCCTCCTCGACGACTGGTACAACCGCCGGTGGATGGGTACGGAGAAGAGCTTTGACTGGGGCGGCCCGGCCTACAGCGCGTCCCTGACCGGCGCGGTGGTGGATGCGTGGGCCGAGCTCATGCCCTTCTACCGCTACCTGATGGAGATCTATCACGCCTGCCCGCGGGAAACGGACAGGCACTGATTTCGGAGGTCTGACCATGGAACAGCGAGCACCGCGGGCGGCGGTGATCATGCCCGCCTTCAATGCGGAAAAGACAATTGAACGCACCGTGCGCAGCATCCTGGCCCAGACTATGGACGACCTTGTGCTGATCGTGGTCAACGACGGTTCGACGGACGGCACCGGTGCGATTCTTGACCGCCTGCACGCGGAGGATCCGCGCGTCTGTCCCATCACGGTGCAAAACGGCGGCCCCGCCCGGGCGCGCAACATCGCCCTTGACGCTGTGCCGCAGGGCACGGAATATCTCGCGTTTTCGGACGCGGACGATATTCTGGCCCCCGATGCGCTTTCCTACGCCATCGATAACGCGGGGGACGCTGACCTCGTGCTCATGGGCTTTTCGATCCTGAATCCGGATGGGAGCGAGGCAAAGTATTTTGAGCCCGCGGCCCGCTATATGCCCGAAACCATCGGTTCCGCGCTCGGCAGGCTCTACAAGGCGAACCTCTTAAATCAGGTCTGGAGCAAGCTGTTCAAAGCATCCTTGGTGCTGGACAACTCCCTGCGCTTCCCGGATTACCGCTGGGGCGAGGACAGGCTGTTTATCTACGACTGCCTTGAGCGCGCCGCGACTGTGGCCGTGCTGCCCGAGTGCAAGTATCAGTACATCATGTACCCCGGCGAGAGTCTCATCACCCGGTACTACGACAAGAAGCTCGATATCTGCGTCGAGTCCGACCGGCGCATGGAGGCACTGTGTGAGCGCTTTGGTGTGACCGACCAGCGCGACCAGCGCTACATGTTCATGAAGAGTGTCTTTTCCTGCCTGACCACACTCTTCTCTCCCCGCTGCACCCTCACGAACGCGCAGAAGCGCGAGGAGATCCGCCGTACAGTCACGAATGAGCGCGTGCTCTCGCGCAGCCGCGATGTGTTCGGCGGCGCGGCTGTGCAGGCGCTGTGCGCGATTCTGCGCACGCAGAATATGCCGCTCAACTTTGTGACATTCCGGTTTGTGGCACGCGCAGGGACAGTTGCGCCGCGGCTGTTCACGAAGCTCAAGCACAGGAAATAAGGGAGGATTCAACATGCGAACCATGGCCATCGACTACGGCGATCAGCGCATCGGCCTTGCGGTCTCGGACCTGCTGGGAATGCTGGCGGGTGAAGCCTGGACCATGCAGGAGTGGGATATGGAACGGGCTGCTTCGCGCATTGCCGGGGAGGCGAAGGCACGCGACGTGGGTTTGCTGGTGCTGGGCCTGCCGAAAAACATGGACGGCACGGAGGGACCGCGCGCCGAAAAGAGCCGCGCCTTTCGCGAATTATTAATAAAAGAAACCGGCCTGCCCGTGATCCTCTGGGACGAACGCCGCAGCAGCATTGAGGCCCATGCCATCCTGCACAGTGCCGGGAAAAAAGAGAAGCAGCACCGCAAAAACGTGGACGCCGTGGCAGCAAGCCTGATCCTCGAAGGCTACCTCGGCAGCTTACGGTGAACTATTCCAAAACTTGACAAACGGCGGAAGTGCCTGCACGGAGCGACTTTGTCGCAATTGTCAGACAGTTCCGCCTTTATTTTTGCCTTCCGCGCACATAATGATTCGTGTGAAAAAAATGTGGGAGGCATCCTTGATGAGAAAAGGAATCATGACGGGGCTGTGCGCCCTGTTTTTCATGGCATTTACCGCCGCGCCGGCCTATGCGCAGGAGCTGCTGGTAGGCGGACAGGCGGTCGGCATACAGATCAGCACCGACGGTGTGATCGTGGCGGGCCTCTGCCCGGTGGAGACCGAAGAGGGCGCAGTGACCCCTGCCGAAGACGCGGGGCTCAGGACCGGCGACCTCATCTGCGGAGCCGACGGGGAGCCTGTCTCGGACGCATCGGCGCTCATTGCGGCGCTGGAGGAAGCCGGAGATCAGGTGGAGCTGGAGATCAGGCGCGGCAAGCAGATCCTGAATCTCCCGGTACAGACCGCCGTCGGCGAGGAAGGGCGGCCCATGCTGGGGATCCTGCTGCGCGACGGGCTCAATGGCATCGGCACCCTCACCTTCTGTGACCCGGACAGCGGCGTCTTCGGCGCGCTGGGCCACAGCATCAACGACAGCGCAACCGGGCTTGCCGTGCCGCTGCGCGAGGGCAGCGTGACACAGGCGCAGATCGTCGCCGTGCACCCGGGGGCAGCGGGCACGCCGGGGGAGCTCGATGGTGTGTCCGATTTGTCGCAGGTGCTGGGATCGGTGGAGCAGAACACCGAGGTGGGCATTTTCGGCCACATGAGCGATGCGCTCGGTTCCCGCCCGGTGGAGATTGGCGTCATTACAGCGGGCCCGGCCACCATCCGCTCCACCGTTGAAGGGCATGATGCCCAGGAGTTTCAAGTGGAAATCAATCGTGTCTACCGGGATTCCGAAGGCACGCACGCCATGTTCAGCGTGGTGGACCCCGCGCTGCTTTCGCGCACGGGTGGCATCGTCCAGGGCATGAGCGGCAGCCCCATCCTGCAAAACGGCCGCCTCGTCGGGGCAGTCACGCATGTTTTTATCAACGACGCGTCCCGCGGCTATGCAGTGAGTATCCAGGACATGCTGCGTGCCTCGGGCCTTTCCGTCATGGATAAGGCGGCATGAAAAACAGCCTGACAGGCAAAAACCTGTCAGGCTGTCACTATGTATGGGATAAAACTCAGCCGACGCTCTCGAATTCTTTCACGATTTCCTTGTCCGGCCCTGCAGTGCAGAGGGAGACAACCACGATGAAGAGGCAGGAGACCACGAAGGCAGGCAGCAGCTCGTAGATGGCAAAGATGCCGCCCTTCGGTGCGATGAGGAACTTCCAGACGAAGATCATGATCATACCGGAGGCCATGCCCGCGATGGCGCCCTGCTTGTTGCAGCGCTTCCAGAACAGGGCAAAGAGCACCACGGGGCCGAAGGTCGCGCCGAAGCCGGCCCAGGCGAAGGAGACCACGCGGAAAATGGAGCTGTTGGGATTTGAGGCAAAGATCACGCCCAGGATCGCAACACCCACGACCGTGAGGCGGGCGATGAGCATGTTTTTCTTGTCGTCAAGCTCCTTGCCGAACACGTCGTTGAGCAAGTTCTTGGTCACGCCGGAGGCCGCGCCGAGAAGCTGGGCGTCGGCGGTGGACATGGTAGCCGCCAGGATACCGGCGAGGATGAAGCCGCCGATGACAGCCGCGAACGCGCCCTTCTGGGCGATCAGGTGGGCGACGTTGACGATCATGTTCTCGGCCTCAGGCTCGCTGCCGGGGACGGCAAGAGCGCCGGTCTTGGTCATGCCGAAACCAATGATGCCGATCAGCACCGCGACGCCCAGGGAGATCACGCACCAGATGGAGCCGACACGGCGGGAGAGGGAGAGCTTTTCTTCACTTTCCGCCGCCATGAAGTGGACCAGGATGTGGGGCATGCCGAAGTAGCCGAGGCCCCAGGCCATGGTGGACACGATCATCAGGAAAGTATAGGTGCCGGGCGTTTCGGACTGAATGCTGGTGCTGGCAAAGAGGCTCAGATAGCCGGGCACAGTGTGGGCGTTTTCGACCACGGCGCCCCAGCCGCCGGCGGCGTTTATGCCGAAGAAGCACACGATGATCAGCGCGAAGGTCATGACGATGGACTGGATGAGACTCGTGACGGAGGCCGCCATGAAGCCGCCGAGGGCGCAGTAGGCGACGATGACCGCCGCCGAGATGATCATGGCTGGCATGTAGTCAAAGCCGAAAAGGCTGTTGAAGAGCTTGCCGCAGGCGGCAAAGCCGGAGGCTGTGTAGGGCACGAAGAAGACGATAATGGTCAGCGCGCCAATGGTCTCGATGAGCTTGGTGTTGTCACGGAAACGGGTGGCGAGAAAGTCCGGCACGGTGATGGAGCCGAGCTTTGCCGAGTAGCGGCGCAGGCGCTTGGCAACGATCAGCCAGTTGAGCCAGGTACCGAGGGACAGGCCGATGGCCGTCCAGCTTGCCTCGGCCACGCCGCAGAAGAAAGCCAGACCGGGCACGCCCATCAGCAGATAGGCGCTCATGTCGGAGGCCTCGGTGCTCATGGCGGTCACAATGGGGCCGAGCTTTCTGCCGCCGAGGTAGAAGTCTTCGGAGGTCTTGTTGTTGGCGTACTTGAATCCAATGGCCAGCATACCGACCAGGTACACGGCGATGGCGATGAGAATGATGGTGTTCATAGTTAATTCCTCTCTTCCTGCAGGGTGCATGAGAAATTATAAATCACGGCGGATTTTCTTCAAGCGTCATTTTTCCCAAAAGGGCTTGATAATTCAAAAATTTTTCATATAATAGAAAGGAAGATAATTCATTTCATGTATTCATGAATTTTTTTCATGTAAGGGGGCTATATCGTGGCTCTGGACAAATACCACACACTTATGACGGTGGTGGACACCGGCAGTCTCACTCAGGCGGCCTCACAGCTCGGGTGCACCCAGTCGGCGGTGAGCCACTGTCTGGACGCGCTGGAAAAGGAATTGGGCTTTACTGTGCTCATGCGCAGCCGCGCCGGGGTCCGGCTCACCAACGAGGGAGAGCGCCTGCTGCCTGCGGTACGCGGCTTTCTGGGCGCGGCCGAGCAGCTTCGGCAGACGGCGTCCTCGATTCGCGGGCTCGAATCGGGCACGGTACGCATCGGGGCCTTCACCTCGGTTGCGGTGCACTGGCTGCCGCCGATATTGAAGGAGTTTCAGCACGACTTTCCCAAAGTGGACTTCCGTCTATTAAATGGCGACTACCACGATGTGGAGCAGTGGCTCACCGACGGGAACGTGGACGTGGGGTTTGTGACCATGCCCTCCCCGGTGGACTGCGAGTGCATCCCCCTGATGGAGGACCGGCTACTGGCGATCCTCCCGCGCCACAGCCGCTTCGAAAACTACCCGAAGTTTCCCCTGGTGGAGTGCGAGACGGAGCCCTTTATCAGTCTTCTCGAAAGCTCCGACCACGACGCGCGACGCGCGCTCGAAGCCGCCGGGGTCAAGCCCAACGTGCGCTTTTACACCAAGGACGACTACGCCGTCATCGCCATGGTGGAGCAGGGCCTCGGCGTGAGCATCATGCCGGAGCTGCTGCTCAAGGGGCGCAGCTACGACCTGCAGATCCTGCCGCTCATTCCCGAGGCAAAACGCACCATCGGCCTTGCCATCGCCGCGGGCAGCAAAGCCGGCCCCGCCACGAGACGCTTTGCAGACTACGTGGTGCGGTATGTGACGACGCAGGCTTAGGCTTCACGCTATTTCCCTCTCTTTCCTCGCATGATCTGACAATCTTCTCATCCCCTCCCCGTTATAATGATCATCGGGAGGTGGGAAATGATGAGAAAGCGAGAAGCTGCGCTGATCGCCGCCGTATGCCTTTTGTGGTCGTTTTCGCTGCATGGCTTTGCGGAGACGGCGTTGCTGCCGGAGCACATGAACATCCGCATCCTGCGCCCGCCGGAGCCGACACCGGAGCCCACGCCGACACCGGCCCCGACAATCACGCCCACACCGATCCCGACCCGGCCGCCGGAGGAGGGCAACTATGTTTTCCTCGGCCACAGGACCTGGAAAACAGCGGTTGACATGGCAGACTACTATCTGCTGGAAATGCGCGATGCCGCCGAACGGGCCGACACTGCGGCAGGCCGGACGGCGGAGACTGCCCGCAATGCGGCCATTGAGGCAGGGGGAGAGGGTTTCAAAATCAGCTTTGACGATCTGCTGCTTCTGTCCCGGGTGCTCGATGCCATGGCGGGCAGCGACTGGCTGACGGATGATTTTCGCATGTGCGTGGGCGAGGTGGTTCTAAACCGCGTGGCGTCCCCGGAGTTTCCCGACACGCTGTATGGGGTGGTCTACCAGCGCGGGCAATACACGGTGGTGAACACGGCCCGATTTTCCACCATCGTCCCCCGGCCGGAGTGTGTGGACTGCGCCTTGCGCCTGCTGTTAGGCGAACGGCACATGGTGCCCGCCGTGGTCTACCAGGCCGATTATCTGCAGGGGGAGCTGTTCACCATGTTTCCGGACCGCCAGCTCGGCGCAACCTACTTCTGTCTCAGCAGCCGCCTGGATCTGTACCAATAGGAAAAAGATACGGAGCTTTCGTGCCATTGTGCATACGAAAGCTCCGTATCTCCGTTTTTGTATTATTTTTACCGCAGCATGTTCCAGGCGGCAAGCGCCATCAGCGCCAGCACGCCGCAGGCGGCGTAGAGGAGGTCGGAGGAGAAGCTGCGCTCGACGCGGCTTCTCTCGCTCTGCGTCGAGTAGGCGGAGAACTCTTCGTCCTCAGGCGGAATGATCTTGTCCTTGGCGCCGAGGAAGAGAAGATCCACCGTGCCGTAGATGAGCAGCGCGCCGATACTCTCGACGAGCCGCGCCGCCGCGCCGCCCGCAAAGCTCAGGCCCCTGAGGGCGGGGCGGTACACCGCGTCCTCGAGGTCAAGGCCACGGGGCCACACGTTGCGGTAGACCTCATGCCCATCCTCCTTGCGCGTCAGCCACTTCATGCCGACGAAGAGGAAGACCAGCACACCGATGGTGATGGAGATGGCGGCGCCCTTGAGGTTTGTAAGCGAGAAGTAATTGACCGCGTGGCTCATGGGTTCACGGCGGAAGAAAGGCAGGGCGTAGGCCGCGATCTTGTCCATGGTCAGGTGCGCTGTGAGGCCAAGCAAAGGCATGAGCAGCCCCCCGATGGCAAGGACCGAAGCGGTTGCGGGGCTCATGTACTTGTCCTTCTGGTGCTGATGCGCGGGCTTATCCGCAACAAAAATGATGTAGAAAAGCCGCGTCATGTAGGCAAGTGTCAGGCCGCCGGAAAGGAGAAAGATCCACTCCACCGCTTTATAGGGCACGGCGGACAGGCCGTGCTCGGTCAGGTGCTCGCAGTATTCCACGATCCCCTCGTGCAGCAGCGTCTTGCTGATGTAGCCGCCGAAGCCCGGGATGCCCGCGATGGAGCACGCGCCCGACAGAAACGCAAGTTTTAACAGGGGCTTGTCTTTACCAAAACCGCGCACGTCATTGAGGTCCAGCGAGTGGACGTTGAAGTACACCACGCCCGCCGCCACGAAGAGCGTGAGCTTAATGAGCGAGTGGTTGAGGATGTGCAGCACCGAACCGCAGGCGGCGATGGAGCCGTGCTCCCCCAGCAGGACGCACATCGAAACACCCGTGAGGATGAAGCCGATCTGGCTCATGGACGAGCAGGCCAGCGTGCGCTTTAAGTCTACAGAAAAGACCGCGAGCACCGCGCCGAGGAACATCGTGACGACCGCCGGAACGAGCAGCAGGTTGCCCCAGCCGGGCACGCCGTCAAAGAGCCAGCAGGAGATGCCGATGATGCCGAAGACGCCGCTCTTGGTGAGGATGCCAGAGAGCAGGGCGCTTGCGGGCGCGGGGGCCACGGGGTGGGCTTTCGGCAGCCAGATATGCAGCGGGAACATGCCCGCCTTCGCACCGAAGCCTATAAGGGCGCAGATGCCCACGGTATAGCGCAGGCGGGTACTCATCTGCGGGGCCTTCTCGACGATGTTTTCAAAGCTCAGCTTCCCCACCGCGTTATCCAGCAGAAACAGGCCCATGAGCATCGTAAGGCCGCCGATGACCGCGATGAAAAGATAGGTCTCGCTCGCGCGGATGGCCTCGGGCGTCTCATTCTGCACGACCCAGACGTAGGAGGTGAAGCTCATGATCTCGAAGAAGACAAAGAGCGTCATGAGATCGGCGGCGAGGAACACGCCCTCGAGGGCCCCGAGGGTCCAGAGATAGAACAGGAAATAGCGGCCGTTGGCTCTGGCCCCGGAGAAATACTCGGGGGAGGCAAGCGCCGTCATGACCCACATGAAGCCCGCCAGCGTCGCCATCACGGTACGCAGGCCGCCGGCCTTGAAGTAGATACCGTTGCCGCAGAAGTAGTCGACGCCCTCTGCAAGCTCCGGGTTGCCCACCAGCAGAAGGCCCATCACGAACACCGCGCCGGAGACCGCGATCGCCGGGGTGAACCAGGCCCGCTCCGAGTTGTGGCAGATAGGATAGCACACAAGCGCCGCGATCATGGGCAGGAAAACCATTAAAATAAGCATCAGACCAGACCTCCTATCCAGGCGCTCAAGTGAGCGGAGCACAGCGACAGCACCAGCATCAGCGCGGTCAGGAATACCAGCGGGCCGGTCATGAGCCTGTCGGCCTCATGGATGCGCTCGGGCTGTGCCGGGGCAGACTTCAGCGGGAAGTAGAAGCGCACCGCGGCGGAAAGCATGTAGAGCGTCGTCAGGATCGCGGAGACAATGAGGGACGCAGCGCCCAGGTAGCCCGCCCAGTTTGCGTTTCCGGCGGCTGCCGTGCCGATGGTCCACTTACTCAGGAAACCGCCCAGCGGGGGCACGCCCATCAAAGCCAGGGACGCAATGAGGAACACGCCGCAGGTGACGGGCATCTTTTTGGAAAGCCCCTCCATGTCGTACACGTACTCCAGTTTGTTGTGGTGGAGCATCGCGCCCGCGCAGAAGAAGAGGGAAATTTTGATGACCGCGTGGAACACCATGTGGAGAAGTCCGCCCGCAAGGCCCACCGGGCTCATGGAGGCGAAAGCCACCAGAATGTAGCTCAGATTGGAGACGGTGGAATAGGCAAGCCGCCGCTTGAGGTGCGGCATGCGAAGCGACATGGCAGAGCCGAACATTACCGTGAAGGCCGAGGCGGCGAGCGCCACGTACTGCGCCCAGGTGCCGCGCAGAAACTCACAGCCGAAGCCGAAGTACACAAGGCGCATCACGGCAAAGGCGCCGGACTTGACCACCGCCACCGCGTGCAGGAGGGCCGTGACCGGGGTCGGGGCGACCGACGCCGCGGGCAGCCAGCGGTGGAAGGGGAAGATCGCGGCCTTGACGCCGAAGCCGAAGAAACCCAGCACGAAGACCGTCATGAGCTCCTTTTCGTGGCCCGCGACTTTCTCCATGTTGAGGATGCCGCCGTAGGTAAAGGCCAGGGTATCGGCATAGCGCAGGAAGTACATGAGGCAGATAAAGACCAGGGCCGCGCCCGTCATGGAGTAAAGAACATACTTCTTGCCCGCGGCGCGCGCTTTCCCGTCCATCTCGTGCATGACGAGGGGCAGCGTGACGAGGGTCATGAACTCATAGCAGAGATAGAGGGTAAAGAAGTTTGCCGAGTAGGCGATGCCCGCCACGACGCCAAAGGTGATGAGGAAGAAGCCGAAAAACATGTTCTCCCGGCCCTCATGCTCCATGTAGGAGAAGGCGTAGACCGTGGTCACGGGCCACAAAACGCCGATGATGCAGCCGAAGACGAGGCTCACCCCGTCCGGGCGGAAGGCGATCACCAGCTTGTCGCTCAGATCAGCGACATGGAGATATACCGCGTCCGGGCCGTTGAGTGCCGAGGCCAGCGCCGTACCGAGAACAAACACGGCGCTCACACACACCGTGAGCATCACATAGCGGTTGCGTTTGGACCGGTCCTGGGGCCGCACGATCAGCAGCGCCGTGCCGGAGAGGATGGGGACGAGCAGCGCAAGCAATGTAAGAATTTTCATATCGATCCCCTCCTTACAGCAGCCAGCCGTTGATGATTGCGGCAAAGGCGGTGAGACCCATCGGGAACATGCCGAGGATCACCGTGAGACCGGAAAACACAATGGGCGGAAGGAGCATCTGCTTCTCCACCTCGCACTTTTCCCCGGCGTCATAGTCCCGCCCCGGGAAGAAAGCGGCGGCCACGATGGGCAGCAGGTAAAAGGCCGTGAGCAGGGCGGACACCATCAGCACCACGACGCCGACGGTCGTGAGTGTCGAGCCGGTTGCCAGCGCCCCCATGGCGAGGCAGTACTTGGCGGCAAAGCCGCCCATCGGCGGAATGCCGATCAGGGACAGGGACGCAATGGCAAAGCACCACATGGTGACAGGCATCTGCCGCCCGATGCCCTTGAGTTCGTCCACCTTCGTCTTGCCGGTGGCGAAGATGATGGAGCCCGCGCAGAGGAAGAGCGCGTCCTTGGCCAGGGCGTGGAACACCATCTGCAAAAGCGCGCCGACAACGCCCATGCCAATTTCGTCGAACACGAAAAGGCCGAAAAGCACATAGGACACATTGGAAATGGTGGAATAGGCCATGCGCTTTTTGAGCAGCTTTTCGCGCAGCGCCAGCATAGAACCTGTAAAAATCGTGATGATCGAGAGTACCAGGATCGCCGTCTGTACCCAGGTACCGCGCAGCATCTCGGCTCCGAAGAGCTGGAAGGCGCAGCGGATGATCGCCAGCACACCGCCCTTGGTAATGAGGCCCGACAGCACCGCGCTTGCGGGCGAGGGGGCCACGGGGTGGGCCTCGGTCAGCCACATCTGCAGCGGCACCATGCCGGCCTTCGCGCCGAAGCCCAGGATAATCAGAAAGGCGGCAACAAGCAGGGTCTTTTCATCGCCGACGAGCTGCCCGCCCTTCGCGAGGAACGTGAGGTCATTCCCCTGGGCGGCGAGCATGAAGAAGCCCAGCAGGGCCAGCGACGCGCCGAGGGTGGAGTAGCCGAGGTAGGCAAAGCTTGCTCTGCGCGACTGCTCCGATCCGTTGTGCAGTACGAGCGGCATGGAGCAGAGGGTCATGAGCTCAAAGCACATGTAGAGCGTCACCGCGTTTTTTGCAAAGGCCAGGCCGATGAGGGCCGCGTAGGTCAGCAGGAAAAAGCCGAAGAACTGCCCCTCGTTCCCTTCGTGCTTCATATAGCCGAAGGCGTGGAACTGGACGAAGCACCAGATGAAGGACACCAGCGCGATGAAAAACAGGCTCAGCCCGTCCGCACCGAAGCTGAGGGTCAGCGTATCGTTCAGATACAGGAGCGTGATTTCACTCGGAAACTCCCGCAGCATACTGAGGAAAGCCGCGCCGACGGCGAGGATCGCCGTACAGATTACCGCAGCGGCGGTAAAGCGGTGCCGCTTTTCGTTGTCCTCCATGCGGAAGACGATCAGCGCGCCGACAATGGGCGGCAGGAGTGAGAGAAGCATCAGCATTTGATCTTCCCTCCTTTCACATGAGCTCCAGCCCGCGGACGATGATGTTCATCACCGGGGTGAAGCAGACGCCGAGAAACAGCACCCCGCAGGCGAGCAGGAGGATCGCAGCCGTCGCGGTGAAATCTTTTTTGGCAGTTCCGGCCTCGGGCAGCGCAGCTTCCCTGCGGATGCTCCAGATGTTGATGACGGCCGGGATGTAGTAAAGCGCGTTCAGAACCGACGAGATCGCCAGCACCGCGAGGGTCAGGACGATCTTGGTATCGGTAAAGACAGAGGCGGTGGCGAAGTTCACCTTCGCGGCAAAGCCGCCGAAGAGCGGGATGCCAACCATGGAGAGCGCGCCGATGCCGAAGCCGATGCCCGCAAGCGGGGTCTGCCATGCCGTGCCGCGCAGGGCTCTGAGCTGCTTGTCATGGTGCACGGTGGAGGCAAGGCGTCCGACCGAGACGAAGAGCAGCGGCTTTGTAAAGGCGTGGATCAGGATCTGGAAGCAGGCGGCGGCGATACCCTCCGGGGTGCCGAGGCCGATGCCCATGAACACGTAGCCGAGCTGGGCCACCGACGAATAGGCCAGCATGCGCTTGGCATGCGTCTCGCGTATGGCCTGCACGGAGCCGAGGATCATGCCGCAGAAACCGAGGACGAACACCGCGTCATTGATATGAAACGCCCGCACGGTGTCGAGGGTAAAGACGCGGCAGTACATGGTGATGAGCAGTACCGCGTAGCCCTTGACGACCAAGCCGGACAGCACCGCCGAGGAGGTGGTGGTCGCCGTGCCGTGGGCGTCGGGCAGCCAGCGGTGGAAGGGGAACATGGCAGATTTCACACCGAGGCCCGCCGTCATCATGCCGAGCAGCATTGCGAGCACACGGGTGTAATATCCGCTTTCCATAAGCTTGGCTACGCTCTCATTGAGCTGGGGCATCAGGAGATGACCTGTGATGGCGTAGAGCAGGATGATGGAGAACAGGAACAGGCCGGAGCCGAGAAGGCTCATGAACAGATAACGGATGGTTGCGACGAGCGTCGGGCCCGAATCCTTGATCATCACGAGGGCGCAGGCCGCGATGGTGCTGATCTCGATAAAGACGTAAGCGGTGAAGGCGTCGTTTGTGTAGCTGAGGACGAGGAGGCTTGCCAGCACCATGTTGAGCATCACGCAGGCAAGGCCCATCTTCTTTTCGTCCACGTCTTCGAAAAGCTCCGCCCGCCCGCCTAAAAGCGACAGGCACATGACGGCGGCAAACACCGAGGCAAGCAGTCCCTGGAGGGGACCGAACTTGATCTCGTTGCCAAACGGCGCGGGGAACTTGCCCATGGTAAAGGCATAGGAGGCGTCGGCCTTGACGATGAAGGAAAGAAAACCCAGCGACATGACCGTGACGATGGCGGACACACTGACCGTGATCCAGTAGGCCCTTTTTGCTCCGGGGATAACGGAAAGCAAAATCGCCGTGATCATCGTGAGAAAGACGCTCATATAGGGGAAGTTCCAGGCAAAAGGCATCTTCTCACTCCCCTTTCTTCTTCATGGCCTCGAGAAGCTCCCGCATGTCCACGGTGCCGTAAGTACCGTAGATGCGCTGCACCAGGGCCAGCGAAAACGCGCTGACGGAGACGGAGACCACAATGCCCGTAAGGACGAGGCCCGCGGGGATGGGATTGACGTACAGGGAGGTGTTGGCCCCGCCGTCGGTCAAAATTGCGGCGGTGCGCCCGGCGATCATGCCGCGGCTTGCCAGCATCAGGAAGGTGGCCGAGTCCATGATGTTGAAGGACACGATCTTTTTGATCAGATTCGGGTGCACCATCATGTTCACAAAGCCCGTCACGAACAGGATCACCGACGCGATGGCAAAGCGGTTATCTATGAGTAAACTCAGCATCACAGCTCTCCTTTCGTGTAGAAGGAATAGAAGCCGTACATGGTGCTCATGACGACAAGGCCGACGGCGATGTCGATGACCAGCACAATGTAGTGGGCGAGGTTGGACTGAATGCCGTTTGCGCCCTGGTAGATGTACACACCGAACATGGAGCCGTAGATCATGAGGCCCGTGATGCGCACGGTGTTGAAAACCTTCGCTGTAAAGAAGCGGCGCACGGAATCTGCCCCGAAGGCCACGGCAAAGAGAATGAGCGCCGCGCCCAAGATCGACCCGCCGGAGAAGCCGCCGCCGGGAGAGACATGGCCGTTAAAGAGCACGCACATCCCAAAGCACAGCACGCAGGGCAGCAGGAGCCGCGCCACATTCTGCAAAATCGCGTCATCCGGCGCGGTCTTTTCGCAGGCCTTTGCCTCGGCCTTGATTTTGTCGTTGGTGGCCCAGAGCAGCAGCATCACGCAGCACACCGCCAGAAACAGCACGCAGCTTTCGCCGAAGGTATCAAAGCCTCTGTAATTCAGGATCATGCCGGCGATGACGTTTTCCGCGCCGGTCTCCTCCTCGGCGGAGCCTACGTAGCGGTGAACCACCTCGTTGTCGGTGGGGTTTCCCGGTTGGGCAAAGGCGGGCAGGGCCACCGCGCCGATGAGCAGGACGATGAGCATCAGGACGCTGATGACCACGGCGCATTTGGCGTAGAGCTTCAAAAAGCCGTCGAGCCGCTGCTTGTCGCCGAGGGACGCGTGCTTTTTGTTCGGCTTTTTTCCCTTGACGGGCTTAAACTCTGTTTTGAGCGGGACGGCAGCCTCGCCGTCGACCCATTTCGTAAAAGCGCTCATTTCTCATCCTCCGTTCCCCCAAGCTGTTTAATACGTCTGAGGCAGAGATAGAACAGCACGCCGGAAACGCCCGTGCCCACGGCAGCCTCGGTGATGGCGAGGTCGGGGGCCTGCAGCAGCATCCAGATCACGCTCATGACCAGCCCGAAGGCGGTGAAGGTGATGACCATGATGAGGGGGTGCTTCTGCAGGGGGGCCGTGATGCCCGTGATGATGAGCAGCAGTAAAAGCACGCATTCCACAATTTTCATCGTCTGTCCACCTCCTTGTATTCGTGCCCGGCGTTTTTGTGGGACTCCACCTCGGCCCCGGCGATCAGATGGGTCACCACGGGGCCGGTGAGGAACATGAACACCAGCACCAGAAAGAGCTTTAAGATGGGCACCAGTTCGCCGGTAAGGATCGCCACCGCAATGAGGACGCAGGCAATGCCCAGCGTGTCGCCGAGGGCGGCGGCATGCATGCGGTTCATGACATAGGTAAACTTATAAAAGCCCAGTACTTCGGAGAAGAAGATGAACACGGCGAAGAGCAGAAACGGCACAGCGAGGATGGTCCTGATCATTTTTTCCCCTCCTTTTGCCGGTCGGCGGCTAAAAGCCGGGTCAGGAGCGTCGTCGCTGTGAAGCCCAGAAGCGCATAGATGAGCGCCACGTCCAGCAGGTATCCCGCCCGGTGAAGTCTCGACAGCAGGCAGATGGAGGCGGTGATCATGGTGTTGATGGCATTGATGGCGACGATGCGGTCGGTAAAGCGCGGCCCCTTGATGACCTTGGGCATGAGGGCCAGCATCAGCAGCGCCAGAATGATCAGGGTTCCGGTCAAAAGCTTGTCTTCCATCAGCTTTCCTCCACCTTCTGCGCCAGCTTGAAAAAGGCGCTGTACTCAATGTCCACCTGAAAATACTCATCCAGGGCGTGTACGGCGTACTCGTCTCCCTCCAGCCTCACGGTGTAGGTGCCGGGGGTGAGAGTGATGGAATTGGCCACCAGCACGCGCAGCGGATCGCTCTGTACCTCGCCGCGGAAATGCACCAGCGTGGGCTTGGGCTGCCCTTTGCGGTAGATAAAGCGCAGCACGTCGAAATTCTCTTTTACGATCTCCTTTAAAAGCTCGCCCAGGTATGCGGCAAGCGCCGGGGCCTTCCTGAGCCCGCCGTAAAAGCGCTTTGTGTCGTATCCCATGAACTTCGTACACAGGACGGTGATGAGGCCCGCGACCAGCACGCCGAGGATCAGGTTCGTGAGTGTGACGCTCCCGGCGAAGACCAGCCAGAGTGCAAGCAGGATAACAAACATGGGTCATCCCTCCCAAATGGTAAAAATACAAAAGCGCGGCCTTTTAAAACCGCACAAAAAGCTGATATATTATACTATAGAATAAAAGCCGTTTCAAGCCTCGACGTGTGGTTCCATGCGCTTTTTGTGAAGATTTTGCTAAAGAAACGTGCCCTTGTGCTTTTCCGCCCGCTGTGATAAAGTGAATGCACGAAACAAAGGGAGGCAGCTGATATGCGCACAAGGCTCTATATTGCGTCGAGCGATCCGCTCACAAACAGCGCGCGCTTTGACCGCATGGCGCTGACGATCCCCGAGGCGCGGCGAGAAAAGCTCGCGGCCTACCGGAATGAGGGTGCTCGGCGTCTGTCCCTTGCGGCGTCTCTTCTGCTGGTGCGGGCGCTTCAGGACAAGGGCCTGCATGTGGATAAGATCGCGCTCAGCGAATACGGAAAGCCGTATCTCCCGCAATTGCCGGATTTTCATTTCAGCCTCTCCCACAGCGGCAACATGGCCCTGTGCGCGGTTTCCCCCGTACCCGTCGGCTGCGACATTGAGCTTCCGCACAAGTTTGACCCGGCGATCGCCCGGCGCTTCTTTCATAAGACGGAATGTGCCTGGCTCTTTTCTCAGCCGGAAGCCGAACAGCGTGATGCCTTTTTCCGTCTCTGGACCTGTAAAGAGAGCTTTATCAAGGCGCTCGGCCTGGGGCTTTTCCAGCCGCTTGACAGCTTTTCCGTGATCCCCGGGGAAGAGGTACGGCTCACGCAGAGCGCCGACCCGCGCCCCTGGCAGCTTCGCAACTTTCGGGACGGGGAATGCTTTATTTCCCTGTGCGGACTTACCGGCGTTGCGGAAGCGCCGCTTGTGCGCGTGGATTTGGGGGAGGCCTGACTTTGAAGGCAGAGAGAAACAAAACCATAGATTTGAGCGTGGAGGACGGTGCAGAATACCTCGCCCGCTGCATTGAAGTGTGCACACCTGCAAATCTTTCCGAGGTATTGGATCGCACGATCCTCGGCGACAGCTTTTCGGTGCTGCCGCTCTTGCCAAAAGGCTTTGCAGATCTTCTGATTGTGGATCCGCCCTACAATCTCTCCAAGGACTTTCACGGCAGCCGCTTTGCCCGCACGGACGATGAAAGCTACGAGGCCTACACCCGCCGCTGGCTGGACCTGGTCTTGCCCTCGCTCAAACCGAACGCAAGCATTTACGTCTGCTGCGACTGGCGCTCAAGCCTTGTGATCGGGCGAGTGCTGGAGGAAAAGCTCACCGTGCGAAACCGCATCACCTGGCAGCGGGAGAAGGGGCGCGGCGCGAAGAAGAACTGGAAAAACGCCATGGAGGACATCTGGTTTGCCACCGTCTCGGAGGACTACTCCTTTGATGTCGACGCGGTCAGGCAGCGCCGCCGCGTCATTGCCCCCTACCGGGAGGACGGGCAGCCCAAGGGCTGGGAGGAGACCGCCGACGGCCGCTTTCGGGACACGGCTCCCTCCAACTTCTGGGATGACATCTCTGTGCCCTACTGGTCCATGCCGGAGAACACGGCCCACCCCACGCAGAAGCCGGAAAAACTTTTGGCAAAGCTGATCCTCGCAAGCTGTCCTGAGGGCGGGGTGCTACTCGATCCCTTCCTCGGCTCGGGCAGCAGCGCCGTCACGGCCAAAAAGCTGGGGCGGCACTTTGTAGGCATCGAACAAAACCCGCTCTACTGCGTATGGTGCGAAAAGCGCCTGGAGCTTGCGGCGTCCTCGCCCTCCATTCAGGGCTATGCGGACGGGGTTTTCTGGGAGCGTAATACCTATGCGCTGCAGAAGAAAAAGGAGAAGTAACATGTCAGACAAGCTTGTGCTCTATGATGCGCTGATCGAAAATGTGACAAGCGCCGCGCCGGTGCTTGAAACCGTGGGGGGCGAGTGCTGGGCCATGGCGGAAGCCGCGGAGGGCATGGGCCTCGGCATGATGACCCCCTGCGACAGCATCCCCGCCCTGTACCCCGACGGTCTGCGGGGCCTGCCGCTCATCACGGCAGCAAAGGCGGCGGCAAGCTGGAACCTCACGGAGGCGAGCTTTGGTCTTGCCGCCTGCAACGCCTTCTACAATACCCCCGCGCGCATGAAGGGCCTGGACTGCGCCCTGCCCGGGGACATCTACCCCACCGCGGGCCTAGACCTTCATGACAAGACGGTGGGCATCATCGGCCACATGAACGGCCCCAGAGGGCTGCGTGACATTGCCCGCGCGGTCTACGTGCTGGAGCGCGATCCCCGGCCGGGCGACTACCCGGACGCCGCGTGCGACTGGCTTCTGCCCCGGTGCGACGTGGTGCTCATCACCGGCAGCAGCCTCATCAACAAGACCCTGCCCCATTTACTTGAGCTCTGTGAAAACGCGGTCACGATCCTGACCGGCCCCTCGGTGCCCATGTGCCCCGCGCTTCTGGACTTTGGCATCGACCGGCTCGCGGGCTTTGTGGTGACCGAGCGCGAGGCCATGACCGCCCAGGTAAAGTACAACGTCCACGGCTCCCCTTATGTCTGCGGCAAGAGCTTCCTGCTCATGAAATAAAAACACGGTGAAATCGTTTTCCGCGATTTCACCGTGTATTTTGTTTTCTTCGGGTCAATGTTTACTCGCGTAGCGGAACATCCATACGACGATGACCACCAGCGCGAGGATCACCACGATGGCGACCACCGCGTTGACCGCGCCCGAGAGCAGGGTGAAGGCCCCACTCACGACTTTGATGAGCAGCACAATGAGCGCGATCGCCACGATCGCAGCCAGAACAGCGTATACGAGCTTTTTGTTGTTCATATGTGGGCCTCCTTTTTTATTCAATTGCGAAACTTTGGTTTCGCAATTGAGGACTCGCGCTTATCGCACGCGGCTCACGGGGGACAAGCCGCGTTTGGTCGGCGCGAGGCCTCGCTAATCTCGGCTTAAGGTGTTTTTGAGGCGGCAAAGCTGCCTCAAAAACCTATTTCATTTAAGTGTCTATCTTCTCAAGGTCAGCCAGAAACAGCGCGGCTTCGCCGTCAGAGGGGATCAAAAATCCCGTGCGCGGGGAGACGCTGAAGGCCTGCACCGACGGGCCGTCCATCAGGCAGGAGCGCTTGAACTGCTGGGAGAAGAGACGCTTGCACCAGCTTGTGAGCCAGCGCTTTAATTCTTCGTCCGTGAACTCATCCCCGTAGGCGGCCTTTGCAAGGCGGAAGACCTTGGAGGGCGCGAAGCCGTTAATGAGGATATGGTGGGTGAAGAAGTCCTGCAGGGAGTAGGAGCCGACGGCATCCTCGCTCTTCTGCTCGATCATGTCGTCGTGGATGGGCAGCAGCTCCGGGGTCACGGGGCAGTCGAGCACGTCATAGAGCGCGGCCTTGAGGACTTTGTCCTCGGTCTGCGCCGCGATGTGGCTGACGTTTGCGCGCACCTGGGTCTTGGTCAGGCCCATGTTCACGTCGTACATGCTGGTGTGGTCGCCGTTGTAGGTGCACCAGCCGTCGATAAACTCGCTCAGATCCTCAGTGCCCACGTCGAGGCCGTTGCACTTGTTGGCAATGTCCATGAGGACCTGCGTGCGCTCACGTGCCTGGGCGTTTTCAAAGGCCAGGGAGTAGTCGTCGTGGGCGTGACCGATGTCGTCAAAGTGCTGAAGCACAGACTTCGTGATGTCAATGACGCGCACGTCGCAGCCCCACTGCTCGGCCACGATGACCGCGTTGGACTTGGTACGGCTGGAGGTGCCGAAGCAGGGCATGGTGCAGGCGATGACATTGGTGGAGGGATAGCCCATGCGCTTTACCGCCATGGCGGAGACCATGACCGCGAGCGTGGAGTCCACGCCGCCGGAGATGCCCACCACACAGTGGTCAAGACCCGCATACTGCATACGCTTGACGAGGGCGGAGACCTGGATATCCAGCACCCGCTCACAATAGGCGGGCAGATCCGCGGGATTTTCCGGCAGATGGGGGTGCTTGTTGAACTTGCGGGTGAGGGTGGTATCCACGCTTTCGCAGGCCCACGGGATGGCGGTGTAGTCCTCGTCGATCCAGTCGAAGTCCCCGCTCTGACGGCGGAGGTTTTCGAGGTATTCCACGTCGATCTCCGTGACGGCAAAGCTGTCCCCGCCCTCGGTCTCGGCGAGAATGTCGCCGTTTTCCGTAACCAGACAGAGTCCGGAGTAGGAATTGTCGGTACTGCTCTCGCCCTTGCCGGGGGCGGCGAGCATCACGGCGGCGGTGTTGTGGCGGGATTCATATTTCGCGCTCAGCTCCGCGTCCCGGGTGGAATACACCGTCTGCGGGAAATCGGCCATCTTGACGATGAGCGTCGCGCCCGCGCGGGCGTTGCGAGCCTCACGGGACCAGACACTGTCCGCGTCGGGCCCCAGCTCCACCGCGATGCCGAGGGCCGGCAGGCCCTCGCACCAAATGATGGAATCGGCGCTGTAGGGGACGGCGTCGAAGCCGCTCTGCTCATCGTCAATAGCGCTGGGCTGACCGTTGTCACCGACGAACTGCCTGGTTTGTGTCCGCTGGGGGATAAATCCCAGAAGCCTGCCGTCAGACACCGCGGCCGCGGCGCTGTTGACTGCGTGGCCGAGGGAGACGGGCGTACCGACAAGCACCAGCATATCCTTGCCCTGGGTTGCCTTGACCACCTTGGCAAGGGCCTTTTCCGCCCCGTCGAGCAGGACGCGGTGCCGGAAGAGGTCGCGGCACTCCGCGCCGGTGAGCGTCAGCGCCGGGAAGGCCAGCACCTTCACACCCAGCTTCTCTGCCTTTTCGATGGTTTCAATGACCCTGTCCGCGTTATAGTCGCAGTCACAGACCTTGATGACGGGTGCGGCTGCGGCAACCTTGATAAATCCGTTTTTCACAGAATTTAACCTGACTTTCGATTATTATTAAAACTTCACTCTCTCGGCGATATAGTCCTTGACCTCACTGATGGGGATGCGGACCTGCTGCATGGAATCGCGCTCACGGATGGTGACGCAGTGGTCGGCGACATCGGTCTCAGTGCCGACGGTGTTAAAGTCGAAGGTGATGCAGAACGGGGTGCCGATCTCATCCTCGCGGCGGTAGCGCTTGCCGATGGAGCCGGTCTCGTCATAGTCGCACATGAAGTCCTTGCTGAGCTCACGGTAAAGCTCCATGGCGGGGCCGGTGAGCACTTCCTTCTTGCTCAGCGGCAGGATGGCGCACTTGAAGGGAGCCAGGGCCGGGTGCAGGTGCAGGACCGTGCGCACGTCGGGGTTGCCCTTCTTGTCCTGGCCGACGACTTCCTCGTCGTAAGCCTCGCACAGGAAGGCGAGAGCCACGCGGTCGCAGCCGAGGGACGGCTCAATGACGTAGGGAATGTAGTGCTCGTTGGCATCCTGATCGTAGTAGGTCAGATCCTTGCCGGAGGCCTCCTGATGGCGGCCCAGGTCGTAGTCGGTGCGGTCGGCGATGCCCCACAGTTCGCCCCAGTCGGTGAACGGGAAAGCGTACTCAATATCGGTGGTGGCGCGGGAGTAGAAGGCGAGCTCGGCCTTCTCATGGTCGCGCAGTCTCAGGTGCTCCTCCTTGATGCCGAGAGAGGTCAGCCAATTGCGGCAGTAGTCCTTCCAGTAGGCAAACCACTCGAGGTCGGTGCCGGGCTTGCAGAAGAACTCGCACTCCATCTGCTCGAACTCGCGGGTGCGGAAGGTGAAGTTGCCCGGGGTGATCTCGTTGCGGAAGGCCTTGCCCACCTGGCATACGCCGAAGGGCAGCTTGCGGCGGGTGGTGCGCTGGATGTTGGCGAAGTTGACAAAGATGCCCTGGGCGGTCTCGGGGCGCAGATAGCAGACAGAGGAGGAGTCCTCGGTCACGCCGATGGCGGTCTTGAACATGAGGTTGAACTTGCGGATGGGGGTGAAGTCGTGCTTGCCGCAGACGGGGCAGAGGATATCGTCATGAGAGGCAATGAACGCGTCCATCTCGTCGAAGCTCATGGCGTCGACGTTGACGTCATGGTGCACGTCGCCGATGAGCTTGTCGGCTCTGTGTCTGGCCTTGCAGGCCTTGCAGTCGAGCAGGGGGTCGGAGAAGCTGGAGACGTGGCCGGTGGTGACCCAGGTCTGGGGGTTCATGAGGATGGCGGCGTCGAGGCCGACGTTATACTCGCTCTCCTGCACGAACTTCTTGAGCCATGCCTTCTTCACGTTGTTCTTGAACTCCACGCCGAGGGGGCCGTAGTCCCAGGAGTTTGCAAGCCCGCCGTAGATTTCGCTGCCCGCATACACGAAGCCGCGGTTTTTGCACAGGGCTACGATCTTGTCCATTGTCTTTTCGTTGTGTTCCATTTTTTTACTTCCTTTCCCACGGCTGGATGCCGCAGAGATGTATTTGCCGCTTGTTCCGGCGAAATTATATATTAGCAGAAAAGATGCCGGTATTCAACAGAAACCGGCAATTGAGAAAAAGATAACAGGGGAAGGGCTGCTGCCCCTCCCCTGTCGGGATGATTCTTTATCCGACCGGCGCCTCTGCTTCCCCGAGCGCCTCGGCCTCGGCCTTGCGGCGGCGCTTGTTTTCGTACATGCGCTCGTCCGCCTTGCGGAAGAGTTCGCCGTAATAGGTCTCCTCGTCCTTTCGCAGGCTGTAGCCGACGGAGAAGTGCAGGCGGGCTGCCGTGCCGCCGCTCATGGCGACGGTCTCCCGGTCCTGGAACTGCCTGATGGCGTGGATGTCGCGCAGGAGGGTGTCGTCGTCCGGGTAGTCATAGAGGAACATCACAAACTCGTCCCCGCCGTTTCTCGACAGGAGGTACTTTCCCTCCAGCGTCTGGCCATAGTGGCTGAGGGCGTCCACAACGCCGCGGATGTAGAGGTCGCCGTTGAAGTGGCCGCATCTGTCGTTGATGGTCTTGAGGCCGTCGGCGTCCACCATGACGATGGCGCTGTGGCGCACCTTGTCCGGGTCCCGGAAAAGCTCGCCCAGGGCGCTGTCCAGGCCCCGGCGGTTGAGGATCCCGGTCAGCGGGTCCAGGTCGCGCTGCTTTTCGATCTCCTGCCGGCGCTGGATCTCATCGGTCACGTCGATAACGATGCCGGTGGTCTCATAGCCCTCGCTGATCTCTTCAAGACGGATACAGCGGGTCTGTTCGCCGACACGCAGGAGGTAAACGCCCTGCTCCCCTTCGAGCGGATGTTGGCGCAGGGAGGAGATAACGGTGCGGAAGGCCTCGCGTCCGAGGACATGCTGGGCGTTGTGGAGGCTGGTGAAGGCGAGGATATGGGGCACATGCTCGGTATAGCGCACGCGGTCCATGTTCTCGCTGTATTCGTACACGCCGATGTTCAGATCCGTCTGGTCCAGAATGAAAGAGATCTTGCGCGTGCTGGCAAGCAGGCTCCGGACCATTGCGTTGATGTGATCGCTCAGCTCCGAAAATTCCAGATTGGTGCGGATATCGACCTCGGTGCCCAGGTCGCCCCGGGTGATTTCCTTGAGGGCGTCGTTGGTCTTTGTGACGCAGCTGATGACATACTTCTCCATGTAGCGCTTCACGCTCCACACCATCAGGCACGTGACCGCCAGCAGGCCTGCCGCCATCATGAGGGAGGTTAAAAGAGTGCCGCGGTGCGCGGTTTCGTGTGTCTCCACGTAACCGACAAGGTTGCCGTCGAGCACCGTAAAGAAGCAGTAGGATGATTCGCCGTCAATGATGGCGTGAAAGCCGTCGTGATCCGATTGGGCGATTTTCAGGCTGATGCCGATTTCATCGAGTGTTTTGCCGATCTTGTCTTTCTCTGTGGCGCCTCGGATCTCCCCGGTTTCGGGGTTGGCCGCGTATAGCTCCACGCCGTTATTGGCGCGCAGCAGGGAGAAGATATAGGAAAGCTCGTTTTTCTCCGTCACCTTGAGAACGTTCGCCGGGTACATGCCCACCTGCACGATGAAGCGCCCGTTCTTGTTCCAGAGGGCGGAATACTGCATGGGCATGCTGACGGCGGTATTGGGTGTGATATCCTGCACCAGGCGCAGGGTTTTATCCTTGAGCAGGGGCTTGAAAAAGCCGATCTGCTCCCCATCGTCGAAGCTGTAGCCGTAGTATTCCGGCACGGTGCCGGCCACAATCACGCCATCCCTGCTGAAGATGTGGATCTCGTCCACCTCCACCATTTTGGCAATGCGCGACAGCTCGTCGATATCCCACATGGCATCGTATCTATCGCCGAGGATCTCGGCGATGGTCTCAGCCCGGTGGAGGGTGGATTCGCTGTACTCCGCGCGCAGGGATTCAAGCTCCGCCCTGTTTTCGTCCAGGATCTGCCCGATCTGGTAGAACATCTGTTCGGCATCGCGGGAAAGCCTCTCCTGCTCGCTGCGGATCTGGAGGAAGACGAACAGCCCAAGCATAACCGCCAGTACCACGGCTGCGACCTTAATCAGATAGCCGGTGATCTGCTTTCTGAGTCTTGGCACACGAGCTCCCCCTTTTCCCGATAATTTCGTATTCTATAGTATACAGGAAGCATCCCCGCAGGTCAATAATATTTTAATTTTTAAAGAAGCATGTAAAAAGGACCGGCACTTTTTGCGCCGGCCTTTGCGTTTATTTGATTTACTCCAGCTCAAACGCGCCGGTGTAGAGCTGGTAATAGGTGCCCTTTTCGGCGATGAGCTTGTCGTGGCTGCCGCGTTCGATGATGCGGCCGTGGTCGAGGACCATGATGACGTCGGAGTTCATGACGGTGGAGAGACGGTGGGCGATGACGAACACCGTGCGCCCCTTCATGAGCTGGTCCATGCCGCGCTGGACGATGGCCTCGGTGCGGGTGTCGATGGAGGAGGTGGCCTCGTCCATGATCATAACCGGGGGGTCGGCCACGGCGGCGCGGGCAATGGCGATGAGCTGCCGCTGGCCCTGGGAGAGGTTAGCGCCGTTATTCTGCAGCATGGTGTCGTAGCCCTCGGGCAGGCGGCGGATGAAGTCGTCTGCGCCAGACAGGCGGGCGGCCTCCTTGCACTCGTCGTCGGTGGCATCGAGTCTGCCGTAGCGGATGTTGTCGAGCACCGTGCCGGTGAAGAGGTTGGTCTCCTGCAGCACCAGACCCAGCGAGCGGCGCAGATCCGCCTTTTTGATCTTGTTGATGTTGATGCCGTCGTAGCGGATCTTGCCGTCGGCGATATCGTAGAAGCGGTTGATGAGGTTTGTGATGGTGGTTTTGCCCGCGCCGGTGGCGCCCACAAACGCCACCTTCTGGCCGGGCTCTGCGTAGACCGACACGTCATGCAGCACGTCCTTGCCGGGGACATAGGCAAAGTCCACATTCACCAGCCGCACGTCGCCCTTGAGGGGGGTATAGGTAAGCGTCCCGTCCCCGTGGGGATGGCGCCAGGCCCACCTGCCGGTGCGCTCGGTGGTTTCCTCGAGGCTGCCGTCGGGCTTTTCGTTTACATTGACCAGAGTCACATAGCCCTCGTCGGTCTCGGGCTTTTCGTCCATCAGGGCGAAGACGCGGCCCGCGCCTGCCGAGGCCATGACGATGTTGTTGATCTGCTGGGCAAGGGTATTGACGTTGCCGGTGAACTGCCTTGCCATGCCGAGGAAGGGCACCAGCACGCTGATGGAGAAGGCCTTGCCGGAGAAGGAGACGTTGGTCACACCGGTGAGCAGGAACACGCCGCCCGCCAGGGCCATGGCGACGTACAGGATATTGCCGATGTTGTTCATGATGGGACCGAGGATGTTGGCGTAGGTATTGGCCCGGCGGCTGTTCTCGCGCAGCTCGTCGTTGAGTTTTTTGAACGCCTCGATGCTCTTCTGCTCATGGCAGAAGACCTTGACCACCTTCTGGCCGTTCATCATTTCCTGGATGACGCCCTCGGTATCGGCGAGAGATTTCTGCTGCTTGACAAAGTATCTCGCCGAGCCGCCGCCCACGACCTTGGTGACGAAGAACATGGCGATGACGCCGACCACCAGCACCAGGGTCATCCACATGCTGAAATACAGCATAATGGCAAAGACCACCAGCACGATGGCGCCGGACTGGATGAAGGTGGGCAGGGACTGGCTGATGAGCATGCGCAGGGTGTCGATGTCGTTGGTGTAGTAGCTCATGATATCGCCGTGCTGGTGGGTGTCGAAGTAGGCGATGGGCAGGTCCTGCATGCGGTCGAAGGTCTCCTGCCGCAGCTTGTTGAGATAGCCCTGGGTCATGATCGCCATGAGCTGGGTGTAGGCCGTGGAGCTCAGAAGCGCCAGCACGTAGAGGATGGCCAGCACGACCATATAGCGGTAGACCTCGGGTCTCGCGGAGGCCCAGTCGCCGGTCTTGTACCATTTCTCGATGACGGCGAGGACGTTCTGGGTAAAGAGCGAGGGGATGGCCGAGACAACAGAGGAGAACAGGATGCACAGCATCGTCAGCGGGGCGAGGCGGGGGTAGTAGGCGAACAGGCGCTTGACGGCGCGCCCGAGCGCGGAGAAGTCAGCCCGAGGTTTGCCGCCCTTCATGTTGGCCTGGGGCACGCGTCCGGTGGGCATCTTAGGCATTGTCCTCACCTCCGTTTGTCTGCTGCTCGTAGATCTCGCGGTAGATCTCGCTGCGCTTCAGGAGTTCGTCGTGGGTGCCGCGGTCGACGATTTTGCCGTTATCCATGATGAGGATCATGTCCGCGTCCATGACGGAGGCGACGCGCTGGGCGATGATGATCTTCGTGGTCTCGGGGATGTAGGTACGAAAACCCGCGCGGATCAGTGCGTCGGTCTTCGTGTCGACGGCGCTGGTGGAGTCGTCGAGGATCAGGATCTTCGGCTTTTTCAGCAGGGCGCGGGCAATGCAGAGTCTCTGCTTCTGGCCGCCGGAGACGTTGGTGCCGCCCTGTTCGATGTGGGTCTCGTAGCCCTCGGGGAATGTTTTGATAAAGTCGTCCGCCTGGGCGAGTCTGCAGGCCTCCACAAGCTCTTCGTCTGTGGCGTTCTCGTTGCCCCAGCGCAGGTTCTCGGCGATGGTGCCGGAGAAAAGCAGATTCTTCTGCAGCACCATGGACACCGCGTTTCGCAGCGCGTCCGTGTCGTACTCGCGCACGTCCACGCCGCCGACCTTCACGCTGCCCTCGGTCACGTCATAGAGCCGTGCGATAAGCTGGACGAGGGTCGACTTGCTCGAACCCGTGCCGCCGAGGATGCCGACGGTCGCGCCCGAGGGGATGTGCAGGTCGATGTCCGACAGGGCATACTGCTCGGCGTCGGCGGAATACTTGAAGGACACGTCGGTAAAATCGACGCTGCCATCCTTCACGGTTTCGACAGCGTTCGCGGGGCTGACAAGCGTCGGCTCCTCGGTCAGCACCTCGCTGATGCGCTTGGCGGACTCGGCGGAGATGGTGACCATGACATAGATGAAAGAGAGCATCATCAGGCTCATGAGCACCTGCACGCCATAGGTCAGCATGGCAGAGATCTGGCCCACATCGATGACGGTGCCGCGGCTCGAGATCACAAGGCGCGAGCCCACGGTGAAGATGAAGACCATGTTGAAGTACATGCAAAGCTGCATGATGGGGGAATTCATGGCGACGATGCGCTCGGCCTTTGTAAAGTCCTTGCAGATGCTGTCAGCCGCCGCGCCGAACTTCTGCTTTTCATAGTCCTCGCGGGCAAAGCCCTTGACCACGCGCATGGCGCGCACGTTTTCTTCGATGGACTCGTTGAGCTTGTCGTACTTGCGGAAGACCGAGCGGAAGGCGGGCATGGCGTTCTTGGCGATAATCAGCAGCCCCGCCACCAGCACCGGCACCACCACCACGAAGGTAAGGGCCAGCTTGCCTCCCATGATGAAGGCCATGATGATGGCAAACAGGAACATCAGCGGCGCGCGCACGGCGGTGCGGATGATCATCATAAAGGCCATCTGTACGTTGGTCACGTCGGTGGTCATGCGGGTGACCAGGGAGGCCGAGGAAAAGCGGTCGATGTTTTCAAAGGCGAAGCTCTGTACGCGCACGAACATGTCCTCGCGCAGGTTCCGGGCAAAGCCGGTGGAGGCGTCGGAACAGGTGCGCGCCGCCATCGCCCCGCACAAAAGCGACAGCACTGCCATCAGCGCGAGCTTCCCGCCGAGAGCCGTGACGTCGCTCAGCGGTTCGCCGGCCTTGATCATGTTGACCATGTCGGCGGTATAGAAGGGGATAAGGACCTCAAAGAAGACCTCCCCCATAATGATAATCAGCGTGAGCAGCGCGGGCTTTTTGTTTTCCCGCAGGCTCGCGGCAAGGGTTTTGATCATGCCGCCCGTCACATCCTTTCTTCAATCAGACAGTTGCAGAATATTGTATCTGTTTGTTCCGGGCAAATCAAGCGGCAGTTTGTGAACAATCTTGCAATTTCCTTCCGAATCTGCTACCCTCTTTGGGGGAGAGGTGAAGCACATGGATCACGACAAACTTGCGGAGCTGATACGTCTGGATGAGCCGGACGAGCTGTGGGATATTTACGACGGAGCCGGGAACAGGACCGGGCGCGTGCAGCGCCGGGGCGATCTCTTCCGTGAGGGCGACCGGCACCTGTGTGTCCATGTCTGGATCCGCAATGTGCGCGGCGACTATCTCATCACAAAGCGGGCGCCGAACAAGGCCATGCCGGGGCTCTGGGAATGCACCGGCGGCAGCGCCCTGCTCGGGGAGGACAGTCTCACTGCCGCCCTCCGGGAAGCCCGGGAGGAGACAGGCCTTGTCCTCGATCCAAAAAGCGGCGAGCTGCTGTTTCGCTTCTCGGGGGACCATTTCCACTGCGACGTGTGGCGCTTCACGCAGGATTTTGCGGAAGATGACATCACCCTGCAGCAGGGCGAGACCTGTGCCTTTCAGCTTGCGGACGCGGACACGCTGCGCCGCCTGGACAAAGAGGGCGCGTTTTTCGCCTTTGAGGATCTGGCGCGTGTGCTCACATGGGACGACGGCAGATAAAAACTCGGCAAAACTGCAAATCCCCCCTTGCATCCTGACAGTATTTGTAGTAGGATGCAAATGCAACAGGATAAACCGGAGGATAAGCCAATGATTTTTGAAAATGTAAGAGATGCTCTGGCCCAGCAGTTTGAGGTCGATCCCGAGACCATTACCATGGACACCAGCCTCATTGACGATCTCGGTGCCGATTCTCTCGATGTCGTTGAGCTGATCATGTCCCTGGAGGATATGTACGGCATTTCCATCACCGATGAGGATGCGGCCCAGCTCCACACCGTCAGCCGGATCGTCGACTATCTGGAAAAGCTCCAGTAAAAACACCGATAAAAAATGACGCTGCCAAGTGCAGCGTCATTTTTTTAGCCATATGTATGCAATCCGTGCATGAAGGTGTTGACCCCGGCGAAGGTGAAGAATACCACCGGTACCGCGATCACAAGGTACCATGCCATGAAACTGCCCTTTTTCTTACTGCGCAGGCGCAGGTGCAAAAACACCGCATAGATGATCCATGTGATGAGCGCCCAGACCTCCTTGGGGTCCCAGGTCCAGAACGCAGACCAGGCCTGCTCGGCCCAGATGGCGCCGGAGAGGATTACCACCGTGAGAAACAGAAAGCCGAAGGCCACCATGCGGTAGCTCAGATAGTCCATCTGCTCCAGAGCTTTTTTATCGGCGTTCCCCTTTTTGACCGCAAGCAGGTACCTCAGGCCGATGCTGCCCGCGATGACGAAGGCGGCGTAGCTCAAGACCGCCGAGCCGATGTGCACGCCGAACCAGGCGCTGCGCAGAGCGGGCATCAAGTCCTTGATCTCCATAGGCTGCAGGGCCGCGTAGGTCATCACCAGCAGCGTCGCCGGCATCGCCACGACGGAGAGCCAGTCGGTCTTGAGTTTCCGACGCATGACAATGAGCATCAGCGCCACGCCCCAGGCGAAGGCGTTGGCAAACTCAAACTGGTTGGAAAGCGGCAGGCGCTTTGCGGCCACGCCGCGCACAATGATGAAACCCGTGTGCACCGCGAAAGCCGCCCAGAATACGTACAGCGCAAATTTGAGCAGCCTGTCCTTCTTAAATGCCGTGCCCGTAAACTGGAGGATGACGGCGGCACCGTACATCACCAGGGCGATAAAAAACATTGCTTTCATACTTCACCCCTCTCTCTCGTATTCTCTCAGCTCTTCCCCCAGCTCCACGCGCATGCGCTCGGGCTTGGGGCCGAGGACCGCATAGCCCTCCGCGTCCGTCTTCACCAGCACCGGCTCATAGAAGAAGGTGATGTAAAGCCCCGCGATCATCAGCGTGAAGGCCGCCACCAGCAGACCGTTTACGAGCCGCGACACGTGCTTTACCCGGATACCGGGGTACTCCACCGGAGCATTGAAACGAAAATGCAGGCTGTTGACCGTGAGCTCCTCCCCCGGCAGCGCCAGCACAGGGGTGAACACCCCGTCGGAAAAGGTCTCGACCTGGTAGATGGGGTTGGGGTAGCTGCCCTCGGTGATGGTAATGAGGGTCACTTCCCCGCTCGGATCGCGGATATAATCGGGGTAGAGGGTGTCGTAGAGGATGCCGCTTTTCCCGTCGGCAGAGAGATAAGACTGTGCGGTGAGCAGGAAGTCGTCGCTGCCGCCGTTTTCCAGATCCGTCACTGTGACAGAGCCCGCCGTGCCGAAGGTCTGCTGGAAGAGCTTCCAGGGGCCGAAGGAGAAGGGGTGGTTGACCTTGAGCTCGGCGATCTCGCTGCGCCGTCCGTTGGGCAGGGTGATCTGCACCCGGCTCTGGAAGTCCAGCCGCCCGGTGTCATCGGCGATGTGAAAGTCGTGTACATGGATCTCGGTGCCGTCGTCCATGAAAATCGACTCGCCCGGCATGCACTCCCGATCCGTGACCGTGGGGGTGTAGAGGGCCAGCGCCCCGAACACGACGGTCAGCAGGATGGACAGATGGGTAATGAAGGTGCCGTAGCGGCCGAAGCTGTGTCGGCGGTAGATCGTTTCTTCTCCTACAGTCTCTGCCTTGCAGCGCATGTCTGTGAGGTACTCCCGCAGCTTCTCCGCGCCCTCCGGGGTGAGGCGCACGGTGTCGGGCGTTTTGGCGGCCCGCTCCGTCTCGCCCTTTGCCGCCTTCACCACCGAGCGGATACGCAGGATGGAGCAAAGGCTCAGGTTCAGGCACAGAAGGACCAGCAGCGTGATGAAGTACCAGCTCTCAAAAATGTGATGCAGGTGCAGCAGCAGGATGTAGCCGTGGAAGGACCGGTAGGTCTGCGCATACCAGGCGATCTCCCGCCCCTGGGGGATCACCGTGCCCGCTACCGAGCAGGCGGCGATCAGCACAAGCAGCAGGATCCCGAAGCGCATGGAGCGCAGAAAATTGAATACTTTTTTCATGGGCATATCCCCTTTGTTAAAGGAAAACGGCCCGCCCAGCCGGGCGGGCCGCTTTTGATTGTTGCGTTATGCCGTTTGCTGTCTTGTCAGCTTCAGGATCATATCCGTCGCCTGGCTGCAGAGCTCGTCGGCCTTGTCGAGGCACTGGTAGGTGAGGGCCGGGTTGTGGGCCCCCTCGGCGTTCTCGACAAAGACGAAGTCCCAATAGAACTGGGCGTCACGGGCGAGAGAGCGGATGGGATCAAGCTGCTCGTCGGTATACTGCTCGCTTGCAACCGCCTTGGCCAGCAGCTCGGTCAGGTACTCGAGGCGGTAGCCCACGGTGTAGGTGCGCTTCTCAACCTTCTCCTGCACGGCGCGTACCTCGCTCACCAGGTCATAGTGGCAGGCGGAGCAGGTGTTCTCGATAAGCTCGGGGTTATCCAGGGGGCTGATGAGGTTGTGGCTGTGGAAGGCCACACCGTCGGCATTGACCGCGTCGGGCATATGGCAGTCGGCACAGGTGAAGGTGTCGGCATGCGGGCTGCCGGCGCCGAGGAAGGTCTCAAACTCGGGGTGCTGCACCTTGATCTGCTTGACGCCGGTGCGGGGGTTGGTCCAGTCGGCAAAGGGCTCGCCGGTGGGGAAGTTTGCGCCGTCGTTGAAGAAGGCCAGCATCGTCTCGGGAGCCATGGATTCCAGACTGTTGTGGGCAATGGTGGTCGCCTTGGTGTCGGGGGCGAAGTAGTACTCGTTGTGGCACTGGCCGCAGGCGAGGTTTGCCGGCGCGATCTTGTCAAAGTCGTCGCCCACTGCGTCGATCCAGTAGGTGTGGGTGATGGTGATGTCGCCGGGGGTGTTGGCGTGGCAGGTGTAGCAGCTGATGCCCTCGGTGATCTGGGCCTGGACCTCGGTCCAGTCCTTCTGGTAGGCGGAGATGCCTTCCTCGTTTACCATGTTGGTGAAATCGGGGGTCTTGCAGGTCCAGCAGTTGGCCAGCGGGTGCGGACGGCCGGTGGCCTCGATATCCTGCACGTCGTAGTAGTGGCCGCGGGCAGCCTTGTAGTCCTTGGCAAAGCCGTAACCCTCGTACAGGCCGCGCAGCATCGGATAGAGCTCGAGGTAATCCTCGGCATCTGAGCTCTCCTTGGTCATGCACCAGGTGTTGTACTGGTCGGGGTACTGATCCTTCCAGTCCACCGCGTGCAGCACGGTGACGCCGGACATGGTCTGTACCTTGTGGGCCACGGGCTTTTCCTCCACCGCGGGCGCGGTGTAGCCGTAAGCCTCGCTGGAAAGTCCGCCGCTCTGCAGCGCCAGGGCAACCGCGTTCTTGATGGCCTCGGAGGTAACGGTCGCGCCGGAGACGGAGTCGACTGTCAGGCTCTGGGCCTCGACGATTTTGCCGGGGAGCTGGTCGACCGCCATGGTGCCGATGCCCTCGGTCTCGTTGTGCTCGGTGACGGTGATCTCATAGATTTTCTTGGCGTCGGCCTTGACCTGCACGGTCACGTCCCCCACCTTGCCGGGGGCGGAGGCGGTCAGCGTCTGGGCGTTGGCACTGGCGGCCTGAGCCACGATGCCCGTGCCGATGTTGATGAGCAGCAGCAAAACGAGGAACGCGCCGCAGCCACCGCCGACGAAATTCAATATTTTTTCCCGCTTCTGTTTGTCCTTTTTCATGACGTTCTCCTGTTCTCAACTACAGTCTGACTGACTCGTAATCAGAGCGCATAGATACATAGTTATCATATAATATTTTTATCAAATTTGCAAGTCTTTTGTTGCCGGATGTTGTCAAATTATATTAAGGAAAGTTAAGGTAGATTTTTTTGACATGTACTGGTATACTGTATAAGGATAATTGTGCATACACATCCGGGTATAAGCCCGCAGATCGAAAGGAGATATACAACATGGGTCTTATCAGAGCAGCATTGAGTGCCGCCACAAGCGTTGCCGCCGATCAGTGGAAGGAATATTTTTACTGTGACGCCCTCGACGCCAACACCATCATGGTGCGCGGCCAGAAGCGGCAGAGCGGCCGTTCCTCGAACCGCGGCAGCGACAACGTCATCTCCAACGGCTCCGTCATCGCCGTGGCCGACGGCCAGTGCATGATCATCGTCGACCAGGGCAAGATCGCAGAACTTTGCGCCGAGCCGGGCGAGTTTACTTACGACGCCTCCACAGAGCCCTCCATCTTCTCCGGCAATCTGAGCGAGAGCATCGGCCAGGTCTTTGCCGCGATCGGCAAGCGCTTCACCTTCGGCGGCGAGATCCCCAAGGATCAGCGCGTGTACTACTTCAATACCAAGGAGATCACCGGCAACAAGTACGGTACTCCCTCCCCCGTCCCCTTCCGCGTGGTGGACCAGCGCGCCGGCATCGACATTGACATCGGCATCCGCTGCTTCGGCGAGTACTCCTACCGTGTGGCAAACCCCATTCTCTTCTACACCAACGTCTCCGGCAACGTCCCAGGCGCATACACCCGCGACCTGCTGGACAATCAGCTCAAGACCGAACTGCTGACCGCGCTCCAGCCCGCCTTTGCCAAAATCTCCGACCAGGGCATCCGTTACTCCAGCCTGCCCGGCCACACCACCGAGATCGCCGACGCCCTCAACGACGTGCTGTCGAACAAGTGGCGCGACCTCAGAGGTCTTGAGATCGTGTCCTTCGGCGTGTCCAGCGTCAAGGCCAGCGAAGAAGACGAGCAGATGATCAAGGAGCTGCAGCGCAACGCGGCCTTCCGTGATCCCACCATGGCGGCGGCGCACCTGGTCGGCGCACAGGCGGCAGCCATGCAGGGCGCGGCCAACAATGCAAATGGTGCGGCCATGGGCTTCATGGGCATGAACATGGCGGCCCAGGCGGGCGGCATCAATGCGGCGGGCCTCTACGCCATGGGGTCCCAGCAGTCGGCACAGCCCGCAGCCCCCGCAGCGCCCCAGGCCGACGGCTGGACCTGCCCCACCTGCGGCAAGCAGGCTTTCGGCAAATTCTGCCCCGAGTGCGGCACCAAAAAGCCTGAGGACGGCTGGGTCTGCCCGACTTGCGGCAAGGTCAACAAGGGCAAGTTCTGTGCCGAGTGCGGCACCAAAAAGCCCGAAGCGGCGCTCAGGTACAAATGCAATCAGTGCGGCTGGGAGCCCGAGGATCCCGCTCACCCGCCGAAATTCTGCCCCGAATGCGGACATCCGTTCAACGAGGACGATATCGTAAAGTAAAAGCGAGGTGACGCCCTGTGGCAGAACAGATCAGCAATTATCAGTGCCCCGCCTGTACAGGGCCCCTGCGCTTTGACGGCAAGACAGGCCGCCTCCAGTGCGATTACTGCGGCTCCAGCTTCAGCGTGCAGGAGATTGAGGCGCTGTACAAGGAAAAAGACGAGGCGGCGGCCGCCGCCTCACAGCAAGCCCAGGCAAAACCGGACCATGTCAGCCTCGAGGGAGAGTGGGACACCGGCTCGAGTTGGGCCGACGAGCAGGGGCTCAAAGCCTATAACTGCCCGAGCTGCGGCGCCGAGCTCATCTGCGACGCGACCACCGCCGCCACCTCCTGTCCTTACTGCGGCAACCCCTCCATCGTGCCGGGGCAGCTCACCGACATGCTCAAGCCCGACTACGTGATCCCCTTCAAGCTGAGCAAAGACGATGCGATCTCCGCCCTCAAGAAATACTACGGCGGCAAGAAGCTCCTGCCCCGCGCCTTTTCCAACCAGAACCACATTGAAGAGATTAAGGGCGTGTATGTCCCCTTCTGGCTCATTGACGGGACGGCGGACGCGGACATGCGCTTTCAGGGCACCCGCGTCACCAGCGTCCCCCAGGGGGATTATATGGTCACCACCACGGACTACTTCAATGTGGAGCGCTCAGGCTCGGTGCGCTTTGAGAAGATCCCGGTTGACGCCTCCAGCAAGATGCCGGACGAACATATGGACGCCATTGAGCCCTTCGACTACAGCGAATTGAAGCCCTTCTCCAATGCCTATCTGCCGGGTTTTCTGGCGGAGCGTTACGACATGGAGCCGGAGCAGTGCTACGACCGGGCCGACGAGCGTGCCGGGAACACGGCCGCCGAGCTTGTGGGACGGACCGTGAAAGGATACAGCAGCGTCACCCCCCTTGGCAGGCAGATCCGTATCCGCCGCGGGCGCGTCAGCTACGCCCTCATGCCGGTGTGGATGCTCTCAACCCGCTGGAACGGGCAGAACTATCTGTTCGCCATGAACGGGCAGACCGGCAAGCTCATCGGCGATCTGCCCGTTTCGAGCGGCAGGGCCTGGGGCTGGTTTGCGGGCATCAGCGGCGCCGTCGCGGCTGTGATGGCGGCGATCCTGTATTTTCTGTAAGGAGGGGGAGAGCGATGAAAAGAGTTTTGGCATCCCTGCTCCTGATCCTCGCGCTGCTGCTCAGCCTCTCCGTCTGCGCCCATGCCGAGGCTCGCATCGACTATGTCAGCGACTACGCGGGCATCCTCAGTTCCGACGAGCAGAAAGATCTGCGCGACCGGGCGGCGGCGATCTCCGCGCAGTACGACTTCGGCGTGTTTGTGGTGGTCGTGGAGGATCACACCCAGTATGTAAACGGCAGCATCGAGGACTTTGCTGAGGAGATCTTCCACAGTTACGGTCTCGGCGTCGGGGAGAAGGAAGAGGGCGTGATCCTCGCCATGAGCATGAAGGAGCGCGACTACGACATCTACGCCCACGGTGATTTCGGCAACTACGCCTTCACCGACTACGGCAAGGAACAGCTCGCCGACAGCTTTCTGGATAACTTCCGCCGCAACGACTGGGCAGGCGGCTTCCGAGATTTCATAGAGACCAGCGCCGGCATGCTGCAAAAGGCAAAGGACGGAAACCCGGTGGATATCTGGATCCCGGATCCCGTGGAGACCGGCCCCAGCTTTGACGGCTTCAAGGCGTTTATCAGCCTCGCCATGGGCGCGCTCTTCGGCGGCGGCGCCGTCGGCGGGATGAAGCGCTCGATGAAAACCGCCGTCAAGCAGACTCAGGCGGAAAACTACATCCGGGGCGGCGTGAATCTGCGCGGTGAGCGCGACACGTTTGTTAACCGCACCGTCACCCGCACGCGCATCCGTCAGGAGAGCTCGTCTTCGGGCAGCCGCCCGAGCGGCGGGCACTTCGGCGGCACCACCATCAGCGGCAGTCACGGCGGTTCCCACCACAGCGGAAAGTTTTAAAATAAAAAACGGGCCCCTGGCCCGTTTTTTATTTTAAAGATAAGCTGTTATTTTCCTTCCTGTTCCAGAATGCGCAGGAAGGCGCTGACGGCCGCAAGGCCTGCGGTCAGGGTTTCGCGGTCGTTTGCGTAGCCCACCCGCATGGATTTTTCCTCTTCGAAGCAGGCGCCGGGGGTGACAAAGGCGCCAGTCTCCCGGTACATGCGCGTGCAGAATTCCACGCTGTCGATGTCGTAATCGTAATAAACCAGCGCGGTGGTGCCGCAGCGGGGCTTAACAAAGGAGATGCGCGGCTCACTCTGCACCCACTTGTCCAGGATCGCGAGGTTTTCGCGCACGATGCCGCGGTTTCTCTCCAGCACCTTGTCGGCATTGCGCAGAGCCACCGTGGCCAGCGCCTCATCGAACATGCCGCAGCTGATGAGGTCGTAGTCGCGGTGGGACAGCAGCGCGCGGCGCAGGTCCTCGTCATGGGTCGCAATCCAGCCCAGGCGCAGACCTGCCAGAGAAAAGACCTTCGACATGCTGCTGACCGAGATGCCCTTGTCGTAGAGATCGACGATGGACACGCTCCACGAATCGTCCTGTGTCAGGTGGCGGTACACCTCGTCGCACAAAACCCAGGCGTCCACGCTCTTTGCGATCTCCACGATGCCCTGCAGCAGCTCCTCACTCATGAGCGAGCCCGTGGGATTATTGGGGTTGTTGACGCAGATGAGCTTTGTCCCCGGCACGCAGAGCTCCCGCAGCTCGTCGAGATCGGGCAAATAGCCCCGCTCTTTTTTCAGGTGCATCACGTGCAGATCCGCCCCGAAACTCTCGGGGATGGAGGTGAGCTGCTGATAGCTCGGCATGATGGAGATGACGCGGTCGCCCGGCTCCACCAGGGAATAAAAGACATGGTGGTTGGCTCCGGCCGCGCCATGGGTGGTGACGACCTCGTGGGGCTTGAGCGTTTTGTACAGCCTGCAGATCCCCTCGCGCAGGGCGGGTGCGCCCTCAATGTCGCCATAGGTGAGGCGGCGGGCGGCAAAGCTGCGCCAGAAGGCGTCCTTGTCTTCTCCGGTGAGTTCGAAAAGCTCGTCGGCGGAGACGGAGTCGACACAGGTCTCGGCGATGTTGAAGCGCGCTCCCTCTTCATAGGCGTTCATCCATTCCTCTACGGCAAAGGGTTTGATTTTCATGGCGATCCTCCTATATTAATTCTTATAAACAAAAAAGATACCCGGATCTCTGCCTTATAGCGTGCCATGCACGCCGGACCTGCGGCGGAGATTCAGATACCTTTGACCCCGTACCCGGTGGTGCGGGAGGCTTCCCTGTTCAACTGACGGGAGCATACCATATTTTCCCCGAAAAAGCAAGTGTATGTTTATCCACAATTTTTGATTTTCATTCGCGGCAGTCTGTGATATACTGTCCATACGTAAAATCAAAAAAATTTTTTCGGGTGACCCCATTTTTTGTCCGCCCTCTTTCGTATTCCTGAGTGAAAGGGAAAACATCCCTTACGAAAGGAGACGAAAGAATATGAAAACTTACAAGATGAAACGTGTTGTTGTGGGCATTATGCTTGTGATCCTGACGCTGGGCTTCTGCGTGGTAGGTACCGGTGCTGCCCACGCCGACCAGATGGGCGGGCCCATGGGCCGGCAGCAGGGCTTTGGTCCCGGCGGACAGGGCGGCCCCATGGATCAGATGGGCTTCGGGTCCGGCAATCAGGGCTTTGGCCCCGGCGGCAGCTTCGGTTCCGACATGCAGGACTTCAGCGGCTCTGCTCCCGACGGTCAGACCGCTCCCGACGGCGGTGATTCCTTTCCCGGCAATTTTGGTCAGGGCATGGATGCCGACGCCAACGGGCAGTTTTCTCCTGACGGCGGCTTTGGCCCTGGCGGTCAGCGTGACTTTGGCGGTCATGGCGGCTTTGGCCGTGACGGCGGGCCCCAGGAGATGGACAATGACGTGCGTAAGGCCATAGATGGTCTGGAGGATGCGGACACCAAGGCCGCGCTTGAGACTCTGATGGACAACGTCCACACCGCGATGGAAGCCCTGCACGATGCCGACGACGATACCCGCGAGGCGGCGGAGACCGATGTCAAGGAAGCCCGCGACGCCCTGAACGAGGCGCTCACGGCCGCCGGCATCCAAGCGCAGATGAATGAGCCGCCCGCCAAGCCCGAGGGTGACGATGGTGCAAATGGTGCAAACCGTCCCGATTTTTCCAAAAACAGCAATCTGTCCCGTCCCGATAACGGCGGCATGCAGAACGCCCCCGATTTTCTGAGCCGGGAAGCCCTTGAAAACATCGACCTGGACGACGAGGAGCAGGTACAGGATCTGTTCCAGCAGTTCGTCACCTGGCTCAAAGACAGCAACAATACCTGATTGAAAATCCATGCCCCGGAGGCAACACTCCGGGGCAGCAGTTAAGAGGCACCATATGCAGGCAGTCAATGACGCGGCCCTGCGCGCGAAGAACAATGTGTGCGCGCGGGAGGAATTGATACAGGCAAACGAGCAGACCATTCTGCGTACCGCCGCCACCGTCAGCCGACACTACGTCGGCCGGAGCGACGACGAATGGTCTGTGGCTCTGTGCGCCTTCAATCGCGCCATTGACCTCTATGACGGCACAAAGGGCGACTTTCTGCCCTTCGCACAGATGCTCATCCGCCGGGAGCTCGTGGACGCCTGGCGTCAGGAGGCCCGCCACGCATCGGAAATGAGCGTGGCACCGGAGGTGTTTGACGGCAGCTCCGACCCCGACGAGGACGATGGGAGCGTCTATCTCGCCGTGGTGCGCGAAAGCATGGAGGCGTCCCAGCGCAGTCTGCACGACGAGATCGTGGCGGCAAACGCGATGCTGGAGGAATACGGCTTTCGCTTCTTCGACCTGACAGAGTGCTCGCCCCAGCAGGAGAAGACCCGGCTCGAGTGCGCCATAGCCATCCGGGGGCTTCTCAAGGACCCACCGCTGCTGGTCTCGCTCCTGCGGCAAAACCGGAAGCTCCCGATGACGGAGCTCTATAAGCTCAGCGGCGTGTCCCGCAAGACGCTCGACCGCTATCGGAAATACATCATCATGGCCGCGCTGATTCTCAGTGACGACTACCCGCAGCTTGCGGAGTATCTGAAATTTGTAAAGGAGGGAGAGGCATCGTGAAGGCCGTGATCGTAGACCTGCGCGGCGGACAGGCCGCAGCGCTCTGCGACGACGGGCGCGTTATCAAGCTTGCCGATCCGGGCTACTCCCTCGGCCAGATCGTGGAGGTGCACGAGCGCAGGCGCCGCACGCCCCGCTGGGTACGCTGGGCCTCCACCGCCGCGGCCGCTGCGCTGCTGCTTGTGGGCGCGGGCGGGGGCGCAGCCTGGGCCATGCCCTACGGTGTGGTGAGCCTGGATGTGAATCCCTCCCTGGAGTACACCATCAACCGCTTCGACTATGTGCTCAAGGTCGAGGGCGTGAACGAGGACGGCAAGGAGATGCTTTCCCGGATGGACTCCTCTCAGCTTCTGCACCGTCCCATAGGCGAGGCGCTGGATGCCTCCGTGCAGCAGCTTGAGGACGGGGAGTGGCTCGGGGGAGAGTCCAACGAGATTTTGATCTCCGCCGGGACAAAGCAGTTGTCCCACGCCGAAAAGCTGGTGCAGGCGCTGGAGGATGATCTCGGAAGCAGGCGGGAAAGCCTTGCGGTTCACGGCGTCGCCGTGAGCGAGGCGGACATCGACGCAGCCCATCGGGAAGGGATGAGCGCCGGGCGGCACCGGGTACTCGACGAGCTCCGGGAGAGCGAAGGCGAAGACTTTATCCCCGACGAATGGGCCGACCGCCCCATCCGCGACATTTTCCACCGCCTCGAGAATGGCCCGGAGCGCGCGCCCGAACAGGCGGACGCACACAGCGCCCAGCCCGGCCCGCGTTCGGATACGGTTGAAGAAGCCCGTCCCGCTGCAGGCGGCACCGGCACGAACCCGCAGACGCAGGAGCAGCAGACGCAGCATCCCGTGCAGCAGCTTGCCGAGCCGCAGCACAGCGAGGAACATCCGCAGTCCGTACCGGGGGATGTCCGGCACGACGGCGGCGCCGAGCCTTCCCGCCCCGACAACGGCGGCTTCGGCGGTATGGGCGGAGGCGGCAGCCCGGGCGGCCCCGGCGGGCCCGGCGGGCCGCGCGGATAGATTCATAGATAACGAGATCCCCGGTCGGACGCACGAATGTGTCTGACCGGGGATTCCTTTATTCTGCTTCCCGCTGAGCCGGGATATATTCCCGCTCCACATACTGGGGCGTTGCGTTTACACACATGAAGACCCGGCCCACATACTCGCCCACAAGGCCGAGCAGCAGCAGGTTCAGCCCTCCCACGATGAGGATGAGCACCGTGGTGGTGGTCCAGCCCATGGGGGCCAGGTGCACCGTGAAGAAACGGATCACCACGATGAGGGCATAGAGAAAGCCGATGAAGGCCATGACCGCGCCGGTATAGGTGGCAAGGCGCAGAGGCTTTACGGAGAAGGAAGTAAAGCCGTTCATCCACAGGCCCAGGAGCTTTGAAAGTGTGTAGCCGGAACGGCCCTCCTCCCGCGCCCGGTGGTGTACCGGTACGTTGCAGATGCGCTTGGTGGATCTCAGCACCAGCCCCATCACATAGGGGTAGCAATGCTCATAGCGCAGCATTTCGTCGACGATGAAGCGCCGAGCGGCAAAGTAGCTGGTAAGCTCCAGCTCTCTGGGCTTTGAGAGCATGATCTCCGTCATGCGGCGGTTGACGAGGCTTCCGAACTGGCGAAAACCGCTCTCCTGTTTGTCGGCATAGGAGGCATAGGCCACGTCATAGCCTTCTTCAAGTTTCTCCAGGAGCTTCCCGACCTCGTCGGCCGGGGTCTGTCCATCGTCGTCGAGGCAGACGATATAGTCTCCCGTCGCCCTGCGCATGCCGCACATGAGGGCTGCGTGCTGGCCGAAGTTCTTGGCAAGGTCGACGGCAGCGATCTTCTTGTTCTTTTCGGCAAGCGCCCGGATCACCGTAAAGGTATCGTCGGGCGAGCAGTCGTTGACCAGCACGATCTCATAGTCGTACTGCGTAAGCTCCGCCATGGTGTCCGCGATCTCCGCCGTTACCGCGCCGATGGTCTTTGCCGAACGGTAGCAGGGGATCACAAAGGATACTGTCTTCATTGTTTTCACTCCAAAAGGTCAGCCGCAAGCCCGCTCTTTCTGAGCAGTGCCTGCATCTCGTCCTGGGTGTCCGCGGTCAGGATATAGTAGCCGTAGCGGGTGGAGCTGTCGCGGATCTCATGCCCGTCGATGGGCAGGATCTCGCTGACCCGGTACAGGCTTTCGGGGCTTTCCCGCCGGATAGTCTCCAGCGCTTTCAGATCATCCTCCGAGAAGATAAAGCGCACCGCCGCAACGTGCGTATCCCCCGTCGGTTCAAAGGACGGCTCAACGCCGCAGGCCGTGTCGATGACGCCCTGCACGAAGTCCACTCCGGTGGAAAGCTTTACAAGGTCCGAGCCGATGCAGTCCCCGCCCATGCGCGCGCCGCATTCGATGAGGCGGATGTCGCCGCTGTCGTCGACCTTGAGCTCGGTATGCGAAGCGCCGTACCGTACACCCAGGCTGTCGAGTACCTGCGGGACGAGGGCTTTGATCTTCTCAAGCGTGCCGTGGTCCATGTGCTTCGGCGGCTGGAGGTGGCCCGTCTCCACAAACAGCGGTGCCCCAGTGGTAAATTTTTCTGTAACGGCGAGGAAGGTATGCTCCCCCTCCCAGGAGAGATATTCCACGCTGTATTCCCGTCCCTCGGCAAATTCCTCGACGAGTACCTTCTTTTCAAACGACGGCTCCAGCGCGAAGGAAATGGCCTCGGGCAGTTCGGCGGGGTCCGTCACTTTGCGGATGCCCCGGCTTCCGGAGCGGTCGGTGGGTTTGACGATCACGGGGTAGTTAAGCGGCAGGGCGGCGAGATCGGTATCCTCCGTCATCAGGATGCTCTTGCACGACGGCAGCCCCGCTTTCTCAAAGGCCAGGCGCATCCGGTGCTTGTTGGTAGCGCGGACGGCGCTCTCCATGCCGTTGCCGGTAAGGCCCAGTCCCTCGGCCACAAAATTGACCGTGATGGCGGCGAGATCCGAGGCAATGGAGCACACACCCATCGGGCGCACGGCGCGGCAGATCTCCAATATGCGCTCCTTCTCCACGATGCTCACGGGGTAGAAGTAATCCGCCGTCCGCTCACCCACATCGCCGCACTGCCAGGCGAAGACATGCGTAACGTACCCCATGGCTTTCGCCCTGAGGATGAGCTGGTTTTGAAAATCGTTGGCGCCGATAATGGCAATGGCTGGTTTCATAATAACTCCGGGATTGTTTATTTTTGTCACGCATAAAACGCCCGCACCACGGCGCAGATCTCGCGGATGCGTTCGTCGGGAATCAGCAGCGGAAAGTTGATGATCTTTTTCTCGTGCGCCTGTGCCCCGGGAAAAGGCGCATCACATCGGAAGATCGGGGTGACCGCCGGGTACCAGTCGCTGACCGGAAGCCCCTGCTCCAGACAGTGTCTGATGAACGCGGCCCGCTCCTGCCCCACATACAGGTTGAATCGCCAGGGCACCGCGTCGGGGGAAAAAACATACATGCGCTCTTCGGGCAGATCCAGGCAGGAACGGTACAGGGCGCATTGTCTGCGCCTTTCTGCGATCACCTCATCGAGCCGCTCGATGGATGCGAGGATCCTGCCCTCCATCTCCGCGTCCACGGAGAACGAAAAGGATTCGCGGAAACGCTCAGGCAGGCGGGCATAGACCTCCCGCGCCTGAGGCGTATTCTGCCCCTCGTTTCGCAGAACACGGTAGGTTCTGGAAAAATTGCTCCAGATCTCCTCGAATTCCTCCCGGAACGGGGGAAGGGCTCTCTGCGTCTTTTCGAGGGCGGAGAGATCGTGTCTTTTGCTGAACAGCAGACCGCCGATGCCATTGTCGATGGTCTTCGAGTAGCCGGTACTGTAGACAACATAATCGCCCACCGTGCCGGGGAGGCAGCCCGCGGCATCCCTCGCCATCAGCGAAGCGCAGTCTTCGATGAGCACAACGCCCCGCGCCCGGAGCAGTCCGGCAATTTCCGGCAGGTCCGCCACCGGATTTCCGTACATGTGCGGGATGACGGCAGCCACGGTATCCTCCGTCAGGGCCGCTTCCACCAAGGCGCGCGTCACGTTGCCGGAGGCCGCGTCCACATCGCAGAACGCCGCCGCAAACCCATGATAAAGCGCCGGCAGCACAGCGGCATAGCAGATGTTGGCGGGAAACAGGACCCTTCCTCCCTGCGCGCCGATTGCAGAGAGCGCAAGGCCGATCGCAGCCGCGCCTCTGCCGGTCACGATGCAGCAGCCGGATTCTCTTGTCGCCGGATTATAAGCAAGCATAGTTTTTCGGGACCCTGTCCCTCTCCTTCCCGCTTTCTTTACAGTGTAAACACCAGGATCCCCGCAATGATGAGGCCCAGGGCCAGAAGCTTCTTTCCCGTCACCTTCTCATGAAACGCGGTCACGCCGAAGATCGTGACAAAGATATAGGAAAAGCACTCAAAGGCGGGGGTCATGCTCAAGGGGAGTCCTCGATAGGCGAAGATGGTCAGCAGCGTCGACAGCACCAGCAGCGCGTAGCCGCCGATGACGCAGACATTCAGGTACTCCCGCAGGAGACTTTTGTGCTCCTTGCCGGATTCCCACTTCAAAAGCGTCTGGCTCACGGAGGCAATGAACACACTGAGCACGCCGAGGCCCAGATACGGGAGCATCTCACGCGCCATGGGATCCCTCCTCCGCGTCGGCTTTTACAAACAGCAGCACACCCGCCACCGCCAGCGCGCAGCCGATCACCTGGGTAATCCGGATGTGCTCATGAAACAGCAGCACCCCGAAGACCATGGACCACACATAGGTGACGGCCTTGTTGGCGTAAGCCACCGTCAGCGGCAGGCGCTTCAGGATCTGCTGCCAGCCCAGGGCATAGACACCCAGCAGCGCAAACTCGCCCCCGTAAAAGAGGCAGAAGCGCAGGCTCAGAAACTCTGTCCCGGCGGCGAGCTTGGACAGCACGCCGGTTCCTGCAAAAACCAGCAGCAGCAGATGCAGGGCCAGAAAGACCTTTTTGTCGACCTTTCCCATCTCAGCCCCGCTTTCGGATGACCTGCCGCTCTACGTATTGCGGTGAGGCATTGATACACATGTAGATGCGGCCGATATACTCGCCGATCATGCCCAGCACCAGCAGAATGATGCCGCCCAGAAGCAGCAGCAGTGCCATTGTGGACGCCCAGCCCTCGGGGATGGCGCTGTCCACAAAGTGCTTGATAATGATAACAATACCGTAGATAAACCCTAAGAGCGCTGCGGCGGCGCCGCAGTAAGTGGCGATGCGCAGGGGCTTTACGGAGAAGGAGGTAAAGCCGCTCATCCACAGGGAAAAGAGCTTTGAAAGCGTATAGCCGCTCTCTCCCTCCTCCCGCGCCCGATGGGTGATCGGCACGGTGCCGATGTGGCGGGTCGTGCGCAGGATGAGCCCGTCGACATAGGGATAGCAGTTTTTATAAATGAGCATTTCATCTACGACAAAACGCCGCATGGCAAAATAATTTGTGATGGTCAGCTCCCGCGGTTTTCCGAGCATGATCTCGTACATGCGGTTGTTGACCAGGGTGCCGAAATTGCGCCAGGCCGCGTGCTGCTTGTGGGCGTACTCGGCATACACCACGTCATAGCCTTCCTCAAGCTTTTTGAGAAGCCTGCCCACCTCATTGCCGGGGGTCTGACCGTCGTCGTCGAGGCAGATCATGATGTCGCCCGCACTGTGACGAAGGCCCGCCATGAGCGCCGCGTGCTGGCCGAAGTTCTTGGCGAGATCCACGGCGGTGATGCGCGTGTCGTTTTCCGCCATCTCTCGCAGAACTTCAAAGGTATCGTCAGGGGAGCAGTCGTTGACCAGCACGAACTCGCACTCGTAGTCCGGCATATCGGCCATCGCATCTTTCAGTTCCTCCACCACGGAGCCGATCGTGTGGGCAGACCGGTAGCAGGGGATCACAAAAGAAACCAGCATCTTATTCTCCCTCCTCCGCAAGTCTGGCCATGAAGACCACATCGGCAAAGTCCCCGCCGAATTTTACATAGTCGCGGAAAATTCCCTCGAGTTTGAAGCCAGCCTTTTCATAGCTTCGCCGCGCGATGTTGTTATCGCCCAGCACCTTGAGCGAAATGCGGTGAAGACGCAGCACGTCCTGCCCGAAGGCGGTGAAGAGCCGCGCGGTCTCGGTACCGAGGCCGCGGTTTCTGGCCCAGCCTTCACCGATAAAGATGCCGTACTCAGCTGATTCGTTTTTCTCATCAATATCGCGGTAATAGACGCTGCCGACGCTTTTGCCGGTATCATGCTCCACGATGATGTACTGGATGACCTTGCCTGTCTCCACTTTTGTTCTGAGCCAGCTGCGGTGCATTTCAGGCGTAAAGGGCTCCCGAAAGAGAAAGTATTTCCAAACCTCCGGGTCATTGCGCCATCTCACGATATCGTCGGTGTCCGCATCCGTGATCGGCCGCAGGCTGAGCCTGTCACCGTTGATGACAGGCAGCTCGTTGTTATGCAGTAAAAGCATCTTACTCTCCGTAAAAATCGCGCACAGCCTTGATCACGCGGTCCTGGTCCTCAATCGTGAGCTTGTAATACAGGGGCAGGCGCACGAGCCTGTCGGACTCGGCGGTGGTGTATCTGTCCTCACCGGCAAAGCGGCCAAAACGCAGTCCGGCCGGAGCCGAGTGCAGCGGCACATAGTGGAACACCGCGAGGATGTCGCGCGCTTTCAGGAAGGAGATGAGTGCGGTGCGCTCTTCAAGGTCCTTGCACTTGATATAGAACATATGTGCATTATGAACGCAGCCCTCAGGGATGGTGGGAAGCGTGATTTTTCCCCCAGCCGCAAGGCCCTGGAAGGCGTCCCAATATCGGTGCCAGCTATGGAGACGGTTCTCGTTGATCTCATCCGCCATCTCGAGCTGAGCCCAGAGGTATGCGGCGTTAAGCTCGGAGGGCAGGAAGCTGTCGCCGATGTCCACCCAGGTGTACTTGTCCACCTGTCCTCGGAAGAACTTGGAGCGGTTGGTGCCCTTCTCCCTTAAAATCTCGGCGCGCTCCACGTATTCGGGGTTATTGACCAGCACGGCGCCGCCCTCGCCCATGGAGTAGTTTTTTGTCTCATGGAAGGAGTAGCACCCAAAGTCGCCGATGGTGCCGAGGGCCTTGCCCTTGTAGGAGCTCATGACGCCCTGGGCTGCATCCTCGACCACCAGCAGATTGTTTCGACGTGCGATATCCATGATGGTGTCCATCTCACATGCCACGCCTGCGTAGTGCATGGCAAGGATGACCCTGGTTTTATCCGTGATGGCGGCCTCGATCTTGGTCTCGTCGATGTTCATGGTGTCCGGGCGCACGTCGACAAAAACCAGCTTCACGCCATAGTTTGCGAAAGCGGTCGCGGAGCTGGAGAAAGTGAAGCTAGGCAGGATGACCTCGTCGCCGGGCTTGAGCTCGCACAGCAGGCTTGCCATATCCAGAGCGGTGGTGCCGGAAGTGGTCAGCAGTACCTTGTGGGCGTTGAAGCGCTTTTCCATCCACTCGTTGCAGCGCTTGGTAAACACACCGTCGCCGCAGATCTTATGGGCGGCGATGACCTCGCCGATATATTGCATTTCATTGCCCGTGCAGGGCGGCACGTTAAAGGGGATCATGGTCATTGTTCCTTTCTGCGAAACGCTGCGCCCTTTTTGTCATTCTGAGCGAAGCGAAAGATCTTTCATCACTTGGACGCGCACCCTTCGAATTTGTTCCGAAAAGCGCATATCAGTTTACTATTATAACATAGAAGGCCGGATTTACAAGCCTTTAATCCGTCGTGAATGAGTTTTTGCTATTGCGGAAACAAATTAGCGTATCTCAAAGACTGAACAGTTGAGATAAAAAAACAGCTTCGAGATTTCTCTCGAAGCTGTTTGTGTTGGCGTTGAGCTATTTTTCCAGTCCGTCGCCAGACAAGTATTTTCGCCACTGGTGAGCTTAACTTCTGTGTTCGGAATGGGAACAGGTGGACCCTCACCGTTAAAAACACCAACTACTGCTCGAATTCAAGCCCGCGTTCGCCTGACGTTGAATCGAGATCAGGGATTGTACCCTGAAAACTAAACAGAGGGAAGAGGCAAGGCTTTGTGCCTGCATAATGTAGGTCAAGCCCTCGGGCTATTAGTACCGGTTGGCT
>Ga0310691_10000508_pt1 | contig 71931 bp, 64 predicted proteins | sample 176DNAGHGlowgp2_FD_203887 | JGI IMG/M metagenome (GOLD analysis project Ga0310691, IMG submission 203887) | Sheep rumen microbial communities from Palmerston North, Manawatu-Wanganui, New Zealand - 1766 DNA GHGlow gp2 (v2) (version 2) | ecosystem: Host-associated > Mammals > Digestive system >...
AAAGGGAGAAAAAAAAAAGAGATATTAGTCTTCCTCTCTTTTAATATAATGATTTTCATTATATATTTGTTTAATTCAAAATTTTTATGTATCTTTGCAATATAATTGTAAAGATACATAAATTTTTTATTATGGTGACAGGAGTGATTTACAGGTATATAAGTCCCTCAGGAAAGTCTTATATAGGACAAACTACTAATGAAGTCTATGGACGAAGAATGTGGTTTGGGAGAGGTAGATATACAGGTGGAAGAAGTAAAATAGATAGAGCAAGAAAAAAGTATGGGAGAGAAAATTTTAAGTATGAGGTCATTCATAAACAACAATTTTCCACACTTGAAGAGGCTACAATAGAACTTAATAGATTAGAAGCATATTATATTGGTTATTATGATACTTATAAAAATGGTTATAATTCTACTATTGGAGGTGATGGCTCAAGAGGTTATAAAGTGGGTGATGTGACTAGAAATAAAATATCTATTGCAGGAAAGGGCAAAAAGAAACCTGAAGGTTTTGGGGAAAAAATCTCTAGAGCACAAAAAGGTAGACCAAAATCTATAGAAACTAAGAAGAAGTTGTCTGAAATTAAAAAGAATAATGGAAATAAGATTATACAATATGATTTAAAGGGTAACTATATTAAAACATGGAATAATATTGATGAGGTCTCAAAAGCTCTAGGAGTATGCAGAGAATCTATTGCTGGATGTTGCAGAGGAAAGTCTAAATCAGCACATAAATATATGTGGAGATATTCCACTTCGGGAATCCCTGAAACAATAAGTGCAAAACCTAGAAGGAAAGATTCTAAGTATATTTTACAATTGACTCTTAATGGAGAGATATTAAGAGAGTTTTCAAGTATACAAGATGCGGCTGATTTTATAGGAGTTGCTCCTACTAATCTATCAGCTTGTTGTAAACAAAAGGTTAATAGTATTAAAGGATATAAATGGAGATATAAAAATGTCTAAGTATAAAGAAGTTGTTAGCATGGTTATAGACCAATTGAAGCTTATATCTGATGATTCTCATTTTGTTGAGGAGCATGTCATATATCTAGCTGATAAAATGAGGTGTATGTTGCTGAAGCAGAGATACTCTGACATCAGAAAAGAGATACCTGAGTCAAACTATCAGACTATATGCTTAGACCTAGAGCATATCACTGATATTAATGGAGTACCATGTACAGGTGCTAATTACCTTAGAAGTGTACAGCAGATACCTCACATGATGAGTATAGGCTCCCAGAAGGTTACAACTCTGGATTATTTCCAAGGTAATATAAACTACACCAACAGTGAAAGATTTAAATATGTAGGTCATAATAAGTTTCTCAGGAATCAAGCTTATGCAACTATAGCCCCTGACAGTTACCTGTATCTTAAGTCTAGCAATCCACAAATGTATTATCTTAAGAAGGTAAAAGTTACTGGTATATTTGAGGATAGTGCAAAGGTTACAGGGTTACAATGTCCTGATGAGAATGGGAATACTGTATGTGATTTAATGGATATGCAGTTTCCAATTGAGGAATCCCTAGTGCCACCACTGATTGAGCTTATAGTCAAAGAACTCTCAGCCTTCAAGTATCAGGCACAAGATTCTCTCAATAATGCAAATGATGACCTATCTAATTTAGCAGCATATATTAGGCAACAAGTTGCTGAAGGAAGAAGGTCTGACTTATACAAGAATCCATGAACTATGAAGAATTTAGAATAGGTATTCTAAAAGCCAATCAAAAGAAGCATCACTTCAGAGTAAATAATTCTTATGGTATTAAGGATGCCTATAGATGGTGCATTAAACATAAGCAAATTGACAAATCATTGTCTGAAAAAGACTTTAGGGTGATAATCAACTCCCTTAATCAATACCTTCAAGACCAGCTTCTGCAAGGCAGAGACATTAATCTCCATGAAAGAATGGGAAGAATTGAAGTAAGGAAATATCCTACTTATGTAGGTCTTGAAGATGGTAAGATAAAGACTAATCTATCTGTAGATTGGGACAAAACTTTAAGATTATGGTTTGAGGATAAAGAGGCTTATGAAAACAAAACCTTGATAAGGTGTGAAACAAAAGAGAAGTTCAAAATTATTTACAATAAAAGGAAGGCCATGTATAATAACAAGGTATTCTATGAGTTTACACCTACAAGGGATTTAAGGTTGAAATTAAAAGAAAGAATTAATAACCAAGGCTTTGATGCCTTATTATTAGCAGATAGAAATGGATTACATAGACATAAATGTGATAGCTGACAGAATACACAGGAATAAACTTTTAAATGACATTCCATTTGAGACTATACTTGATTATACCTTTGAGTTTATCAAGATAGTGGGAATGCCTAAAGTATTCTTTGAAAGGACAGCTATAATTGATATTGAAGACTATAGAGGGGTACTTCCTTGTGACCTCTATGAGTTAATCCAAGTTAGGACTGATAAAGGAGACTATTTCAGAGGTAGTACAGACTCCTTCCATATGAGTCCTAACAAAGGAAAAGAGGGTGATAAAGTAAGACATACAGGTATCACCTATAAGGTGCAAGGCACTTGTATCTTTACTTCAATTCCAAAGGGTAAAATAGAAATAGCTTATAGAGCTTTTCCTCTAACAGATGAGGGGTATCCTTTGATTCCTGATAATGGTAGTTATGCCAGAGCCTTGGAAGAATATATAACAGTGGAATGCTATACAAACAACTTATTTGACCAAGGTAAGATAACTCCACAAGTTCTACAAAATAGGCAACAAAGATATGCTTGGGCAGTAGGTCAAGCACAAACTGATTTAATTAGACCTTCCTTAGACCAAATGGTATCAATAAGCAATATGTGGAACAAACTTCTTCCTAGTAAGAAGGACTATAATAATGGTTTTGTTTCAGAAGGAGCACCTCAATTATTAAGGAGACACTAATATGGGAAAGCAAATATTCAATATTAAAGGTATGATGAGAGACTTAGACCCTGCTAAGTCTCCCAATCAGTATGCCTATGAGATTAGAAATCTGAGACTTACTGCACAAGAAGATAGTACCCTGCTGGCTCTTACTACTGAAAAGGGCAACACTCAATATACATTATCTCAAGATATACTTGGAGACATTGTTGGTTATTGTGTGCTTAATAAGTATATTACTGTTTTTACCCATGATACTAATACTGACCATATCTACAGACTAGAGGAAGATACTACTGTCACTTCTCCTAGAATGATTGTGGAAGATTTATATGATGGAGACTTAGGTTTTGATGAAAACACTAAGATTGAGACAAAAGGAGTATATGAGAATGAAAATATTCAAAAAGTATATTGGATTGATGGAGTACACCAACCTAGGTTTATTAATATAAAAGCATCGGAGAATACAATATCTAATTGGGAAACAAGAATAAATCCCTTTGATTTTGTATTACCTATGCAGTTACAAGAAACATCAGAAGTAAAAAAGGTAGACTATAATGGAATATTTAATGCAGGGACCATTCAATATATATTATCTTACTATAATAAGAATGGACAACAGACACCTGCATTTTATCAGTCTCCCATATTATATACTTCTTTTAATACTAGAGGAGCTTCACCAGAGGAAGGTATATCTAATGCTTTTCGTATAAAAGTTAAAAATCCTGATACTAATTTCGATTACTTAAGAATATATTCTGTATTTAGAACATCAGAGAATGGTACTCCAGTATGTAAGAAAGTATATGATATACCCTTAACTCATATAGAGTCTGAAGATATTACTTATGGAAGAATGTCTGTAAGTACTTCAGGAGTTTCAGAGGGAACTATTGATACTGTAACTTTTAGCATTGACAATACTTATATATTAGATAATGAAAATAATCAAATTGATATAGAGGAATTTCTTGCTTATAGAGAAGGAAATACTTCAGTATATCTTCTAGACTCAAATTATCAGGTAATTCATTTATATGGAGAAGGGTCTAATGTGGGATTTCCTGCTGATGTATATCGAGCTAGGACTCAAAAAGGACTGTATCTACAAATGAAAATAACAGAATCTAATGTGACTATATCTGGAGTATCCCTATTACAAATAGGAGATTTTCCTTTAAGATATTGGCATTTAGCTGTTGCAAATTTCTTATCTAGTATAACAAAAACTAGTAATTTCATTAGCTATATCGACACAGGATTATCAGGAGAAGTTGTAGATTATGCTGAAATTATTTATATGGGAGGAAGTGTGATTATTCCAAATACAATGGAATCAAAAAATAACACATTATTCTTCGGAAATTATACAACTAATACCGCTTTAACAGGGGCAGATAAGGATGTCATAGCTGAGAATGCCTTTATACATTTTGGCTATAGTGATTCTCCTGTTCCTAAAGGAGAACTTGGAAGTTATTATATGTACAGAAATCAATTGGATATGAGTGCAAAAGACATTACAACTTTCAAGGGTGGAGAAACATATACTTTTGGTATTATCTTGCAGGATGATAAAGGACAATGGACTGATGTTATACCTATTAATAGTGCTAATAATAGTTATTATCCTTTAGATGAGAATACACAATTTAAACCTGTAAAAGCTTTTATCTATTTTTCAGAAAGAGCTAAAAGTATTATTTTAAGATATAAAAGAGTAAAGGCAGTAAGATTACAAGACCAGCATAGGGTGGTTTGCCAAGGGGTTCTTTGTCCTACTGTATTTAATAAAAACAGAAATCAAAATGCCCCTTATGCACAGGCTTCTTGGTTTTTCAGAGACGTTACCTCTAATGATTTAGAAGCTCACAGACCTCAGAGCAAACATAATGGAAATATTAGAGATGGGGGAACTACCTTAGCTAATGTAGGAGAAATTAATGGTGCAAACAGTTCAGCTTTATCTTTTTATACTCCAGGAGTTTCTCTCACAGATATGGATATGTTTGTTGATTGGAATACATTAACATTAAATAGTCCTGATATAGAATTTTCATCTATTTTCAATTCTAATTATAAGCTCAGAATTGTAGGAATCTTACCCATTACTTCTGGAAGGAGTAGTATGCAAGTTACTTGGAGTACTCCTCCTAGAAATACCTCTATTAATAATCTAGCTTATTCAGGATTGCTTCATAATAATATTGATGAGGATGCTTTCCAAATGGATTTAGCTACATTCTCTTTTAGAGATTATGCTCCTAATAGCACAGCAGTTTCATATCTATATCCAATATTCCCTTGGCATAGAAATGGGTCTTTAACGTCTCAGGGCACTCCAGGAGCAAATGAAACTAGAGTAGCTATGCTAGACACAAAAGTTATGGCTTCTTTAAGAGAATCTGCTGCCACAAGATATATTATAAATGAAATAGATGAAGATGAATATTTATCTCTTATCTATAATATTACTATGTTAAGAATATATCAGGATGATAATATGCCTATATCCATACCTCCTGATGTAAGTAATTACTTATATTCTGCGTCAAAATTATACTTTGGAAGTGTAGATACGGTGTTATCAAGAAGTACTGCTTATCCAACCTATGGTAGGAATGAAGGGAGCAATACTATTGAATCCTTATCTACAGCTACTGATGGAGTCAGAATGAGATATAAGAGTACTAAACATGGAGTGTTTTCTTTATCTAGTGACTACAATAAAATGTATATACTTCCCAATGTATCTATTAGTGGAGATGATACCATAGGAACTGATGATTTGAGTGGCATTGCTCCTAAGGCTTCTGTAAGACTTATTCTAGATATGCAAAGTCTTACGTACAATATTAGTAGCAACAATAACACAATAAATTTCTCTAATTTACCTGATGATTATAATATTTTAGAATTGGGAGATTTACTTATTGTGGAAAATTCTACAGACCTTATTAATCAAAGACTTTGGTATGTTACAGCTGTTAATCATAGTAATAGAACAGTAACTATTTCTTCATTAGATAAAAACTATTATGATTCCCACACAGGAGGAACTACTAGAGTAGTATCAGAAGAGAATGACCCTGGTAATGAAGTATCTAGAACCTACATGGTGTATTTTACTTATACTACATCTACAGGTATTACTTATTACAAGTCCTATTATACTTCAGGAAGAGAAAGAACAGATGGGGACCACGGTCCTGGAGGTTGGAGAAATTTTTGGTATACTGATGCTAAATGGTATGTAGCGGGAACTTCTACTAATAGTGCAACCCAATCTATTATAAGAAAGCCCTTAACCATAAATTCAGAGATACCTTATCTATACTTGGCAGAGTTATATCTAGAAGGATTATATACTGCTGATTACAAGGATAAAAACTGGATTGTAGCAGGAGAATCTCAACTTTCAGATAGAAATTGTGTAGAAGCAAGTATAGGAGACACATATTACCAAAGGTATGACTGCCTAAAGACCTATCCATACTCCCTTGAAGACCAAAATCAGATTGTTGAAATATTCTCATTCATGTGTGAAACAAGGGTAAATATTGATGGTAGATATGATACTAGGAGAGGACAAGCTGATAATACTACAGTTCTAAATACAAACTTCAACTTGCTAAATAAAGCATATACACAAGAGGATAATTTCTTTAGTTATCATTATTTAGACTCAGAGGATTATAGTATAGATGATTTTCCAAACCAATTGATATGGACTAAAACAAAAGTATATGGCAGTGATGTTGATGCTTGGACTCAAATAGTTCCTACTTCTGTTCTTGATATGGATGGTACTCTTGGTGAAATACAAGCTCTTAGATTATGGAATGATAATCTGATGTGTTTCCAGGATAGAGGTATAGCCAAGATTATGTACAATGAAAGAACTACTATATCAACTCAACAAGGAGTCCCAATTGAGATTGCTAATAGTGGTAAAGTTGATGGTAGTCAATATGTAAGTAATCAAATTGGATGTAGTAATAAAGATTCTATTCAAGTTACTCAAGATGGTATTTACTTCATAGACAGTAATACTAGGGAAATCTATAGATGGTCTAAAGGTCTTGAATCCCTGTCAAAGGGTAAAGGGTTTAACACTTATCTTTATAAGAATCCTTATATAAGCACAGAGAAAACATTCTATGACCCAAAGTTAAAAGATGTGTATTTCCAATTTGGGGAGGAGTGTCTTGCGTATAATGAGCAACTTGCAGAGTTTACCTCATTTGTGGATTATGATATGAAGTTCATGTTCCCATTCAAAGATTCTCTGATTGCTATCAAAGATAATGACCTTTGGAAACAATTTGATGGTGATTACTTGTCCTTCTTTGGTGAAAATAAGGGATATAGCATTGATATTATCTCCTCAGAACAACCTACTGAAGATAAGATATTCTCTACTGTAGAGTTTAGAGCTGAGGTCTTAGAGGATGGTATACAGGAACCTTATTCTCAGAAAACTTCAAGTGACTTGAATGTATTACCATTCACTAAGATTAAGGCTTGGAATGAGTATCAAGATACTGGAGAAGTAGACTTTGAGAGGGTAATTAAGAGAGGTGTTGGAGCCAATCTAGCCCAGAAGTTTAGAATCTGGAGAGGAGATATTCCAAGAGTAAATGGTAAACCTCTTGAGAGAATCCGTAATCCTTGGGCAAGGATTAAACTTTCTGATGAGGGTGATAATAAGAAAACTGTTGTTCATGACATAGCAGTAACTTATTTCTAACCAATACTTAACATTGAAGGTGATAAGGGAAATCCTTATCACCTTTAACTTTTTTCAAAAAGTTCTTGTGTATATCAAATAAAATTCTTATCTTTGCAAATTAATAATAAGAATTATTATGGCTGATTGGAAAGATAATTGGAAACAAGGTAAAGGATTAGGTTCTGCACTAGGTATGGCTAGTGGAGCAGCTTCTCTGTTGGGAACTGCTTATGGTATGGCTAATCCTGATATTGATAGTCTTGAACAATCTGTAGATGCCCAAATAGAAGCAATGAAACAAAATCAACAGGGAGTACAAGCCAATTCCCTTGATGATTTAATGAATCAATGGTCATCTTTCAGATTAATGGACACAGACTTTGATGCTGATGACTATTATAAAGGTCCTAGTGATGGGGACATCTTCAAGAATACTTTAAGTTCAACTGTTTCTGGTGCTGCTACAGGGGCTTCTGCTGGTCCTTGGGGAGCTTTAGCTGGTGCAGTTATAGGTCTTGGAAGTGGTCTTATTGGAGGACTTACTGGTAAAAGTAAGGCACAGAGTGCAGCAGAGAAAGCAGCTGCTGATTTAAAGGCTGAGGCTGAAAGACAGAATGCTTATAAGCAAGCTTCTTTTGCTACCGCAGCACAAAGTTTAACTTCAAAGAATAATAGAATGTTAGCATCACAAATTGCAGCTTATGGTGGCCCACTAGGTATCAGTTTGCTACCTGTAGGTGGTGCTATTGATTATATGCAAAATGAAGAATTACTTTCTTCATTAGGAGAGAATATGACAAAGAATAATAATAGTAGAACCTCTATGCCTATGTTTGCATTTGGAGGTGCTTTACCTGGTTATGGTGGAGATTGGTCTAATGGACTTAACTTTATTAAAGCAGGTAAGAGACATGAACAAAATCCTATAGGTGGTGTACCTATGGGTGTAGCACAGGATGGAGTACCTAACCTTGTTGAGGAAGGTGAAGTAGTCTGGAATGATTATGTATTTAGCAACAGGATTAATGTTCCTAAGGCTGTAAGAGATAGGTATAAACTCAAGGGTGGTGACAATATGACCTTTGCAGAAGCAGTTGAGAAGGCTCAGAAAGCATCTGCTGAGAGACCTAATGACCCAATTGAGAAGAGAACTCTTGACACTCTCCTTGCTGGCTTAATGCAAGAGCAAGAGACTATTAGACAAGAGAAAGCTCAGAAGGAACAATTCAGTCAGATGGAAGACATGGCAGCATTTGCTGCTGATGGTGGTCCTATCCATATAGCAAAGAACAAGAGAGGTACATTCACAGCTGCTGCTACAAAGCATGGTATGGGTGTGCAAGAATTTGCAAGTCATGTACTTTCTAACAAGGATAAGTATAGCCCTGCTATGGTAAAGAAAGCAGTGTTTGTGCATAATTCAAAATCTTGGAGTCATGCTTATGGTGGACTTCTTGGAAGAATATTTAAAGGTGAAGGGGAATATCCTAATTACCTTTGGGGAACTAATCCACAAACAGATTTTAATCAAGGCTATGATTTATTATTTAAGGATTATAGTATCAAGCCTAGATTGACTAATGAAGATGTAATGTGGTTAAGAAATCCTGTTATGGTGGAAAATAGTCCATTAATGCCTACACCACCTACTGCTCCTGTAAGGCACCCTTGGAGCTATGGAATTGAAGATTTAGGTAAAGGTATTGCAGAACCAGCTCCTGTTTTAGGACCCTATAATCCAGAAACTGCAACTTCTGGTTCTGATGGAAAAAAATCAACAAAAGATAAAGCACCTTCCAACTGGGAAACTTGGTTAAGATATGCTCCAGTACTAGGTGCATCAGTTGGACTTGGCTATACCTTGTTTAATAGACCTGACCATAAGTATGCTAATGAATTGGAAGCTACTGCAAGAGAAGTTGTAGGTAATACTCCAAGAGTATCTTACACTCCAATAGGTGACTACCTTGCTTACAATCCATTTGATAGATTATTCTATGCAAATGAACTTGGTGCCCAGCAAGCTGCTACTAGAAGAGGTATCCTCAACCTCAGCAATGGTAATAGAGGTACTGCACTTGCAGGTCTCTTAGCCGCTGACTATAGTGGTAACATTGGTCTTGGTAAACTCTTTAGAGAGGGTGAAGAATATAATCTTGCTCAAAGACAAAAGGTTGCTGAGTTTAATAGGGGCACTAATATGTACAACAGTGAGGCTGACCTTAAAGCTCAAATGGCTAATGCAGAACTTGATAAAGCTAAAGCAAGTATACTGCTTGATGCCAAGATGAAAGCTCTTGGTCTAAAGCAAGCTGAAGACCAAGCTTGGGATACAAGTCTTGCAGCAAACCTTACTGGCCTGTTTGATAACATTGGCAACATTGGTTGGGAAGCTGTTAATAGGAATATGATTTCCACCAACCCTGCTCTATACTATGACGTTGATAGGGATGGTACTATTCACTACAAAAACATGAGTGGACTATCCAAAGATGAACAAGATTACATTAAGTGGAAAGCAGAAAGAGATGCAGCTAATAGGAAATCTAAAGGAGGATATTTAACTATAAAGAATAGGAGGAGAAGAAATGCCTAATTATGGATTAGTTATTAATAGTAGGTTCAGACCTTTCTCATATCAAGAAATGCTTGCCCCAGTAGCTCAGGCTACACAGTCACATCAAGCTCTAGAAGATGCTTATAGTGAATTAAATACCAATGCCAGTATTTGGGAGGGGTTAGCTAACAAAGAGAGTGACCCAATTACTTATCAGAGATATAAAGATTTTGCTGACGCTCTTAAAACTCAGGCAGATGAATTAGCAGCCAATGGCCTTACTCCCACTTCAAGACAGGCAATGAGTAATTTAAGAGCTAGATATGCCAGTGATATTATCCCAATAAAGAATGCTTATGATAGAAGGCAGGCTGATATAAAGACTCAACATGAGGTAATGATAAAGGACCCTACGCACTTCTTTAATAGAAGGGCTAATGAGGTTTCTTTAGATGAATATTTAACTAATGATAAACTGGATGTTTTATCAGACCAGTATAGTGGAGCCTTGCTTACTCAACAGGTAGGTCAAGCAGCACAAACATTGAAAAATACCCTTACTAATAAAGGTGCTTTAACTAAACTTGGTCTTCCCTATCAATATGAGAGGATGCTGCAATATGGTGCTTCTGCTGAGGATGTTATGAGAGCTATGTCAAGAGACCCAAAGGCAGCTCCAATACTTACCAAGCTAGTGGATGATGTTATGGCATCTTCTGGTATCAGGAATTGGAGCAGCATGAATGGAGATTGGGAGAACAATGAAATGTATAGAAGAGCTGAAGCTTATGCCATGCAGGGACTCTATAATGCTATTGGAACCACTAAGATGGAACATTTCACCGACTCTTATAATATGCAGAATGCTCTAGCACAACAGGAGTTTAATAGAAAACTTGAGTTAGAAAGAGAAAAGGCTAGAGTAAAAGCAGAGCAGGATAAGAAAGAAAGAGCAGCCTCTTTAGGAACTCGTCAGAGATATGACATTACTCAAGATGATAGAATAAAGAAGTACAAGAGGTTGGGAATCCTTCAGGAAGATGCTAATGGTCATTTAAGTGTAGATAGAGCTGCATTTGAAAAATTCAGTAAAATGTCCCCAGCTGAAATGAAACAATATTCTGAAGACCTCAGTGCTCAGATAAAGGTAATAGATGACATGACAAAACATCCTGCTAAGGGTGGTCAGAGGAATCCAAACTACTTCCAATACATAACTTATGATGATGCTAGGAGAATGTTCCCAGAACTAGGATTCCCCTCTGGAAATAAAGGACTGAATGTCAATGACCAAGCAAAATTAAAGAAGCATCTTGACAATACTAGGGCATCTCTAATAGAAACAAGGGATGCTTTCAATAGTGGAACTGGAGTAGCACAGCTGTACTCAGATTTTGGTGATTTAGGAGGTTTAAGTGCTGGTGATGTAAGAACAAACATAGACCTCTTTGAAAGAGCACTTAATGCCAATATCGGTGACAGGTACACAATGAATCAGAACTTGTATTACACTGTGGATGAGAGTCAATCCAAAGCATTCTTAAACAGTGCTAAGAATAAACAAGGTAGTCTAGCAGGATTACCACAGTACTACCTAGATGAAAGAGGTAACTTTAGAAAACCTTCTAGTATAAGTACTCAAGACTTAGATGCCTCTGAAATCCATAATGTGATTGTGAGAAAAGGCAAGGATGGAAAGACTCATGCTTACTATGAACTAACCACGAAGAGTGGAGAGGATGTTGCTCTTCAGTTACCTGATGACCTTGCTACTTCTCTGATTAGGTATAGTGATGACTTAGACGCTGCCAAACATGACTACCTTGTATATCAACAAACTCTAGAGCAGGACAAAATAGACCTTCCTTATAGAATGAGGATGGAACATAATGGTCAGCTTACACTCCCTGATAGAAGTGATATAGCGGTCACTGTAGATGATTTAGATAATATTCTAGATAATTTTGCACTAGCAGCAGCTGACTTAGCTAAGACAAATAAAACAAAACCTGTAGAAATGCAGCCTTAAAATAAAATAATATGAGCATTAGAGATATAACTCAAACAGGAGAATTATCACATTCCCAATTACAAGAAGAAAATGCTGCTCCGTTTTCTCAAGGAACACCAAGATGGAAAATATCTGCAAGTACTCCTTACAATAGCAGGAGTACTGTCCTAGATGATTATATGGAACCTAGTCAAGGGTTCATTAGAGACTTAGGAGTTTCTTCAGAATTTGGTAATAGTTCTTATGATGTTACAGAAGATGCTAGCCTTCAGGATATACTTGATTATGAAAACCTAAGAGGCCAGAGACAATCTGGTTTAGCAAAATTAGGGTCTGGTATTGCAAAAGGAGTAGCCTTAGCAGCTACTACCTTCCTTGATGGTACTCTAGGCTTAATAGCAGGTGGTATAGAGGCAGCATCTACTGGAAGAATAAGTGCCCTTTGGGATAATGATGTCAGTAATGCTCTTCAAGATATAAACAGGAGTCTAGAAGAGATACTTCCCAACTATAGGACACAAGAGGAACAAGAGAGACCCTGGTATCAGAATCTTGGTACTATGAACTTTTGGGCTGATAGTGTAATCAAGAATTTAGGTTTCACTGTTGGTGCTTTCTATAGTGGTGGTGTATGGACAAAAGGTCTCAAGGCTGCTGGTATACTGAAGAAAGGGCTCTCTTCAAGTGTTGTAGGAAGCCTTATGTCAGGACTTAATGAAGGTAGAATTGAGGCTAACAATGGACAGAGGGATTTTCTAGAACTACAGAATGCCCAAATAGAGGATGCTTATAATCAGAAGTATCAAGAAATCATTGGTAGCAATTCTTCTGATGAAGATAAATTAGCTGCACTAACACAGCTAGACAAGGATGCTGAGGCTCTTAGACAGGATGCTCTTGAAAGAGGTCATGCTATGGGTCTTACCACACTTATTGGTAATACTATACTCCTTACTGCCTCTAATATGTGGCAGTTTGGTAAACTATACAGCAAAGGCTTTGCTAATCATGCTGAGGTAAAGGCAGCTGCAAAAGCAGCAGGAAAAGAAGCTCCAACCATAATGGAGGAAGGAGCTAGACTAAAGGCTGCTGATGATATGATGTCCAAGCTTGGCAATAGATATGTAGCCAAGACTACTAGTAGAGGTAAGGCTCTTCTGAGAGGCACAAGCAATGGTCTTGCAGAAGGTTTTGAAGAAATGAGCCAACAATGGATTCAGAGTGGTGCTGGAGAAATGTATTCTCCTGACTCCCCTGATGCTTACTATGAGGCTCTAGTCAATCATAATTCTCAGTTAGCTACCCAAGGGTTCCTTACAGGTATGGCTAAGGGCTTCACAGAGTCTTACGGTGATGGTTCCCAATGGGAGCAATTTGCTGTAGGTACTCTGACAGGCTTATTTGGTATGCCTACCTTTGGTAGAGTAAACAATGCTGATGCTACCACATACCTTGGCAGAGGTAAAGCAGTTGGTATCAGTGGTGGTCTCTTTGGTGAAATGAGAAATGCCAAAGAGCAAAATGCTTTGAATACAAGGACTGCTGATGCCATGAATAAGTACCTTGACAAAATAGAAGCTCAGACTTCTCATTTTGTTCAGAGCAAATCCTTCACTGATGCAATGGATGGTTTTGCAGCAGACAAGAATAGATTTGAATATCAGAATGCTTCTGACAATGATGACTTTGCAGCTATTGCTGCCTTTGCTACTGCTGGAAGACTCAGCGACCTAAAGGATATTATCAACCAAGACTTTGAGAATATATCTGATGAGGAACTAGCAAGCATTGCTAGAAACACTACACCTAATGTTACTATTAATGAAGAGGGTAATGCAGAAACCAAAGACCAGAATGGCAATGTCTTAACTGGTGGTTGGAGAGCTGCTGATGGTACTCTGCTATCTGACACTGAAGAGGGTAGAAAGCAGATGAAAGAAGAGTTGGTCAAGAAGAGAGATAAAATGATTAAGGCTGTGGATGACTATGAGCAATCAGTCAATCTTGTAAGAGGCATAGCTAATAATCAACTCAATGATGACCAACTGAATGAACTGGCATGGTTACATTGGAAGGGTAAGCAATTCACAGACAGATACAACTCTATTAAAGGAGAACAGAGTGACATTCTGCAAAGGCTAAGACAAATTGCCAATGAGATTAGTGAGGCTCCTTTTGAGAGTAATAGGGATGTACTACTGACAAACTTACAGAATAAGTATAATTCCATTGTGTCTGATAGGCAGAGCATTGAAGAGGCACTAGAATTATACACCCAAGAAGAAGCTTCTCTAAGAGAGAACCTTCAACAGACTAAAGCCCAGTTAGAGCAACTTAAAGAGGTTGCAACTGCTAGAGAGTCTGTTATAAATGCAGAACAGCAGAGGAGACTTAATGCTATAGAAAGAGGTGGCACTAGCAGACAAAAGAGGCTAGAAAGGGCACAAAATCTACAGCAAATAGCTGCTGCAATGAGTGAGCAAAAATCTCGCAATGAGAAGATACAGAGCCTCGAAGCTTCTATTACTGGAATAACTGAAAAAGGTAAAGAAATCTCAAGGAAAAAGCTAAATGCCAAGAAGAGACTTGCTACTGCAAAGCAAGCTGAAAAGGATGCCAAGCATGAATATGACATGGTATTCTACAATGATGATACAGAGAATCTGAAATCCTTACACAAAGCACAGTCTCAAGCAGCTGGTAATCTAAGGGACTTCCTTGATTATCTAAGCACTGCTGAGAATCCTGTTGCCCTTGCCAGTAGAATTGAAGCAAATGAGAAGATAGTAAATGCTCTAAGCAACCCTGTTGTTAAAGCTATTCTACAAAGTAGATTAGGTGAAGATGGTGAGAATATTGACAGATTCTTAGAATCCCTACAAGACACTGCAAAGATAGCCAAGGCTGCTAAGACATTCGGTGAGAGACTTGAAGAGTTCAGAAAGAATCCTCTCAATATTCAAAAGAGAAGGAATAAAATCAAACAAAAGGCAGAAGCCATAAAGCAATCAAGGGAAGATAGTAAGAAGAGGAAAACTGTAGAGACTGCCTCTGTGAATGAACTTGTTAATAGTGACCTAGACTTAGATGATTTAGAAGGTGTCTTAGGAAGTGACACTCCTGAGGATGGTGTTACTACTATGCAAGGAAGTTCTAAACAAAAAGTCAAAGAGGCAAAGACTATAAGACAGCAAGTATCTAATATGGAGGATGCCATAAATAGGTCTAATGCTCCAGAGCAAACTAAGAAGGATGCTAGGGTCTTACTGAATAATGGTAAACTTACTTCTGAGGACTTATCACAGCTACAGGATTTAACTAGTGAAGCTTATAATGACCCTAGTTCATTAGAAGTGGATGCCTCTATGATTGGAGCAACTCCTGAAGAGATGCAGGAAGCAATGCAACAGAGAGTTGATGCTGCCAAATCTCTATTATCAGAAATGCAGGCAGCTGTAGCTGAACAAAATGCAGAGGATGATAATTGGATTGCCAAATGGGGTGCAGAAACAAATGATGAAATAAATGACCTAATAAACAGGATGGCTTCAGCTGAGGAGATAGAGGCTGAGAAGGCTAGGAAAGATGATACTACTGGCCATGATGGTGTGGAAGATGGTATGTCAATACAAGATGAGACTGCTAGAAGGAATCAAGCAGAAGAAGCTAGGAATGCTGCTATGCAGAATCCTATGAGAGCAGGTAATCAAGCTGATATAATCCTAGATGAGGCTGGATTAGACAAAGAGCAATACCATGAACTTGCTACCAATATGGTAAAGAGTTTCTATGATATGACCAAGCAAGGTGTACCTGCAAGGGATGCTTTGGTTTCTATTCTTTCTAATGATGACTTTGCTCCTATATTACAGAATGCCAATGCTAGTGTTGCTTTACAAAATTTTATTCAAAGATGGAGAGAATCAAAGATGCAACAAACCCAAGCTACTCAAGCTCAACAAGAATCTCCTAGGGAAATTCCTACCCCTGAAATCTCACAGGAATCTGTTGATAAAGATAAAAATACTGATAATGCTAGAATAAAAGAAAGAAATGACCAATCTCTTGCTGAAAACACACTGGGAAATATTAAGCAGTATTGGAGACCTACCACTACTTTAATGCCAATACATAGTATTGGTAGAGGTAGAAAGTTTTATAGTGATGAGTATTTAAAGACTACTACCTATTCTGAATCATATAAAAAGAAAATAAAAGCAGTGGGTGAATATCTTGAGAGAGTAGGTGCTTTTGATAGGGTAGATAGGGGTGAAATACAAAAGGGTGATAAAGTTCACTTTGTTATAGATAGTACCTTAAATGCTGATGCAGGAGAAATAATCATTCTTATGGCTAAAGAGGTAGTCAAAAAGAATGAGCATGGGGAAGTTATAAAAAATGATGAAGGTAATGAGGTAATAGAATATCAGGTTATTGGGGATGTGGCTGCCTCTTATGAAAAAACGACTCCAAATTATGTAGGTTTATCATCATTCATATCAAGAGTACAAAAAGAATACCAAGAAGCAGGTTCTCCTGAATATTTTGTTAGTAAGGAAGTATCTGAAATAGATAAAAGATTAATTGGTAAAGTACCTTACTCTACACAAAGTCATACTTTGAATGAAGTACATACTGATAATGGTACTCCTATACCTTTTAAACTGGGTGTTGCAATGAGTAGTGGCAGAATGTCTTATATTTCCACATCATATAGAACTACACGTCAAGGACAGAGTGAAGAAGAAAAGCAGATTTTACCTCCATTAAATGCTACAGCTGGTCAACCTTACTTGATTATGCCTACTGGAGATACTAAAAGTAATAATAGATTTATCGCAGTACCTTTTATTATGGATAAGTTTGGTCCTAACAATATGAATACCCAATTAGGTCAAGCTATTCAGACTGTAATCAGAGATATTATAAAAGGTGATAATAATAAAGCAGGTAGTTTAAGGTTACAAATAGAGGAATTATTATCCGCTAATATACATATTAATTATGATGGTCAAGGTAATCTTTGGATAAGATTAGGTGAGGGTGAACAAGCTAGAACTATCTTTGATAGTAGGAATAATACTCCTGGAATCTTAAACAATCTTACAGAAGATTCCACAAATGACCTTGTAAGACAAATATCTTTAGGATTGCAAGGGACACCTTTCCAAGTAAATAGAAAGTACCTTAATACTACCTACAAGGGTCAGGACTATAATAGAATGATTGGTGAGATTGCTACTATCAATCTTGGTATTGGTGATACTCATACAATCAGCAACTGGTTTACTGTCAATCCCATTAGTGAGGATGGCACTATTGTTAGAGCCAAATCTCCTAAAACAACTAGAACAAATCCTAATGCTGCTTCTAATAGATTAATTACATTCCCTCTTAGCGATGGTAAAAATGCTTCAGTGGATTTAGGTGCTAAAGAAGTATATATAGATGGTAATTTATATACAGAAGATACTGTTATAAGGGATAAATATCTTGCCCATGCTTATGGTATTCATAGTAATAAAGATATGAATCAGCCTTATCAAAGTGAATGGGGTTATTATAATCCTGTTACTTTCAAGTTTGAAGCAGCCCCTACAACAGCTCCTATACAAAGGTCCCTAGGTGCTAACTTGATTACACCACAACCTATTAATGGTATCAACACTACCATTGAAACCACTAGTGGTAACAATGTCAAGGTGTCCGTTGCTTATGATAGTAGTAATGCTCTAGGAGACAGATTGGCTAACACTCATTTCAATGAGGATGGTTCCTGTATCATTACTATTAACAACAATCTTACACTAGACCAATTCTTTGACTACATTCTAGGCAGAGGTGCTAATGAGGGTGATAATACTCCACAAGCACAAAAGGTAGCTGTCTTTAATAGACTGAAAGAACAATCAGGAATTACTGAGGAAATCCTCAAGGAAATCATCAACACTCCTGAGAAGGCTAAAGAACTACTACTAGAGCATGAGCTGAGTCATATAGAGAATGAGCATAGAGAAGGATACTATGATGAGAATGAGGATAGAAAGAATCCTAACTATCTTACCGAGAAAAAGGTAGACAGGGAATATGAGGCTACTTTAGAAGCTCTTAGAATAGTAAATAGGAAATATGCTACTGACAATGTTAAGATGGCAGAATCCATGTATGGTGGTTACTTTGAGGGGGGTGGAGCCATTATTGAGAATGACTACCACATTGATGAGAATGATGAAGAGGCCAAGGCAGCAATCAGTGCTTTTGAGAATGCTTCAATGTTTGGAATACCAACTAATAGCATTGCCAAAAGATTCTTAGAAGTCATCAAGAAATATGCTCCTGAGCAATATGCTAATGACAAGAAAACTTTCTCTGAGAGAACACAGGCAAGACAAGAAGAGCCTTCATCAACCTCTTCAAGACCACAAGAGAGTAATTTACAAAAGTCTAATGAGGAACTAGCTAAGGCTAAAGGATTACTTGGTGATGCTACTTCTAGAAAAGCTTTTGCAGCCCTAACAGAAGCACAACAAGCTGCTCTGCTAAACATCCAAGGGCCTAGAGCAAAGCAATTGATGATGCAAATCAAACTCCACTTTAGAGTAAGAGATAATAAGTTCAGTATCAATGTGAGCCAGCTTCTTGGTCTTGAAGGGAAATATGAAATGCTAAGAGACACTTCTCTTGACTCCAAACCCTTTGACTTTGAAAGAGACCTTCCTAGAGAATTAAAATGGATGGCTAAAGCTTTACCACAATTCTCAAAGCAGGAGAGGATACAACTCATCAAAGGTCTTATGACTATGGATGGTGATAGTATAGCTCTAGGTATGTTCAAGGATGGTATTATCTACCTCAACTCTGAGGTACAAAGAAGAGGCACTGTATACCATGAAGCATTTCATGCTGTGTTTGATACTCTGCTAAGTGAAGAAGAGAGACAGGCCATCTATGATGCTGCCAAGGAACAATTTGGTAATCTTGATGTACTATCACTAGAGGAAAAACTGGCTGAGGACTTTAGGCAATATGTAGAATATGAGGAGTATGCTCCTAATGAGGGATTAAGAAATGCAGTAGTCAGATTTTGGAGGAAACTAAAGAGAATGGTCAATCACCTCTTAGGTAAAGATTCCACTATCAACGCTTTGTTCTACAATATTAACAAAGGTAAATACTCAAATAGAAGTATTCAGGATGTCTCTGGTGAGGCTAAGTATATGAGTGGAGCACAAGAGGTAGCTAAAGACATTTTCTTCAAGGAAGTGTATAACCAAGACCTTACTGAAGGCATGGTTGCTGATATTAATAGGAGACTTCAAAGACTATCTGATTCTGTAGGAGATATGCCTTGGCACCTAAGGGTAAGTAGCAAAGGTAACTACTACATCGCTGGATATAAAAACTGGGCTGTTACTTCTGATGACTATTATACTCCTTATGGGAGCCTGAGAACAAGGTCAAGATACAGACTGCTAGAAAGCACTTATGAGTATGACAGCCTATCACAAGAAGATAGAAAAGTGTTATCAGATAATGGAATATCTCAAGAAGAGTACAATAGTATGAATCTGACAGAAAAAGAATTTCTACTCAACCATTGTAGGTAATACTGAAAGAAAAAAAAAAAAAAATAAGGGGAGATGGTATTAACCACCTCCCCTTATTTGTATGTATTAGTTATTAGTAAGCTCTAGTGTAATACAGGATGCTATTATCCAAATCACCTATGAATTTATCTATCTGCTTATATTGGGCAGCTCCAGGTAAAGGAGACTTAATAAAGTTCTTCTCCAAAGTACTCATCCCTTTATAAGGACCAGATGATATTTCATTTGCCCAATCATGTGGGTCTACTGCACTCTGTATAAGATTAACTCCATTCTGCAATATTGAAGTAGCAGGAATAGGACTCTTTACAGTCTTGAGTAGCTCATTAGGCATAGTGAACTCAACTCCTATACCACCTTCCTTCTGAGGAACTATAAATGCAGGAGATAGACCTCCTACCTCATGTGCTAACCTCTTAGCACTATACTCAGCCATCTTGACTGCCCAAGGTCTCTTCTTGTCATCAGGCCATTCAATCCAGTTAGCCAATGCCCATACTGCAAATACCTGTATCAGCTCAAACAAAGCTCTCTTCACATTTTGCTGTTCGGCTTCACTCATTTCATTCCAAGCAGCTGCTATTTGGAATCTGCCTCTAGTAAGTTCCTGAATGAATCTTCCCATAGTTCTGTAATATCCTTCTTCCCAAGACTCAGTGGCAGCATTGTAATGACCCTGCCTAAACCTAGCACTGTATTGGACAGTCATCCACTTTCTGTATTGTTGTAGGAGTCTACCCATAGCTACTCTGTTTGCAGCATTGGCATCTTCATCATTGTAAATACCAAAGCACCTCTGGTTTACATGGTCTATTTGTCTCCTCATCTTGGAAATATCAAGGTCAGAACCATCCAATTCTTTAATATCCCTATAGTTAAGTTCTTTAACTCTATTGCTTCCAGGAACATCTTGAACCTGTAAAGCATCCCATAGTGACATTTGCTGGCCATTTAATAGCACTTGCTTTCTCTTAAGCATAGCAATGGCAGTTCTACCATACAGCCAATGGTCTCCTAATTCCTGTCCTAGGAATGCTATATTGGAACCACAGATTCTCTTCAGCCAATTCCTAGTTTGTAGTCTCTGTGTTTTGCCCTCAAAGTTTTGTTTGACATTGAACAAATCAAAGACCAAACCTACCTTAGTAGTTTTATTCCTATTGTTAGCCTCGGCAGTCAGTTGTGCCAACTCTGCAAAGTAGCTCTTGTCTGCTGATGCAAGTTCCTTGACATTGAAGAATTGCCCTGCAACTGCCTCAATATTCTGCATACAAGTACCAGTAAGAACATTGGCTATGTTAGCTAACCAGTTGAAACCCATCTGAGCTAATGAGGAGCCTCTCAGCACTGCACTTGCAAATTTGCCTTTGTTAATCTCATTACCAAATAAGTCAGTGAAAGTGCCTTCATCCTTTAGGTATCTGTGGTAAACATGAGACTCTAGGAAATCCTGTAACTTGGCTTCAATCTGAGTTCTATTCTTGAGAATATCCTTCTGATTTTCCATTCCCAATGCCTTGAGTTTCTCCACAACTTTCCTGCTACCTCTAGTTTCCTTAGTCTGCCTAATGTCAGTTACTATGGACTTACCAATTTCAAGGGCATCAACTACTTCATCAAGATGCCTATATTGTATAGAGGCATATCCATAGGCCATTAGAGAGCCTATGACATCAGTTGTAATCTCATTTGGATTCTTTAGTCTATTAGTATAGAGGATGGGCAAAGTGAGAAATTCTGCTCCAGTGAAGTCAGTCAGTCCTCTTCTATTAGTCTCACCAAATACCTGATTATCATCTTCAGAATCTAAGAAAGTATTCTTTATGGATTCCTTTACATTTTCAAGCAATGTACTTGGAGAAGAAACACTCTCCCAAAATCTCTCTGCACCTGTCTTCCTCATTTGAATAGCCCTAAGATGGTCTACTCTGTTAGAAGGATAATTTCTATCACACTCTTCTTTGAGCTTAAGAAATTCATCTAGAATAGCTCTTTGGTTAGTAGTAAGATTCCTGAAAGCATCATTGGCATATACCAATGGGTTAGGTTGAGGGGCACCATAGATACTTACTGCATGAGCTGCCAACCACTGTTGTTTCTCAGCAATTTTCTGTTGTGCCTGTACTCCTGAAGGATTCTTGCCATACTTGGTATCTAGGGCATCAAGCATTTCCTTCAAGTCTTTCTGAAACTGTGCATGGTTAATGGCACTAATATAGTTACCACTCTTGTTACCTTCATTGTCAGTCTCAAACATCCAATCAAAGTCCTTAATACCCATAGATTCACATTTCTCTCTGAAAATATGAACCTTGTTTATGAAATCTATGGACTCAAGTCTTGTAGCATCATTAACTTCCTTGACCACAGAGTCAAATCCCTGCAATAGAATATCAGCAGAATCACCCATACTCTGCATCCATCTATCAAAGAAGCTAATATCAGACTGTGCTTCCTTTATCAGTTCATCAATAGTTATTTTAGTACCTGCTTTTCTACCAAAAGGCACAGTAAATTCTTCACCTATGAAGGGTTTAAGGAACTCAGTAAATGCAGGGATAGCTACTTTATTGAATCTCCTAGTGAGAGACTTGGACATACTGTCAAGTTGCTCTATAATATCTTTTGTTGTGACTTTCTCACCATTAATATCGTATTCCTTGGTGAACATATTGTCTGCCTCATTCTCCTCATCTATAATAGCATCGTGCATTTGGTCTATGAAATTATCATAGGATTGAATGTGCATCCTCACAGTCCTCAGGAATCCAAATAGTTGTTTGGGCTGCATAGTGTTAATAGCAGAGAATTGAGCCTCAAGATTTTTTAATTGGGACAATGCTGACTTAGCATAGTTAAGAATGCCTAGAGTAGTATCTTTACTTGGGTCCATATACCCTTGTAACTCCATAATCTTGACTTCATGTGCTGTCTTGTTTGCAGGAGCAATCTTATATTTCTTTAGTTCAGTATCTATATTGCTCTTCAGGATTTCAATATTCCTATCTATCCTGTCACTTAGAGCATTAAGTCTGACTTCTCTTTGTGCTCTTTCTACATCTTCTTGTGTTGGTTGTTTAGCTCCTGACAATATATCCTTGCCTAAAATAGACATAGCACTATCCACCTCATTGATAATAGACTCAACCTCGGAGATATTTATGTCTTTGAACTTATTAATTAACAGACTATAAAGCCTATCAAATAATGATTTAGCAGGAGTCACAGTCTCCTTTGTGAGAGACAACAGATTATCTTGTAATATGTGACCTAAAGCTTCTTCTGCCACTAGAGACATATCATTATCATGGAACTGTAAGGTCTCATTATAATGGTCCTCTCCTAAGATAGTTTGCATTACCTCAGGGTGGTCTTGAAGGGCTTTAATAGCTCTTTGGGTTAAAGGTTCATTCAAATAGGCTCCTATAAGCAGATGAGAAAACTCCTCTGATATATGCCCGTCTCCCTCCATGTTGTTGGCTACCCTGATTACATTTGCTGTACTGGTGGCAATACCTCTGACTTTTGAGAAGTCTGTAACGCCAACCCTACCAGCATTTACTTCCGCCTGAGTTAAATCATTTACAGTGATACCTATAGGCTCAAGGATTTCTGCCATCCTTTCATTGAGCCTCATAGCACCATACTGTTCACTGAATTGCTGAACACTCTCAGGTGTTTTATTGATAAAAGAGAGACCTATTTCTCCATCATCCTTGTATTCAACCACTGCAACAAAGTCATCTCTTTGAGGGTTACTCTTATTGAATGAGTATGCCTCTTGCAGTAGCTTGTGGTAGTTCTCTCTAGTATCCTGTAGAGAAGGATGTACCCTTTCTAGACCATTTCTCCTCTCTTCAAGACCAATGAAGCTCTTGATATTAGGATTGCTCATCAGAGATTCAAAAGAGGGAATACCCTCACTGTCTAGAGTGAGAGTATTCCTGTAATCTTGAATGAACTGAGGGTGAATAGCCCTCAAGAACACCTTTCTTGCTACTGGGTAATCATATTGTTTTCTGAGTTCCCTAAATAGGGACTCACCTTTACTTGGTACATAAGTGCAAAAAGTTGCCATTTCTATTATTCTAAAGGTTACTTATACTATTATTTCTTACACATAGGGTCTTGTAATTGTGCTTGGCTTGTAAACTCATCATATTGGCTAAAGTCAGCTAAGAAACTGTCATCACCAAAAGTATCAAACTGCATATCATACATCTCCTCATTTGACATTCCTTCAAATGGGTCTGCTACGACATCATTTGTAACAGGAGTTGCATCATAGTCAAGCATTTCTGTAGCAGTCATGTTGGCATTGTATTTCTGTGTCTGAAATTCGGGTGCCTTGACATAGCATACATTATTATCACCATAGGAGGCCATTACATATAACCCTGATTGGGCATTGGGGTTCTCTGTATTGATTGTAATATACTTAAAGTCATATTTTAGAGTATTGGAATTGAACACAAGCCTACTAGGTAGAAAAATCTGACCTTCGTTGTTCACTAGAATCTGCTCTCCCTCTTTGAGTGTAACCTTGTCAATGTTTATGACATTGGTGATAGCTAGGTCTCTTGCGTGATTTGCATAGAACTGAGGAAGAAACTCATCAAAGTAAGTACCTTTCCTCATTTCAACCTTCATGTTTCTTAAGGCAGTAACTACCTCAGGGAAGGAATTAATGAAGTTAGTACTGAAGAAACTTCCAAAGTTGTTAGGACCAAAGCTGAAGCCACTCTCATAGAAGGCATACATGAATAAATCCCTAGCCAATTCACGGGCTTCTGGACCCATATATAACAAGGTATCCATGTCTCTCATCAGGGTGTCCTTAGCATTTTGTCTCATTCTAGCAGACCTTGCCAAGATTATCCTACCATTCTTTACCTCCATCTTCTGAAACAATCCTAGTTTCTTAATCTCAGGATTAGCTTCAAGTGCTTGGAGATACTTGACTGGGAACTCTTTCAGATAATAATCTCTTTTATCTTCAAAAGTCATGTTACCATCATCACCAAATAATTGGGTCTTAGTAAGACCAAATTGTACTAGGTCTTTATAGAATGTTTCTATTACTTTAGTACCTACTTTCTTATTATGTACTACGAAGTTTGGAGCAGTATCAAGGATAGTTTCCAATAAGTCATCACTATAAGCATTGATTTGCTGGAAGTAATTACCTATAAGGGAAGTTCCTAATTCTATACCTAGAGAATAGAAAGCTTGTAACATAGGCATCCTCTTGTTAAGAAACCTTGTTCTCATGCCTTCTTTACTAGTAGTAACATCTACATATTGATATTGCATAGCATCTTCCAATCCTACAAAAGGAAACGTCTTACCTTTACTTTGGTCCATATATCTCTTGACAGCGGCTACCTGTAGCTTGGCACCTCCAATACTATTCATAATAGCACCATTAGGAGAGTCTGCCCTAGATATTTGGGTCAGTTCAGACAGAGTCTTGGAAAGCTTGATGATGTGCATCATTAGATATGTAGCATCAATTACGTTCTGTTGCTGGGTTTCTGTATCACCTGCTATTACATTCCTCAGTAGTTCTTCACTTGTGTACTCATGCAGCAGATATTCTTGAGAGAATGAAACTCCAGTATCCTTTTGATAACCTAGTGCATACTCTTCAAGAGTATCTAAGCTGCCTGTATCAAGAATACATCTTCTCACAAGAGGTTGTGCAAACATAAGACTTATTTCCTCAACACTCATTCCTGCTCTCAGCATGAAACCTGTTATGTTGGCAGTGCTAGTGTTTTGAAGCAGCTTTGCTAACACAGGGTCTTTAACATTATCCACAGATGCTGCTGAGAATTGAGCACAATTGCTTGAAATTCTTTCACCTAAGCCTGAGATAGCGTCATGCAGGGATTGGATTCTCCTACCATTAATAAAGAAATTCAGGTTATCTTTAATAGCTAGACTAGAGTGCTGATATTTAGCTTGCATGGTAGTATTATTTGCATACATACCAATTAAAGCTCCACCAGTCATGTTCTGAGTATGGTTATAGCAGAAGGTGTCAATAGTTAATTGGCTCCTTGTAGTATTGTGTTTTTTCTTGTAGTCTTTCAGAAATTCATCTACCTTGTCCAATTGATTTTTCTTAGAAATATCTAGGAGTGTAGAAATAGTAAGTTCTAAATTGTCACCTAAATTAAAGTACTCTTGAAATTCTGATAATACATCTTTATTAGTTATTATTTCTGTTATTCTTGCTTGCAGTTTAACTCTGTCAAAGTTACCAGGATTATGAATCTTTTCAGAGGTGTCCACATTGGTTAAGATGCCATGAATAATATCAATAAGGAGATTATTCCTAGCAGCTCTTCCATTTTCTTGGACAGACTTTGTAGAATCATACCTTACTTTCTCTATCTGCTGAGTAGTGATTGCGTCTTTGACCTGCACATAGTAATCATATAAGTGCATTTCTGGAGAATTTTCGGAGAAGGCTATATTACCATTCTTGATTTCATCAATAGTAATATCAATGTTTCTCTCTCCCCATTCCTTGAAGGCTTTGTTTTGCATCACAAGCCTCTTGAAGGCATTCCAATGTACTCTGGGAATATTTCTAAACTCAGGTATCATAAGGAACATCTTATCAATATCAAAGTCTGAGCCTGCTATCTGAGTAATATCAGCTGGCAGCATGATTGTAGAACCATTCTGTTGTGGCAAGAAGCCTTTTACAATAAGAGGAGCCATAGAATACTTGTCCTCAGTAGGAATACGATAACCTACAAGTTTATCAAGACCTGCTTTTTGAAGCTTCTGCACATCCAGTTCTTTGTAAGTTACCCCATTCTTGGTTTTACTAACCATGAAAGGCTCATAAAATTGTTTGCTGTATGCGGGAAGATAACATTCTATGCCTGTGATTCTACCAGTTTTTGGGTCATGCCTCACCTGGAGTTCCTGTGTTTTACCAAAGTCAGATACAAGGATACAAGCTCCTCCTTTGATATGCTGTTTGGTAACAGCATTCTTGAACATAGAAGTAACCAGTTCCTGCAATTTGGCAGTGATATTGGGAGTATTAAGAGGCAGATTGAATACCTCCTCTTTCTCTCCTGTATAAGGATTAGTAATTTTTACAATCTGCAAGGCATTTACCATGTCCCTGCTAAACTTGACATTGCTCTTCACTTGATTAAGAAGAGCCTCTTGGAGTTTATGAATGTCAGTAAACCTTCCACTAACTCTAGAGTAGTCATCAAGCAGATTTTCCACTATGCAAGCCTGATACAAATTCAGTATCTGCTGTTTACCCAGTTTCTCACCATTAACCTCTATTTCAATGTCCTCTGGCAAGTCTGCAATAATGAGGTTCCTTAATTGGGAACCAAACACAGCCACTGTATCAAGCAAGTGTTCGGGTGTAGGTTGTTGGATAACATAATCTCTATAGGGGATTTCATGTACTACCTCAGGATTGGGTTCATGATTAATGAAAGCACTCTGATAAAGTGTATCATATACCTCTTGTTCAGTAAGTTCTAATTCTTCAAATCTCTTATTATATTCATCTTGAGTGATTTCTCCTTTGTCCAAGAGTCTGTCATTACCAGCCTTAAACTTTTCAAAATCAGAACTCCTATCAAATTTATTCTTCAGTTCAAGCCTTGCAGCTGTCAATACAGCGTTGGATTCCTGTACATGAGCTTGTTTCCATAATCTCAGAGCTTTATCAGAGTAGTTGATGTTAATCTTGCCTTGACCCCCTGCCTTAACAGCAGATTCAAATTGGATTACATCTATGTCATTTTCAGACATGAATCTCTGTAATGCTATGAGCTTAGGAGAAGCCGAAGCACTGGAAATCATATTATATGCAGCTAATAGTAGAAATTCAGAGTTCTTGTTCTGATGAGGAACTTTCATCATGCCACCTAAGCCATTAGGCTTAGATAGCTGAGTGAAGACAAAAGGTTTAATAGTCTGCCAGATTGTATAGAAATCAGACATATCCCATTCTCCCTTTTCAAATCTCTGGAATGATTCCTCCATTTCATCAGTCCAAGCTCCCATCATATCTAGAATAGACCTCATAGCCTTAGGAGATACATAAGCTTGAGCATCTGCAACATTAACATTCTTGAATTTATCAAGGATATTGTCTCTGTCAAAGCTTTGTATATGTCCTAATTCTACTGCTCTATCCAGTGATTTCTTGATATGTGTATATTCACCTGAAGTTATTATTTGGTCCTTCAGATATAGTGTTTTCCTTGTTTCTTTACCATATTTAGATAAGGTGTTTAATTTGGTGCCTGCTGCATAGACTTCTTTGTATCTCTTTTGGAAATCAACATCATCTTTGTAGAAGGCTAAGTCAGTAGTGGTAAGCTCAATGATTTGAGTAGTAGCATAGGCTTGATTCCAAAAGTATTCTTCCAAAGCCTTTTGAGTTGCAACTTTAATTTCAGCATCATCAGCTCCATTGATAATACCAGATGCCTTAAGGTTGCTACCTATTAAAGCTATAGGAGCATTTGCTAAAAACTCCCCATATAGCATATCCAAGATTGTCTCCACCTTCTCATCAATCCAAGAGTTTAGCTCCTCTCCATGCAGAGATAAAGCTTCTTCTCTGAGATTGCCAGAATTTAATTCTGGGAAGAAATGGAACCTATCACCATTATTATCAAAGTTTTGAATAGAGGCAACATGATTTGCTCTCCTCTGTTCCACAAGTTTGATTCTATCAATCTCCTGCTTTACAACTTCTCTAAACAGGGGTAACAGTTTCTTCTTGTAGTCTCCAGTATATCTCACTCCTTTAATGAACTTGACAACTGGGGAATCTGAGAAGATAGGCATATTGTACCAAGCATACTGATGTTGTGCCTTCTCATTGATTGGAACAGCAAAGTATTCCGTAACAAAAGCATACTTAATATCATTAGCTCTCCAATTAGTGTACTCTTTACCATTCAGGCTGATAAGTTCCTTGGAAGCTAGCTGGAACCTCACATTCTCATCTTCTGCTAACAGTCTCAGCCACTCACTTCTCCATTTACCATCCTTCTTGAACCATTCATACTTGCCAAATTCATCTTCTAGGAATTGATTTCTCTTAGTCTCATCCTCATAGTTGAATCTTTTCAGTAAGCTCTCAATATAGTTAGGAGCAGAGTAGCTATATCTAGTCTTGCTATCTTGTCTGAAAGAAGCAATGTTGTCTAACTCATCTACTATACCTATCTTTGAAGCTATGTTCTTATAGCTTTCTTGGAAATGGTCTAACAGATTAGTTTCACTGGATACTTTATCTAATCCTTGGAAGATAAACCTTGCAGAATTGAGTACTGATTCTATGTCTTGGATTCCATTAGTACTCTTAAGAAGGCTACTGATAACATTCTTATTAGTATCTACCCCTATCATCCTAAGGACTTTGGTAGCCTTAGTAGTAATCTCATCATAGTCATCTTCATCAAAGTCTCTAAGTAAACTCAGTGTATCATCAGCGAGATTAACACCAGTGATACCTTTTTCTGCACTGATGTTGCCATTCTGTTTGTAGATACTATCTACATCAAGAATAGTACCTTGCTCATAGTTGGCTTCAATTCTATTGAAACTACTCTCAGTTGCGGTGTTCTGATTGAGATAATGAGTTACAGTATAGGTGTTGCCTTTCTTATCAGTATACTGATACTGGTGGGAATAAGGAATGAAATCTTTCCTCAAGTCAGCATAGAAACTACCTACAAGATTAGGATTAGCTTCCAATTCTGCTATGACCTGTGAAATCCAAGGATACCTAGCTTGTGCTTTCTCTAATACGGGGAATGAATAATTCTCATTCTCATCCTTAACATTGAAATCCTCTACATCCACTATAGAAGACATAACATTAAGTAATGCAGTATGAGCATACTCTGAGTTCAAATATCTCACATTTCCTAGGTCATCCACCTCAGGATTACCATCAGCATCTACTCTGACAATATTGGACAGTATTCTCTTTACATTTTTAGAGAGACTGGTATATGGGTCTACAAATCTTACTTGGAAATTCCAACCATCATTACCTGTAACTCTGGCACCGTCTTCATCATCCCCGAATTCCTGCTCTTCTGTATCCTCATCCTGAGCAGCTTGCATAATAGTACCCCCAGTTACTACCTCTGTAGTGCCATCATTAGTATGATAGGTGTGTTTATCAGGGATTACCCTAATATTCTCCACACCTTCAACAATGGTACAAGCATTTTCGAGCAGAGCATCAAAGTTATTTACCAATTTTTGGTACTCAGCTTTGATGTATTCACCATTACCATACTGGTCATTAAGAGCCTCTATAGACATATCAGCATAAGACTGAAAAGAGTTTCTCATTTCTTTGAATATGCCCTGTACAGTAACTTCTTGGATAATAGCTTGTCTGCCCTTATCAGAGTTGAATAATTGTAAATCTTCCTTAATATCTTCTATCTGAGCTTGATTGTTTTGCAGAGTTGCCTCCTCCAAGGCAGCATTCAGCCCATCTATTCTTTCTTCTACCTTTCTAGACACAATGTCTGAGAACATTCTAGCAATAGCTACTGCTCTATCCTGTTGCTGTCTAGGTGTATAGTCTCTAGCGAGGGCTGCAAAGTTATCATTTTGGTTTACTTGCACCCCACTAACTTGTGGCCTTCTCTCACTAAAGAATTTTTGTATCTCTTCCTTAGTGGGTTCCTCCATACTCTGTTTTCTAGTTTGAATAATGCTAATTGCATTAGTTACTATCTTAACAGGTCTGCCTAATTCATTTGCTATCTTTTCAATAGCAGGTGTTGGTATTGCACAAAATGGCTTCATATCATTATCTAATTTTGGTTGCAAAGATAAGAAATTTTCTTGACATACACAAGAAAATAATCATAAAATTTTGGTTGCTTAATAATTTTAGTTACGCGGGAAGAAAAAATAAGGGAGACACTAATATTTCTATCAGTATCTCCCTTATGGTCTTGAAGAGCCATTAATAGCTCAGGATAATTTCATCACTTTCCAAGACCAACAACAACTTTTACTTCACTCTTGTCCTTGTTCCAATAGAGTGAGCCAAAGAGTAGGCTGTGCCAATTGTCATTGTTATGATGCCACTCTTCAGCCATATTGTTTTGAAACTCTTCTCCCATATTAAAGAACACCATCTTGGCTGCTCTTCTTCTGGTAATAGGACTAAGATTGTTCCAGTCTTTTCTTGTAATCATACGTCTAATTCAGTTTTAGGTGGTGAAAATAATTCTTCAGCAAGCTTATCATCATCCTTAAGTACTTCATTTCTAGTAATGATGTCCTTCAAGGATTGAATTAGATTCTCTGGGAGAGGATTTCCAAAATCACATACACAAAGACCCTCCTTTGCTAACTGAACTAATGCTACAGCTTTAGTTTCAGCACTAAAGCTATTAAACATAGGTATCATCAGATGTTGGACTAAAGCCATCTCATGAGGATTTAGTTCTGTATTCATCTTTTCCTCCTTTTCTTTTTATTGTTATCATGGTATGCAAATATAGTAATAATCATAAGAACTATTAACATACATACACACCATGCTACAACCTCTATGAATTGGTTATCATACCCCATAAGCCAGCCTCCTCAAGTACTTGTTTAGCTTTGGTAGTTAATTCAAGCATATCAGGATGTGGTTTACCTGTAGTACCAAAGTATCTCAAGTCAAAGAAGTGTTTCCAGTCTGATATAAAACCAGTCACAACTATCTCAGTCTTGAGGGCATTAGGCAATATTTGTCTAGCTTGTTGAGGGGATAGACCTCTACTGAGGCATTCAATATAAAGGTCTTCTGATTCCATAAGATTCCTTATAAAAAGGGCATCATTATCACCATTAAATAATGGCTTCACATAATCATTACCAATTACTATATTTTCCCCAAGGTTATCTACTTGAACCTTATAAGAACCCTCACTAAGGTTAATCCAACTTGGAATAATAAAAGTAAGTCCACCAAACTTACTTTGACCATAGTTACAATAACGGGTACTTTCCTGTGCAAAGGAAAATACTCTGTGTCTGACAATCTCATGGCTTACACCTCTGTCAGTGACAAATCTCATAGAGATTCTCAAAGAATGATACTTGGTAGGAGTACACAAGAATGGTTTGCATTTCTCAACCAAGTTATTCTCAACAAGAACCCTATAGTTGGTAGTAATGTGCCAATTAACACTGTCTTCCATAGGACCCCGAGCTTTTGAATAAGGGTTGTGTCTGAAGAAACTGGCAAGCTCAGTCCCATCATAACTATTCCAATAAGGAATAAGCAGGTACACAGTACCATGCTCCAACATGGCAGTATGGCCACTCTTGACCATCCTGCCAACAAACTCAGAGGCACTGTCATAGGTTATGTTTGCTTCTGACTTATAGCAAGTTCTGCCTGCAAGCTCAATCATCCTGAAGATGCCTTGCAAGCCTTCACCTTGTGTAATAAGTTCAGCCTTGCTTGGTATCAGTTTCATTTTTACTCAAGAGTTGTTTAACTTTGTTAAGGCACTTGCCATAAATGGAGGCTCTCTTCATGTCATCTTCTTCCCAACGACCTTTCTCAAAAGCCTCATCAATCATTTTGATAATCTCTTCCATGTTATTTTGCTTTTCTTACGTCAATAATTTGGTCAATATCCCAATACTCACTTCTAGCTTGCTGTTCAGCATCTTCCTTATTCTGAGCATCAACCCACACATGGGTTAAGTCTCCGTCAGATGTCATATAATCAATGTAAAATTTCATAGGGCTACTTTTCCAATTACAGCCCTTGCATCAAGAACAGCAAGGTATCTTTCCATGTTTTCGACTTGAAGGTCATATATAGACCTTGGACAAGTAGGAGTAAACTGAATCTCTCCATTGTCCCATTTTTGAAGCATATACTTAAGCTTCTCAAGCCTTATTTTAAGCTGATAGTACTCAGCCTTAAAACGCTCTTTATAATCAGAGCTAACCATTAAGGTTGCAGTGTCTTTTAATTCCATTGTTTGATGTTTTTAATTTATCCCCAAAGTGTTAAATATTCATCTATGGTAAGGTCCATCATAAGGCATGATTTAATAAACCGTTTAATCCAGTCCATAAATACCTCCTTCTAGACCCTATTCCACAACTTCAAAATCGTGAGTCGCCCAGCCTTGACACTCTTCAATAAGGTATTCCATGTGCTTAATCTCCTTCTTTTCATAGGAGGTAAGAGGATTACCCAATCTTTGAGCATTGAATTTAATGTCCATGATTCTTTTCTCCATCATAGTCTTAAACTCACAAAGCAGGTCTTCAATAGATTCATGCTGCTCTTGATAAGCAGCAATCCAATTAGTGTCAGATGTGTCAATGGACTCACATTTGCCCATATCATCATCCCAATCTTCCTCAGCTACATAGTCTGAGGTTCTCACTGTGACTTCTTTATCTACAGAGAAAGTAGCAGTGACCTTGAACTCCCTCTCAGGGGGGTCTACTTGGTTGTAAGGAGCATTTGGGTCATGCTCTGCTCCTGGTGGGTAATAACCTGACTCCATTACAAATCTATGTTTAAGTTGTTTTCTTTAATCAATCTTCTTGCAATAACAGCTTCAATCCTTAATGGTACAGTAATATGCTTCCCTTCCTCATTCACATAGATGGAATGGCTACCATTATTACGAGAATATAGATAGCCATTCTTCTCAATCATCTTTATGAAAGCACTTCTAGACCATTGTTTCATAGCCACTCATAGTGGTTCTTGTACTTCTCATAGGTATTACGAATAACTTCTTCACCTATGGGATTAGGTCTGAGACTGTCTCTTCTAATGCACTCTTCAACAGGAGTAGGAAAGTCTTGAAACTCTATGACATAGTGGTACTGATGCCAGCCTCTTTCATAGTTGGCTATCATAATCCGCATATTTTCATGGTCTCTGGCATTGAGATTCATATTGTCAATCACAATGTCATAACCATTGACCATAGCAGTATTCAAGATAGAACCTTTGGCAGAAGCTACAATATCTTCCCTGCTGGGAACCCAATACTTACCCAGCATATTTCTGATGTCATCATTATTGTACCTAATCCTGTGTTCAGGGTCTTCCAAAGCCCAGTTTCTAGCCCAAGTGGACTTGCCTGAGCCTTGGATTCCCCTACACATTATTATTTTTCTTTGTTCCATTGCGGTTTATCAGGGTTCTCATAGTACCTATACATAGCATAGATACCATCATCCCAACCCTTACTGCCATCATAGATAACAAAAGCTCTGTCTATTTTGGTCTCAGGGTTGATGATTTGTAGTTCTTTCTCAATTGTGTTAGCAGTCCTGCCAGAATAGTAGGAATCATCCAAAAGGACATACCTTTGCATAGGAACTTCAAAGACAGGCAGCTCAACAGGACTACCTGACCTAATACCTCCATTGACTATGATAACTTGCCCAAATGTTTTGTGCAGCCAATCATTGTAAACAGAGGCAAGCACCCTTCCAAAAGAGCCTGTTACAACACACCCAACAAACATACTAGGAGGGCAATACTTGGATACCCATTCAATATAGTCTCCAAGTAGGTTCTTGCCCCTTCTAATCATCAAGTCAAGTATATTGAAGAAGATTTCTCCACCTTCAGGATGCCTCTTGAGAATCTCTATTATTTTGTTGTTCACTTCGCAGTTCATCTTCCAGCATCTTTATCTTGTCATCAATATACCAAGCAGCTTTCTTGAAGTCCTCTATTTGTTTCTCAAGAGGTGTAAGAGCAGCATCTTCTTTATGACCTGCCCTTAGCAGATACTTGACAGCATTGCCAGTATCAAAGTCAAGATGTCTGGTAATATCAATGACCTCAATACCACACTTCTCTTTTAGCCAAGTATAGTGTGATGGATGATTTACATTATCTCCCATATTATTTCTTCTTTACTGCTCCACTAGTACCAACCTCTTTGCCACAGACAGTGCATCCGTAGCTATCCTTATGGTCTTTACCCATTTGATTGAATACTCTCATTCCTTCACCATATTGTTGGTCTTGGAACTCAGATTTGCAAGAGCATTTCATTATTTTTGTTGCCATAGTTATTTTTTATTTTTTATTTTTAGTGTACCCAATGAGATTCCACAGAAGTATCAACAGGCATAGGCAGCTTTCTACAGAAGAAAGTGCCAGCCTTTGACATACAGTCTTGTACAACAGCAGCCATTTCATCAGCTAATTCATCAGGAACTTCAATGTTCCACTCATCATGTGCAGGAATGCACAATTTTACCTTGAATAACAAGTCGTGCTCAATTAGATAATTCCAGAGGAAAATTGAGGCAGTCTTAAACATAACAGCACCTGTACCTTGACAAGGATAGTTAATAGCCTGCTTCTCAGAAGCGGATTTCCTTTTGAAATAATGCTTGACAGGCCACACATAGACATCTTCAATGTCCACATACACCTCTTTGGTTTCATACTCCTCCTCAGAGCCTTTCCTAGAAGGCTTCTTGACTTTATAAGTATATACACCAACACACTCTTCCAATGGAATACCACTGGAGAACTTTTGGAATAATTGAGCTACAACTGGTTTAGGTAGCTTGTTTTCTTGTCCTTTATAACCCCTATACTCAATCCAAAAGTCATCAACCATCCTCTTCCTAGCTCCAACCAACTGGTCAAAGTCATAGATATAGGCTTTATGCTGACTCAAAGGATTAAGAAGAATGAAGCCATATTTCATAACAAACTTTCTCTGTCTGTCTTGATAGGACTTCATACCACTGAAACCTTTCATATAGTTGTCATAGATTTTCTGTGCATCCTTTATAGGGATGCCAGCATTGCTTGCAATGGTGTTTGCATCACCACCATAATTTCACCTTGTTATCTCACAGGCTCTTTATCCTGTAATTCTTACACTTCTTTTTTTTTTTTTTTTGTGTAAGGTCGGACTATATCATCACCTCAATGAGGTGCAGGGCACTCTTGGGAGAGATTATTGTTAGGCTCACTCTCCTAGTCTCTGAACCTTCTAAACTCCTTTATCCTAAGTTTAGCTTGGCTGCTGATTACCATCTCAGGCTTCCAGCAATTCACCCTGTTTTTACTTGCTCATCACTGAACAAGGCCACAAATGTATTATACTTGTATTCTAGTTTACTTGTATTACTTGCATACATCTTTGTATAGAGATAGTATAAAGATGCTTTACCACTGACATTAACATCATAGGCGTTACCTTTGATACTAATATGAGTTTTAATCCCTTCTTTCTCCAAAAATTGACTAATTCTCTCTGCCCATATTTCAGAGCTTGTGGTAAATTTAGCTTCATACCTATTCCATCTTCCTCTGCTTTTGGTCATTCTTATACTACCATCACCATCAAAGTAACCATGTAATAAATCCCAATCTATCTTTATAGAAGGATTCAATACTAGGGCTTTTCTTTCTGGTATATTGAAGGTAGTCATAAACCATTGAGTAACCGGCTTTGAATTGTAAATTACCTGTACTATTCCAGTATGTCTTTCATATACCTTAGCTTTTTCTCCTATGAAGTTCTTAAACTTCAACATAATGTCCTTATCCTTAGAGAACAGACTTATAGAATAAGCTCTATGGTTATTTACTAGATGACCATCTGCAAATATGTAACCAATCCAGTATTTTGCCTCTGGACTCATACATTCAAACGGGTTCTCTCTGTTTTTAATGTAATTTTCTAGATTTCTCATGCCTTTATTTGTTTATTGCAAAGGTACTATAAAAATCTAAACTATGCAAGCTTTTTAGCAATTTACTTATAGAAAACAAGTGGTTTTGTTTATGGCAAATTCAACACCCTTGGCATCCTGCCTCTGAGCTGAGAATTTCTTCTTAATCTTTTCAACAGGACAATCCCCTACAATGTCAGGAAAAGACATCTTTGCAACCAGACTATGAACATCACCACAACCCACATTAAACAGGTCAAGAAGAGCCTTATCATTAGTGACATCGGCAATAATCCTTGACTCTTGACCACTATAGTCACAAGAAATCCATTTCATACCTCTTCCTGATATGAAGCAGGCTCTTGTTTCAGGGTCATGTGGGAAGTTTTGGAAATTCAAATAGTCAAGCTGTGCAGATTTATCCTTTCCTCCAGAGGAAAGTCTACCAGTATCAGTACCTAACTGATTAAAGTTGGTATGAATCCTGCCACTGACAGGATTGATTTGGTCTATCACATTCTGACCATAGGTAGAGGTAAGTTTCTTTGCTGCCTTATACTGCAAATACAGATAGGCTATGGTAGACAGATGAGCCTGAGGCTCAATGACCTTGGACTCAATACTGTCTTTCCATTCACCAGTCTCCTTATCCTTTGCAAGCAGATTGAAACCAAGTGACTTGAAGAGTGGTATTACCTGCTTTGGACTATCCCAATTTATCATACAGGTAGGTGGCAGGAATCCAAGGAACAAATCACCTTGAATGGTGTCCTTGATAAACTTCCTGTCTACCTGTTGTTCAATAGGTACTTTCCAAGCTTCAGCATAACCCCTCTTTTCACCCTTGATGTCTTTCTCAGGACATCTTTCTCCTTTCATCTTCTTTCTTGCTTTCTCCAAATCCTTAGGGTCAAGCCCCTCAGTTTGAAGATAGTGATAGGAGAATTTCTCACCTAGGGCAGAAGATACAACCCAATCATTAAGTGCTTGAAGGAAGACAGCCTCACAGAAATTGTCTAAGTCCATCTTCCTTCTCCACCTTTCAACATCAAGAGTCACACCACAATACTCAGTATATGCAACCCAAGGGACAGACTTCTGCTCATATTCATTGGCAACAGTCAATCCTTGTGCCTGCAATTGAGGTTGCTGTGCATCCATGATTCTTTCCAGATACTTGACATCATTGGCAGCATACTCAATAACCTCTTCTGTGAGACCAGCCCACATTACCTTGCCTCGAACTGTTTTATCAAGTTCTACACCAAGATAATTTTTTCCAGCAGCCTTGAGAGCCATACTGTGAATACCTGATGGATAGCCAAGCCACATAAGTTTCTCAGCTATAAAACCATCATAGACATTCCTCAAGACTATCCTCTGATGGAGCAAGAACTTCATATCAAATTTGATATTCCATCCTATGAACAACCTGTCAGATTGCAGATAGTCTTTGAAGAATCTTATATCCACTGTAGTGCAATCAATTACAACTTGGAAGTCATAGCAACCAAGCTGACACAACAGCAGCTGTTTGGTATATGGGTCAAATCCCATAGTTTCAGTATCAAGACCTACCTTCTGAAGAGGCTCAAGCATCTGTAAAGCCTCATGTATTCCTATGATTTGATACTTCTGACTTTCTGGTAACAACTGAGTTGTAATCAGATAAATCATTCTAGTGTGATTATATAACTAACCCCTTTCTCATGTGAGATGCTCTTCACCTTAGGCTTCACAGGCTCATATCACTCAAGAGGATGACCAACAACAATCATTGGTCCCCCTGATGGGTCTATAAACTCACTGCCATCAGAAATGTTTCCACCTCTCACAAAGTCAGGACAACAAGATACTAGTTTATATTGATTAGGTCTTCCTTCTATCTCTTCAAGATAGTTCTTAGACCCATCATGTGTTTGCAATCTTATCTTCTTTCCCATTGGTATAGGCTTTTAATTGTTTGTAATCAATCAGAAATCCATATCTTCTGAGGAAAGCACTTCCCAGTATACCCACAACCTCAATATTGTGGGCTTTCTCAATGTTGTCAAGTCCAGGGACATCAAAAACTTGGAAAGCTTCTATGAATTTATGATTCTGTGAGAAAAGTTTAACCCCAACAAATGAAGTTTGCACCAGATTACCATCTATCCCATATACACATCTATTTCCTTCCAGCTTAGTATAATCAAGTTTAGCTAAAGAAGTTGTATTTATCACGGAAGCATCTGCACCAGAATCAATAATAAAATTAAAGGATTTACCATTTTGTTCAAAGGATACTATGGGCAAGCCAACCTCACCCATAGTATCTTTGAAAGGAAACTTGAATCTGCACCTTTTATAATACAGATACACTACTGTAAATGAGATGATAGCAAGAACAACCATTAATGTTATTACTATCTTCATCATGGTTACTTTATGCCAGTACTACCATTACCTCCTCTGTTGGGATTGGACAATTCCTCAACAAATTCGATTTCAACACTACTGGATAACAGCCATTTGAGCTTCTGTTTGAAAGTAGCTCTCTGAGATGGCTGAATCCTAAACTGACAGATTCTGTCACCCTTCTTAATATTGGCAGTGTCAATAGAAAGAGCAGGGAAGAACCATTGGTCATCAGGACCACTATAGCTATTGTCAATGATACCAATGGAATTGCACTCAAGAATGTTGAAATTCTTATGGGTGGAACTCCTTGGAGCAACAATAGCCTCCATACCCTCAGGAAGTTGCATAGCAACACCAAGAGGGATAAGCTGTCTGTGATTGACAACATTCCTAGTTCTTTCACCTCTACTTTTATGTAGAGCTAAAGAATAGGGTGCTTGAATCTGAACATCTTCAGCAGCTCTCAAATCAATCCAATCACCTTTCTCATTGAAAGTAGGTTCACAACCTCCAGTGAGAACTTTAACTTTAATTATTAATTTCATTTCTATACTGAATTTTGTTACTAAAATAACCCAGAGTAGTAACAAGTCTTCTTCTTTTTTTTTTTTATTCTTTTCTTTTTTGAAATTCTGAAGTTAGGTCTTGAAGGGAGTAATAAATATTATCGGAATTATTCCCTCTTACTTTATTCACCTTAAAAAATCTCTGATTTGTGGTGATTTTATCAAGACCACCAAGAGCTTCTTCATATTGACCTATCTTGATATAATCAAAATATTTTAAATCAGAAACTGGAATGATATTTCTGCCTGAATACCAAGCAAACTTCAATCCTAAACTCTTCACAAACTTAGCAAATTTCCTAACATCAGAATAAGAGTTATCTCCACCAAGAAAAAGTATACAACTAATACCTTGAGATTGCTTTGTTAGATTTAGTAGTATTTCTTCAGTTAATTCTTCTCCTACATCATCCCACAGCCAAGGAGAATGGCATCCTTTACAATGCAAAGGACAATTAGTAATATTAATAGCTAAAGAAATCTCATTAGGTACTTCTTTAAATACTATAGCATTATCAAAGAATTTGAGCATCTATTTGTTCTTTAGGAGTATAAACTCTAGTTTTTTGTTCAATCTGTCTACCAGTAGACCAATTCTTTATCTTAGTAAGATAGCCAATTACTCTATCCCATAAAGAGATATTAGTACTACCACATTTAGGACATTTCTCAAAAGGTTGCTTAGCTATAAAATGACAATCTTCACATTCACAATTTGGTATATTGAAAGTGAAATACTGACATCCAACTTCAGCAGCATAATGAAGAAGTTTCCAATATTGTTCTTCACTTAAATGCTGGTCTAAGCCAATATGAGCAGCGGCACCACCATCAAGATAGTCTCCTATATAGTCCTTACCATGAAGTCTAAATTTCTCAAGTACTGAAGTATTGACATCATCAGGCTTAAAGATATAACTAGCATAAAGATTATTTCCTTCACCAACAAAGTATCCATCTTCTTTATCCCAATTATAGTTCTTTATAGCAAGAGATTCAGCAGGCACTTCTTCTGTATTATATGTAGTTTTAGCTGTCTTATGGAGAGTATTTTGCTCTTTTATAGTACTAAAGATAAACTGACAAAATGCTTGATATTCAGGATTGTCTCTACATTCAATACCAAGAAATTCGGCAGCTTGATTAAGCCCATTAATACCAATAGTAAGATATTGCTTGTTCAAATTAATGAAACCAGCAGTATATACAGGAAGTAACCCTGCATTATACATATCCCAAAGAAGCTCATTATAAGCAGTATGGTATTTATAGACTCTTTCAAGAATGTTTATAAGATACTCCTTAAATCCTTGTTTAAGATTGCCAGCAATCCAACTATCAGCGAAAAGCACCCTATCTTCAGGAATAGACTTATCCATGTGCCTATTTACCTCTTCTTCCAGACCATTTTTGTTTAACTTAGAAGTTTCTATAGTTACACTTTCCATAAAATCTTGCATAATCCTATTAAGATTAAGGGTTATGACAGATTTACTTCCAGTTTGGACTCCCATATTACCGTTAGTGAAGTTAAACTCCTTAGTAGTTACTATATTCTTAAGTCTACAACAACTACTTAAAGAATCTACAGTATCACTGATATATGTAAAGAAACTATGTCCTCTAGCATATTCTTCTGCTACAAATCTAGCACTCTCCTCATCAACAAACTTTCCATCCTTATACACTAGAGCAAATGATTCAACTGGAAAAGTTAATATAGTTCTCAACCTCTCTTGATTAAACCATTGCATAAACTCTCTTTGAATCCAGTTAAGAGATTCCCAATCTGGTTTGGTCATATCTGGAAACACAAATTCCCCAAACATACCTTCAAAGAAAGGTTTATCAAAGTAAGAGAAATTAATGAAAGCACTTTGAAGTCCTCTTGCAGCAGCAGGCTGATTAATGCTATATATCACCTGTTGGAAATACTGATGTATTTGCTTCCTAATAGTCTTCTCTCTACTACAATTAGCAGATACTACCATGTCAGGATGTTGCCAAAAATCCTCTCCCCATTCTTTCTTTGCAAAATATGCAAAATAAAGGAGAAACTCTGAAGTAGCAACAGCACCTGCAAACATAGCACTAGTAGCAAAGATAAGATTGACATACATACCACAGAAACTATCAAGATTCTTTGGTTGTGCAGACAGTCCACCAATACTCCTAATACCTTCAGACAAGAAAGGATACATAGTAATACTACAACAGTAAGGAGCTATAGCACCAGCAAAAGAACTCTCATCATGCTTATAGATAATATGGTCTTTGAGGTCTCTTTCATACTGTTTAGCATCAAAATTAGGATATAGTTCTTTAAGTTTATTCATAACCATACCCCTAGAAATATTGATATTATCTTCTTTATGTATTTCAGCATTAAGAATACCAATATTCTTTCCTCCCACATTACTATTATCATCAACAGTAGCATTAGCAGTATTAGAAGATTCCTTATATCTGTGTATAAACTCTGTTTTCTGCTGAACAAATTCTCTAATTCTCTTTCTCTTGTCTCTATACAGAATAAAGGCTTTAGCAAGTTCAGCATTATCCTTCATGAGAATACCTTCTACACTGTCTTGTATCTCCTCAATATCTACAATATCTCTGTTTGTAAACAGAGCTTTAAGGTCATTTCTAACCTCTTTAGACATCTTTTTTCCACAAGCAGTATAGGCTTTCTTAGCAGCATTGATTATTTTATTGTAATCAAATTGCTCTTCAGAACCATCTCTTTTCTTTACTTTCATAGTGTATTCAGCCATTGGGTTAAACTATTAGATTCATCCTGTTTTATTAGCAAAGGCACTTGCGGCCTTAAAGAGAGATAAATAGAGAGCTGTCTTCCCAGCTCAAATGGGTCTTGCAATTCAATTTGTTGATGTTTTCCATAGACAAGTGTACCTATTTTCTGAGTATCTTCAAACTCCCAAGCCAAAGGAGTAAGAGTTTTCTTATTGACAACTACAAAGGTATAATCAGCAAGCTTGTAGCCTCTGAAGAATGGGTCTCTGTCCATATTGTCTCTAATGATTCTCCAATAAAGGCGGCCTTGCACGTCATATCTCCATTGAATAAAAGATTCATAGAAATCCCACTCAGTATGAGAACTTGTCTTAAGGTCTATAGGATAGACTATCATATTCTCAGGGTCTATGATAATCAGGTCAGCCATACACCTGTAGTCCACACCATCTAATGTAGCTTTGAATTTCAACTGATATTCTCTTATGAGGTTGTCAGTGCCATTCTCAGCAAAGAAGGTACAAGTTGAAGGGCTAGTTTTAAGTGCAGTTACTGCATTGTCAATCTGCTCTTTGAGAGCAGTGTCAATCACAGTTCTGTCACCTGCAAGATATAGGAGTGAATAATACTCACTGCCTTGCTCTTTGATAACTCTTGCCCTTGTCTCTGGCTTCCAGTTAAGCTGAAAGCTATCAAGAATTGTCTGGTCAATGATAATGGAATCAGGAATCTCATTCAAAGACCTATAGTTTTGGCTATAGTTCTCAAACAGAGTATTGACTATACTTCTGACAGAATCCTTCAAAGTTGGGAACTCTGCCACCATGAAGTTTTTATCAAACTCTTCCTGACCTGATGTTATCAGACAATCAACAGCAGACCCAAAAGTAAGTGATGGTGTTTCCACTTTATCAAAGAGTGTATCAAGGTTATTGAAACCCTCTCTAGCAAACTTAGCAAGAGTACTATAACTCAATGCAGGGTCTGCTCTATACTCAGGTTCTGTAACCTGCCAGCTTATATCATACAAGGTCTTCACGGATAGTAATAGCAGTTAGTTCAGCCTGCAATACATACAAGGAATCAAGGTCTATGTCAGCATATTTTTGCTCTTGTTTCTCCCTGTTCTTCTCAATTCTGCGAATGACAGTATCAACAATTTGCTCCATGCCAGCAAAGTCTCTTTTATCCAAGCACTTATAGCAAGCTGGGATTTCTTTCTCAGGCAGTTTTGGAACAAGCTGCCTCAATTTTTGAATCTGGGGTGTTTCCATCTTCTTTATATTTGAAGACCCAATTTCGATGATATTTCCTTTCACCGTCACACACTCTTTTTATACAAGTAGAAGTAGTATGTAACTGTATAGCTGCCTCATTCATAGAAGGATATTCAGCAATAAAGTTACCATGCCTATCAAATTGCAAAATAGAATGTCCCTGAGTTTCTTGCATAACCTTTCTATGAGCCTCAGATTTATTATAAGCAGTCAAAGAATTTCTTAACCTTTCTAGGGTTAATTCATTATGCTGATTCTCTAAAGGAGTAACCCACCTTAAGTTTGTTACAACATTATTTGATGGATTAGTGTCGATATGGTCTACCTGAGATTTATTTTCAGGATTAGGAATAAATGCCATAGCTACTAGTCTATGCACTGGGAAACTACCAGCAACTTGCTGATACCAATTTCTCAATTTTACAAACTTATAGCCATTCGCAGTAGATTGAGTTAAAATTTTCTCTCTCTTTTTACCATGAAATTGGATGGATTTTACTCTACCATAATTGGAAACCTCATAAAGGTCTCCAAAACCTACAACAGGTTTCCACTCCTCGGTCAAATTGGTCTGTGATAATATCATAGCTCTTTTTAATTCTGATACACTACCTATTTCAAAAAACTTTTTATTAACGTGATTTGTTTCCAAATATTGTATGAAAAGTTTCTTTATGACAGGCCACCTGTCATTAGGAAATCCTTTACATTCTACTATAAAGGATTCCCCAACAAAATCAGGTGTATAAGTAACAGGCTTAAAAACTTCCCCTAGATACACTCTTTGGGGTATAAGCTCATAAGTATGCTTCTCATATTCAACAGGTATTTTAGAATTTTCAAAGAACTTAGCACAATCAGTCTCTAGTTTGCTCCTATAATGAATCTCATTGTAGGTATTTGGGGTAGCATTTTTTATCTTCTTATTCTCCATGCCTTGCTTCCATTACAAAAGGCATAACAAGAAAAGCTGCTTTTTGAGCATCCTCAAAGGATGCAAACTTAGGCAGGTCTACATTCTTGTTAAAGACTTTCTCAACAGGTGCACCAGCTCCAAGGTTCACTATGTAGACATAATTTCCAAGCTTCTTACCTCTGTTCATAACCTCAGACATCATGTCAATGAGCATACAGTTATGGGCATGAGGAGAAACTTCTTGAAGAATGCCTAAAAGTTCACCAGCAGAGTCAAAGGATGTACCCATCTTTCTTGCAAGTCTTCTAATGTAAGGCTTGTAGTCCTCAAAGTCAAGCTTAGGCTTCACAGGAGTTCCAGAGATTTCTCTCTTCTCAACAAGGCCATCCTTGCAAAGCTGCTCAAGTGAAGCTTGGGTAACTAGAGTTTCCATTTCACAGTTCCCACTTCCATAAGGGGTGTTCACAGGAACCTTGACACGAATCTTGTCACCAATCTTGACTTCTTGGTCAGTGTTTCTTAAGAAATGTTTTACCATGTTAATTAGTTTTTAGTTTATAAATCAGTACACCATTGGATTGGTGTACCATAATTACCAACCATAATAGAGTTAATCTCAGTGAATACCTTATTAGGCATAGGAGTACCAGTTCTAGCATAAAATGCAGGATGGTTTACCTTGATAATAGTGTTGAACTTGCTATTGATATAAGGCTCAAATGTCTGAGCCTGTGTACCAAACAAGACATACACCATACCAGTTTCCCATTTACTGAGATTCTGTAGTAGTTTAGTGATGAAAGGTCTCCAAAGCATGACATGACTACCAATTCTGTTCATCTCACAAGTGAGTGCAGAGTTAATCATTAAGATACCTTGCCTTGCCCAAGATTCCATAGTGATGTCAAATGATTTGAAAGGCATAGAATCCTCATCAAGACTCATTACACTCTGTTTTATCACTTGAAGTGAAGGTGAGATTTCCAATGTGCCTAGCTTATTCCCAAATAAGACCCCAGTTGCTACACCTTTTTGAGGGTAAGGGTCTTGCCCGAGAAGCACAACCTTGCAATCATGCTCACTGCATAGTGTGAAAGCTCTGAATATATCTGCATAAGCAGGTACAACAGGAGTCACACTATACAGTGAGTTCAGCTTTGTAACCACTTTGGCAAGCTCAGGCACATCAATGACCTTAAGCCAGTCTCCAAAGTAATCAGTAAGCTTCATGGTGATTTGCAATGATATTGTTGAAATTGGCCATATTGACAGTAGACAAAGTTGGAACCATTGGTTTTACAATCATGGAACCCATGTGTCCTATTACAATTTCAACAGGAACTCTGTTGCCAAAATACTCTCCCCTATAGTTGATGTCTATACCTCCATTGGCATAACAAGGGATTGCTTGCTTAATGATAGTCTTTTCAACTATCTCAGAAGCACCCTCAAACACCTTATAGGAGAGTCTGCACTTTGGATGTGACAGATTTACAGTATTGTGGGCAGCATCATATTCAACTTCAAGAGTGCCTAACATAAGAGGCTCATAGCTCCCATTGAAAATCATTCCTCGGCAACCATAATAATGCAAGCCTTTGGAAGTAATCACATGGGCTAACCTCATGTTGCTGTTGCCGGCATCAAAAAATTGTCTGAGTATGGTATTGATGGTCTTTTTATGGAAAGTCCTTCTACCCATATTATCAGCACCATTGACAAGATTATAGACCAGCTTGGTGTAGCCAGCCCTTTTTGCAGATGCAACATAAGGCACAAGGGGAGTAGGAACCTCAAACTTGTTGCCTGAAATATCAACCTCCAAGAAAGCAGGGAAAGCACCTTCCTCAAGTGATACTCGTGGAATTGGATAACCTTCTCTATCTGCTATATACCAAAGGAGCTTGAAAAATTCTTCTATGGAACTCATACTACTCTATTTTGAGTTGCATACTATTACCATCATAAGAGGTAAGATAGGGCAGCTCTCTAATAGGAGCACCAGCTACTTCATTTGCAACAAAGTTAGTGAATACATTAACCATCAGGCTGCCAATCATGTTAGCCATATAGGTGGTCTGCTTATAGCTGCATACAGTTTCATCAGCCTCAGCATCAGAGAACAAAGCATTTTCTGAATACTTATTGATAGCCCCCTGGTCATCACCTGTAAAACTGAATACTTGCAGATACTCAGCAGACAATCTGCCATCAATGAAGAGACATTTCTTTCTCTCCTCAAGACTCTTGTTGTTCACATGGGAACACCACTTGCGGAAGAAAATCTTTCTGGCTTCCATGTTGTCAAAGCCACAAATCATAATGTCAGCAGCTTCACAACTGTTGGTAAACCTGTCTCTGATAGCAAACACACTGTTGTAGCTGGCATAGTTGCCAACCATAGCAGCAATGGCATCAACCTTATGCTGGCCAATGTCAGACAAGCTATAAAGCTGACCTGACATATTGGCAGCTTCCACTATATCATCATCATAGATGAAGAGTGAAGTAGGCTGCACCCTTGCAAGCAGGAAGCAGACATAACTGCCAATACCACCAAGACCAGCAAGGATGATGGTTTTCTTTTGGATTTCCTCAAACCAAGAAGCACCGCTGAACCTGGAAGTATGCTCTGCAACATTCAGAGAACCTGAGTTGGCAGGCACATGATATGGCACAGCAAGTGGGTGGTTCTTCTCTTCATCAGTGAGGGGAGTAGTCTCCAAGGCATTGTCTGTAATAGCAGCAATTTCCCTTAAACGGTCTTCACTGTTGCTATAATTGTGGATAATGTCCTTGATTCTCTCAAGTATCTCCCTCTGCTCATTGGTCAGGAAGAGGATATAATTAGTTCTTTGGAAGGGCAGGAGAATCCAGCCCTTGATGTTCTCATTGTCAAGCCACTGGGTAGTTGAGCCAAATCTGCAAGAAGCAGCCAGCTCACCAGTGAAATGATGCAACAATATGTAGAACATACCATTGCTGACAGGAGTAGCATCAGGAGTATTCCTAAGAGTGGCAAAAACAGAGAAAGGAAGTGCCTCAGAATCTATGTGAAATTCATTAAGGGTTTCATTTCTGAATTGTTCAAGCTCATCTCTAGTAAGTTCAGCGATTGTCTCTAAGGTCCTCATATTCTTTAGGCATTAAACTTATAAGTTCTTCAATCATCATATCTTTGACAGTACTCTTGGGAAGGCTCTCAAGATAATCAATCATATCACAAGCATAAAGGTGAATGAAAGCATCACTGTCATTATAGTCGTAGTCATCACCCAAGTTATATCGGGCTGCAATTTCATCTTCATATTTCTTGTCCACTGAGTAGCACAGCATTGCATCAGTGAGAGACTGAATCCAGTTCTGGAGTCTGCACTCATTGTAACTGTCAGTAAGCTCACCAAATCTGGCTTCATACAGCTTATCCATCTTCTCCACCCAATCACTGAGATTGAGATTAGTCTTCGAGGTAGCCAATATGCTGCCAGTAAGCAGCTGAGTACACAGGGTCTTTACTATGTCGAAAGGGACTTTTTCAAACTGATAAAATTCAGTGATACCATCCTCATCATCCACAGGAACAGAAGGAGAACTAAAGCCTTTTTCAACCTCTTCCTGACCCTCAAAGGCAAGTTCAGTTTGATTGGGGTTTTTGATTTCTTTCTCCTCAGGCTCCTCTTTCTTGGGAAACCCAATAGTGGGAACTTTGGGTTCTTGATAGGGGAGTCCATACTGATTGAGGGTAATGGATTTACTGGCAGGCTGATAGCCTCCACCATATCCACCATAGCTGGAATACCTGACTTTGGACTTATTCCTCTTAATCCCATCAAGTCTCTCATCAAGCTCCTTGAAGGGTTCAGGAACCTCAGTCTTGTTGATTCTCATTTCAAAGAACTCAACACAGGTAACTTCTTTCTCCTCAACCTTGGTCTCTTGTCTCTGAGCACCCTCTGCAATGACAACATTGACATCTTCAAAGGTCTTATACTCAGTACTCTCAGTATAGGTAATGAGAGCCTCAGCCTTAATCTTCCTTCTGAGTTTTCTAGTAATCCTAGCCACATACTGACCAGCATTGCAAACAATCAAAGAGAGGAAATGATTGAGGTCACTACCCTCCTCAAGGAGAGTATTAACATCAGTGCCACTGAAAAACGCAGCCATGTTATTATGTGACATCATGTAATGTTATCCTTAGAGTTCTTTATCTCTAAGCTCTTGTCCTTATATAAGAAAATATGATAAATTCTTAACAAGAATATATCATCATTCTTATGATAAATATAGACAAGTTCAGACTATATCATCACCTGTATAAACAGGGCTGGGCACTCGTGTCTCTATTATATTCTGCATAGCAGTTTCAAGAGTTAGTCGTTGAACCTTCCAGCTTTGTTAAAGGCTGACTTGGCTGCTGATTGTCCCTTATCCAGGAGTTTCCAGCAATTCACCCAGTTTTACATCCACTCACAATTAATGGATTAGAGCCTCATAAATACCAGCTCTGAGCAATCCATGCTCAAGCCTATAATTGATGATGTCAGGAGTATCTCTGAAATCAGTGAAACCACCAGTGCCAATATCCATGACACAGATGTCCACACAAGTTGCTTTGAAAGTTCCATCATCCAAGGAACCTTCTACGGTGTAGAATAAAGTGCCACTCCATTCTACATCATGCACCTTACTACAAAGGTGCCTTATCTTTGCTTCGACCTCTTCAGGAATAATGAGGTCAAATGAAGCAGGGTTTTTCACCAGCTCTAGCCGTGGCTTGGATGCTACCTTGGTTTCTACCTTGGCTGCTGCCGACTTGACTTGCTTGGCTTTGGTTTTGCCTTTTCCCATATTGATAATTGATTATACTTAAAACATTGGTGATTATAGCTTCACAATAATTCTTGGCAAGAAGTAAAGAGTGATTCTCAAGGGTGTTGCCATCAACAAGAATCTTCAATTTGACCATCTCACCCTTGAACCTGAATAGGTCTCTGCCATTGGCACTTGTAGCAGCACTGATGTCTCTGCCATTGTTGGAAATTTGATAAATTCTACCATTGGCAACAACATAATTCTGAAGAACATGAGTATTCTTGAGTTGCTGTAGTGTAGGCATATTGGCAACTCTACACCTATAGTCATTCAGAAAAGCAATGAACTCATTGCTCAAATTGACAATCATGGACACTGGACTTTCTCCAATCTGATACTGCCCATTGACAAATTGGAATCTGAACTTATGCTTTTCAGCATAATACTGAGTGAAAGCATTGATAAGATGCTTAATAGAGCCACTCAAGATGTTCTTTCCTTGACTATTAAAGTTAGACATGGATTCATCCACATCACCTTTGTCAACCTCTTCAAGTCTGATATAAGGAGTACCAGCCACAGACTCAACAGTAACATACTTAGCAAGTTCAAAGGTAAACAGACCCCAAAATTGCTCATTATAACTGGCTTTAATGGTATCCATAGTAGCATTAATAGGACCAGTTCCTGTGCAAGGATAACTCCATTGACCTGCACTACTTGAATCTACTCTCCTCATGTGAGAATGAGCATAACCAGCCTTGAATTGCTTATATGAATAAGTAGTCCTAGCAAGATGAAAACACTCCCTTAATCTACCATCAGACTCGATTTTCACACTGGCATAAAGGTCCTGAATGTCTATGAACCTATCATATTCATTGGTAACTCTCACATTTGGAAAATACACCATAATAGTTTTCAGACTATCCCTTTCTAAACCAAGGAAATTCTTGATAGAAGGAGTGATATAGTCTAAAATACCTAAGTCTGGTATATATTCAAGAAAAGATTTACCTCTGCCATTAGCATCATAATCCTGTCTATCTATGCTATAGTGACCATATTCATTTCTGCCCTCATAGCCATCAATGAAAGTGCCAAGTGTCTTTGAATTAAGAAACTCCACAAGTTCATCAAAGGTTTTGATGTCAGAATCAACAAAAGGCTCACCAAATTGGTCTATGAACAGCTCAAGAATAGTATTATGCTTTCCATTGAGTCTGTCATAAATCTCTCGTAATTTGTCTCTTACTGTATCTAACATAATAAACAAAAAAAAAAAAGGACAAGAGCAAAATAATTTCACTCTTGTCCTTGTTACACAACTCTTACTGATTAGAGGTCACCAAGCAGAGTGGACAGCTCATCCTTGCTGTACTTGGGAGCATTGCCACTGACAGGGGTAGCAGCCTCAGCAGGGGCTTCACCATCAAAGATGTCTTCGACATCTTCCTCAGACAGAGCATCATTCTCAACCAGCTTGTCGCAAAGCTTCTTGATGAGAGCCTTGCAGCAGCATTCACCATGATTCTCCTCTTTCTTCTCAGTCTTAGGAGTGGCAGGCTTATTCTCCTTAGCAGGAGCAGCCTTTTCAGCAGGCTTACTGGCACCCTTATGATTCTGCACAAAGGCAATCAAATCAGCAGTGGAACACTGAGTGAAGTTCTTACCGAACTTAGCCTTGATAGCATCACCAAGACCTAACCTCTTGACTTCGGCATAAGCCTCTTGTCTGTCCATACCAGACCTAACTTGCTTGTTGGTCTTAGTCAGACGGAACACCAAGTCATTGGTGATACCACCCTTGTAAGGAACATCGTGAGGCAGCACAGAGCTGTCATCCTTGAACTCAGTTCTGGTCAGGGCTTCCTGAATGGTCTTACCATCCACATTGAAACCATTCTGACGCAGGTCTCTCTTGAGTTCAGCAACAGTAGTTGCATTGGATTGGATTTCTTTGGTCTTCTGAGACTCAGTATCCACAATAGTGAAGGTATTCATGTTGTTACTAGCCATTGTTATTTGATTTTAATGTTAAACCGTTTCATTTTTTTTTTTTTGTTCAGAAAGGACATTCATCATCTGTTGAAGTGATGGGTTTAGGGTTAAACAGGTTCCTTATGGTAGATATAAAGGCATCTTTGCCTTTGCATTTCATCAAGTCACTTACATCTTTGCCCCCTTCAAAATATGGCAAAGTGAGGCTGATGAAACCAGTTGCAGCAGATAGTTTCCTGCTGTCCTCAATACCAGCTTTGTCATTATCAAAAAGAATATACACTTGTTTGTATCTCCTCTTTAACTCTGACACAGCTGTTTCACTCATACCATAACCCTCACCTTGTAAGGCAAGAGCTGGAATACCTGTATTAGCCCAAAAACATAGAGCATCCTTCAAGGAAGAGCAGATGACTACTTTATCTCCTGTTTCTGGAATTTTTGTCCACAGACTAACTACACTTCTATCATGTTTGTTAGCCCATTTGTACCCCTCTTTATTAAGGGGTTGATAAATTTTGAGGGTTACTTTGCCCTCTTTGTGTTCCACAAAAGCATAGGCCAGCTTGTCTGCACCAAAGGTGTGTTTGACACCATTCTTGGTAACAATCTTGTGTGATATAGGATAGACCTCTGCATACTTCAACCACTCCAAAGGAACACCATAGGAAGACCAATAATCTATATCATATTGTCTCCACTCTCTTACTTTGACATCAACTTGGACATCTTTATGAGACATGATTTCCTGCACACTTCTAGGTGCTGAGAGCAATGCTATACTTGCTTCACCACTGGGTGTAAGCAGTTCTTTTTGAATACGGCTGAGAACTTCACTATAAGAACAATGCCACATCTGAGAAAGAAGGTCATAGATACCCCCTTTCTCTTTTGTAGCTAGGTCTGTATAGTAAATTCTCTTGCCATCAATAGAGTAAAGTCCAAAAGAAGGTCTCTTGTCCTGTCTTAAAGGACTTTGAATAAAGCATGGCAATTCACTGACACCTAGATAGTGCCAAACCAATGCTGCATCAGAGATTTGTTCTTGGACTTCTCTGAAAGATACAGAGTTTTTTCCTTTGCTGACCATTATGTTATGTGTTTAGAATTAGTGCTGACCCCAAGGAGTCTGACCACCACTGAACATACCTTCATTCTCAGACATTACAGGTATCTGACCTGGCATAGCAGTGCCAGCAGGCTGCTCAAAGTTGGTGGCAGTGACTGCATACTCATGGAACTCACCACATTCAAACTCAGTGGTGGTAAGACCACCATTGGCTTTGGTAGAGGCAATCTCCCTGTCGAGTTTGCTATAGTCATTGATGTTGTTCTTGAGGAACATTCTGGTGTAAGCAGCCTGATACTGTTTGTTGTCATCAGTGGTTCTCACACCAAAGGCAATCTTGACCTTGTTGTTAGGCTGATAGCCAAAGATTTCCCTCAGCTCAGTGAAGTCACCCTTGAAGTAATCCTCAATATGCTCAGGCATAACCTCAGCATCCTTTGGATTGTCAATGAGACCAACAACCTTGCCATTCTCCCACTTCTCAACAGTGGAGATATTCAGATAAGCCCTGATGAGCTTGGTCAGCTCTTCAAGACCATCATAGGCAGGAACATATTCCTTGCTGATATTAGCCTGCATAGTGCCACCATCCTTGGTCTGATAGATAGGAATGACCTTCTTCTCAATGTCCTCTTTGGTAGCCCAAGCAGTTCTGCCATAGTTATCAATGATTTGATACTTGCCAGTCTTGCTGCCATATTTGTACTGCTTCCTGAGGAACAGAGACACATGGATGAGAGTATCAATGGGCTGATTCTGAGAATCAAGATACTTCTCAGGGTCTGGTTTGCACACAAAGTCAAGTCTGACCTGTGGAACTTGATTGCCATTAACCTCAATGGAACCGAGATACTCTGGCTCTTTGTCCAAAGTCCTGCCAGTGAGCTGCTCAAGTTCAGCTTTCGTGGGGTTCACTGCAACTATATAGGAGCTAGCAACTCCAATATACAGTTTGCGGGGGGCACCCTCAGTACTCACTTGACCTCTACTGACTGCCATTATTCAACGGGTTTTTCAGGTTCTTGAGTAGTTTCTTCAGCTGCTTCACCAGCTGGCTGCTCCTGCGGAGGAACAATAGTCTCAGGGAAATTGAGTTCCCACTTGGTCACTTTGACTGGCTTGCCGTCTTTGTCTACCTTGCCAGTATCAACGACTTTCCTAGTGATAAGTTGCTCAACACCATAGCCACACTCTTGCCTGATGTGACCATCAAGGGACTCAATCTGTGCATCCAGAGTAGCAACTCTGTTCTGCTTTTCCTCAATCTCGGCGAGGAGTTTGACTTTCTCCCTCACCATAGGGCTGACCATTTGGGCAGTCCTCTTCAGATTTGCGACAAAGAATTTGTCGAACTTTTTCTCGGTATTACTCATAATGTTAATTGATTTTGTGGGGTTAATCCCCATAACGGTTATTGTTTACTTTTATTTTAAGCGGTTTGCTTAGTTCTGCTTAGGCACAAAAATCTGTGACATATCAACCTTGATGTTATTGTTGTCATCGGAAGTAGCCACAACAAATTTCTTGCCTCTCAGGTGTAAAGGTCTAGCCTCTCTGATGGTGTTGTCTCCACCCTCAAAGGAAATAATAGTATCTTTGCCAGACCTATAGATATATCCTATTGCATCTGCCTCACCACAAATTATATCACCCAATTTACCTGCAAGGTCCACACTCATTTCACTCATTTCTTCACCATTCTTCTGTATCTGCTTGTCCTTCACATGGGCAACCAAGATAAGGGTTTCACAGAATGGTTTGAAGAGGTCAATAAGTTCCTTGACAGCCTTCCTCAGATACAGATAGCCAGCACCGTTAGGCAGAAGTCTTACATCAGCCTTTGGGTCAGGTATTGGCTTGCCATTCTTGTCTTTGGCATTCATCAGAGGATTCTTTGGGTCTTTCAGCATACCCCAGTTTGCACCAACAGGAGTTGTAGTCCTATAAAGGTGTGCAGCATAGGGCAGTGCCATTTCTTCCAGTCTAGTAGCATTATCAATAGTGATAAACCTATAAGGATATTTGTTATCCTTCATTGCCTTTTCATACAAAGCCTGCTTTATTTCAAACAGAGCATTTGCATTGAATGCAGGAACAGACATGACTGATAAAGCTCTATAGCCATCCTCCAAGTCAATGATGAGATTATCATCAAGGGAAGCCATTAAAGTGGATTTGCCACTTTTAGGCTTGCCAAACAAGACAAGCAGTCTTGGATTATACTGTTGAGCTTCACGTCTTTGTGTAGGAAGTTCTATCGGCATATTAATAATTAACGTAAAGAATGTACATACTGATACACAGAGTTCATTTCTCCTGTCTGGCTGGGTCTAGGTAATTCTGACCAAGTACAAGTAGCTCCATCGAAGAACAGACCTATGATTCCACCAAGTTCACCCAATTTGTTATCCTAGAGGCTCTTTATCCTCTAGTTCATCATATTACTATGATGTTCAGACTATATCTTCACTCATATAGAGTGCTGGGATTTCGTGTCAAGATTATATTCTATTATAAATAATAGTTTCACTTGTTAGTCGTTTAGCCTTCTATAACCATTTAAATTATAGCTTGGCAAAGGATTGTCCTAATAATAGGAGTTCCCCTTTTTAACCCAGTTAAGAGACAGTTTTTAACTTATATTTTAAAGAATCAATTATATAAGGAGAAACTAGGCTATTAAATTTATTAATATCTTGTTTAAGAAGCCTTATTCTATAATTAGGAGAATGTTTTATTATTGTAAATGTCAAACCTAACTTTTCCTTAATATAATTTACAAGAATTTCTATACTTTTCAATGAGAATGAATCAGTACAAATATAATAAGAATCTTGGTGATAATAACCATCATCCATGTAAAGGAATGCTAAAGATTTAATAGTAAAATGTTCTAAGAACTCTTTAACAATTTCCTTTTTACCTGTACTGTACAGCATTGTAAAATAAGGAAATAGAGTAGGATTTGCTTTAGTTTTTATACAATAAGTTGTATATAATTTATTTGTTCTCTTATCATATCTTTTATACTCCTTAAGAGAAGCTCCTAAATTAATAAACTTATCATATAATAACTCTGCATATTCTTTTTGTCCTATTCCGTGGTCACATTTAAATATAGGAGATTTCCAATTATATTTTGGATAATACTGAATACTGCCATCTCCTAACAATGTACCACATAATATTTCCTTATTTTCTTGAGTTAGCTCTATAGGTTTATTTGTAGATTTTTCTCTACTATAATGTGGAGAGAGATTCAAATTTCTTCTCCATCTAAATATAGTAGAATTTGATATTCCCATAATTCTAGCTATCTCATAATCATTCATTCCTTTATTGTAATACAATAAAAATTCTTCTTTTCTTTCCTCTGAAATTTTAATTGGCATAATGTGTATTTTTTTTTTTTGCAAAGATACACACAATTTATTAAAAATTCAAGAGTGTAAGTAATTCCATTAAAAATAATAAGTAATTTGGTTTATCTCTGTTGATAAGCACTTCAAGGGTTCTAAAGTGGTCTTTCAACCTCTTTATGTCATACCCTACTCCATGCTCATCAGGAAGATATGTATCCAAGCCAAACTTGAAAGGACTGAATATACCAAGAGCAATATTACAGTCTCTTCCTGGGTACTTGCTATCACCCAAGCCTGCTATGCTAGGTCTAGTCCTATTCAACTTGACATTCTCAATATTCTCATTCTCCACACTTTGTTGTTGAATGACAATAGGAGACATACCATAGTTGTTTCTCAAGTATTTAGCTAGATACTCACTCAGTTTGTCAATGGTCTGTTTCTTCGTATAACCTCTTTCAGAGTCCACCAAGTTGATGGTATCAATCAAGGGCATCACATACTCATTAGGATTGTTTGGCTCATAAAAGTCAAATGCTTGGGTATCTTGTAGTACACCCATTTCATCCCTATACTTGGCTGGCTTGGTATGCACCTTGCCATTGTCCTCAGCATATTGCTTGCAGAACTTATAAATGCCAGTGGGATTTGCTTCTGTTGAGAATATGATATGCTCCTCAAAATAATCCATTATCTTGGTTAAGTCCTCTCCCTCCAAGAGATTGAGAACTTCCTCAGGAAGAGGTTTATTATTATTGGAACTTCTTAAATCGGATGGACTAATCCTGTAACCTTTAGCCCTCATCAAGAGCCAAGAATACATTCTAGTCATAATTCTCTGAGGAGTCTCCTCAAGTGGGAAATAGAGTATCTTCATAGATACTCCTGTTCTCTTCTCATTATAGTAGCAATATAGTAATGCCTCAAAGAGAAGATAACTCACAAGCTGACTTTTACCTCCTTTGGTATCCTGCTACACTATGTTACCATAGCCAAATAAAGACAGCATTTATGCCCAGCATCTCTATTTGTTGTAGTCTGGAACATGTCTTAACCATATTGAAATTCTTGCAAGTAATCTCTGTTTCGTATCCCACTATTACAGTTAATCTCCTATCGAGAAAGATAATTTCAACTTAGGTTGCACCTTTATGTTCTCTACACATTTATGAAGGCACTGTAGGCTTTACTACACTTGTTTTAAAACATCGGCAATCTGATGTTACCTTCAATTTAGCTCGGCGTTGTCCTTACACATTTATTGGTTAGTGACTTTAAATGTAACTTTCGGCTACTTGTATCCACATCTTCTCTGATGCAATTACTTTCGATTCAACAGTCTTTTTCAACTATGGCTTTGTTGAGCTTTCACAATCACTGGTAGATGGCTCTATTTGTTACATTAAAAGGATTTTCACCGAATTAGGGTGCTTCTACTATGGAATTTCTCGCCATAGCACTCAAATATTTTAAGATGTAAAGAGATAATAAGTTGCTTGTTCCCAACCAAGGAAATCATTAGAGAATCTAGCAAAAGGTGATGGTATGGTATTGATACCACCATCAAGTAGTCTTTGCCTCCTAGCCCTCAGTGTCTGAATGGTATCTTTCCTCAGGCTCATCTCACACTATCCATCCAGTTTAGATTGGGTTCAGAACTCTCTTTGTTTTCAAGATAGCTCAGGAACTGAGAGTTTTCCTCACCTGTTACAAGATTCTTCTTCATAAGGAAATACTTGAGAAGCTGCATATATCTATAATCTCCATTAAAGGAGCTGACATATCTCTGAGTGGCTTCCACAGCTTCCTCATCTGTAAAAGAGACACCATACTTCTTGACAATGGCTTTAAGCCTCTTGGCTATCAAAGCTTTGCTGTCTCTCCACATATAGTTGGTTCCTTCCTTTCTGCCCTTTGGGAACAGTTCAATCAACTTCTCTGCAAGATTGGTATATCTAGCATCGTCATTGCCTTTGTCAGTGAACTCACTATTAAGAAGAATACTTTCAACAAGCTCCACTCCAGTAGGAGTTAATTTGGGATTGATGGGCTGCTTCATCAAGTCAAACCCATCATACTCAATAAACCCTCTAGAGCATACATCTTGAAAAGTATCAGGGGTAATCATCTTACCCAGATAAAGAGATAATGAAAATAAGAGGGTATCTATTGGGATGTTTTCTTTCTTGCATTCCTCAGGGTTAATGCAATACTTCATCCTTTAGACACCTTTGATTATCCTCTTCTCTTTCTCAAATCGTGCTTTGAAGGTCTCGGCACTTCTATTCAATTCCTCTTCAAGACCCTCCTTGATAGCAAGGATGATATGTCTGCTGACAACACAGGCTCTAGCCATAGCTCTGGCTCTAGCCACTCTGTCACCAAGAGACTGGTCAGGCTCATCACCCTCATGTCTGATAGTCTTACCAGACACACCAAGGATGAAAGCAGGATTCTCTTTTCGGAGGTTGAACTCAATGCTGACATCAGGGAAAAGTTTCTTCAGCTTCTCCACTTTCTGCAATGCTCTTTCAGTGACAGAAGCATCAGTGATAGCACGCCAAGGGAGAGCATACTTTCCCTTCATAATAGTGGTGTCCTCAACCTTGCCAGTCTCTTTGTTGGTGGCATTATAGTGAATGAATTGAGGCTCAGTCACTTTCACAAGGAATTTTCTTCTCTTCTTGCTCATAATGTTAATTCATTTAAGTTTGTTATAGTTGTTACCAACTCTGGGTTATAATCTTCCAGCATCTTGCCTACTATCTCCTCCTCCCTAGTATTCTTGAAGTAAGGGATAATAAGCACAGGGTCAGAATGTCTCAGCAACCTACCAAGTTTCTGAGTAATCATTCTTTCAGAACTGTTAAGTACAGCATAGACTCCAACTCTACAATTAGTGAGATTGACACCTTCATCCAGCATATTGCAAGCTGTGATATGGTTTATTCTCTCCCTATTGAACATATCCAAGTGTTCCTTGGACTTCTTGGTGTCTTTGCTGTTGATACAGCAAGTCCCAAGCTCTTCAGTTTGGGCTATGCTGTTGCAGAATGTCAGTGTTCTCTGGTTCTGAAGGACTCTAATAAGGAGAGACTGCACAAAGGCTGTCTTTTGGTCACTGAGCCACTTCAATCTTTTACCACTTTCTTGTAGGAATTTATTCTTGAATACCTCCATGAACATCTTCTTCTTATACCAAGCAATCTTGGAAGATATATCATCATAATACTGCTGTTGAGTACACTGAATGATTATCTTTCTGTTCTTGACCTTGGAATAATTGAATCTCTGATGATAGGGTATTCTCAATTCAACCTTCTGAGTTTTGTTCTTCACAATCTCACAGGTTGGCATCCTGTTATCAAGCTGTAATGGTATGAGATACACTCTAGGGTCAGGCAGAATCTCTTCTTGTATTGCAGTCCTTGCTGTCACATGAAACACCTGTAAGTCTGCAAACAAACCCTTCAATTCATACCTCATGTTTCTACCTACTGTGGCAGATAGCAATAAGGTATAAGATGACATGAAATCCTCAAAGGCATCTCTGCACCTCTCTGAGAAATGATGAGCCTCATCAAAGATAATCATATCATAGATACCTACTTTCTTTGGGAAAGACACATAGGTAACAAATTGTACATAAGGAAGGTAGTTCATTCTTCCCCACTTGACAAATTCACTTTCCCAATTTGATATAAGAACTAGTCTAGGGACTACAATAAGAATACTGAGATTCTCATGTGCATCTATCAAATGTTTCAACTTGCTATCCATATAGTCCAAGGCTATCTTGGATTTACCTACACCAGTAGGGAGTTCACAAAGTATTGAGTGACTTGTGGCACTGAGAACTTGGTCTCTTAATTCATCCCTGTTCATTGTAATTTCTTGATATAGTCTGGGTCTTTTGCATAGACTTCCATAGCCTTGAGATAGTCCTTCCTGCTGGGTTTTTCATTCTTGAAGGTAAACATATCCCAAAGTAGTCTATCTAATGCAGAAAGACACCAGTTGTTATAAGTACCATAGCCTTTATTTTCTCCATTCTGAGTAGTCTGCCTTTTATAGACTCTCCTCATTCCGTAGAGATTATTGTTGGTTTTATATACGGCACTAGTATAATTACCACTTTCTATTTTGGCTTGTTTAAGCAGAATGTCAGGATACCAAGCACCATTCTCTTTGAGGAAATCATACAATATGGTATCATTGACTTCATCAGGATTGTTGATGAACCAATATCCTATACTGTATTCCAAAGAGAGCATTGCTTCTTCCTTGACTATTTGAGCCTTGTACTGCTTGTTCTCATTTATGGAGTCATTCAAGGCACCAATCACGATGCCCAGTGCCACTATAAGCAGCACTACAAGGATTCCAAGAGAAATGAAGAACTTGTTGGCTTTGTGCAGTTCATTCTGCAAATGACCTGTAATACTGTCTGCGTGGTCATTGAGGTTTTCATCATATCTGTTGTTGTTTTTCATTGTCTAATGATTTTGGGATGTACAGAACTGTGGGGTTGTTCTTATGTACATCAATTTTTGGATAAATTTCTCTGAATTGTCTTAGGTCAAATGGTGTAGTGATAAGATGTTTCCCATTCTTGGTAGGAATACAGGAGACATATTTCACTTTGTCAAGGGGTTGGCATTCCCTATCAATGAAAGCAGCCATCTGAGCAATACCCCTGTCTCTGAAATCATCAGAGTAGTCACAGTCAATTACCCAGTACTTTTTAATAGCTCCAACCTGACCAGCTGCGGTATTCCAAATCCTATTGAGATATTGGAAGTTGTTCTGCCTGAAACAATCAGCAAGACTGTTAAGCATTTGTACAGCAGTAGCCCTTTTGGACTTAGGAGACACATTGATATATGCTCTGGCTTTAAACCTCTCACATAGATTAATAATGTCATCCTTAAACTTAGAGATAGGATGATGCTCATCAATTTGATAAGCCTTCAAACATACAGAGTTAGCACCTTCTCCAGTGTCTTTGCTTCTCTTGATAATCTGCAAATGGAAATAGTAGTCCTCTACCTCAATTCCAACTGCAAACTCAGAGATTAACTTTTCAATTAAATCAAAATTGTCAGTCATAACTTTTGTTCATTGCACCTTTATTCTAACCATATTACATTTTTCTGAAACTAGTCTTAGAATCAAAGCCAGCTGATAAAAGTTTCTCTTTATCTGTCCTAGAGTCAATTATATCAATATCCTTCATGCTGGAAAGATACTCATAGATTGCCGTATATGCTTCCTCAGGACTAACAAGAGAAGGGATAAATGTACCTTGAAAAAGAACATTGTCAATGATAGTATCTCTGCCAAAATTACTACTGATAGCAACTCTAGTTATAGGCAATCCCTTCTTTCTTTCTCCTACAGCTGGAGTATTGAGCCAAGGATTAAGTTCAGCCTTTTGACCTTTCTTTTTGATAATGAAATGATATAGCTTGTTACCTATGCCCACATTTATCCTCATAGGATAGCTGTAAAAGCCATACCACTCTTTATCATTTATGTGTTGGAAATTCCAATCATCTTTCAGCATAGTAAAGTTTCTCCTATCAAAAATGATGTCAGTATCAATACCAAATTTGCCTACAAGATAATCGTAATAATCCTTCTTTTTATCTATTATTCTCATAATCACAAAAAAAAAAAAAGCAGAAGAAGCCTTATGAAAGACCTCTCCTGCTTTTAGGTTGTGGTGGTGTTAATCGTCGAACACCTTGTAAGAATCCAACACACCACCGAGAGCCGTGCAGAGACCTCTGAGATGCCACTCCAGCCTTTCAGTTTCAGACATCTCAAGCCAAGCCTGCTTTTTGAGAGCAATGCCAATGTACTTGGGTCTCTTCTTACCTTTAGGTGTAGTGACTTCAGGAGTCTTGAAGCCTTTGGGAGCATGGAATGCCTCTGGAACAGAGTTGCTGATGAAGTCCTCATAGGCTTCTTGGCAGATGTTGAGGTTCCTCTTTGCTGGGCGTGACCTTCTTGTGTGAACTACAATGTAGCCATCAGGCTTGCCATTCTTGTCCACAAAGTCAATCTGGAATCTGTCTGTTTTTGCAGGGTCAGCTTCAAGAACAGTATGCCATACTGGATTACCATTCTTGTCAATGACCTGCTTGTCAGCTTTCTTCCCTTTACCCATGAGAGGTTTCCTTACTTTCCGTAAGCATTCCTGCTCACTCATCATATTTCTTCCTGGAAGAGCCATGATGAGATTCACTTTAGTTTCGTACATTATTTTATTTGAGTGTTAAGAATGTTCAAACAAAGGGAGTGCATACACACTCCCTTCAGCAAAGAAATGTCAAGAAAATCAGCGATTTGTGGGGGAGATTGGACTTGAACCAATAGACTTTTCATTTACAGTGAAATGCTTTAACCATTGAAGTAACCCTACCATAACACCACTAACTAAAGGGAACAAATGGCAGGGGATGAACTTGCTTTTTAAGCTACTCCCCCAAATGACTTTTCTTTGTGCGGAGAATTGGACTCGAACCAATAACACTGGGAACCCTATTCCTGAAGTAACTCTGAAGTACACCACAATTAGGGAACATTTATCAGAGTACAAAACCATGCTCTACCATTGAGCTATCTCCGCATTTTGCCCTTTAAGGATAGGGCATATCCATTACTCACACCACTGTCGATGTATCAGCATACACATCAGTGTATTAATGCTCAAAACCCCGCAAAAATGAGCTTACACTATTGTCCATCCGTGGTGTGTTTAGAGTTACTCTTCAAAGAGATTAGCCAGACCTTCGTAACCTGCAATGAAAGTTAAGAAGTGTTCACTGAAACCAGTCACCTCAGCAGTCCAAATACCCTTGTAGCAAATGCCCCTCTTTTCAGAGGAAACATCTACAATGTAATTGTACTTGCCATAAGGCTTGGGAAGAGCCTTATTGGTGTCACAATCCTGTGAGTCTGAGAAGATGATAATCCTATCAAATTCACCATCAATGTTTTCTCTACACCAGTCTAGGCATTGTCTGGTGAAGATACCACCACCGCCAAGGTGGGAAACACTGGAACGAATCTGACTTATGATGTAGAAGCCCTTGCTGGGATATTTGATATGCTCTGTCTTGTGTTTCCTTGCAACATCACTGCCAGCAGTACACACAAGCTCAAAGTCCTCACACTGATTAGCAGCAAGCATAGCCATTACAGATGCAGCAGCCAATCTGTCATATTTGGACTTGGAACTATAAGCACACCTCATAGAGCCTGACACATCTACTATGAAGAGAGTTCTACCTGGAAGTTTTGGGAGGTTCTTATAGGATTCTATCATAGCATCCTCAATTTGCCTCTTAAACTCAGGAGCATTATCAGCAGCCTGCAAGAAGTTCATAGGAAGTAACATTGAGGATTTAAGTTCTCTCAAACCCTTCTCAATCACTTTCTTATCAACTCCTGCCTGTACCATATTCCTAAGGTTTCTAAGCATGGCAAGACCACCAATTTTACCTTCCTCAATGAGTTTGGTCCAAGTGGCTTTCTTATCTTTGCCAGCACTAAGCATAACCTCCCAAGTCTCAGGCACAGTGAGAGATCTTGATGCAATCTTTTCAAAGAGAGTGGTCTCATACTCATTTCTTGGCTTAGGATGAACCAAGAACATAACATCTCTTAACTTAATGGCACCATCTCTGTCATACTTGGCAAATTTGTACTCATTAAAGTTATGAAATGCAGCAGCAAGACCCTTCTTTGCACATTTGGCAATAGGAGTTTTCTTCCTATTCCAATAGATTGCAAGGAAGTCAGTGAGCATATCAGCTCTAGTGATAATCCTAGGAAGCAACTCAGGGACATATTCCTTAGTTCCTTCATATTTGCACATTTCTGATGCAAGGAACAATGGAGTATGTCTGAGTTTCTGCACCAACCTAGCTTCTTCAGTAAGATTGGCAACATCCTCAGGTTTACACAATGGGATAAGCCTTCTGATGGCATTAGCAGTAGCTTCACCATCAACATAAGCATTGTCTTCCCACAATAAGTTAGCAAGCACAACTCTTCTCAGAAGAGATATGTTGCTCTGGATGGCAGCAGCCATTCCAGCACCACCAGCCAGCCTTACATTGGCATCAGCCTTAGGCTTGGGTTTTGTGTTGGGGTTAATCTTTGACATATCTTTAATTGTTGTTAATGTTAATCTTTCCAAATAGCACACCACCCAATGCTGCTAATCCCCAACCTTGCCAATAGGTAATAGTAGGGAAGTTAAACAACATAGGCATGAGCCAGTTCCACAGCCACTTCACTATGATACCTTCAAGTAAAGCAGCAAAGAACACCAAAATGATGACCACTATGGTCATCCCAAATGCTTTTGCAATCTTTTCCATCAGTCAATGATTTTGTTTTCAATATCATTCCTTACTACTTGAAGATTCTCAAGCCTTGTGGTAGTCTGAACTAATTGCTCTCTCAAGTACTCTAATACAAGCTGCACTAATGGCTTTCTTAGTTTCCCTGGGATGTATAACTTATTCTCATAAGCACAGCTGCTTTCCTTGTGATGGTGTAAGAGATACACACTATTATCAAACTCGGTATTCTCAAGTCTGCTAATGTCTTTCTCTAGAGACTTCTTATTTGATAGAAGATTCTCTAATTCTTTTACTTGTTGTTCTGTAATCATCTTTTTTTTTTTGGTTGTGGAGATGCTGGGAGTCAAATATTAATATAAGACTTGCCACAGCTAATATCTCTTACTGTTTGATATGGTATGTTAAGCCTCTCTGCTATAATAGTAAGCTTAATACCTTCACTTTTCAGTCTTCTTACCTCTAGGACTTGCTCATTACTTAACACTCCATACTTTCTGATTTTTCTAACCTTATTATCAGAAGCTCTACCATCAATATAACGAGCATTTTTATTACCTTTACAGCTTCTTCCTTTGCTCTTCATATCATCCATATTATCCTGATGAGTCCCTTTGAATAGATGCAGAGGATTATAGCATCTTGGGTTATCACATTTATGACAAATGAAATCATTAGAAGTAATATCCTCATCATAATACAGTTGATAAGCAATCCTGTGAAGTAAACCATGATATTTCTTACCCTCAATATGAGTATTAATATCAGGATAACCAGATTTGGAAAGACTCCCTTCCCATTCCAAACATTCATCTTCCTTCACATCTTTAATAAGAAGTTCTACTTTTCTTTTAATCTTTTCAGGAATAATCATTTTTATAAACTTTTAGCATTACCCAGAGCACACCGCGTGGAGGTAGTTTACATTGTGCTCCTGGAGATGTGGGGAATCGAACCCCAGTCCAAATAACTCAGAATAAGAAACTTTGTTACACGTTTTAACTATTTAGTGCATAGTTGCGTTGGGGCTGCCCATTGGGAACAGCGGTTCCACCAGCTTGTTATATGACACAAGCAAACATTTTCCCTAAGGAACTTTTGTGTGTGGTATTCTGTTTCCAAGCCACCACACTAGCTCAGACCTTAAGCAGCGAGTCTAACCTCAGCTCTGCTATAGTCAGGTACAAACTGAATAGTATTGTCCTTTATTGTTTGCTGTTTAAGCACAGCTGCCTTGCGTGATTTCTTACCCCTCCTTACCTGTCAAAAGCCAAGTCATCCCCAATTGATAGAGCAAACTTTTTAGTGAAAATCCCTATCAGTGTTTTCAACCTTTGTTTCTATGTAGAGTGAAACAGGCTAATATCTCTACAGGGGCTGCATCCACCTGCTATGAACCTGCGGAATCACTCCACAGGCATTTTGTTTCAATAAAAAAGCAAAGGGAATTAGTGACAGAGTACGGTTTGTTTACCAAATCTAGGACTCGAACCTAGGACTTAAAGAACCAAAATCTTTCATACTAACCACTGTATTAATTCGGTGAAGTAACTCTATCGAGACACCACTTTGCTTATTCCTTGCAAATGGTCTTGAAGAGGATATAATTAGCTCAGATTCCTCAATCACAGCCAAGTGTGAGAATTTCTGTGCCATTCATAACCTCTTCTAGACCATAAAGTTAAAGCATACATAGGTAACATTGAGTAGGGTAATTGGAGCCTTTTTAGCCTCTGTACTCACAACAGAGGGTTCTGAGAAGTTCTTTTGCCTCAGCTTTCAAGGAGGGGTCTTCTGTTTTAGCCACAGATGGTATTAACTCCCTTTTCAAGACTTGTGTCCCAAGGGAGGGGTTATTCAAATTATATAATATGATTGAAGTAACCCTGCTACTCACCACTATATATGCTTAGTTATATGTTTCATCTGTTTTTAACTCTTCATCTAGATATTTGTTTAGGGCCTTGATACACTTATCAGGAATCTGCTTAGTTTCTGGGTGTTTTTCACAGAACTCTATTGTTTCATTTACTCCATAGAGCAGTAATCCTTGCTTGGTAGTAGGAATTACGCAAAGTACAATCATAGATACAAAGAAAGTTATCAGAGACCATATTGTCCCCTTCTTCCCAATTCTACACCAATACACATTACCTTTATGGTATGTATTAATGTCTTCCTCTGTTCTACCCTCAAGCTGCCCTTTGTTACTGAAATATGCAATCATGAAGATTACACTTGCAATGCCTGCAAGAACTACTAGAGCTACAAATGCTCCTCTAATGTCATCTAATCTTGTAATAAGATATAAGTTGTCCATGTTTTTGTATTTAGTTAATAATTGTTTATTTAATCTGGTTGTCCTACAAGGATTCGAACCTTAACTAACAGAACCAAAATCTGCTGTGCTACCATTACACCATAGGACAAGTTTCCTCTCTTTGTCAGAGAGGAGCAACCAAAATTATGACACCTTGTACCCCCAAAGGGACTTGAACCCTTACTCTTTTTACGGAACTAGGTCCTTAACCTAGTGTGTCTACCATTTCCACCACAGGGGTATATTGTAGCCTGTCTGGGAATTGAACCCAGACCCCCACCTTGAAAGAGTGGTGACTTAAACCATTTGTCTAACAGGCCAACCTTACCTTCCTATAACTTTTTCCAAAGTCTAGGTTGGGTATATGTTGTATGAGTTTCTTTCTAATGTGATAGGTACTATAATGACCCATTAAACCCAAGTAGGAATTAATTGGAGCAACATTGTGTTCTGTGGGGGTATTTACTCCCCCCAGCTTACTATAAACTTGGCAATAGACCTGTTACTACAATATATCCTGTTGGGCTTGATTACAGCACCAATGAATTGTACTCCTTTGTGACACTCTTGTATGTATAGCTTATCGAAATCTATACTCTTTGGGCATAGAATGTAATATGCAGTAGCGAAACTCCTTACTCATTTGGGAGATTTCCTTAAAGAGTTGCAAAGGCGTTGAATCCATGTCAGTTTACATTTTTTTTTTTTCATGTTGGCAGAAGCAACAAAAGGAACCATACTGCAATAGCTGAACTTGTCGTCCCAATAACTGCGAGCACCAACACTGCCCAGGCCATTGCGCCAACTGCTGCACTGAGAGTGCTCCGTCGAAGTCCAATACCATCTACTCATAGTAAATGGGCAGGCTACATGAGCAATAGAACAAGCAGCAGCAATGTAAATAAGGTTCTTCCAGACAAGTTCCATTTCACCAAGAGCAGGAATATAATGGTTTTCATTGAGCTTTGCTACAGCATTATAGGCTTCATACCTCTTGGGATTGTTCTCACAAGTTTTTTTCCAAGACTTAGTATGCTTGTAACCATCCATATCCTTCATGGCTTCTTCTGTATCAGGAATATGCTTGTCAAGCTTGCTGCTCCAATCATTATCAATAGAGATACTCTCTATCAGATTCTGAATGTCAGCAACCACAGGCTCATTACCATTGAAACCAACAACAATGCCTTGGATGTCCTTTTTAGCACAACTAGCAGCTACAGCAGGACCAACAAAATCATTAAATACCAAGAAAGAGCCAATAGCTACTCCTTCATTATTTTTAGGAGATTCAGAGTAAACAGCAGATGCTATCTCCTCATCCATACCAGCACAATCCTCTGGCTTAACTTCCTTGTTGGTTACAAAGAGTTTCTTGGCACAGATAGTTGATTTATCAATACCATACCAATACTCAGTCCCTTCAGGAATATAAGCCTCAAGACATCTGCCTATTCCAAAGTCAGGCCATAGGCAGGCATGAATAGCACCACCATTGATTTCCCATCTCTTGCCGTCACTATAGGGACTGAGATAAGTTTCAGATGGTTGTGCAATAAACTCTTTATTGAGTTCAAACCAAGTCCTTCGACAAGGACTTTTAGCTTTGTCAGCTGATATTTCCCTGACATGCTTGTAAACCTTGATGTCTTTTGAAGCCACCATAGGTTTCTGATGATAAGTTACTAGGCACATAATTTTGGGGGTTTTAAATTATTAAAATTTGATTAATTTTCCTGTAATATACTCTGATGAAATCTTACTAAGATTCTCATCAGTAGCTTGGTCTTGAAGATAGCAATTAAGCCAATTCATAGACTTGCTTGTCCTTCTAAAAAGGCAGCTATTAGTCCATTCCTTATCAACCATCATATTTCTGTGGATTCTCAGAGTATCAAGAATTTCATCTAATATCCACGCTGGTACTGTTATAGGTTTTTCACTATTTGTCATAACCATACTGAATAATTGGAACCATTACTGCTAGTACCTAATGTTGAATTATCAACTATAATAGGAGAAGCAGCCATCATATCCATCCATAGTTTACAGCTTGTTCTAGCCTTAAGTAACTCATCCATTATAGATGTATATTGAGCAGCTTCTATAGCAATAGAGGTCTCTACACTTTTGAGCTGTATTACAGCCCCTTTCTTACGTCTATCAAGGAAATCAATCTCTTTTCGCAATTGGTCTTTGAACCATTGTAGAGCATCAAACTTAGTAGTAAAAATGAGATAACCTTGCTTTGAGGGAACTCTGTTCCTATTATTGTAAGTATGATAGACCCAATCCTTGAAACCTTCCTTGGGACACAATGAGAATACTGTTTTCTTCTCAGTGTGACTGACTGAATCAACAGTCCTCTCTACCATGTCAAAATGAGATTTCTCAATGATTACTTCATAGAGAATAGTACCTATTTTAATGTCTTTGAATGTCATGTTTTTTTTTTTTTTATGGTCTCTATAGGAATTGAACCTATACTCCTCAGCTTATGAGACTGCTGCTTTCTAAGTATTTGTGCTCCTCACCAGATTCGAACTGGTACGCCTTTTTAGGCAAGGGATTTTCTTACCACACTATGTTACCATAGCCAAACAACGACATTGCAACTCACATGCAATTGGGTGATTCTCCCGTCGGATATTCCTAGTTGTTTGTTGTGGTCTGGACTGTCTCTTTACCATATTGAAATTCTTCAAAGTAATATTATCAACGAATTGTTGGATTTCATACCAACCACCTCCCATTTATTATGGGTGCTCTTTTGAATCCTGCGCTATCATCGTCTTAATATAATTTCAACTTAGGTATCTCCCGTTCAGTCTCTACACGTTTATAGTATGTAGGCATATCTGATTTGCCCTACTTTTAATGCCTGCCCAGTTCTTACGATATAGGTTAATTAGGCCTATCTGGGATACTATTTTCGCTCAGTATTGTCCTACACATTATTGATTAGTGGTCTCACGCCCATGTTTTACGCTTTGACATATAGTAAGAGGCCGGAGTTTAACCGGCAGCCCCTTATTACAAGGGGTAGACAAATCTCTCCAGATACAATCAAGGATTTTTACCGAATTTAGGAGATTCTACTATGGAATTTCTTGCCATAGCACTCAAATTATTATTAAGTCCCTTGTGTCTACCTATTCCACCAGAGGAGCGACCATTTTAGTCTGAAATTTGTACATTAAGCTCTCGGGCTCTTATGTCAATTTGTCTATTGAGTTTGTACATCTTTGCAACTATTGAAACCTAACTGTATTAATAATTTAAGTCTCTCAGTTTCATCTGGTTTTGGAGGTAAATCCTCTAAAATAGCAAGTTGCTTCTGGAGTAATGAAGAAGCATAATTGACTAGTGTTGTTGATATAGTCATAAGTGCTTTTAAATTAATTTCTATTTTCGGCTAGAGTTTTAGGAGCATTAAGGTCTTCAAGAGCTTTATTGTATCCTGTTAGACATCCTTCTCTAATATTATGCAATAGTTGCTATAAGACTCTCTTATTTAGTGGAGAGAGTGGGTGTCGAACCACACATCTTGGGATTTTCAGTCCCACGCATAGACCAGCTTTGCTATCTCTCCATTAGATGCAAGTAGAACAGAATCTCTCTGTACTATTAGAAAACATCCTGTGGGTTCTCTCTTGCATCATATTGTCAGTTACTTTCGCCACCAACATTTCTTCTTACCCAAGAACTTTCTAAGCTCTTCTTCTGCTTTGTCAGCAGCTGCCTGAAGCTCAGCAAGTTTCTCTTCATTACTCTTAGAAGCCTCCTTGAGTTGCTTCTCAGTCTCTTCAAGCTGTTTCTCAAGTTCTTCATTCCTCTTCTTAAGAGCCTCTATGTTAGCACGATACTTAGCCTCATATTCTTTGATGAGTTCCTCAGAAAGTTGGGTACGTCTTTTCTTATAGCTATCCCTCTCACTGTTGAGACTATCGACAGCAGTCTTATGCTCCTGTTGAATCTGCTCCTTCAGCATCTCCTCAACTTTAAGGCGAATATCTTCAAAGCCAACAAGAGTGTCAGTTCTAGAGGGCATTTCAGTGTCCATTGAAGTAGCAACAGCATAATGCTTGTTACCTTCATTCCAACAACGCACACATATTTGAGCAAGCTCCACAGGACTCAAGTCTAGAGCAGGATAAGAAACATTGATGTAAGGGTAACCCTTTCTAACACCACCACTCATTCCCTTAACCTGTATAGTTTTCTTAATTTGATAAAGAATACGGTCAGTAAGTTCTCCTTCTTCCACTCTAGGAATGAGATGTTGGATTTCTCTCCTGATGATGACCTTTGAGGAACTTCTTAGGTCTTTGTTTTCTTGCTTTAGCTCTTCAACACGAGCTTCAGCAGCCTTGCGAGCTTCACGCATTGCATCATACTCACTCAATTCAATTTCTAACTTTGCCATCTTTTTTTTTTGGTTGTTATTAGTAGGGTAGACTGGACTCGAACCAGCGACCTCTTGCTCCCAAAGCAAGTGTTCTGCCAACTAAACTACTACCCTAAGTATTGAATACGACCCATCGGCCTTAAAAGAGGAATCACTCCTCAGTCTCTGCCTGTAGCCATATTCAATATAACATATTAATCCTTCTAAAGTCTTCTCCTTCAGGTATTGGACAATCCTTTACCCATTTTATGTGTTTCACATCCCACATAACAGCTATTCTCCTTTGTTGTGCTTTACTAAAACCCTTCTCAATTATCTCATCAATCTCAGGAAAGACATTGAGTCTCATGCTCATATCCCTAAGATAAGGACAACCATCCAAGTGATAACTAATAGCATCAAGAACATTGAGTTCTGCTACATTGTGAGGAGTGTACACGATGCCATCAATATGCTTGAGTATCTTCTCAATAAGATGACCATGATGAGTGGCTGTATACACATAGAATTTGGCAATAGGAAGTCCCTGAGCCTGCTGAATGAGTTTGATGGATGTAATAAGATTGATTAGATAACGCACCTTCTTGACAGAACTCAATGGCTCTCCACCAGTAATCATTATCTCATCATAATCCCATCTATCCACAACAGGCAGAGTGTCAAAGTCAAACTGATTGTTACAGCACATTGGACATTTATTATGACACTTTGTTGTTACCAATAATCGTAATTTCTTGTTCATTCCTTCTCGATTTAATTGTGGTCTTGGTATACTTATAATTTGTGGTTTCTTAGGTATTCTCCTTTTGTGTCTCCTTGACCTTCTTATCGTTCTCTTCTTCAATGGATTAGCTAAAGAGTTATACATATTCATTTGAACCTTATATCTTTCAGGTTCTATTGGATTGGAGAAAACTTCTCTAGCTACCCTTTCTAGGTCTTGAAGAGTGAATGTTTGATAAGTTGCTTGTTCTGACATCTTTTTTTTTTGGTAGCGGGTCTAGGAGTCGAACCTAGTATCCTAAGGTTATGAACCTTAGATAATAAACGCCATATCACACAGCGAAATCCGTTTCACTCCCCCGCTATTTATTACCAGCAGATACT
>Ga0310691_10000509_pt1 | contig 71759 bp, 47 predicted proteins | sample 176DNAGHGlowgp2_FD_203887 | JGI IMG/M metagenome (GOLD analysis project Ga0310691, IMG submission 203887) | Sheep rumen microbial communities from Palmerston North, Manawatu-Wanganui, New Zealand - 1766 DNA GHGlow gp2 (v2) (version 2) | ecosystem: Host-associated > Mammals > Digestive system >...
TAGATATAACCCTTCAATCAGCAGCACTAGACGAGACGTTAACAGTTGCAGAGGTATCTGGAACAGAAGATACAAATGTGACAGGATATACATTTGATAATGTAACGTATACAAATACAAACGGAACGACTGTAGCGGCTGGTGGAAGCGCAACTATAGGAATAACAAACAATTACACGGAGGATCAGCCACAGCCAACGACAGGAACACTTAAGGTAACAAAGAGTATTGCACCAAGTGGGGCAACATCTTCAAAGTCAATAAAGTTTACAGTAAGAGTTGGCGCAGAAGATGGAGCAAATACAAAGTATCTTCAGGCTGACGGAACTGTAGATACGACAGCTTATGAGTTTACAGTGGCTCCAGGAAGTGCAGGAATAGATATAACCCTTCAATCAGCAGCACTAGACGAGACGTTAACAGTTGCAGAGGTATCTGGAACAGAAGATACAAATGTGACAGGATATACATTTGATAATGTAACGTATACAAATACAAACGGAACAACTGTAGCGGCTGGTGGAAGCGCAACTATAGGAATAACAAACAATTACACAGAGGATCAACCTCAGCCTACAACAGGCAAGCTTACATTAACTAAGACTTTCGGTGGTGATGTTACAGCTGATGAGGTTGCTACTAGCAGCATAACCTTTGAGGTTAAGTGTGGAGATAAGTGGCTTGGATTTGATGGTAAACTAACAGACCAAAAGGTTGAGATTACACTTGGAGATATGGTACCGAATTCTACAGGACTTAATTATACTTATACATGGAATAATGTAGAAACAGATGGTACATATACTGTAGCCGAGACCAATACAAAAATTAATGTTAAGGAGAATGGTGTAACAACCGGAATACCATTCACATTTAATAAAACAACATCTGTAACGAGTGATAGTGCTACAGTTTCTACAACTACAGCCGGAACACTTGAACTTACAGATAACTACACTAAGCCAGCAGTTAAGATCAGTAAGATTGATGCTACAGGTAAGCAGGAAATCGAAGGCGCTGAGCTTGTACTTTACAGCAGTGATGATAAGGGTAACAAGACAGGTTCGACTGAAATAAAATGGAAATCTAAGAAGACTGTTGAAACATTCTATCTTGAGGCAGGAACATATACAATTCAGGAGACAGTAGCACCTTCTGGATATGAGAAGACAACAAATCTCTTCATATTCAAGGTTGAGTATGATTCAACTGACAATGACAAGCTTGTTATTACACAGCTCAGTGGTGATCATATGCCTGGTACATATGACAAGACTACAGGACTTATCTCATTTGAGAATGATCCTATTAAGGCAACTGGTGGTCTTAAGATCACAGTTCTTGAGGAAGGTACTAAGAGAGTTGTACCTAACGCAACAGTTGAGGTTGAAGCACCAAAGGGAACAACATTCCCAGATGGTTCTACAAAGATTACAGTAGTAACTGATTCTAATGGTCAGGTTACAAAGTACACAGGTAAGGACGGTAAGGAATATAAGCTTACAGAAGGACTTACACCTGGTGATTACAAGATTACAGTAACTAAGGTTCCAGATGGTTACAAGGTAACAGTTGGTAAGACTGAGACAGTTACAGTTAAGACTGGCGAGGTTACAGAGCATGTAGCACTTATTGCAACATCTGAAACTTCAAAGGACGAGACGCCAAGTAAGGAAGAAACTAAGCCAGGTACTCCTAATAAGGATACAACTAAGGTTGATACTGGTGATCACATGAATGTTATTCCTATAATTGTAATCATGGTTATCTCACTTATCGCTTCTATCGTAGTTATAATACGTAAGAGAAAGATGAGATACGAGTACTAAAATAAAAGATAGCATTTAGCTAATTCAGGATGCAGGGTTAACGCCCTGCATCCCTTTTTTATTGATAAGATAACCATTGACCGTGTGAAATCGGTGACTTATAATTGAATGTATAAAAAAGAATTGTGTTTGGGGGTGTTAGAATATGATTAATATGGAAGAAATGATAGTTGAAAGAAATGAGTTTTTTGTTATGGATGATAGGGAGTTTCAGGTGACACCTCCAACATTAACTCCGGAACAGGAGAAGATTCAGGAGAAAATTCTTAGAGAAGTTGCGGATAAGTATGGTCTGGATGTTGATGAGGAGGAGAAATCGGAAGATTAATTTGGATAGGTTGCGTCTATTAGAAGATATAGTTTTATTTTATATTGGCAAATTCATAAAAAGTGCTATAATAAACCTCGTGAATTATGTTCAGCTACATCTAAGACATATTCAGGAGGTTTTATTATGAAAAGAATATTAACAATTCAGGACATTTCATGCCTAGGAAAGTGCTCTATTACAGTTGCGCTTCCAATCATTTCAGCAATGGGCGTTGAGACAACAATTCTGCCTACAGCAGTTCTTTCAACACACACCATGTTCCCAGACTTTACAGTTAAGGATTTGACAGATCAGCTTATCCCAATTACTGATCATTGGAAGAGCCAGAATGTGAAGTTCGATGCTATCTACACAGGTTACCTTGGTTCTGCTGAGGAGATTGAGATTGCAAAGAAGATTTTTGCTGAGTTCGGCGGAGATGATACACTGATTTTCATCGATCCAGTTATGGCTGATAATGGTAAGCTTTATCCTGCATTTGATATGGAATATGCAAAGCTAAATGCAGGTCTCTGCGGTGAGGCAGATGTTATTGTTCCAAATCTTACAGAAGCTTGTTTCATGACTGATACAGAATATAGAGAAGATTACGATAGAGAGTATATTGAAGAACTTCTTGGCAAGCTTGCAAAGCTCGGTGCTAAGAAGGTTATTCTTACAGGTATTGCATTTAATGAAGGTAAGACTGGCGTTTACGGTCTCGACACTGTAACAGGTGAGAAGATTGTTTACGAGAATGACCGTATTGATGCAGCATTCCACGGAACAGGTGATATCTTCGCCAGCGTTTCAGTTGGTGCTATCACAAGAGGTCTTGATATGAATACTGCATTCAAGATTGCTGCTGATTATACAGCAAAGACTATTGCAGTTACTCTTGAGAATCCAGATAAGCCATGGTATGGAGTTGACTTCGAAGCAACTATTCCTGAACTTGTTGACACTCTTAGAGAGTATGTGAAATAAGTCAAGAGGGACACATCTATAAGTCAGGAGATCCGATCTCCTGACTTATTTTTATCTTGCATGGTTTATCATACTGTGTGATAATTTAAGGAGTTTTAAGGAAGAGGGTAGAAGTATGGGAAAACTAATTTGCGACAATATTTCAGAAATCATAAATGATATTGTAGCTGACTATGAGAATGGACGACCTATTGATAAACAGGATATTTTCGGTCAGCCTGCTCGTGATACTGTTAAGGAGATAATCTACAAGCTGAACCACATTGTTTATGCTGGTTATTATGTGGATAGAACTTACAGGATTTACAATATCAGCACAACCATTGCTTCACTTACAGAAGATGTGGCCTACAATCTTAACAAGCAGATTGCTCTTGCACTTCATTTTGATAAAAGACTTGAGGGCAAATCTGAGGAAGAGATAAGATGCGTCGCAGAGGATTATACAGTTCAGTTTATGAAGAAGATCCCTGAAGTAAGAGCTTACTTGGATACGGATATCGAAGCTCTTTTCGTTGGTGACCCTGCGGCTGAATCTAAAGATGCGATTATCATTGCATATCCAGGTCTCTTTGCTATTTCTGTTCAGAGATATGCACACGTACTGTATCAGCTTGGTGTCCCTATGCTTCCTCGTGTTATGACTGAGATTGCTCACAGCAAGACGGGTATTGATATTAACCCAGGTGCTACCATTGGAAAGTATTTCTTTATCGATCACGGTACTGGTGTGGTTGTTGGTGAGACAACAGTTATCGGTGAGAATGTAAAGATTTATCAGGGCGTTACTCTTGGAGCTCTTTCTACAAGAGGAGGACGCGGTCTTATAGATAAGAAACGTCACCCAACCATTGAAGATAATGTGACAATTTATTCGGGAGCATCTATCTTAGGCGGTGATACTGTAATAGGAGAGGGTTCGGTTATCGGAGGTAATGTATTCCTCACGAAGTCCGTTCCACCTAATACAAAAGTTCACGTTGCAAACCAGGAGCTTAAGTTCGATGGAGAGGCATTTACCAAGTCTGATCCAGATGAGAACTGGTTCTATGTTATTTAATCTTGGTTTACATAATTTGATGTATTAGAAGCAAAAAAACTTGGTCTTATTTTTTGTAAGACCAAGTTTTCTTTATTTTGCATTTTCAGTTTTAATTAGTTTTAGTATGGATTCAGATCAACTGGATTACCATAGAAATCATATCCTGTCAGATCACCAGGATCAATGGTGAGATAGTTAGATGCGGCTTGATGGTCGCCCATATCATCATAACATCTTATAATAATCGAATCCCCTTCAGCACCATCAACTACAGCACTGTTTGTTCCAGCCCAGGCCTTTGCTTTCGCAAGGATGGCATCTGTAGTTTTGTTTCCAGTTGACTGAGCCTGAGTGGTAGGCTGCTCCTGTGGAGGTGTCTGCGTAGTGGCCTCTGTTGTGGCTTCGGTAGTTGCAGTAGTGGCTTCGGTTGTAGCCTCTGTTGTGGCCTGAGTAGTTGCCTGAGTTGTGGTCTCAGTAGTTACTTCAGTTGTAACCTCAGATGTAGCCTCGGTTGTTTTATCTCTACGCCTTCTAGAAGAATTGTCATCATTCTTTAACCAACCAGGTGTGATGAAGAGCAGTACGCACAGAATGACGATAAGAATTAAAGCTGTGAGTGTGATGATAACTGCAATAAGTCCGCCGTTTCCGCCTTGCTTTTGTGGCTGTGTGTTCTGGTCGAATTGTTCACCCTGAAGTTGTCCGGTCTGGTCGCTGTAGCTCATATTGTTTTTGATGATAGGAGTTCCGCAGTAGTCACAGAACTTCGCATCGTCAGGAATCTGCTTTCCGCAATTATTACAAAACATAAGCAACCCCCTCGTATTTAGATTTGGGTAGCTTCCCCATAAAAAATACCCATACTTTATTATATCGTATTTTTATAAAGTTTTGAAGAAAACAATGAGTTGTATTGTTTATTTGCGGATTTCAATAAGATGTGGAAACATATGGATAATAATGATATTCTATGAGTGTTGATTTAAATAAGATTTATTTAATAAGAATACATTTTGCATGGATAGATAAAGGAGAAGAAGAATGGGTGAACAATTATATACAATTCCGGTGAACGATGCATTTGACGCTGACTGCGAATGCCCACTGTGCCTCATGGCTAAGGAGCTGGAGCAAAATGCAATCGAATTCACGATGGGTCCTAGCTATATGGAGGATGACAATCGTGAGATAACGGATAAGCTGGGCTTTTGTCCAAAGCACATCAAGATGATGTATGCAGATAAGAACAAGCTTGGTGTGGCGCTGATGCTGAATACTCATATGAATAAAACTATTCGTGAGATGAAAGCGCTGGCGGAAAAGGACTCACCTCAGGCTGCGGGAGTGCTGGCCAGAAAAACAGGAGGGCTTTTCTCGAAGGGCGGCGACAAATCTCCAGTGGTTAAATATATAGAGGAACTTGAATCCAATTGTTTCGTGTGCCAGAGGATTGAGCCGGTCTTTGATAGATATGTACATACTATCTTCCATATGTGGAAGAAGGATAGCGAGTTTAAGGAGAAACTTGAGAAGTGTAAAGGCTTCTGCACATACCACTATGGCGTGCTTTACGAGAAGGGGGCAGAGAATCTGAACCAGTCTCAATACGAGGAATTTATAAAAGTCCTGAATCAGGTTTACTTCGATAACATGGAAAGAGTTAACGGTGATGTTTCCTGGTTTATAGATAAGCACGATTACAGAAACAAAGAAGCTGACTGGAAGAACTCCAAGGATTCTATTCAACGTGCTATCATCAAGACAGAACATACTATAATTGATGAATAAAGCTTGTAATATTTCTATATAAGATTAAATATACAAAAAAAGGTTTACATAATTTGGGTGAGTAAGGGAAGATAATGGATAACCACGATAGAAGAAACAAGATACTTGAAACAATTCAAAATAGTACTTCTCCGGTTAGTGCTTCTAGTTTATCAAAGGAGATGGGCGTAAGCAGACAGATCATCGTTGGTGATGTTGCGTTGCTGCGCGCAGAGGGAAATGATATTTTATCCACTCCGAGAGGTTATGTTGCTGCACCAAAAGAGAAGAATGCAACAAAGAGGATAGCGGTGAATCATTCTGCTGAGGAAACTCAAATAGAGCTTTATACTCTCGTGGATGAGGGATGTACTGTTGAGGATGTAATAGTTGAACATCCAATATACGGACAACTGATTGGAAAACTTAGAATATCTAGTAGATATGATGTGGATGAGTTTATCAGGAAATCAAAAGAAGAAAAAGCTACACCTCTTTCTGCACTTACCGAAGGAATACATTTACATACTGTAAGTGCAAATTCCGAGGAACAGATAAATCGGGCAATTGACAAATTGAAGGAATTGGGGATTCTTTTGTAAAAATTATTGGGTGTTTTTCACATTGACATTTATATGGCGTGATACTATAATGTGTCACGTCATTTATGTTATGACAGGTGTCAAGACACCTTTGGAAACTTTTTGATCGTAGATTAATTAATAAAGAGGAAGATTATGGCAAACGAAAAGAAAAACGAAGATGTAAAAGTTGAAGAGACAAAAGAAGAAGTAAAAGAAGTAGTAAAAGAAGAAACAAAAGCAACAGAAGAGAAGAAAGAGAAAAAGGAAAAGGGTTTTAAGGCCTTCCTCAAGAGAAAGGATATTGAAATCTCCCTCAAGCGTTATGGTATCGATGCCCTCGGTGCTATGGCACAGGGACTTTTCTGTTCGCTTCTGATCGGAACAATCATCAATACTATCGGAACACAGTTCCATATCGGATTTCTGAATCAGGTAGTAGCGACAGTTTCTGGTGTTGACTATACAGTCGGCGGACTTGCGATGGCTATGAGTGGTCCCGCAATGGCAGTGGCTATCGCCTATGCACTTAAATGTCCACCACTTGTTATGTTTTCAATGATAACAGTTGGATTCGCAGCAAATGCCCTCGGCGGAGCTGGTGGTCCTCTTGCAGTTCTTTTCATCGCTATCATTGCATCTGAGTTTGGTAAGGCAATCTCAAAAGAAACAAAGGTTGATATACTTGTTACCCCACTTGTAACTATCGGTATTGGTATTTTCCTTTCATGGCTGATTGCTCCATATATTGGTCTTGCGGCTATGAAGGTTGGTAGTGTGATCATGTGGGCAACAGAACAGCAGCCATTCCTTATGGGAATACTTGTTTCTGTTGTTGTAGGTATCGCTCTTACACTTCCTATTTCTTCAGCAGCTATCTGCGCAGCACTTACACTTACAGGACTTGCTGGTGGAGCGGCAGTAGCTGGATGCTCAGCTCAGATGGTTGGTTTCGCTGTTACATCATTTAAAGAGAATAAATGGGGCGGCCTTGTTTCACAGGGGATCGGAACTTCAATGCTTCAGATGGGTAATATTGTAAAGAATCCTCGCATTTGGCTTGCTCCCACACTTGCATCTGCAATTACAGGTCCACTTGCAACATGTGTATTCCACATGGAGATGAATGGTGCGCCTATCTCATCTGGTATGGGTACTTGCGGATTCGTTGGACAGATCGGAGTTTATACTGGCTGGGTAAATGATGTGGCTGCTGGAACAAAGTCAGCTATCACATGGTTCGACTGGCTTGGACTTATTCTAATTTCAATCGTACTTCCAGCTGTTCTTTCACTTATCTTTGACAAGATCTTCCGTAAGATTGGATGGGTAAAAGACGGTGATATGAAACTTGCATAATTTTAGTTGACATAATATTAAGTCGCTAGGGACAGAACTGTCCCTGGTGACTTATTTTTTATTGTACCAAGTTCGAGAAAGTGGTATCATAATTACATATTTTTGATTCGAAAAAAGGAAAAGGGGAAAATGAACAAGATAGGTTTTGACAACGACAAATATCTTGATATGCAATCGAAGCACATCAAGGAAAGAATAGGTAAATTCGGAGGAAAGCTGTACCTGGAATTTGGTGGTAAGCTGTTTGATGATTATCATGCATCAAGAGTGCTCCCAGGTTTCAAGCCAGATTCTAAGATTAGAATGCTGAAGCAGCTTAAGGACCAGACTGAGATAGTAATCGCAATCAAGGCTGGAGATATTGAAAAGAACAAGGTTCGTGGTGACATCGGTATCACATACGATATGGATGTACTTAGACTTATAGATGCATTCACAAACAATGGACTCTTCGTAGGTTCTGTTGTTCTTACACAGTTCAAGGAACAGCCATCAGCTGTTGCTTATGAAAAGAAGTTAAAGGCACTTGGCCTTAAAGTTTATAGACATTATCCAATCGAGGGTTACCCTTCTGATATTCCAAAGATTGTTAGCGACGAAGGTTTTGGACGTAATGATTATATTGAAACAACCAGACCTCTTGTTGTTGTAACAGCTCCTGGACCAGGAAGCGGTAAGATGGCAACCTGCCTCAGCCAGCTCTACCATGAGCAGAAGAGAGGAACAAAGGCAGGCTATGCTAAGTTCGAGACATTCCCTATCTGGAATATTCCACTTAACCATCCAGTAAATCTTGCATATGAAGCAGCTACTGCTGATTTAAATGACATCAACATGATCGACCCATTTCATCTTGAGGCTTATGGCGAGACAGTTGTTAACTACAACAGAGACGTTGAGGTTTTCCCAGTTCTTAATGCAATGTTCGAGAAAATCTCAGGAGAGTGCCCTTACAAGTCACCTACAGATATGGGCGTTAACATGGCAGGTCATTGCATCATCGATGACGAGGCCACAAGAGAAGCTTCAAAGCAGGAAATAATCAGAAGATATTATCAGGCCCTTTGTGATAAGAGAAAGGGAGATGCAGGCGACAGCGCAATTCAGAAGATAGAGCTTCTTATGAAGAAGGCTGAGATTACTGTTGCTGACCGTCCTGTTGTTGCAGCTGCAAACATCCGTGCAGAAGAGACAGGAAATCCTGCAGCAGCAATGGAAATGCCGGATGGAACAGTTATCACTGGAAAAACATCATCTCTCCTTGGTTCATCATCTGCTCTTATCTTGAATGCACTCAAGGTGCTTGCAGGAATAGATGACAGCGTTAAGCTGATATCTCCACAGAACATCGAGCCTATTATGGAGCTGAAGGTTAATTACCTTGGTAATCACAATCCGCTCCTGCATATAGATGAAATTCTTATTGCTCTTTCAATAGAGGCAAATACAAATCCGGAAGCAAAGGCTGCATATGCACAGCTTCCTAACCTTGCGGGACTTGAAGCACATTCTTCAGTCATTCTTTCGCAGGTTGATGTGGGCGTATTTAAGAAGCTTGGAGTAAATCTTACTTGCGAACCACGTTATCAGACAAAGAAGTTATTCCATACCTAGGATGCAAACTAAGCTGGAATTAACATACTAATTTTGAGTGAAAAGATCGGTTATACACTTAAGTAATTAATCAGTTATGGGGAGGTTACTTACAATGAGTGCATACGAAATTACGGTAATGGGGTTGGTTCAGGGAATCGGTTTCAGACCTTTCGTTGCTGAATATGCAGAGAAGAATGGACTGGTCGGCAGTATTCATAATGCTGGCGGCGTTGTAAAGCTCTATGTAGAATGTGACGAGATAGAAATCGGTAAGCTGACATATCATCTAAGATACAACTGCCCAGCGGGTGGACGTGTTGACAATATTATAGTAAAGCCTGTTAAGGATATCTTTTATGACGACGAGACTTCCGAAATCAGCAAAGAACTGGAAGAGTCGGCAAGGAAGATGTATGCCGCCGAGCAGGAAGAAGATGAATATATGAACAGCCGCTCTTGGTTTGCTGAGGACAAGAAGAAACAGGCCGAAGAAGAAGCTAGGAGAAAAGAGGCTGAAGAAAAAGAAAAACAAAAGGCTTCAGAGGAGCCTGCCTTTAGCAGTGAAGTTGGTGCCAGCGATGACGAGGGAAATGTGACCGAAGGCATTGTACTTGATGAGTACGGCCGTGAGCTGGATGACAGTTTCCGTATCATTAAGAGCGAAGGCTTTGAAGAGGGAATGCGTTTCCTGCCAACTGACCTTGCGACATGTGATGCTTGCAGGGCTGAACTTCTGGACCCAACTAATAGAAGATATCGTTATCCATTCATAAGCTGTTCAGCTTGTGGACCTAGATATTCAATCATGAAGTCCGTGCCTTATGATAGAGAGAACAGTACGATGGCACCATTCCATATGTGCCAGGACTGTGCCAGAGAGTATCATGAGCCAGGCAACAGACGCCGCTTTGATCAGAACATAGGTTGTTCTGACTGTGGACCAAAACTTAGATATTATGAGAATCGTCTTGTAGATGAGATTCAGATGGAACAGGACGAGATGCTGGATAAGACCATCGAGAATCTAAAGGCTGGAAAGATAGGAGCTATAAAGAGTCTCGGCGGATTCCATTTTGTTTGTGTGCCTACAAATGAGGCTGCCATCAGAAAGCTCCGTGCTTTTAAGGATAAGCAGCATAAACCATTCGGGCTACTTTTCCCAGATTTAGAAACAATAAAGAAATATTGCTACGTATCCGAAGTAGAAGAAGAACTCCTTACTTCAAATGCAAGACCAATAGTTATCCTTGCTAAGAAGGAAGGGGTGGATGATTTTGTGCCAGAAGTTCTTATGGGTGCAACCCATATTGGTGCAATGCTTCCTTTTGATCCACTTCAGATAATTCTTTCAGATGCATGCGGACCGCTTGTTATGACAAGTGGTAATAAGGGTGGCGAGCCGATCATCACTAAAGACAAAGATATGATAATGTATCTTCCACGTGTTGATAGTTCATCCCTCACCCATGAAGAAGTATCAGCAGTTGATTTTGCTGATGGCTTAACTCATAGATCTGAGACTTTAGAGTACTTGGAAGAAAACGAAGAAGAAATCTGTCTAGATTTTATGTTAACCAATACCAGAGAGATACTAGCACCTCTTGATGATTCTATTGTACAGGTTGCAAGAATCCATTCTGGAAAGATGAAGAGAAGACTTCCTCAGATTATCCGTCGCGCAAGAGGTTACATTCCTCAGCCAATTATGCTGGATATTGAACTTCCTAAGGAAACATTTGCAGGTGGTACTGATTATGAATCATCCTTCGCACTTGGTGTGAAGAATGCAATCTATCTTTCTGAGTACTATGGCAACATGACAAATGGAAGCGTTAACGAGGTTCGTTCCAAGGCGGTTGAGCGTATGGAAGATCTGCTGGGAATTAAGCCTAAGCTATTCCTGGGCGATCTCAATCCGGATTACATTTCCTCCAAGGACGCAGACAAGCGTGCTATGGAAACATATATAGATGGAATTCCACAGAGAGTTCAGAGAAGACAGCATCATGCATCTCATGTTCTTTCAGTTGCTGCTGAGCATGGTCTTACTGGCCGAGTTCTCGGAATCGCATACGATGGAACGGGCTATGGTCTGGATGATACCATCTGGGGCAGTGAGCTTTTCTCATGTATGCTGAACGAATCTATTGAAGAAGTGGATGAGACTGGAGCGACAGTTGAAACCCGTCCTAAGATCCTTCGTTCAGGTGCGCTTATGCCTATTAAACTTATGGGCGGCGAGCAGTCGGCGAGAGATGTAAAGACAACCCTTTGCGGTTACATCCGCTCAGTAGAAGAGAGACAGCTGGTTTCTCCTACTATTATAGATAAGGTGTTTAAGATACTCGGAATTGACAGAGGGGACTACGGAGTTATCTCTGCCTGCCTCAAAGCTGATATTAACATTTATTATTCGGCTTGTATGGGACGTCTGTTTGATGCAGTCGCAGCCCTTCTTGGAATTAAGTCTAAGAATACATTTGGCGGTGAGAGCCCAATGGCTCTTGAAGAAGCTGCAACAAGAGGCTACAGAAGAAAGAAGATTATGCTTCAGGATATTGTGGCTGAAGATTTAAAGCTCCGTGTTATCGAACCAAAGAGTGAAGAAGAGATTTACAGAATGGACCAGGCTACTCTGATTGCTGACCTTATGGAGAAGATGGTGGCAGTTTACGAGATGGGTCTTAGTGATGAAGAATACAAAGAGAAGATAGATGAACTCGCCTTCGAGTTCCATGCTGCGATCATAGATTCGACAGTTTATATTTGCGACAAGGTTTGTAGTAGAGACTACATTCATCATATCGCTATAACCGGTGGTAGCATGTACAACCGACTTCTTCTCGATGGACTTGGAAGCTCTCTCGAGCGTCTTGGCTACAAAGTATTCATCAACAACCAGGTTCCTGCCGGAGACGGTGGAGTCTGCCTTGGCCAAATTTATGGAGAAATCATCTAGTTGACTGACTTATTTTAAAAACATGTTGACAAACAACACAACATTATGGTAGAGTACCACTCGATGAGCTGCCGTAGACAGCAGGTGTTCGAAAGAACGTAACATCGAGAGATTACCTGCCGAGGAAGAATCGTTTCAGTTTTACTGATATTATTATGACGAATTCAAACCTCTGTCTATGTGTATGCGTAGACAGAGGATTTTTATTTCTCAAATGAGAAACATTAGACTTTGTTTTATGCGCAGCCCAAATCTATAAGGAGGTGCATTTGAGTTGGCAAAGATTGAAGAGAAGAAGCCTATAATTCAGGAAATCAAGGATAACCTGGATGGCGCTAAGTCAGTAGTTCTTGTTGATTATCTTGGACTTACAGTTGAGCAGGATACAAATCTTCGTAGAGCTACAAGAGAAGCCGGTGTTATTTATAAGGTATATAAGAACACAATGGTTAATCTTGCAATCGAAGGAACTGAGTTCGCTGATCTTGCTAAGGATCTTGAAGGTCCTACAGCCTTAGCTATTTCTAAGGATGATGCTACAGCTCCTGCAAGAGTTGTTGCTAAGTTCGCTAAGGACAACAAGAAGATTGAGCTTAAGAGCGGTGTAGTTGAAGGCACATACTATGACAAAGATGGTATCGATGTTATCGCAACTATCCCATCAAGAGAAGAACTTCTTTCAAAGTTCCTTGGAAGTTTGCAGTCACCTATTACAAACTTCGCTCGTGTTATCAATCAGGTTGCTGAGCAGAAAGCCGGCGCAGCTGAGTAAGTAACACAAAATGCCTAAATAGTTAGGCAAACCTATTAATAAGAAAATAAATTAAAATTTGGAGGATATTTAAAATGACAGTAGAAGAATTAGTAGCTGCTATCGACGAGCTCTCAGTACTCGAGCTTAATGATCTTGTAAAGGCAGTAGAAGAGAAGTATGGTGTTTCAGCAGCAGCTGGAGTTGTAGTTGCAGCAGCAGGCGGAGACGCAGCTGGCGCAGCAGCTGACAAGGATGAGTTCGATGTAGAGCTTACAGAAGTTGGATCAGAGAAGATCAAGGTTATCAAGGTTGTTCGTGATGTAACAGGTCTTGGACTTAAGGAAGCTAAGGAAGCAGTTGAGGGTGCTCCAAAGGTACTTAAAGAGGCTGTATCTAAGGCAGAGGCTGAGGACATCCAGAAGAAGTTCGAGGAAGTTGGAGCTAAGATCACTCTTAAGTAATTTAATCTCGACTTTTATAACCTGCAGTTCTTTTAAAGAATTGCAGGTTTTTTTATTCCATTTGGGTGAGGGGAAAAGAAATGAAAAATCTATCAAAACTATCAAAGTTTGCGGTAGGCCTTTTTACCGCAGCACTTCTAGTTCCAATCATAAGTGGTGTCACAGCTAGGGCAGAAGATGACATCGCAATTAATTCTGGTAACTTTCCAGATGCTACTTTCATGAGTGTTGTATCGGATTTTGATACGGATAATAATGGATCTTTATCGAAAGCGGAGAGAGAGGCTGTAATAAATATCCATTGTGAGAATCTTGGGATAACAACTATTAAGGGAATAGAACACTTTCCTAATCTTCAGGGACTATGGTGTTTAAATAACAATATCTCTGATTGGGACCTCTCGCAAAATGAGGAGCTTGTTGGAATATGGTGTTCAAAGAATGATTTTGAAAGTCTTGATTTCACAGGTCTTGACAACCTTGAATGGGTATATTGCTATGAATGTAAGCTGAAATCCATTAATGTTTCACAAAATAAAAAACTTGCCTATTTGGAGTGTAACAGTAATCCTGATCTTACTACGCTTGATTTTAGTGCAAATACAGAACTTGAAAATCTCTTTTGTAGTAAATGTGGTCTCACAAAACTGGATCTGACGGCAAACACAAAACTTTGTGAACTGGATGCCTTTAAGAATAAGCTTACTGAGTTGTATTTACCGGATAGTCCATATCTTAAAAGACTTGATATCTGGGATAATGAAAATCTTGGAGATGTAGATGTAAGTAAACTGACAGGCTTGGAATTTTACAACTGCGCCAATAATGGTGTGACACGTCTTGATATGAGTAATAATCCTCAGCTTCAGCTTCTTATCTGTGGCTACAATGAGGAACTTACATCTCTTAATGTATCTAACAACCCAAGACTTGCAGATCTTAGACTGGAGTGTGACTACAATCTGCCTAAACTTGATATATCTCACAACCCACAGCTTTATAATCTTTACGCATTTGGAGTGGGAGCTCTTCCTTCAGTGGATATCAGCAATAACCCTTATCTTATAAAGACATATAACGAGGGTCGTTATAAAAATGAACCTCAGCTGGGCTATGTTCATTCCTATACAATTGAGTTTGGTGGAAGCGAAGAGTATTTTGAAGACATCACTCATTGTCTTGCTGTTGATAATGGAAAACAGATTATTACTTCAGGTGGTAATCCAGCTGTTGTTCCAGAATGTTACATAAATACAAATGATGGTCACTCAGATTCAGAAGCCTTCGCTACCAGAGGACAGGCTATACAGCTTCTTTGGGAGAAAGCTGGAAAACCTTCAGTAGGCGGCGCTTCCAGATTTAATGATGTGGCTGGTTCACCATACGCTGCAGCTATTAAGTGGGGTGAATCTTATAATATCTGTTTCGGTTATCCATATATTTGTTCGGATTCTTTCTGTCCGGATGAAATAATAAATAGGGAAGATTTTGCTTTGATGGCTCATAGATTTTCGGTTTATATGCATCTTGGTTCTTCCTTTGATTATGGCCAAACAGACTGGTACAGTGATTTCTATGATATAGATTATTATGGCTGGGGCGCATTTACATGGGCTGTTCAGTTTGAAGTCCTGAATGTATATGGCGATTATTGTTATCCACATGGAAGGGTGACGGTAGATGAGCTCAGTGCTGGTGCTGCTAAAGTATTTAATCTTAATGAAGCTGCATCTTACTCAGAAAGAGTAAATGCAAATGGAGTCTCAGATGCAAATTGGGATATTGTTCCATATTATTCTGCGACAGTTGATCCTATAACAACTTCATCTGCAAATGCCAGCTCTCAGACAACGACTCCTGCAGCAGGTACAAGTAAGTCCACAGGTTCAGCAGCTTCTAAAGGTTCAGGTTCATCTAAGGGTTCAACTAATTCAAACAGTAAGCCTTCAAATGAATGGAAGAACGGTAAATGGTATAACAAGGATGGAAGTCAGACTTATGGACCAACCCTTAAGTGGAAGGCAAATTCCCAGGGCTGGTGGGTAGAGGACAGTTCAGGCTGGTACCCTGTATCCCAGTGGCAGAAGATTGATGGCAAGTGGTATTACTTCCTTTCAAATGGTTATATGGACTATTCAGAGTACCGCGATGGATGTTGGCTTGGACCTGATGGAGCATGGAATGAAAATTATTCTGGCGGAACATGGAAGAGCAACTCAAAGGGATGGTGGTATGAAGACGCTGCCAGCTGGTACCCATCATCACAGTGGTTATGGATTGATGGAAAATGCTACTATTTCGGAGCAGATGGTTACATGTATACAAGCAGATATGTAGATGGTTACTGGGTTGGTTCCGACGGTGCATATAGCAAATAAATAATTACATTAATGCAAGCACATTTTTATTAAAAAAAGTGCTTGCATTTTTTATCTTGATTTGTTAAAGTAGTAAATTGTCATTATAGGTTAAATTGGTACACTGCGCTTATTATAGGCTCAGTGTGTGATTTGTACGCTGTTTTTTGCGGAAATCCACTATTTTTAAGCTATTTTGATAATTTAAACGAGAGGTGAAATACGTCACATGGAAAACTACAGAATGCGTCCAATTCAATCAGGCAAAAACATACGTATGAGCTATTCCGGTAAAGAAGAAGTTCTCGAAATGCCTAACCTTATCGGCGTGCAGGTTAATTCCTACAAGTGGTTCCTTGAAGAGGGACTCGATGAGGCATTTAAGGATATCAGTCCAATAACGGACTTCTCCGGAAAACTTAGTCTCGAGTTTGTTGATTACAAACTGAATGAAGAGGATAAAAAATACACCATCGAAGAGTGTAAAGAGAGAGATGCTACATATTCAGCTCCTCTTAAAGTAAACGTTCGTCTCATTAATAATGAAACAGGTGAGATTAATCAGCATGATGTATTCATGGGTGATATGCCACTCATGACAGAGACTGGTACATTTGTAATTAATGGTGCAGAGCGTGTAATCGTAAGTCAGCTTGTTCGTTCACCGGGTATCTACTACTCAATAGGACGTGATAAGACTGGTAAAGCTTTATTCTCATGCCAGGTTATCCCAAACCGTGGTGCTTGGTTAGAGTATGAGACAGATGCAAACGACGTATTTTATGTAAAAGTAGATAGAAATAGAAAAGTTCCAGTAACTGTTCTCATTCGTTCTCTTGGAGTAGGTACGGATGAGGAGATTCTGAATCTTTTCGGAGATGAGCCTAAGCTTCAGGCTTCATTTGCCAAGGATCCTTCTAAGACATATGAAGAGGGTATTCTTGAGCTGTACAAAAAACTGAGACCAGGTGAGCCTCTTGCAGTAGAGAGTGCTGAGAGTCTTATCAACTCCATGTTCTTCGATCAGAGAAGATACGACCTTGCTCGTGTTGGTCGTTTCAAGTTTAATAAGAAGTTAAACTTCATGAATCGTATAGATGGACTTATCCTTGCAGAAGATGTTATCGATCCACTTACAGGTGAGGTAATGTATGCTCAGGGTGAGATCCTCAACAAGGAATCTAGTAAAGCTATCCAGGATGCTGCAGTAGATCATGTTATCGTGCAGACAGAGACAGCTAACGTTAAGGTTCTTTCTAATATGATGGTAGACATCCGTCCATGGATTCAGGATAGACTTCCAGATGTTGATCCTGAAGACCTTGGTATTAATGAGGATGTTTATTATCCAGTTCTTGCTGAACTCTTAGAGCAGTATGAAGATGAAGAAGAATTAAAGGAAGCAATTGCTGCATCAGTTAATCAGCTGATTCCAAAGCACATTACCAGAGAAGATATACTTGCTTCTATTAATTACAATATGCACCTTGAGTACGAAGTTGGTTCAAGTGATGATATCGACCACTTAGGTAACAGACGTATCAAGTCAGTAGGAGAGCTTCTCCAGAACCAGTATCGTATAGGTCTTTCAAGACTTGAGAGAGTAGTTAAGGAGCGTATGCAGACACAGGATATCGAGACTATCACACCTCAGTCTCTTATCAACATTAAGCCTGTAACTGCAGCAGTTAAGGAGTTCTTCGGTTCATCACAGCTTTCACAGTTCATGGATCAGAACAACCCACTTTCAGAATTAACACATAAGAGACGTCTTTCAGCTCTTGGACCTGGTGGTCTTTCAAGAGAGAGAGCCGGATTCGAGGTTCGAGACGTTCACTATACACATTATGGACGTATGTGTCCTATCGAGACACCTGAAGGTCCTAACATCGGTCTGATCAACTCACTTGCAACATTTGCTCGTATTAATCAGTATGGTTTTATCGAGGCTCCTTATAGAAGAGTAGATAAGACTGATCCGGAGAATCCAGTTGTTACAGATGAGGTTGTTTACATGACAGCCGATGAAGAAGATAACTACATCGTAGCTCAGGCTTCTGAGCCACTTGATGAGAAGGGTCACTTCATTAACAAGAACGTAGCTGGTCGTCGTCGCGAAGAGACATCTGTTTTTGCTAAGACAAATGTTGACTTCATGGACGTATCTCCACGTATGGTATTCTCAGTTGCTACATCAATGGTACCATTCCTTCAGAACGACGATGCTAACCGTGCCCTCATGGGTTCTAACATGCAGCGTCAGGCAGTACCACTTCTTAAGACAGATGCACCTGTAGTTGGTACAGGTATGGAGTCTAAGGCAGCTGTTGACTCAGGTGTAACAATCGTTGCTAAGCATGATGGTACAGTTGAGCTTTCATCCAGCGAGAAGATCATCGTTAAGTGTGATGATGGAACCAAGGATGAGTACGATGTTATTAAGTTCTCACGTAGTAACCAGGGTAACTGCATGAACCAGAGACCAATCGTCTTCAAGGGTGACAAGGTTAAGAAGGGTGAGGTTATCGCCGATGGTGCTTCAACATCTAACGGTGAGCTTGCACTTGGTAAGAACCCACTTATCGGATTCATGACTTGGGAAGGTTACAACTACGAGGATGCTGTACTTCTTTCAGAGAAGCTTGTAAGAGATGATGTTTATACATCAGTTCATATAGAAGAATATGAGTCTGAAGCAAGAGATACTAAGCTCGGACCTGAAGAGATAACAAGAGACCTTGCTGGTCTTAGCCAGGATGCTCTTAAGAACCTTGATGAGAATGGTATTATCCGCATTGGTGCTGAGGTACGTGCCGGTGATATCCTCGTTGGTAAGGTTACACCTAAGGGTGAGACAGAGCTTACAGCTGAAGAGAAACTCCTTAGAGCTATCTTCGGTGAGAAGGCAAGAGAAGTAAGAGATACATCACTCAGAGTTCCACACGGAGCTTACGGTGTTGTTATGGATATTAAGATATTCACAAGAGAGAATGGCGATGAGCTGAAGCCAGGCGTTACAAAGATGGTTCGTGTTTACATCGCACAGAAGAGAAAGATATCAGTTGGTGATAAGATGGCTGGTCGTCATGGTAACAAGGGTGTCGTTTCCCGCGTACTTCCAGTAGAGGATATGCCATTCCTTCCAAATGGTCGTCCACTTGATATCGTACTTAACCCTCTCGGCGTTCCTTCACGTATGAACATAGGACAGGTACTTGAACTTCATCTTGGACTTGCATCTGAGGTGCTTGGATTCAAGGTATCAACTCCTATCTTTGATGGCGCTAAAGAGGAAGATATTGTTAAAGAGCTTCAGATGGCTAATGATTATGCCAACACTTCTTGGGAAGAGTTCGAAGCTAAGTATAAGGATTATGTTGATCCGGGTGTTATGGATTATCTCTATGAGAACCGTGATCACAGAGAAGAATGGAAAGGCGTTCCTATTGATGAGACAGGTAAGGTTCAGCTGAGAGATGGACGTACAGGTGAGGCTATACCAGCACCAGTTTCTGTCGGATTCATGCATTACCTGAAACTGCACCATCTGGTAGACGACAAGATCCACGCACGTTCAACCGGTCCTTACTCACTGGTTACTCAGCAGCCACTTGGTGGTAAAGCTCAGTTCGGTGGACAGAGATTCGGAGAGATGGAGGTTTGGGCTCTTGAGGCATATGGTGCTTCATCAACACTTCAGGAGATCCTTACTGTTAAATCTGATGATATCATCGGACGTGTTAAGACATACGAAGCTATCATTAAGGGCGAGAACATTCCTAACCCTGGTACACCAGAGTCCTTCAAGGTACTCCTCAAAGAGTTCCAGTCACTTGGACTTGATGTGCGTGTACTCAGAGAGGATGGAGAAGAGGTTGAGCTTGGAGATTCAGGCGACTACGACAGACGTACCAGAGCACTCCTTGAGGGCGATGATACTAGAGCGTATGAGGGTGATCTCGAGAGCGGCGGTTACAGTGAAGTAGATGAGTCTGGAGATATTATTGACAGCACATTTGCTACTGAGGAAGAACCGGACTTCGATGACTACGGCGACAATGATGGAATGGATGAATAAAGGAGGAGACGAAACAGATGGCAATTAATACAGATACAGAGCAGGAGCAGCCTATATATTTTGATGCTATCAAGATTGGTCTTGCGTCTCCTGAAAAGATTAGAGAGTGGTCATTTGGTGAGGTAACAAAGCCAGAGACTATCAACTATAGAACATGGAAGCCAGAGCGTGACGGTCTCTTCTGCGAGAAGATCTTCGGACCTACAAAGGATTGGGAGTGTCACTGCGGTAAGTATAAGAAGATACGTTTCAAGGGTATCATCTGTGACAGATGTGGTGTTGAGATTACAAAGTCAAGCGTTCGTCGTGAGCGTATGGGACATATTGAACTTGGATGCCCAGTTTCACACATTTGGTACTTCAAGGGTATCCCAAGTAGAATGGGACTTCTCCTTGACCTTTCACCACGTGAACTTGAAAGAGTACTTTACTTCTCAGCTTACATCGTAATCGATGCTGGTAGCACAGACCTTCATGAGAAGCAGATCATCTCTGAGCAGGAATACAGAACAAAGATTTCTGAGTACGGAGCTGATGCATTCAAGGTTGGAATGGGTGCTGAGGCTGTTAAGGAACTGCTTAAGAAGGTTGATCTTGAGAAAGAATCAGAAGAACTTAACAAAGAGCTCGAGACTGCAACAAGTCAGAAGAGAGCTAAGATCATAAAGAAACTCGACGTTGTTGAGTCATTCAGAAACTCAGGTAATAAGCCAGAGTGGATGATCCTTGATGTTGTACCAGTTATCCCACCAGATCTGAGACCTATGGTTCAGCTGGATGGTGGTAGATTTGCTTCATCAGATCTTAATGATCTTTACAGAAGAATTATTAACAGAAATAACCGTCTCAAGAAGCTTCTTGAGATCCCAGCTCCTGATATCATCATCAGAAATGAGAAGAGAATGCTTCAGGAAGCTGTAGATTCACTTATAGATAATGGTCGTCACGGACGTGCAGTTACTGGATCAAGCTCCAGAACACTTAAGTCACTGTCTGACATGCTTAAGGGTAAGCAGGGACGTTTCCGTCAGAACCTGCTCGGAAAGCGTGTTGACTACTCAGGACGTTCAGTTATCGTCGTTGGACCAGAACTTAAGATTTATCAGTGTGGTCTTCCAAAGGAGATGGCTATCGAGCTGTTCAAGCCTTTCGTTATGAAGGAGCTTGTATCCAGAGGTAAGGCAGATAACATCAAGGCTGCTAAGAAGAAGGTTGAAAGACTTGAATCTGGCGTATGGGATATTCTCGAGGATGTTATCAAAGAGCACCCAGTTATGCTGAATCGTGCTCCTACACTTCATAGACTTGGTATTCAGGCATTTGAGCCAATCCTTGTAGAAGGTAAGGCTATTAAGCTTCACCCACTCGTATGTATGGCCTTCAACGCCGACTTCGATGGTGACCAGATGGCTGTTCACCTTCCACTTTCAGTAGAGGCACAGGCAGAATGTAGATTCTTACTTCTGTCACCTAACAACCTGCTTAAGCCATCAGACGGTGGAGTTGTATCAGTTCCTTCACAGGATATGGTACTTGGTATCTACTATCTGACAATGGATAAGTTCAAGGAAGTACCTTACGAAGAGAGTGAGATCGTTAAGGAATATCTGGAAGAAGATGAAGATAAGAACCTTGCAGCTATCAAGGCTGATGCTGAGAAGGGCGAGGTTCATGCATTTGATAAGATCAGAGTTACTGTTGTCAAGAAGAAAACAAAGGGTGACGAGAAAGAAGGCATCCCAGCAACTATCTTCTACAAGAACATCGTTTCTACAGTTGAGGATATGCTTGGACGTAGATTCCTGAATCTGAACCGTGCTCTTCTGGCATTTGACAACAAGGATATAACTCTTCAGCAGAAAATCTACATTCGTAGAACTGCTACAACTACAGATGGTAAAGAAGTTACAGGATTTGTTGATACTACACTTGGTAGACTTATCTTCAATGAAATCATCCCTCAGGATCTTGGTTTCGTAGATAGAAGTAACCCAGATGAGGTTCTTTATCCAGAAATCAATAAGCTGGTTAAGAAGGGTGACCTGAAGAAGCTTCTTAATAAGTGTATCAATATCCACGGTGCTACTAAGACAGCTGAGGTTCTTGATGATGTTAAGGCTCTTGGTTATAAGTATTCAACACTTAGTGGTATCTCAGTTTCTATCGCAGATATGACAGTACCTGCTGATAAGAAGGAACTTCTTGCTCAAGCTCAGAAGAACGTTGATGAGGTTAATAACCTCTTTGAGATGGGATTCCTTACAGAGGAAGATCGTAAGAAGAGTGTTATCAGACTTTGGGAAGAGGCAGATAAGAAGCTTACTAAGTCACTTCTTGATGGTCTGGATAAATACAACAATATTTACATGATGGCCGATTCCGGTGCCCGTGGTTCTGATCAGCAGATTAAACAGCTGGCAGGTATGCGTGGTCTGATGGCCGATACAACAGGTGCTACTATCGAGCTTCCTATCAAGTCTAACTTCCGTGAAGGTCTTGACGTACTGGAGTACTTCATTTCAGCACACGGTGCTCGTAAGGGTCTGTCAGATACAGCTCTTCGTACAGCCGATTCAGGTTACCTTACAAGAAGACTTGTAGATGTTTCTCAGGATATCATCATCAGAGAGACAGACTGTATGGCTGATAGCGATGTTAAGCCTGGTATCTACGTACAGCCTTTCATGGAAGGTAAGCGTGTTATCGAGGGCTTTGAGGATCGTATCAGAGGTAGATATGCTGCAGAAAGCATTTTCGATGCAAATGGTGAGATGATCGTTAAGGTTAACCATATGATCACTCCAGCCAGAGCAGAAAGAATAGTTAAGTATGGTGTTCAGGTTGATACTGGCGAACCTTTCACAGATCCAGAGACTGGTGAGGTAAGAAAGGATGCTAAGATGAAGATCAGATCCGTACTTTCATGTAGATGTCATCTTGGTATCTGTGCTAAGTGTTACGGTGTTAACCTTGCAACAGGTCAGGCAGTTCAGGTTGGTGAGGCTGTTGGTATTATCGCAGCTCAGTCAATCGGTGAGCCAGGTACACAGCTTACAATGAGAACCTTCCACTCAGGTGGTGTTGCCGGTGGCGATATTACACAGGGTCTTCCTAGAGTAGAGGAGATTTTCGAGGCTCGTAAGCCTAAGGGTCTTGCAATTATCTCAGATATCGACGGTAAGGTTGAAATCAGAGATACAGCTAAGAAGAGAGAAGCTGTTATTACAAATGATGAAACAGGCGAGTCAAAGACTTACCTTATTCCTTATGGATCACGTACTAAGGTTGAGAATGGAGCTATGATCGAGGCCGGTGATGAGCTGACAGAAGGTTCAGTAAATCCACATGATATCCTTAAGATTAAGGGTGTTGAGGCTGTTCAGAACTACATGCTTCGCGAGGTTCAGAAGGTTTACTCACTTCAGGGTGTTGATATCAACGATAAGCACATTGAGATTATCGTTCGTCAGATGCTCAAGAAGACAAGAATTGAGGATGCTGGTGATTCAGAGTACTTACCAGGAACTCTTGCAGATGTACTTGATATAGAAGAAATCAATGAGATGTTTGAGGAAGAGAATCTTCGTCCAGTTGTTGCTAGTCGTATCCTTCTCGGAATCACAAAGGCTTCACTTGCTACTAACTCATTCCTTTCAGCTGCTTCCTTCCAGGAGACAACAAAGGTTCTTACAAGTGCTGCTATCAAGGGTAAGGTTGATCCTCTTATCGGACTTAAGGAGAACGTACTTATCGGTAAGCTCATCCCTGCAGGTACAGGTATGAAGAGATACAGAAATGTTAAGCTTAGCACTGAGTATGTAAGAGATATCGAAGGTACTGAAGGCGAGTTCAAAGATGAGACAGTTCTTATTTCAGACGAAGGCGAAATTACAGCTTCTGAAGCTACAGAAACAGAAGAGTAAAATGCTTTCTGTTCATGTAAGAAATTGATTGACAACTTAAATACAGATATGTATAATAGATGGGCGTGCGTAAAAACACGCCCATTTTATTGCGCTCTTTTTAAGAGTGCTCCGAATATTAAAAAGAACGGAGGTGAAAACATGCCAACATTTAACCAGTTAGTTAGAAAGGGTAGAGAGACATCTGTAAAGAAGTCTACAGCTCCTGCTCTTCAGAGAAGCTACAACTCACTGAAGAAGAAGCCTACAAACGCTAGCTCACCACAGAAGAGAGGTGTTTGTACAGCTGTTAAGACAGCAACCCCTAAGAAGCCTAACTCAGCTATGCGTAAGATAGCCAGAGTTCGTCTTTCTAACGGAATCGAGGTAACAAGCTACATTCCTGGTGAAGGTCACAACCTTCAGGAGCACAGCGTTGTTCTCGTTCGTGGAGGAAGAGTAAAGGACCTTCCTGGTACAAGATACCACATTATCCGTGGTACACTTGATACAGCTGGAGTTGCAAAGAGACGTCAGGCACGTTCAAAGTATGGTGCTAAGCGTCCTAAGGATGCTAAATAAGTTTAGGTAAGTTAGCATTTTTAGACTTAACACTAAGTGCTGGTTTTATGATACAAGCAATGTTTTCATCAAGCCGCACGAAAACACGTAAAAGGCGCAGAATACATTTTGCGTCAGAATAACGTGAGTACCTAAGAATTAATTATTATTAAGGAGGGAAGAACCGTGCCACGTAAAGGACATATAGCAAAAAGAGACGTACTTGCCGATCCAATCTACAACAGCAAGGTAGTTACTCGTCTTATCAATAACATTATGTTAGATGGTAAGAAGGGTGTTGCTGAAAAAATCGTTTACGGAGCTTTTGACCAGATCAAAGAGCAGACAGGCAAAGACCCAGTTGAGGTTTTTGAGGCAGCAATGAACAATGTTATGCCACAGCTCGAGGTTAAGGCTAGACGTATCGGAGGTGCGACATATCAGGTACCTATTGAGGTTAGACCTGACAGAAGACAGGCTCTTGGACTTCGTTGGATTACAAACTTCTCACGTCAGAGAACTGAGAAGACAATGAAGGAGAGACTTGCTCTCGAGCTTATAGATGCTTCTAACAACACAGGCGCATCTGTAAAGCGTAAAGAAGAAATGCACAGAATGGCAGAGGCTAATAAGGCATTTGCTCATTACAGATTCTAGTCTATATAGTAGACAATTAAAATAAGGAGGAAACAGTCTTGGCTGGAAGAGAATATCCATTAGAGAGAACAAGAAATATCGGTATCATGGCTCACATCGATGCTGGTAAGACAACTCTTACAGAGAGAATTCTTTATTATACAGGCGTTAACTACAAGATTGGTGAGACCTATGAAGGTACTGCTACCATGGACTGGATGGAACAGGAGCAGGAAAGAGGTATCACTATTACATCTGCCGCAACTACATGTCATTGGACAGTTCAGGAAAATTGCAAGCCAAAGCCAGGTGCTCTTGAGCATCGTATCAATATCATTGATACTCCTGGTCACGTTGACTTTACAGTTGAGGTTGAGCGTTCACTTCGTGTACTTGACGGTGCAGTTGGTGTATTTGATGCTAAGGGTGGTGTTGAGCCTCAGTCAGAGAACGTATGGCGTCAGGCAGATACATACCACGTACCACGTATGGCATTCGTTAATAAGATGGACATACTTGGTGCAGATTTCTACAACACTGTAGAAGAGATCAAGGAAAGACTCGGTAAGAAGCCAGTAGTTATTAACATTCCTATTGGTAAGGAAGATTTCTTTGAGGGAATTATCGACCTCTTTGAGATGAAGGCTTACATCTATAATGATGATAAGGGCGAGGATATCTCAATAGTTGATATTCCAGATGATTATAAAGAGTTAGCAGATAAATGGCACACAGAGCTTGTAGAAACATGTTGCGAGCTTGATGATGACCTGATGATGGCTTACCTTGAAGGTGAGGAGCCATCAATCGACGAGCTTAAGGCAGCTCTTAGAGCTGGTACTTGTGCTCCTATCGATGATCCTGCAGGAGAGAAGGGACGTGTAGTTCCTGTATGCTGTGGTTCAGCACATCAGAACAAGGGTATCCAGAAGATGCTGGATGCAGTTATCGAGTTCATGCCTGCACCAACAGATATTCCTGACATTAAGGGAACAGATATGCAGGGTAATGAGATTACTAAGAGGTCATCTGATGACGAGCCATTCTCAGCACTTGCATTTAAGATCGCAGCTGACCCATTCGTTGGTAAGCTTGCATTTATCAGAGTTTATTCAGGAACACTTGCAAAGGGTTCATATGTACTGAATGCAACTAAGAATAAGAAAGAGCGTGTTGGACGTATTGTACAGATGCACGCTAATGATAGACAGGATATCGAGAGAGTTTACTCAGGAGATATCGCTGCTGTAGTAGGACTTAAGAATACAACAACTGGTGATACTATCTGTGATGAGCAGCACCCAGTTATCCTTGAGTCTATGGAATTCCCAGATCCTGTTATCGAGCTCGCTATCGAGCCTAAGACAAAGGATGGACAGGATAAGCTTGTTGATGCACTTGCTAAACTTGCAGAGGAAGATCCTACATTTAAGACACATACAAATACTGAGACAGGTCAGACAATCATCGCTGGTATGGGTGAGCTTCACCTTGAGATCATCGTTGACCGTCTGCTCCGTGAGTTCAAGGTAGAGGCTAACGTTGGTGCTCCTCAGGTTTCATACAAAGAGACATTTACAACACCTGTTGATATTGATTCTAAGTATGTTAAGCAGTCTGGTGGTCGTGGACAGTACGGACATTGTAAAGTTAAGTTCACACCTATGGATCCTAACGGTGAAGAGCAGTTCAAGTTCACTTCAACTGTAGTTGGTGGTAACATTCCTAAGGAATACATTCCATCTATCGGTGAAGGTATTGAGGAAGCTGCACAGGCTGGTATCCTTGGTGGATATCCTGTACTTGGTGTAGAGGCTGAAGTATATGATGGTTCATACCATGAAGTCGACTCATCTGAGATGGCATTCCACATCGCTGGTTCTATGGCGTTCAAGGATGCTATGAAGAAGGGTAACCCAGTACTTCTTGAGCCTGTTATGAAGGTTGAGGTAACAATGCCTGCAGATTATATGGGAGATGTTATCGGTGACCTTAACTCAAGACGTGGTCGTGTTGAGGGCATGGAAGATGTTGGTAATGGTAAGCTTGTTAAGGCTTATGTTCCACTTGCTGAAATGTTTGGTTACTCAACGGATCTTCGTTCAAGAACACAGGGACGTGGTAACTACTCAATGTTCTTCGAGAGATATGAGCAGTGTCCAAAGAATGTTCAGGAAAAAGTTCTATCACAGAAATAGTAATTAAACTATAAATATACTTGAAAAATAATAACTAATTTAGTAAAATCTATTTTAGTGCTGTTAAACGTAAATATTAGGAGGATTTTTAAAATGGCAAAGGCTAAGTTTGAAAGAACAAAACCACATGTTAACATTGGTACAATCGGTCACGTAGACCATGGTAAGACAACTCTTACAGCAGCTATCACAAAGGTACTTTCTGAGAGAGTATCTGGTAACTCAGCTGTAGATTTCGCAAATATTGATAAGGCTCCAGAAGAGAGAGAGCGTGGTATCACTATTTCAACAGCTCACGTTGAGTATGAGACAGAGAAGAGACATTATGCACACGTTGACTGCCCAGGACATGCTGACTACGTTAAGAACATGATCACTGGTGCTGCTCAGATGGATGGTGCTATCCTCGTTGTTGCAGCTACAGACGGAGTTATGGCTCAGACAAGAGAGCATATCCTTCTTGCTCGTCAGGTAAACGTTCCATATATCATCGTATTCCTTAACAAGTGTGATATGGTTGATGATGATGAGCTTATCGAGCTTGTAGAGATGGAAGTTTCTGAAGCTCTTGAAGAGTATGGTTTCGAGGGATGCCCAATCATTAAGGGTTCTGCTCTTAAGGCTCTTGAGGGAGATAAAGAGTGGGGCGACAAGATCATGGAACTCATGGATACAGTTGATGAGTATATCCCAACTCCAGAGCGTGATACAGATAAGCCATTCCTTATGCCAGTTGAGGACGTATTCACAATCACAGGTCGTGGTACAGTTGCAACAGGTAGAGTAGAGCGTGGTACACTTCACATGAACGACGAGCTTGAAATCCTTGGTATCAAGGAAGATGTTCAGAAGACAGTTGTTACTGGTATCGAGATGTTCAGAAAGCTTCTTGATGAGGCTCAGGCTGGTGATAACATCGGTGCACTTCTTCGTGGTATCAACAGAGATGAGATCCAGAAGGGTCAGGTTCTTGCTAAGCCAGGTACAGTAACATGTCACAAGAAGTTTACTGCTCAGGTTTACGTTCTTACAAAGGACGAGGGTGGACGTCATACTCCATTCTTCAACAACTATCGTCCACAGTTCTACTTCAGAACAACAGACGTTACAGGTGTTTGTAACCTTCCTGCAGGTACAGAGATGTGCATGCCTGGTGATAACGTAGAGATGTCTATCGAGCTTATTCACCCAGTAGCTATGGAGCAGGGTCTTACATTCGCTATCCGTGAGGGTGGTAGAACAGTAGGTTCTGGTAGAGTTGTTTCTATCGTAGAGTAATCTAAGATAGATTTATAACGAATTACTTTAGGCGCTTCGCTTTTGCGAGGCGCCTTTTTTTCGTGCATAGAAAATGCGAGACTGTGCAGGTATCTTACTTGTATGACATAGTGGGTTTGTGATAGAATAGCAATACAGCTCATTTAGTGTTTTTGCGGTCAGGGTAGGAGGCACATATGAAACAGTTTCAGTTCGATTATGAGGGCGAAGATAAGCTCGTCAGCATACTTAAAAGAATAAGACAATGGTGCAACGCTTCGGTTGTATCTAATGTTTTATTTCAGATATATACAGAGAGTCTTGATAAGAGTAAGATTGAAAGAATTTGCGATGTTATAGATCGTGAAATTCCAGATGCTCTTTATATGGGATGTTCTACAAATGGCAATATACTTATGGGAGATAAGAGTAAATCTCCGATAAGTATCATATGTACAGCTTACGAATATCCATCTACACAGATAAAGCTACTACAGTTTCCTTTGGATGAGAATAAAGCTCAGCGGGTAGCTTCTGAACTGTGTCTTTTTGTTAAAGATAATCCCTGGGTTAAATCCATAATGACTTATACAACTATGCGTGGAATGTCCATGACAGATTATTGTGATTATTTGGGAATGCTTCCGAAGAAGATAGTATTCTGCGGTGGCGGTGCATTTTCTGAAAATATGAATGAAAATGCGGCCTTTGTATTTTCTTCTGAGGGAGAGATATCTGACCACGCAGCAGTTTTTCTTTTGACAGGTGGAGAGGATTATTACGTAAAAGCTCTTCATGTAACAGGCTGGAAACCTCTCGGAAGATACCATCAGGTTACAAAGGCGAAGGGCCCATACCTCTACGAGCTGGACGGCAGACCTGCCTATGAAATGTATTATAAGTATCTGAATATAAAAAATGATGATAACTTTTTTGTGAATACATTGGAATTCCCATTTCTTTATGAGTTAAACGGAATGGACATACTGAGAGCGCCTATAGATAGTGACGACGATGGTGCGCTGATAATGACAGCGGACATTGCAGAGAATGTGCAGGCGAGAATAGCCTATGGTGATCCAAGCACCATTCTGGAGAGCGTTTACAACGCTGCAGTTTCTTTCCAGGATTTTATACCTGATACATTCAATGTATTTTCATGTGCGGCCAGAAGAACCTTCTGGGGCGATGATGAGGTGGGAAATGAGACAGATCCATTCCAGTCACTAGCGCCAACATCTGGCTTTTATACCTCTGGAGAGTTCTTGAGGAACGGAGATTATGTAAACCAACACAATGTTACTCTTGTTATAGAGGCACAAAGAGAAGGAGACCTGAGAGAAAAGGTTGTTCCTACGGTTGAAATGGATAATGAAGAATTCTCAGGTAAGGTTTCAATGATCAACCGCCTGGCTACATTTATTCAGGCAGCTACTGAAGAACTGGAAGAAACAAATAGAAAGCTGGAGATAGTAGCTAAGCAGGATGGACTTACTAAGCTCTTCAATAGAGGAGAGATACAGCATTGTATAACTCTCGAAGCAGAGAAGTATTTGAATACATCTAACTGCAGTAAAGCGAGGGTTGGTTCATCTCTTGTCATGATGGATATAGATGACTTTAAGAAGGTAAATGATACCTATGGTCATAGAGAGGGCGACCTGGTTCTGAAGGGACTGGCCCAGATGCTCCGTGATACCATGGCCGAGAATAACATTTCTGGAAAGGCAGGAAGATGGGGCGGTGAGGAGTTTATGGTTCTCCTTCCTGATTCGAATGAAGCTAAAGCTATTGAAGTAGCTGAGCTTTTCAGAAAGAACTTTAACAACCTGGAATTTGAGAAGTGTGCGCATCAGACTCTTAGTTTAGGAGTGACTGAAATGGTTGCTGGTGAGAACTCCGATATCCCTTGTATGAGGGCAGATGACGCACTTTACGAAGCTAAAAGAACCGGTAAAAACAAGGTTGTTGTTTCAAGGTAAACTTAGTTGTGTGAAAATCTATCAATGTATAACATTTACATGACAGAATTTTGTTAAAAATAACATTTGTGATTATGATAAACTTGGAGTATAATTTCGAGTAATTATATGACGTAAGGGTCAAAAGTCAAAAGCGTTCTTGCTTGCAAGAAAAGCTTTTTGACTTTATGTATATTGAGTTAAAAAAGGAGGAAGATCATGGCAACTTATATCAATGAACCATCGCACACATTTAACGAATACTTACTTATCCCTGGATATTCATCTAGTGAATGTATTCCTGATAATGTAAGTCTTAAAACCCCACTTGTTAAATTCAAAAAAGGCGAAGAGTCAGCGATAGAAATGACAATCCCAATGGTATCTGCAATCATGCAGTCAGTATCTGGTGACAGACTTGCAATAGCACTTGCAAAATCAGGTGGTGTGTCATTTATCTACGGTTCACAGACAATCGAGGACGAGGCTGCAATGGTTGCCAAGGTTAAAGGCTATAAAGCAGGTTTCGTTAAGAGCGATTCAAATGTAAGCCCAGAGGCAACACTCGGCGACATACTTGCTCTTAAAGAGAAGAATGGACATTCTACAGTTGCTGTAACTGAGGATGGAACAGCTGAAGGAAAACTGGTTGGTATAGTATCCAGTCGTGACTATCGAGTTAGCCGTATGGCTACTGATCTCAAGGTCAAGGAGTTTATGACACCACTTGAGAAACTTATCACTGCTGAGGATGGATGTACTATATCGGAGGCAAATGATATCATTTGGGATAACAAGCTCAATTCACTTCCAATCATTGACAAGGAAGGCCGTCTGGTGAGCTTCGTCTTCCGTAAGGATTATGACGCACACAAGGCTAATCCTAGTGAACTGACTGATGACCAGAAGAGATATGTTGTAGGTGCTGGAATAAACACCAGAGACTACGCTGAAAGAGTTCCTGCATTACTTGAAGCAGGCGCAGACGTTCTCTGTATCGACTCTTCAGAAGGTTTTTCGGCATGGCAGGAGATCACACTTAAATGGATCAGAGATAACTACGGAGATTCAGTTAAAGTAGGTGCCGGAAATGTTGTTGACAGAGAAGGTTTCAGATTCCTAGCTGAGTGTGGAGCAGACTTTATCAAGGTTGGTATAGGTGGAGGTTCCATCTGTATTACTAGAGAGACAAAGGGTATAGGTCGTGGACAGGCGACAGCTCTTATAGAGGTTTGCCAGGCTAGAGATGAGTATTTCAAGGAGACAGGAGTATATATTCCTGTATGTTCAGATGGTGGTATAGTATATGATCATCATATAACACTTGCGCTTGCTATGGGAGCTGACTTTGTAATGCTCGGTCGTTACTTCGCAAGATTTGACGAGAGTCCAACAGAGAAGCTTCTCGTAAATGGAAATTACGTTAAAGAGTACTGGGGCGAAGGAAGCAACCGTGCTCGTAACTGGCAGAGATATGACCTTGGTGGAGATAAGAAGCTTCACTTTGAGGAAGGCGTTGACTCATATGTTCCATATGCTGGACCACTTAAGGACAACGTAGACAGAACTCTCAGCAAGGTTAAGTCTACTATGTGTAACTGTGGAGCACTTAATATTAAAGAATTCCAGGATAAAGCAAAGCTTACTCTTGTTTCATCTACAAGTATTGTAGAAGGTGGAGCACATGATGTAATCCGTAAAGAGAGCAATGCAAGCAGCGTTGAACACTAAATAAAACACTAAAAAAAGCGGGGCTTAGCCCCGCTTTTTTATGTAAACCAATTTGCTATTGTGCTTGGTGTTTGTCTAGCCATGCGGCTACATCATCATAAACTATCTGCTTGTCAGGTTCGTTAAGAATCTCATGTCTCATATCAGGATAAAGCTTACATTCAATATCTGTAATGCCAGCTTTAACATACTTCTGATAAACATCCTTCACACCCTTACCAAGATTTCCTACAGGATCACCTTCACCAGAAATAATGAACAGTGGTAGGTCCTTTGGAATAAGCTCAATGTTTCTTTTCTGATTAACAAAGAGAACAGTGCTGAGCAATGCCTCAAATCCACTTGTTGTAAAAAGGAAACTGCATCTTGGATCAGCATAATACTTCTTCATAATCTCAGGATCACTACAAATCCAGCTGTTATCCAGATCAGTTCTGGTTAAATCATACTTCTTGTAAGCTGAGCTGTATGTAAGACTCTGCAGCTTTGCACTCCTAAAATGCCATCCTCTGCTCTTAGCAGTTCCACGTACAAGCATAAGACCGCTTCTGACCATCATATCAGGCTCACTACCGGTTCCTACAATGATAGCGCCTGCCAGTCCCTTGCCCTTGTGTGTAAGGTATCTTCTAAGAAGATAGGAGCCCATACTGTGTCCTAGAATGTAGTATGGAAGAGTAGGATAATCCTTCTGAATCATAGTTCTCAGCTGATGGATATCCCTTACAAGAGTTCTTGCAGGAGCAAGCTCTGTCATAAATCCCCAGTCCTCAACACTTCGTACCGACTGTCCGTGGCCAAGATGATCATGGCCTACAACCAGGTACCCCTGACCTGCCAGAAAGTTGGCAAAATCCTCGTACCTCTCAATATATTCCACCATTCCATGAACCAGCTGAATGACAGCCTTAGGCTCGCCATCCGGAATCCATTTCACTGCGTGAATAGTGGTGATTTCATCTGATGATAAAAAAGTAATGTTTTGTTTCATATGCATAACCCCGCTTGTTTTAATATACCCCAAGTTTTGCTTTTAAGCCTTCTTGTAATACCTGCGAGAAGTTTATTCCGGCCTCGGTTGCTTTTTCATTTAACCATTCAGGTATTGTAAGAGTTTTCTTAACAGCTTTATTATTATTTCTCTTCTGATACTCAATTGTATCACATACGATATAATTAACGAAAGAGTTTTCAGGATATTCAAAAATAACAGTGATATCAGATGGAGTAGGAATAGGTTCTTTTCTCTTTTCTAAACTATATAGAGTAAAGGCAAGAACATCCTCAGCCATATACATGGCATCTGCGAGATCATCTCCACTTGTGTAACAACCTTCTAAATCTGGAAACTCTACAGAATATTTCCCTTTTTTTTCAGGCGTAAAAATAGCTGGATATACGTATTTAGACATAATAATTCTCCTTATTTTTTAATTCCTGCATCTTTTAATTTCTTTATTAATTCAGATACTTTCAATACTAATCCTCCAGGGAGATTATACATTTAGATTAACACGTATAAATACGTATGTCAATTCAATAAATGATTGAAAAATAGTAATTCTACTGTTAATCTATATTAGATAATTATGATTAATAAATAGATGGGATAAAGTATGGGTATAAGTGTTATTTTATTGGTGGCCTCTGTATTCTTGCAGGCTGTTATTGGATATGAGATTGGAGATATGGTCGAGTGTGGACTGGCTGGTGTAACAACCCGTGGCCAGGCGCTGACAGATGCCCTCATAATTCTTATTTGTATTCTGTTTAGATTTGCTCTGGACAGAATAATAATTCGCAATAAGAAAAACAGCGGCTTCTCACCAATGGTGCTGGATTTCGTTTCCTACTTCTTCTGTATAGTAGCATTGGCAATAACACTGGAGATGTATTCTTCTTCATCTTTCTCCGTAACACTCTCAGTTCTTGTTATGATAGTTGTCTTTGCGGTTATGTATGAAAAAGATATTTATCTTCTGGATGGTGTGGAAGAGGAAGAAGATCCGTATGCTCTTGATGAAGACATTGATGATGATTCGGATGAAGACAAAAAAGAAGATGAACCTACAGAAGACAATAATCTTGAAAGTGAAGAAGTTGATAATAAAGAAACAGAAAAAACAGAAGTTGATTCAATAATAGATAAATATACGAACAGCGATAAAGATAATTCAGAGGATGAACAAAAAGAAAACTCTAGCTCATCAGAAGAATCAAATGAAGATTCATCAGAAGATGAGCAAGATGACGAGGAAGAAAACAAGTACACAGAACAGGATATCCGAGTTTACGTAGTCGAGGTTGTACGTGCTCTTTCATACCTTGCTTCAATCTTCGTTGGCATCCTTGCACTTGGAGATATACAGGCAGAAAAGTTCGGCGTAGCATACTACCTCATTCTGATTCTCGTTGCAGTTCTTGCGTTTATTCTTCGTGCAGTAACGAGAGGCCTGGATGCCCTCATAAAAGAACCAAATAAAAAAGTGCAATTCATAGGCTTCTCAGCTACAGTAGTTTTATTTATGGTGCTGATAAGTATAAAATCCTTATTTGCTGGAGTAGTATTCCTTCTTGGTTCATATCTAATAAAAATTATCATTCCAATGCTCTATGAGAATTTCGGTACAGGTGGAACCAAGGTTGTAAAGAGAAATACTGATACGATGTGCAGACTTGTTTCCCGTATCTTTGCATTAGGTCTCATCCTTATAGCAATCTGGCAGCTTAGCTACGGAGCATTATGGGAAACAGAATGTCTGATGATAATTGCCATTGCAATGGGTATTCAGGAACTATTAATAAAACAAAATCTCTCGGTAGATTTAAGCTTCACCAACCAAAAAACTCTGAAAGATATAACTGAAGAGGTAGAGACGGAAAAAGAAGCAGAAGAAATGGCAGATGAAAAAGAAGAAGCGCATGAAGAGAAAAATTGAAGATTTTGTGAACATTAGTGCGTTTTCTTTGTAAAAAGCTAGATATTATGGTAAACTACTATTATCTAAAAGTATGTTAACCTACGTTAACTGCGTCATAAACATAGGAGGTTGAAAGCTTATGATATGGCCTAGTAAAGTAGGGATGGTTGGTTTAAGTATTAAAAAGAATAGATTGAGTAACAGCTCCCAGAAGAATTCTAAAAAAGGATTCACGCTTGTGGAGCTTATTGTCGTGTTAGTGATTCTTGCAATTATGGCAGCGGCAGTTATTCCTGCTTTGTTAGGATATACAGATCATGCAAAGGATAAGAAATATATAGAAACTGCCAAGGAATGTCTAAAAGCATCACAGACAGTTCTTTCGGATACGTTTAATAATTCTTCTAATACTATTTCTTGGGAGAAGAGATACAGCGCAGCTGATATGGCAAACGTCTATATCAAAAACTATAACGATGATCCTAGCGATCCTAAGAAAGTTGGTACACGTTTTTATGTTTGGACTGCAAAGAGATTAGAGGCCACTGGTTATAAGTCAACAAAGCCAGATGGTACTCAGAGTGTATCTTCCGGTACAAAAGCAACTACAGATAATATGGGTGCATATACAATAGTGTATGCTGCTTTTGATACGGGTAATGACAAGTACGTTGTTTATGATGGCAAAGACTGGACGGTAAAAGAGAAAGAGGATATTGATTCGTTTAATCTTGAATCAAGTGCGAACGTTCCTGAAAAGTATTCAAAAAACATTATTCATATGTGGGATTATGTCGATACGGATGCATGTGATCCTAAAGGATATGATGTGGCTGGTGAAGATTGGAGTGGTAAAGAAGGAGTTTCATTATCAAGAAAGGTTAATCTTCATTTTGTAAATAATAAGGAAGATCATGGTGTTGTTCTTGCAAGTTCTGAGGGTGGAGAAACTATTTCTCGTAATTATTCAATCTTTACTCTGGAATTGAACTTTACGAAAGAAGATAGTGTTATCAAATGTAACGAATGTAAAAATCTTAGAGATGGTAGTGAAATAAGTGTAGGTGGATCAAAAGAATATTTAAAGGTGGAAGAAGGTTTTTCTGACCTCAGATGGAGTACGGATCCTGCTACAGTAGGTGACAGACAGTGGACTGAAGATTTAGATGATCTTCTCGGTCAGATAGAATTTCCTCAGGATGAAGAATCTGAAGAAATGGAACCGATGGATATCTATGCTTGGACAACAAAGGATATTGAAAAAAGAAATGTAGATTTTGTTGTTACTAGTTCTGGAAATCTTACTCCTGTAGGAAACACACAGACAATAGAGTTCCGTCGTTATGCAAATAAGTATGACAAAGCAAGAGACGATGGTGGATACAGCTTAATCTGTGACGGGCAGGGAGCTACAGAAGGTCCAGTTAGTGAGCCTGAAGGACAGAATGGCTATAAATTTGCAGGATGGGCTCATAATGTATCTGATGATTTTGAAAGAGATGCTGATGACAAATTGGTGGCATACTCATACTCTGATTTAGAAAAAATATGGAAAGTAGTCTTTAACACACCAGAAGGACAGACTCCTACGTTTACAGCTATAGGTGAGTTTAATAAGACTATTATATTTAAAACGGATTTACATTCTGGTTTTGGCGGACTTACTCAAAAGGAACTTACAGTTCCTATTTATAAAAATGACCTTACAGGAAAAGAAAATGATCCGGATGCTATTTACAACGCAGCTGAATTAAAGCTGGATTATGGTTATAGATTAAAGAACTGGGTTGAAGAAATAAGTGAAACAGAATTTGGATTTGAGTTTGAACCAATTAAAAATTATGTGATTGCTGGAAGTGAAGACAGCTATACTTTTAAAATAGTTACAGAACAAATCAGAGGCGCTAAGATTATAGGTGGTGTATACACTGAATCAGGGAACGTTCCATATTCTATTCGTTCGTTAAGCAATGAATCCGTAGCTACTGTAACTAGATTTGTTAGAGATTCATTTGGTGATGGTGTTACTGCCCTTGGCGGTGAAAAGGGTATATTTGGTGATATAACAACAGAAAGCTCAGAAGATGGAAGACTACTGGGCAATTTAAGTGCGTCAGGAGATTATATTTCAAGTACTATTTCAGCTGGTAATCATATCGCTGTATATGGAGTTAACGGTGGTTCAATCAGTAAGGCTGCTGTTCTTTGGGATGGTGATGATAGTACGTATCAAGCGCCTATTTTTGCATATAGTAAAGTTGTAGATGGTAATACAGAAATACACTGGTTCTCATTTGAGGATAATCCTGAGGTGTTTGGATCACTAAGTCATACATTTGATGGTTTTACAAACAGTAGATTCGCTGGATCAGGAATAGATGATTGGAACATGAAAAAGTGTAATAGCACAAGTTATATGTTCTCTGGTTGTAGTTCATTATTCTCGGCTGATATTGATTTTACAAAATGGGGTCGTACTACACTTGAAGATTTGACAACTTGTGAACTTATGTTTAACTCATGTATGAACTTAGGCTTTACTTATATGGACTTCTCCGGTCTTGATATGCCTAAACTCACTACTATTTATAATTGGCTTGCTGGATGTGATAGTATGAAGACTGTTACATTAAATGGTGTAAAAACTCCTCTGCTGACAAATGTATCAGGTCTGTTAGTTGCGGATGGAGTTGATAGTCCTGTTGAGTATTTTAATGCTGTTGAGTGGAAAGCACCTAGGGTTGGAACCGAAACTGACTACAGAAATAATAAGCTGGTAAAAGTATTTATGCATAATGCTGCTATTAAACAGGTGGATTTTACTGGTGCCGATTTAAGTGGTCTAAAAACAATGGCTTATATGTTTAATATAACTACAAATTTGACTCATGTTCATTTTGAAAGTGCAAATTTACAGTCAGTAACTAACGCGTCATATCTTTTTGTACCTGTTAATCAGGCTGATGATACTTATAACCAACTTCAATATGTATCTTTTAAAGATGCTGACTTAAGTTCTCTTAAAGATATGAGTTTTATGTTTTTCCACTGTAAAGATGCTACAACAATTAATATTAGTACGAAAAATATACTAAAACCTGAAAAATGTCAGAAGACATTTGACCAATGTAGGAGTGTTACTGAGATACAAGGTTTAGAGGATCTTGATACTTCACGAGTTACAGATATGAGAAATATGTTTTATTATTGTGAATCTATGGATAATGTAACTCTTGATACCTTAAAATTTGACAGAGCAACTAATTGTACAAAAATGTTCAAGGGAGCTGAGTTTAAAAAGGTTGATTTAAGCAATCGCTCTATTCCTGCAACAAATGTATACGGTATGTTTAAGTATTGTGTTATTGATACACTGGATCTCAGTAACTGTGATATGTCTACTGCTGTTATTAGTGCTATTAATAATAATAACGTATCAAATGAGTCTGTATTTTTTGGAGCTTCTATTCATAATTTTATTATGACAAACTGGAAGATTAATTGTGGCAATGCACAGGAAATGTTCCAAAATCTTACGACAAATTCCGACCTAGAATTCGATAAAAATTATCAGAATTTTTCTAATGCCAAGAGCATTAGTAAGATGTTTAAAAATGTTTCAGCAAATAGTATTGTTTTTAGTAATTATGAACTCGCTGATAACATATCTGCAGAAAGTATGTTTGAAGGAACTCATGTAAAGAGTTTTGATATATCTGATAATGATATGTCGGGCGTAACTACCACGAAGAATATGTTTAAGTACTTTGAATCAAAGAATGGTGATAACTATATAGGAACGCTTTCCTTTGAAAATATACAGTTTTCAAACCTTAGTGGTAGTGCAGAAGGTATGTTTTATGGTACTAAAATAAATGGTTTGAATCTAAATAATTGTAATATGTCGAGGACTAACACAACTAAAGAATTCTTTAGAGAAGCCATTATAAATGATTTAAAGATAAGTGGATGGGATATTTCTGGAAGTACAAATGCAAATTCTATGTTTTATAGTTTTAAGACGAAAAAAAGTATAGTTTTCACTAATCCTAGTGGAACTACTGATTTGAGTAGTTTAAAAGATATTAAAAATATGTTTGCAAATACAGAAGCAAATGAAGTTATATTGGAACGTTGTGATTTATCTGGTGTGACACTACTTAGTGACGGAAATAACGGTAATAACGGATTTATTAAAACTTGTAAGGCCCCAACAATAAAAATTGAGTATTGTGATATGTCAGGTGTACAAGGAGAAAATTTTGGAAAAGCACTCATGAACAATGCTAGTATTAAACATTTTTCTTTTAAAGGAACTAACGTTTCTAGTTGTACGAGCTTGAATAGTTTTTGTGAAAATTGCTCAAACCTTGAGGATGCTGATTTTAGCGAAATGATTATTACGAATAATAAAAAATTATGTAATATGTTTAAGTATTGCCGAAAGTTAGAATCAGTCAAACTAACAGTTTATTCTGCTGGAAAAACCGAACCAATGGATGCGAGTAACAATTTCCTTGATTGTACTTCGTTAGATAAAGTAGAGTTTGGAACAGATGATAAGGATGCTGTTAGCGTGAATTTTTCTTGTATTTCAACAGTCAAATATATGTTTGATAATTGCACTTCTTTTGATTCTTTGGCATTACAAACTACTTTCTCGAAAGTTGATATAAGTACACAATACAATGGTTTGTTTAATAATAGTCAGAATACAGAAGGAAATAATTCATTGTATACATCTGGAAAATGTCACGCTGATTTTAAATCGGGTACTCCGGTGTCTGTTACATCTAAAGATGGGAAGACTCTTCAGATTGGCGGTGGAAATTCCGCTATGGAGAGAAGGTTGAAAATAATAGATTGATGGTGATTGTATGACGAGATTTAAGATGTTGCATAATAGAATAACGGAAAAATTAAAGGACAATTCCGGTTTTACCCTTATAGAGCTTCTTGTTGTTCTTGTTCTTTTGGGTATTCTTCTTAGTGTGACTATTGTTGGTGGACTTGCATGGCAGGATTGGGCTCAGTTTAGACACGAGGAGGCAGTAGCTGAGGAGATATTTTTTGCTGCTCAAAATCAAATGACGGATCTTGATGCTAGTGGTGCGCTTAATTATAAGATTACCAGTGAACTCCAAAAGGGTTCTGATGATACACACACGTATAATTCGATGTTTTATATCAGCAATTTTGAAAATGTTGTATATGCAAAGAATGGTGATGTAGAGGAAAGTTATAAATTGTCTGATGTTTGGAAGAATCTTAATCCTCAAACAGAACCTGGTACATTGCTTAAATTACAGGCTTCTGCCGGTGATTATGAGGCTTATTTAGATGGAACTCTTTATGACGGAACTCCAGCTACTGAAGAAAAACTTGGAGCTAAATTGCTTTTTGATTTAGTTGCTTCATACGTATCTGACAAAGCTGTTCTTAATGGTTCAATAATAATTGAATTTTCTCCTGAATCAGGTCAGGTATTTTCTGTATGTTATTCTGACAGAGCGAATAATCTTGTTTATGATGATAGTCCAAGTGATGGTGATGTTAGCGTTATGAATCGTATAATTCAAGAACGCGAAAAGGTAATGCTTGGATACTATAGCATTGATCAGCTTACCCAAAAGGTCAGAGGTAGAGGAAAAGATGCAGCCAACCTTGATTTTAAGATTGAGAATGACGAAGTATTACAGTTTGTTATAACTGATAAGGACAATGAACTACAGTCTACAGATAGTCTTGGATTTGTAGTATATGATGGTAACTCTAATAATAAGATAATGGAGTTTAGTATTCCTAGTGCAAGTATCAAATCAGCGCCTTCATATAAAGAGGGTCTTAGATTAGCAAGCCAATCCCCTGCCAAAGTAAAAATATCATTTTCAAGTGGAGTGGGATTATATAGTGGTAAGAAAGAATTCCTTATCCCTGCATTCAAAGTGAGTACAGGTGAAATATATGTAATAATGGATGCTGCTGATATTCAGGCTGAGACTTTATCATATAGTAAGTCGGTCTACTTCAATAGTTCACTTGCTAATTCTGCAGATGATGATGGTACAGAGGATCCTTTTAGAAAGACATATAGTTTCTACAGATTTGGACTTTCTAAGGATGTTAATTATATCTATGGTACGGTATGTATAGAACATAGGGATATTGATAATAATATTATTTCTTCTACGCAGGCAGCAGACAGTTATTCAGATCTTGCAGAAGGATTCCATAAAGATGCAAGTGGTGAAGGACCAAAAGGTGAGTGTACAACTTTTGCGAAGTACGATAAGTCTGGCAACAATGTAACTATACAACTTGAAAAGGTTCGTCATCTTTTCAACGTTAGATATGAAACTGATTATAAGACTTCTGATCGAAAGAATCTTAAGAATACTTTTGTTCTTAAGGCAAATATGAGTTGGAGTAAATTTGTTGGAGATAATTATTTCCTTAACTCAAAGTGTTCTGGTTACGTGACTGGAATTAACTATGATGGTGCTAATATTTCAGAAGATTTAATTATTGAAGACAATCCAAGTGACACTTCAAAATGTCCATTCCCTGGTTTTAGAAAGCTAGATAAGAATGATACATTTACTCAGGGAGAGGATGATAAATATGTAATCAGTGACCTGAAGATTTCTATCACTGGTAATATTACATATGGTGTTTATGATAATAATAATGAAAAAATAAGTGAAAATTGCAAGGAATCTTACGCAAGCACCCAAGGAGAAGTTGCTGCTTTTACAGCTAATGATTCCGAAGGTAATAATGCTGCAAGAGCAGGTAGAATGCCTCTTGGACTTTTTGCGGAGAATTTAGGAACTATTTCTAACATAATACTTAACAGACATGTTGTAAATGGTCTTGAACAGATGAAGAATTCATCTAGAGATATCGTTTATACATGTATGGTTGGTGGTTTTGCCGGAAATAATATTGGTAAGATCTCAAATCTTACTTTACTTGATAGTACTGGGAACGATGCCGCATCAGCCAAGGCAAATATTTCTAAAGTAAATGGACGAACAGATGTTGGTGGTATCGTTGGACGCCAGTCTTTTGGTCTTCCTGGAGCTAGTGTTGAAGTCACAATTTCAGGAATGACAAACTATGCTAAGGTTTCTGGACTTGAAAACATTGGTGGTATTGTAGGACGTGCATATACAAGATATGTTGATGGAACAGAGGCTCCGAGTAACACATTTAATTCTGTTTATGGTTCTGCCAGGTATGGAGGCTCATCTGTAAGCGAATATATTGCTGTTGATAATAGGTATATTCAGTATCATGATGGTTATACAATAACAGATAAATACAAATCCATGACAGGTGAAACAGTTGTTCGTAATAATACTATAACTATTTCAGACTGTATTAATCGTGGTACGGTGTCTGGTGATGAACTTGCATATGATTATATACTTAATAAGCAAGATTTATATATAAAAACAAAAGCATCACAAGCATCAGCAAAAAGAACTACTCCAAAATATTGTTCATTTATTGGTGGAATTGCGGGAATCACAATAGATGGAATCATGTGTGATAATGAAAATTTAAAAAACTATGATGATGGTAGTAGTAAAAGTTTATATGAAACTATTCTAAGTGGTTTTGTAAGTGGTTCGAGCTATAACATTATGGTGAAAAACTGTAGTAGTTTTATGGAGTATAATCCATCAAATGCAAGTGATATTGGAGATGAAACAAAGTATAAGGCATTAAAATATGATAATTTCGTTGGTGGTTTGATTGGCTATTCAAAATTAACGGCCATTAAGGATTGTAATTATAGTCCGACGGAATATAATAACAAAAATGAAGTTCCTAAAATACGTGTGGTAGAAAATGTGCCACAGGTCTATGTACTTGGAAATAGATATGTTGGTGGCGTTGTTGGATGTTCTGATCTCACGAGATTTGACACGCCAGATGGTAATGCGTCATCTGGATTAAATAATAAAACCTATGCAGTTACAAATTACAATAACGTTATTGGAAAACGTTTTGTTGGTGGTATAGCTGGGGGAGTGGGTTCCGGTGGATTGGAGGTTAGTCATGCTCAGCAGAATCCTCAGAATCTTGATTTTAGGAATCCTTCTGGAATGAGTGCCCAATTTATCTCGGCGCTTCCTGGAGAGTCATCAGTAAGTGTGAATACACAGATTCTCTTTAAAAATGTTCTCAATACAGGCGTGGTATTATGTATAAAGAATCAAGATACAAATTCATTTGATTCAAGTACGAAGCTTCCTGATGGATATTGTGGATACTGTGGAGGTATTACAGGGGCAGCATTATCAAGGATTAGTAATTCGGATAATATTCAATCTGAGTCCACAAAGGCTTTTGCATTAAAAATCGTAAATGATGGTGACTTGGTTCTAGATTATACAAAACCATCAGATGCTACAAAAATAGTAAATGAGTTAGTTGATAATAGTAAATTTGGTGGTGTTCGTGTTGGCGGTATAACAGGATATTCTGGTAGTGGAAATAAGATTAATGCTTCGGCTAATGAAAAATCTTTAGTTGATGCTGTGGTTTATGGGGAAAACTTAGTAGGTGGAGCTATAGGAGACATTTCCGATTCTAATAGGCCTACTGTTTCTAATGTTTATCCTTATAAATCATCTGATAACTCGAGTGGAATGCTTGTTTTAGGGCAAGATGCAGTTGGTGGTTTATTTGGAGGTATGCCACATGATCCTGAGTTTATTAATGATAATGGGATTGCTACAACATACAACGTAATAGGAAGGTATGCTGTTGGTGGTTACGTTGGAGTACATTATTACGAAAAATGGACTCAAGGAAGGATAACGTCATCAATTAATATCAGCGGAAATAATACAATTAATGTTTTCGGAAGATGTTATACTGGTGGTTTAGTGGGATTTACTTCTTCCAAGAGTGTGGGAGTGCCTGATTCAAATAAAACGATTGCTGTTAATAATCTCAATGTATATAGTGATTACTTTGCTGGCGGATATGCAGGAGCAATTCTTGATGATAGCTCATCAGAAAATAATATTGACTCAATAAAACGAGTTAATTATGGAGAGAATGTAAGCGTTTCAGCAAAAGCATTTGCGGGTGGATATATAGGCTTATACAGTGTAAATGAGATTTCTAACAATAGCTATAGAGCATTTCTTGAGCGTAATGACAGTAGATATAGCTGGATTTATAATTTGGCAAATGAGAAATGTAAATATGATGTTGATGGTAGTTTGCTAAATACATATAAAGATATTGTTGCGGCTGATAATTCGGGAAATAGCCCAATTCAAAAAGATTCAAGAAAAGAAGAAATTGTATTTTCGGATTCTACGGATAGTACAAAGTGGCTTACAAATAATTCGAGTGTAAGTGCAGATCTTTTTGCGGGTGGTTTGTTTGGATACGTTCCAAATGGATTAGATATTACCGTTAAGGGCTTTGTAAATAATGGTAGTATTTTAGTTAATGATTCAATAAGTGCTAATAATGTAGCAGAAAGTCATGATAAATCGGCTGATATAACATATTCTTACCTTGGTGGAGTAATTGGTAGAGTTCCTTCGGGAATGAAGATAATTAACTGTTGTAACAGAGCTAATGATAAGCAGAACTCAGACGGCGTAAAGGTTGCATACAATTCAAAGGGGACATACCTGGGTGGATTAACTGAAGTTAATGCAGGAGTTATTTCAGGTGATTATACTACTGATGAATCAGGGAATGTTACAGTAAAGAATTATCTAGAAAATAAAACTGATTTTGAATATAGTTCCGGTGGCATTGGGGCATTTGCTGGCGTAAATGGAACTGAAGCGGCAAATTGTCAGGGGCTAATTCAGTATTGTAAAAATAGTGCAAAGGTTTCTTCTGAAACAGGATTTGCAGGTGGTATTACGGCTACTCAAGGTTCGGCCTCCACTATAAAATACTGTGTTAACTCAGGTGAAATAGGTGAAGAATCATCTGAAAGAAGTGCAGGAATAGTTGCAAAACCTAGTGGAAGTGATGTGATAAATCATTGCAGGAATTATGGTGGAATTTTAGGTCAAACTAAATATGGTATAGCTGCAGGGGCAATACCTAGTGGAGAAATCACTTGTAACCTTGAGGCTAGTGGCCTTGATGAGAGTATGGGTACTGATCCGGTTGCAAATAATGCGTCTTCTGGCCTAAAAAGGAATTTCTTTATAAGCGGAGATACTGATGATGCCACATCGGGTTCCTCGGTAGGCCCTCAAGAGATTAAAAATAATGGTATGGTTTATTACACCATTGATTCTGGTGATACAACTATGGATGTGCCAATAGAACCTTTGTATAATCTGAACAGAAGTAATGCGACTACTTTGCAGTTAAAATCGATGAGGCCATATAATCCAAATAATCCGTATGATAAAGCTTATTATCTAGAATTGAATTATACAGTTAATGAACTCGATGGCGTATATATGAAGGACTTTGACATTGTCTGGAAACCACGAGAGACAAATTGTCCTTTTACATATGTGTATGATGTAGAGTTTACTTATTTGGACGAAGATGGAAATGAAAGAACTGTTTTGGTTCCTCAAACGGGTAGAGATAGCGGAAGAAAAGTATCTCTTTATGGTTCAACTGATATATTAGACAGAATTCCTGCGCCTCAGAGAGTTAAGATTAAAAAGGTTTCAATTAAGATAAACTATAATGATGAGATGCAGCAACTTAATGGAGGGTCGGCAAATATTTATTATGGCTATGTTTACTGGACGGATTCTAATGGCTCTCATTATATTGTTGATCAGCAAAATAAAGAGAATCTTTCTGATGATCAAGGTTATATTAGTTTTGATATATCGAGTCTTGGAGGAAATGGATATTCTGAAGATAGATCTTACCTATATGATGAAAATCCAAGTTTTAATCCAAATGCGTCTCAAGATATGACTTATTATGTTTCCAATGGTGATTTGTCAAATAATTATCATTCTGTATGTATAGATGTAAATAGTCCGACAACAGGACTTGATATGCAAAAACTAAAAGTTTATTTCCTTCATACAGATGTCAATAGTGATAAGTTTTATAAATATTCGATAACTTATACATATCTTGATGCTAATTTAAATGAGATAAAAGTGACACGATATAAAACTATTAGTGGTTTACCTTCTGTACATAATCACGGTCAAAGGATTGCGTTTTATGATGAGATATATCCGAAAAATAAATTAAACGAAACGTTTAAGCCTACAAAAATCGAATTAAAGTTTAGCATTTTTGATTCGGAAGGTAATCTTATTACAGATAGTAATTTCAACAATACTTATTATGTCACTGCAATAACATGGGTCGATAAAAATGGAGTAGAAAGAAAACTTGAAGATATAAATCATAAGCACACGCTTGATGATGATTATAGTAAAGTCAATGTTGATTGGACAAAGTTTTCTAAAGCAAGTGATATAGCGACTGTTGAAGAAATAATTGTTCAGGATGGTGAGGGTTCTCAAGCTAACGATCATTGGTCTAAACAGTTATATGTTCAGAATCAAGGTAATGGTAGTAATAATCTTGTTTATACAAGAGGAGGGGCTATTATGGATAAGTTATTAGCTAATGATTTTAGTATTGATCCAAATAATGAATCAGTTACAGCTGAGCAGAAGTATAATACTTTTGATACTTGGTTTATGGGATTTGTTGATGATTATACTACTTATCCAAATTCAAAGTTTGTTTCGGATTAAACAATAATAATTATTTAGCAGGTATTATATGAGTTTTTTAAAAATTAGAAAAAAAACTTTATATCGAAATAATCGTGGTGCATCTTTAATGATGGCGATAATACTTATCGGAATCATTTTGGTGTTTGCATTTTCGCTTTTATTAGTTTCGTACACACTTTATGCATCTCAGAACAAGAAGGTTTCTAGCCTTCGTTGTTCTGAGGCTGCAAATACTCTTAGTGTTGCATTAGAAGAGGAACTGCAGGATCCTGATGCATGTGATAATAGTGCATTGTGGAAGTATCTAAGGTGTAATCTGTTAAATGATTATGATACATGGCCATATTATGATCCGAAGGAGAGTACCGGTCATGGCAAGAAAGAAGCGTATAGGTATTTTGATCTTTATGCAAATACCAATTATAAAGCGGTAGATGGCTTCCCTGGTAGTCTGATGCTTTGTATTTATTGGACACCAAGTGATGATACATTAAAAAATATGGGTTCTACTTCTTTTCTTGCAAAGACTATGTCTGAGAGGAATAATGCTAAACTTTATATTGAGATAATTGCAGAGTCAGGAAATCAAAGCTATACCGTTACTAATGAATACTTAATAAATGTTAGTCCGTTGGATCTGACTAAAGAAGAAGATCTAAAGCTTAGTAAAAAGATAAAAAAGATTACGACTGATCAGTATATTAGTGAAGCAAGCACAGGTTGTATTTATAATCCATATAAGTATGGAACAACTGAGAATAATACAATAGAACTAGATTCGAATAATTATATTAATGTGAAAGAACGATGGGATATATCTTTTGTTTCTAGAAAATGAGGATTGTTTGATGAATTTTTGTAAGTTAAGAAAAAAACTTAAGTTAGATAATAAAGGCAATACAATGTTTGAGACTCTTGTTGCCTTTGTTGTGCTGGCTATCATACTTGCTATTGTTTATCAAATGATTGCATTTTGCGGTGAATTAAGAATGAAAGCTACAGATACTGATAAGGCTCTTACGGAGTTTAATCAAAATATGTATAAAAAGAATATTCCTGAAAGTATTATAGAAGTTAAAGATAGACATAATGAGGATGGTGTGGAAGGTCCTCAGTTTTATCTAAGGGTTAGTACTAAAACGGATATTTCAAACATGAAGGATGTAAGCACATATTCAAGTGGTGATGCTTATAGACTTAGGATGAATCAGTTGGCAGCGAAGTCATTGCAACCGTCTGAGTCCATAAGAAACAGACTTGAAGCCGAAAAAGTAGTTACACCTAATGCACTGCAGTTTTATTTTAGAAAATAATTAATGATTGTTGGAGAATGCTATGTTTAAAGGAAAGCATAACAATAGAATAGATAATAAAGGTACTACTCTCATAGAGATGCTAGTATGTTTTATGATGCTTGCGATTTTTCTTACAGCAGCGTTCTCGGTTATTACTCATATCTCAAAAATTTATTATCAAGTAAAGGGTGAAACATACGGCAAGCAGGTTTCTGATATACTTTTAACAAAGATACAGTCAGAGGTTGAGGGTGCCAAGACTGGAGAGGATGTTATTTATATTGATGGAGATACAAGTAAGACAGTAGGAACCTCAATGAAGTTCTATGATAAAACAAATACGCAGGTTGAATTATCTACGAACAATAACGTATTTCAGATAACATATTTTGGTTATAAGGATGAGACGGATCCGACAGGTAAAAGTGATAGGGTGACTAATATATGGAAGTTTGATAAAAATGTTTATAATAGTTTTTATATTAAGAACCTTACTTATGTGAAGGCTAGCACTATAGGTTCTGGAACTAATAAGTCATTGGCAGAGAGTTATGGCATTTCTGCTTCTGATGGGGAATATGGTGATGATGTTATGCTAGTTCTTCTGGAACTCGATAGTCATCATTATGGTAGCTACAAAACCTATAGATTCGTAAGAATGTACAACGTGGATCCTAATCCATCTGGCGGTGGGACGAATCCATAAACAAGTTATAAATGGGGAAGTAACTGAAAATCCAGACTATTTAAAAATGTGGGTGTGGTATGGACAATACAAAATCTAAATTCAACATAGTCAATACTGTCAAAATAATATTGATAGCTATTGGAATTCTTATGATTATTACAGCTTTGGCTGCGTTCATTAAGTTGAAGGCAGGGGCCAGAGTTGCTCTTCGTGATGCAAAGGATGTCCAGATGGCACTCGAGACAACGGATGTCGAGATGTATGCCAGCGGCAAAACTATTTATAACCCCCAAAAAGCATATGGAATTGAAGATGGTGTAAAAGAGAAAGTTGAGGAGATAGCATTTGTTGAAGGCAAATACTATGTCACATCTTATAATTTGGCCAGTCGAGAGATAACCGGATTTAAATACCGTGTAGGTAATTACGTGGTTTATTATAATAAGAGTAATGACAAGGTAAAATGGGATGTGGATTACATTCTCCGTGTTTATACTTTCGAAGATAAGGATGAATAGACGTGTATTTGTGGCTTGAAGTAACAATTATAATAGCGAGGGTTTTGATAGAAACCATTTTTTTTGCTATTGGAGCTAGCATCTTTTCTTTCTTAAATGTGGTCATTTACAGACTGCCTAGGAAGATGCAATTTACACTCGGTAGTTCCATGTGCACCAGCTGTAAGCATAAGCTGGAGGCGAAAGATCTTATTCCTATCATTTCGTGGGTCAGCCTTAAGGGTAGATGCAGATATTGTGGGGAAAAGATTTCGGTCAGGTATACGATAGTAGAAGTGATTGGCGGCATTTCGGCTGTTCTGTGTACTGTTTTAATTGGTATCAATCTATGGGCTCTGATGGCATTTATTATATCAGGGGTTGTAGTTGTAACAGGATACATTATATACGACAAAATCAGGAACAAGGGGCTTGAAAAAGTCGAGTAGGTAACTTTTGGTTGACATAATCAGTGTTGCAACTTAAAATGATTATGGGAAAATGCATATTTGTGGGATGGAATGAGTTATGGCAGTAAGCTATAGGTACAGAGCTCAGAATACTGATGGTAAGATTATCACTGGTGAGCTTAAGGCCAACGATGAAGCGGAGCTTCACAGCAAACTGAAAAATGACGGTATGCTTCTTATGGAAGCAAAAGAAGTCACAAAGGGTAAATCGATTCACAGGAAGTTAAAGTATGACAGGGTTTCAGATTTTGCAAGAAACCTCGGAAAGCTTCTTGGGGCCGGCGTTACCCTTGTTCGTGCGCTTAGAATTATTTCGGAAGATGAATCAATACCTGAAAGAGAAAGAAAGATATATGCAGATATCCTTCGTCTCGTTCGTTCTGGTATGACTCTTTCTGATGCAATGGAAGAGCAGGGCGGATGTTTTCCTGCGCTTTTCGTCAATATGATTCGAAGTGCTGAGAGTGGCGGTAACATGGATCAGACAGCCAGCAACATGGCTGAGTATTATAGTAAAGAGTACAGACTCCAGCAAAAGATAAAGAGTTCTACTACTTATCCAAAAATCCTTGGAGTTCTGATAGTAATAGTAGTAATTATCCTTATGGGATTTGTACTTCCACAGTTTGATTCGCTTTTTTCTATGATGGATGATCTTCCAGTTGCTACAAAGATACTTATGGCAATAAGTGATTTTGTATCACATAAATGGTATCTCCTCATATTCTTCGCAATCATTTTGTTTATGGCATATAAGGTTCTTGTATCCATCCCTGGAGTAAGATTGGTACTTGATAAATGGGAGATACATATTCCTAAGATAGGTAAGCTGAGAAAAATCATATATACAGCAAGATTCTCAAGAACACTTGCAAGTATGTACGGAGCAGGTATCCCTATCGTAACATGTCTTCAGATTGCTAAAACTACGATTGGTAATTCTTATATAGAAAGTCAGTTTGATAATCTTATCGCAGAGATAAGAGGTGGTAAGCCACTTTCAGATGGACTTGCAGAAATAGATGGATTTGTTAAAAAGCTCTCATCATCAGTATCTGTCGGTGAAGAAACTGGAGCACTTGATCATATGCTCGTTTCTATCGCGGACCAGATGGATTACGATAGTGAGATTGCTATAGAAAAACTTGTTGCAATGGTTGAGCCAATAATGATCGTTGTTATGGCTGCAATAGTTGGATTCATTATGATCGCTGTTATCCAGCCTATTTACGGTTCTTATCAGTCAATTGCTAATCAGGGTAAATAAATGTGTTCTGATTACAGAATGCATTTGAAAGGAAAAAGTGTATGAGTGTAAGTGTTTATTTTTCAAACCAGATAGTGCAGATAGCTGTCGGCACCAGAGCTAAAAAGGGCTCGCTGAAGTCAGTTTATACCACTATGGCTCCAGAGGGCAGTATCATCAATGGTATTGTTATGGATGCCGATGCACTGGGGGCGCACATTCAGAGGTTTTGGGAGGCTAATAACATTCCAAAGAAGGATGTGTATCTGGTACTTAACAGTAACAAAATTGCAGGAAAGAATGTTGGCGTTCCAAATATGAATGGCAAGAAGACTCTTGAGTTTATTCTTAGAGAGTTTGCTGATATGCAACGTGAGGATGAGGAAAATACCATAGCCTACACGCCTATTGGAGTCGACAAGAAAACTAAAGTAAGACAGCTTTATGCGGAAATGGCTCCAAAGGAGCAGCTGAGAGAATTCATGTCTATCTTTGCTAAGATGGGTATAGTGCTTAAGGGTATTATATCTAGTGAAGGTAGTATCATTGGATACGCTCAAATGACACTTGCAAAGAGATGCAGTACATTTATCCTTCAGATTATAAATGGTAACCTGGTGTCAAATGTCCTCTTTGTTGATGGAAAGTTCAGATACTTCAACTCGGTTCGTTGTTTCAATGAACCTGGCACGGCGGAGTATCTTGATGACTTGGCTCGTTCGCTGAATCAGTTAGAGCAGTTTATGAATGCTGAGAAGATTCAGTCCCGAGTAGAGAGAATATATGTAGCAGGAACTGATAATAATAACCTTAACGCTTATGCTCAGGTTGTTAGAGATAACGGTGTTGACGCTATGCCTGAGCTTGTTAATACAGGACTCAGCACAGATCCAAGACTTCTTCATGAGTCTCAGACAGCATTATTTGCAGTTAGTGGTCTTTTTGATCAGGGGCCTGAAAGTAACTTCCTTACACACTTCAGTCTTAAGGATGATTCAGCTGATAAGATGGACCCACAGATCAAGAAATATGTGGTTTCTGTAGTTACAACACTTGTTGTTATGTTGATTGCATTTGGTATAGCTCTCACAATGAGGCTTATCAGAGAGGGCAGATATGAGGATGCAAAGAATTATAATGATAGTCCTTCGGTTATGATGGAAGTTGCTTCCTATGACCAGGCTATCCAAGACAGAGATGCAATGCTTGCAAAGTATAATTCTATTAATACAGTAGTTGATACACTGGATTCTTATCCGGTTTGCACGGATGATGTTATTGATATCATAGAAGAAACAGCCAGAGGCTATGCAAAGATAGAAATCCTGAGTTTCAATGCGGAAGAGGGTAAGGTTACATTCTCTGCTAAGTCAGATAATGTTAATGATATTTACAAATACATAGATAAACTTCTCGCTGAGGAGATATTTATGAATGTTGATCATACTGGTTACACCTATGATGAGTCTGAGAAGATGTATGATATCCACGTTGACTGTACACTTGCTGAATCCGTAGGCAGATCTGAGTAAAGGAGGTTTTTATGCAGACAAATATGACAGAACGCGATAAAAAACTCCTGGTTGGAATGCTTATTGGAGTAATAATAGTCGCTATAGGATATTGGGGAATTCTCCCACAGATTAAGGCTTATGTTAAGCTTAATGAGAAAATTGAAAAAGAAGTAAAAGAGAAGAAACTTAATGAAACAAAGCTTATGAATCTTGGCGCTATCCAGATTCAGGCTGAAGACTATGAGAAGAAGGTTGCAGAACGTAAGGGTGAGTTCTATCAGATGCTCAGCAGTTCAGAGATAGATAGAATGATGACTCAGCTTGCTGTAGGTAATAATCTTGATATTTATGATCTTGATTTCACCATGCCAACTGCACCAACTGAGAGACTTGCTTATAAGAATTCTCAGCTTTATCAGGATCAGCTTCTTGCCATCGCTAACTTTGAAGAAGGCGCTAGCATGACAACTGATGAAAGTGCTTCTGATGGTATCGGTGAGACAGCAAGTCTTAATGCTGATTCATCTAAGAGTGGTGATAGTAAGGAAACAGAGGCATCTATAAATGCGGATGTTTTCGGTGCTGAAGAGGGCGGATATCAGCCAAATACTGACATCTACGCTGTTCCTGTTTCAATGACAGTTGGCGGAGACCTAGCTGATCTTCAGAATTTCATTAACGAAATAATTGAAAGTGATAAGAGAGTGCTTCTTGTCAGCTACAACTGGGGAGAGTTCAGAGATGTTATTAGAAGAGATTCTGATGGGAATGTAATCAGCGAGACTCCTGATGAGACTTCTGATGAAACAGAAGGTGTTACAGCTGATGAAATTACTGATGAGACAGTTGAAATAGTTACAAAGAAATCACTTACTATTCATCTTGAGATTTATATGTGTGATACATCTGAAGTTGCATCTGATACAGATGCTGCTGAAGAATAGAAGAAGGTATGAAAAAGGAAATCTTACAATAGGGGACCTGAAATATGGAAATGAGATCAAATAAAAACATTCGAATAGGAGATGTACTGAAAGAGTTTGGGTACGTTACGGAAGATGATATCGGAGCGGCTCTTGAATATACAAAGACTCATGAGGGTGTGCGTCTTGGTGGCGCTCTTATAGAGATGAATATCATCACAGAAAAGCAGATGCTTGAAGCTCTTGGACGCAGACTGCAGTATGACGTGGTTAATATAGCAGATTTGTCTGTTGATATAAATGCAGTCGAGGCTATTCCGCAGCCACTTGCTGAGAAGTATTGCATGATGGCTTACAGAGTAGAGGATGGAGTTCTTTATCTTTTGACAAATGATCCTCTGAACTTCTATGGCCTTGAGGATATTCGTCAGGTTACAGGAACTGACCTTAAGATAGAGCTTACAGAGAAGCAGCCTCTTGAAAATGCTATCCAGTATTATTATTCAGAGGTATCTGCAAAGAAGGCGGCTGATAAAGCTGCTAAGTCAAACCTTGCTACAGATGATATTATCGAAGTTAACGTTGAAGATGCGGATGATGATACACCTATCATTAACCTGCTTAATTCCCTTGTAGTTCGTGCTTATAACTCAAATGTATCAGATATACATATCGAGCCATTTGAGAAGCATACTTCAGTCAGAATGCGTATGGACGGTGTTATCGTAGACTTTATGACACTGCCTAAGAATATCCACAATTCACTGATAGCCCGTGTTAAGATTATCGGTGACTTGGATATCGCTGAGCGTCGTATCCCGCAGGATGGACATTTCAAGACAAATGTTGAGGGTACACCAATAAATGTCAGAGTATCTGTTATCCCTACGGTATTTGGTGAGAAGGCAGTTTTGAGACTTCTTGCTTCAGCCGCTACAATTGATCATAGTGGTACATTTGGTATGAACGAACGTAATTACCAGATAGTAAGCCAGATGCTCCAGTCCCCAAATGGTATAGTGTATGTAACCGGACCTACAGGATCTGGTAAGTCAACTACGCTTTATATGATACTTTCTGAACTTTCTCAGAGAGCTGTAAATATATCTACTATAGAGGACCCTGTTGAGAAAAACCTACCGAAATTGAATCAGATGCAGGTTAATAACACGGCTGGTCTGACATTTGAAGTGGGACTGAGGGCGCTGCTTCGTCAGGATCCAGATATAATCATGCTTGGTGAGACACGTGATGCTGAGACAGCTTCTATATCTGTCAGGGCAGCTATCACAGGTCACCTGGTTCTGTCTACACTTCATACAAATGACGCAGCTTCATCGGTTACACGTCTTATAGATATGGGGATCGAGTCCTATATGCTGGCTAACTCACTTGTAGGTATTATTGCTCAGAGACTTGTTCGTAAGGTCTGTCCGGACTGTGGACAGTGGGGTGAAATGACAGCGGACGAGCAGAGAATAGTTGGAAAACCTCTACCAAGAGTTATGCATAAAGTCGGATGTAAGAAATGTAATGGAACAGGATATCGTGGACGTATCTCGATACATGAGATACTTCCGGTGGATAAAACAGTCAGAAGAATGATTACAAATGAAGATTCAGCTGAGGATATAAAGGACTATGCTCGAAAGAATCTTGGAATGCTTACACTGAAAGAGAGCTGCATGGAATTGATCGAATCGGGAATGACCACTGTTGAAGAGCTTGTAAAGGTTGCTTATTACGATTAATGATTATGAAACCCCGGTTATGCCGGGGTTTTGCTGTTTTATAGACATAAAAATGTGTAAAGTTTTGTGAAAAGTATGTGAAATAGGGGCTTTTTAAAAGTTTTTTGCTTTATATTATTACAAAAATGTTAAAAAATGGGTAAATTTTGATGACTGTTAATGATTGTAAATGACCAGAAGTGATAGAAAACACACAATAGACACCATTACTTGTACAAAGTGCACAATTAAATTTGTATACTATTGTTGATATGAGCGATTTATCGTATGGGTTTACATAATTACTTGCAAAAACGTTTTTTCACTGATAAAATCAAGTTAACTTATTCATGAGAGAGTTGTGTGATGAGCGGTAGTCACACGTATGAAAAATTATATAAAGGAGGACTTGACTTATGAAGAAGAATAATAATAAAGGTTTTACACTCGTAGAACTTATCGTTGTACTCGTTATCTTAGCAATCCTTGCAGCTATCCTTGTACCAGCACTTCTTGGTTACATTGATAAGGCTAAGGAAGGTCAGTATATGGAAGAGGCTCATTCAATTCTTACAGCTGTTCAGGCATATGAGACAGAGCAGTATGCTAAGGGAAAAACAGAATTACAGAGTCCAGTTTTAGCTGATATTAATAATATTGTTTCTCCTACAGAGGTTTTATCAATCTCTGGTTTGTCACCAGTAACAAAGGCTGGCGGAGCAGGCAGTAATTCTGCTACACATAAGAATATGACGGTTGGCGGAATGACGGTGCGGTTTAAATCGCAGGACGGAAAAACTGGTACAATGACTTATTCAGAAGGTGAATGGAAAATTGATGTTGAATTTAAAAATTAATGTCTAATAATTCTATTTATGGGGACGGAGTTTATATACTTCGTCCCTTTTTTATTGCTTTAAATATATAGTTGATATATATTAATGTATATGAAGAATAGTATTAGTTTAAGAAAAACAAAAAAATATATATTAGTATTATTAGTCTCTTTTATTTTTGTTACTATTACATTTGTTATTATTGGGTTTATTCCATTTGGAAAGAAAGATACTTTTACTTTTTCAGGCACAGAAAGAATTGCCTCTTTTTATTATGAATTATGGGACAATTCAAGAAATGGATCTATTTTCTTTTTTAGTCTTAAAAGTGGTGTTGGTTATGATTTCGCATCTGTAATTACATATTATTTGTTGAACCCTCTGGGGTTTATTTATCTTTTGTTACCCAAGAATTCTCTTTTGATATTCTCTAATACTCTTTTCTTTATTGAATCAAGCATATCAGGTTTGTTTTTCTATCTATTATTAGAATATATTAGTGAGGCTGATGATAATAAATCATCAAATATTATTAATGTTTTGTTTTCTGCATTGTATTCATTAATGCCCTTTATTTATTGTTCTGGTATAAACTCCGTTAATATACTGTCAATAACAATGTTCCCGCTTATTCTTTTAGGGATATGTAAAATTCATAATGGAAAAAAGTCGATTCTATTTATTGTTGCTACAGTGATATCTATATGTGCCAGTATGAATCTTTCTGTTGAGATAATGCTTTTTATTGTCATTGGATGCTTTGTTCAAGGTTTCTTTGATATTAAGACTGTTTTTAGATCGTTTTCTAAGATTTTAATATATGGAATTATAGTAATAGGTTTTACTTTCCCTGTGATTCTTACTAACATACATAGTTCTTTTTTTGAATATAACAATGTTATAAATTTGAAGAATTATCTTCTACATATTGAAAACTATAAAACCTTTGTATTTATTATTTATTCGTTCTTTGTTCTTTCTTATATTCATTTTTATAGGAATATGAAGAATAAGATTTCAAATAGAGTACTTAATAAAAGCATTGCGCTGGTTCCTTTTGTTTTATTATCTGTTTTTACAATTTGTTTCTTATCGTTTCTTGCTGTTAATAGGGAAAAAACAAAAGAGTATTCTGATACTAAGACAGCTAGAATAGATGTGGCTATTGATTATATAAAAGAAAAAGATAGTTCTGCAAAAATATATGTTTCAGACGATGAAATCAATACAGCGAATCCTATTAGCTACATTATTTTAGGGTATGACTATGTTCTTATTCCGGATAAAGCTATTGTTCCAGATTCTTGTCTTGAATACTATGATTGTGTGGCTGATATTGATATTTATTCTGTCCCACGTAATAAAAAGAGTAGTGGTTCTTATTGTTCTCTTCAGGTTTCAGATGATTTTGTAAATTTACAGTTAAAATCTGAATATCCATTTGAAAAACTGAATGATTTGACGGAAAATCTTACAGGTATTGATGATATTTTTATTGAAGAGAAGGAAGAAATACATTTAACTCCTGATCCTGAGGATCCAACAAATTTAAACAAAATGATAATTAATTATTCATTTGAGGATAAAGGAGATTATTATATTAAACTTTCCAACGTTGTTCATTTAGGGGAAATGGACAATGGAGATGTGTACACAACAAAATTAGAAATGTCAAACAGTGAATTAAGAAAGCTGCTTGATGATAGAGAGTTGGTTAGATTAAATTGTGAATCCTTTGAAACATTTAAGGACGTTATTTCTGATAGTTATGCTAGTGCTTCGATTTCTGGTCAAAAAATTCAGATTGAAGATCATAATACTAACAGTATTTTTATTCCTTACGATATTAGTAATGCATTTAGGGTAAAAAATGGAAATAATGCTTCATTGTTCAAAGTTTTAGATGATAGAACTGCTATTTTAGAGACGGATAATGACCATGTTGAGATGTATTATTATCCTGAGTATTTTTTTGAAGGATTAATAATCTCGCTACTTTCAATAATCTTATTAATTCTTATATTATGTATAGAATCTATACATACGAATAAGATAATAAAGATATTTAATAAAATTACAGAGTTTATATACGAAAACAAAGTATATGTATATGCGGTTCTTATTAATTTGGCTATATACATTGCGGCTGTCATTGTTTCAAAATGTGTTCCTTTTGGAAAAAACTCTTTTGTATGTACCGATGGTTATTTGATTTCGTACCCATACATTAGAGGATATATATCTGATATAAAGAATGGTTCTTTTAATGTACCGGATTTTTCACTTGGAGCTGGATGGAACGGGATGACGTCTGAAAATATGATTATTTTGTTGTGTGATCCTATAAGGCTACTTTTGTTTTTTATGAATAAATCTAATAGCCTGTTTGTATATAATATTGTATATTTAGTTCATTTTCTCCTTATTGGCCCATCTATTATTATGTACTTGACTCATAGGCCATATGGAAAAGTAATGAAAAAAAATGAATTAAAGCTTATCCCTATTTCTATGGCCTATAGTTTGTCGTCTTATGTTGTGGCTTATTATTCATTTTTTGATTTCATGGAATATATCATTATGCTGCCATTAATTATTCTGGCACTTGAAAGATTGATATATAAAAAGAAATATGGAATGTATGTATTAATTCTGACATATCAAATGATCTTTTCGCCATATTATGCTTTTTTGATATGTGAATTTATTATTCTTTGTTTTCTTACATTTAGTTTTAAAGATATAAAGGATTTTGCAACTAAACTGATAAGATTGGCTTTATTCTCGGTTGTTTCTGCGTTTATTTCTTTGTTTAGACTGGTTCCATTTTATATTGTGTCTAAAAATTGTGGATATGATGCTAAAGATGATAAAGCATTTGAATTGATTCATTATTTTTCTCAAAGTATAGTTTCATCATTCAGCGATTTAGACATGATGTATAAGTCGGTTATAGTTACTGCGGATTGGACTCATGCAAATGCTTACTGTGGAATTCTTTTAGTTCTGGTTCTTGGTGTTTTTGTATGTATTAAGACTATACCAAAATCAAATAGAATAAAAAGAATAGCTTTGATAATCTTTCTTTATATTGCATTTGGTAATGAATTGTTAAATTTTATTATGCATGGATTTCATTTCCAAAATCTTGTCCCTAATAGATTTGCAATATTCTTTATATTTATGATGGTTATTGTATTCTATGACGTTATTCAAAACTACAAGGAGTTGTATAAAGATAAATCGGTTTTAATAATATCTATTAGTTCTGCGTTATTATTATTGTTGGTTGTATACAACAATGAATATAAGTTTAATAAATTTGCTGTTTCAGCTTTGTTTATTGTTACTTATTTAATTGTAATTTTATTTGGATATAAAAAGGATAAAGCTTATAAATGCACTAGGTTATTGTTGATGATTCTTTCGATTGAGCTAATTGTTTCAGGTTGGCATACACTTGGAAGTAGAGATGATTCAACCTTAATAACTGAACATGCTGTAGAGATAATGACAGAGTACTCAGAAGAGTATGGCTTTAGGTCGACGCCTTTGACTAGAGAGGAAGTTATTAATGCAGAGAACTTTAATACGGCAAAGATGATAGGAGCCAACTCTGTTAGTATGTTTGATTCGCAGTTCCAAAAGGAGCAAAGTCATCTGGCTTCCTCTTATGATGTTGTTATTCAAAATAACAATATTCTCTACAGTGCTGGAAATCCTTTGGCCAATCTGTTTTTAAATACCAAGTACTATATGTCAGAAGGAAATGAAAATGATTATGCTATCCCTAGATACTATAATTTAATTGAAGAGAAAGAAAATATAAAACTGTTTAAGGATGATTATGTAAGCGATGCTGGAATAATAATCCCTGTGGATGCAGAATTAAGTGATGATTATTATGCGGGATCAATAAAAAGACAGAATGATTTTGTTAATAGGCTTATAGGAGAAGATTTATATAAAATTGTTGATGCTGATATAAATATTGGTGAAAAAAGTGAATTTGGCTGGGCGTCTGTTGATGTATCAATACTGGATGACGTGACGGGAGATTTATACATTTGTAATAATAAGGAAATGAAGTTTTTAGGTCATCAGGAATCAAATGACGAAAACCAATTCTATACCGATATAGAATTATATGAAGGGTTTGATGAGTCCGATCTCACATTTGCTGTATTGGATGAAAATTCGCTTGGAAAATTGTCGGAATATGTTAAAGAGCACTCAATAGATAATTATACTTATGATGTAGATAATAAAGAATTACTTGTATCATATGATATATCAAATGATGGGAAACTCATGCTTCCTATACCTGCTTATAAAAATTGGAGGTGCTATGTTGATGGAAAAGAAACATCTTTTGATGATAGTTTGGGTGGAATGACAGTTTTAGTCCCAAGTGGAAAACACAAAGTTTCAATAGTATATAAAGATGATTCATTTATTGTGTTTAATATAATATCATCTATTATATTTATAGTGTTTCTAGTTGTGTTATTTGCAGATTGTAAAGGATATAATATATTTAGGTTTAGGGGTGTTTTATGACAGATGCAAGATTGATTAAATTGAAGAGTGAAATCAAGGATGAGTTTGAGAATCATATGATTCCGTTCTGGCTTGGTCTTAAGGATGAGGAGCATGGTGGATACTATGGCCTTGTTAATTTTGATCTGAGTCTTGATAAGAAGGCTGATAAAGGTTGTATAGTCAACAGCCGGATTCTCTGGTTTTTCTCAAGGGCTTATACGAAGTTCGGAGATGAGAAGTATCTTCATGCTGCGGAGCATGCCTTTCATTATTTAATGGAAGCTTTTCTGGATGATGATGAGGGCGGAGTTTATTGGTCAGTTAATTTCGACGGTCATCCTGCGGATACAACTAAGCATACTTATTGCCAGGCGTTTGCTATTTATGCTCTGGCTGCATATTATGAGGCGACTAAGGATAAAGATGCATTGGAATGTGCTTATGATCTTTATCATATTATAGAGGATAGATGCCGCGATAATGATGGTTATCTTGAGGCTTTTACAAGAGAGTTCGAGGTTGCTTCGAATGAGAAGCTTTCCGAGAATGGAGTAATGGCAACTCGCACTATGAATACTTTGCTTCATGTAATGGAAGCTTATACAGAGCTTTACAGAGTTGATGGTGATAAGCTTGTTAAGCGAAATATAATCGAGACTCTTAAGATTTTCAGAGAGAAGATGTTTGATGCTGAAAGAGGAAGACTTCTTGTTTTCTTTAATAAGGATTACAACTCGCTTATTGATCTTTACAGCTATGGACATGATATTGAGTCTGCATGGTTGATAGACAGAACGGTTGACATAATATCGGGCTCTGCAGATGGTTCTTCAAATGAAAAATCAGAATATGATATGTCTGATATCACATCGGTTCTTACTGAAAGCATTTATAAAGAGGCGTTTAAGGAAGATGGAATGCCAGCGGAGGCTGAAAATGGTGTGGTTCTCGAAACTCGCATCTGGTGGGTTCAATGTGAGGCGATCCTAGGATTTATGAATGCATACACTAGAATAAAGAATGCTTCAGAATCAGATAAAGGTTATTCAGATTATAAGAAGTTTGAAGAGGATTATAAGAATGCAGCTATCTCTATTTGGGAGTATACAAAGAAGAGTATAGTAGACAAGCGTCCTGGTTCTGAGTGGTATTCAGAGGTGCGCAAGGATGGCGCTCCAATAGAAACAAAACCTATGGAGGACATTTGGAAATGTCCTTACCACAACGGCAGGATGTTCCTGGAAATGATGGATTATATTGAAGAGTAAAGTGGCTGACAAGCTTGATTATATTGGCGAATAATGGTATTATGCCACTTGGTGCTAAACCAAAAAGTATTTATGAAGGAAAAACAAATGAGCGATTCAACAAACGTAACAAATGAACAGAAACCTGAGAGAAAGAAGGTTCTTCTCAGTGGTATACAGCCAACAGGAACATTCACTCTTGGAAATTATATAGGAGCTGTTAGAAACTGGGAGAAGCTTCAGGATGAATATGACTGCGCATATTTTATTGCGGACTTGCACAGTCTTACAGTTCGTCAGGAACCAGCAGATCTTAGAAAACATTCTAAGGAAGCATTTGCACTTCTTCTTGCATGTGGCATTGATCCTGAAAGAAGCCTTGCTTTTATTCAGAGTCATGTTCATACACATGCTGAGCTTGGATGGATTCTTTCCTGCTACACACAGTTTGGTGAGCTTTCCAGGATGACACAGTTCAAAGATAAGTCAGCACAGCATTCTGACAATGTAAATGCAGGCCTCTTTGATTATCCTGCTCTTATGGCAGCTGACATTTTGCTTTATCAGCCGGACTATGTTCCAACTGGTGCTGATCAGAAGCAGCATATTGAGCTTACAAGAACAATTGTAAATAGATTCAACAATCTTTATGGTGAGGTATTCCGTATGCCTGAACCATACATTCCTGAGGCGGGTGCAAAGATCATGTCACTTCAGGAGCCTACAAAGAAGATGTCAAAGTCTGATGAGAATCCAAATGCAACCATTTCAATTCTCGATAATCCTGATGTTATAATGGCTAAGTTTAAGAGAGCTGTTACAGATAGCGAGACTGAGGTTGTCTTCAGAGAAGGTAAGGATGGAATTAATAATCTGATGACTATCTACTCTGTATTTACTGGTGAGACATATGACCAGATACAGAAGGATTTTGAAGGTAAGGGCTATGGAGATTTCAAGAAGGCTGTAGGAACAGTTGTTGTTGATGCTCTCACTCCTGTAAGAGAAGAGTTCAACAGACTTCTTAAGGATAAGAAGTATCTTGAGGAATGTTACAAGAAGGGTGCTGAGACCGCTACTTACATTTCAAATAAGACTCTTTCAAAAGTTAAGAAAAAGGTTGGTCTTATAGTTTAGTTTTTTAAGAGATATAGTATAAAGCGTAAAATAGGAAAAAACACTTGATTTATAAATATCTCTGTGATAGTATAGGTGCGTTGCTGGTGTGTGATCGAGGCGTTGATTACACGCAGAATAACCAAAAAAGTATTCGGAAAGTACGCGCTTTGCGCTCTACTGTCTGCTTCGCAGACACTTTCCTCATACGTTTTTCGGTTACCTGCTAAGCAGGTTTAAGCATATATGATAAATGCTTCTTAGCCTGCCAGCAGTCACGAAGCGTTTATCATATATGCTTAATTCTGCGAGTAGAAACACGTGGTGTCATACATACGTTACATAGAAAAGGAGAAATATTATGAGAGAGGGAATACATCCAGATTATTATCAGGCAAAGGTTGTATGCAACTGTGGAAATGAGTTCGTAACAGGCTCAACAAAAGAAGATATCCACGTTGAAATCTGCTCAAAGTGCCATTCATTCTATACAGGTCAGCAGAAGGCTATCAAGGCTCGTGGACGTATAGATAAGTTCAACAAGAAGTATGGCGTACAGGCAGATAATTAGATAAACTAAGATAAGGTGACAATAGGACAGTTCCGATTGTCACCTTTTTGAGATAGCTAAAAAGTAGCGATTTTGAAAAGGTGATAATCAGAGCTGTCCTATTTTTATAACCTGTTATTATAACTGGGAAGAGATATGAAACGTGTAAATATTGGTGGTCAGGCAGTTCTTGAGGGCGTTATGATGAAAGGCCCTAAGTCCTATGCATTGGCTGTAAGAAAACCGGATAATGAAATAGAAGTTAAGGTGACGGAATATAAATCCTTTGGTGAGAAGCATAAAGGTTTTAGTATTCCTATTCTTCGTGGCGTAGTTAATTTCATAGAGTCTCTTTATATTGGAATGAAGACTTTGATGGATTCTTCTGAGTATTTTGAAGAAGAGGAAGCTACTAATGAAGAAACTAAGGCGGAAATAGTAGCTGGCAAGGATGAAAAGAAGGATAGCAGCAACACCGCATATCTTGTAGGTACTCTTGCCGTTTCGCTTATTATTGCTATTGGAGTATTTATGCTTCTGCCTGCATTTCTCGCGAACTTCTTATATAAGGTCATTGATAATGATTTTGTAGTTAATCTTGCAGAGGGTCTTCTAAGGCTTGCCATCTTCCTTGGTTATGTTGCGCTCATCGCACAGATGGAGGATATTAAACGTACCTTCATGTATCACGGTGCGGAGCATAAGTCCATTAATTGTATGGAAGCAGGAATGGACCTGACGGTAGAAAATGTTCGCAAGGCTTCACGTTTCCATAAACGTTGTGGAACAAGCTTTGTGTTTATAGTAATGTTTATTAGTATTTTCGTATTCATGTTTGTACGTACGGACGTAATGTGGCTGAGACTGGTTTCTCGTGTTGCACTAATTCCCGTGATAGCAGGCATTTCATACGAGTTTATACGTTATGCTGGAAAGCATCAAAATGCATGCTCCAACATTCTTAGTGCTCCAGGCCTCTGGGTTCAGAAGCTCACTACTAAGGAGCCGGATGACGATATGATTGAAGTTGCTATCAAATCGGTGGAAGGCGTTATTGACTGGCATGAATATGTAGAATGTGTAAGGAACGATAGTTTCGAAAAATAGCAAAGTGGTAAAGCTATGACAAAAGATGAAAAAACAATAGGTGCGCTTTTGGAACGAGGAAGCAAAATCCTCCAGGACGCATTTATCGAAAATAATAAAGCAGAAGCAAGGCATTTGATGTCTCTTTATCTGGATGAGGATCTGGCCAGTATATATTCGAGGCTGGGTGACGAACTGGATGACTTTACGGCCATGCGTTATATGAAGGCTATCAAGAAGAGGGCCTCGCATTATCCGTTGCAGTATATAACCGGATTTACATATTTTCTGGATTGGGAATTTGATTGTAAGGAAAATGTCCTCATACCGCGGTTTGATACCGAGAACTTAGTTCTGCATGCAATAGAGCTTTCTCTGGACAGGGATATGAAGGTTATGGATATGTGCACGGGTTCGGGTTGTATTGGAATATCCTACAGTCTCTTGAGACAGCGTAAGGGCTATAATGATAAGGTGACATTGGTGGATATTTCTGACGATGCCATTTCTCTTGCGAGAACAAATGCTGAAAAGCTAAATGCAGGCGATAACATTTCTATTATAAAGAGTGATCTTTTTAGTGCTCTTGAGGATGGAAATGGAAATCCGCTTGAGAAGTTCGATATGATACTCTGCAATCCACCTTACATTAGGTCAAAGGATATTAATAATCTGATGAAAGATGTCAGGGATTATGAGCCAAGGCTTGCGCTGGATGGTTCGCCGGATGGGCTTGCATTTTATAGAAGAGTTATTGACAAGGCAAATGACTTCCTGACAGAAGAGGGAAGTATTGTATTTGAAATAGGATACGAGCAATATATGGACGTTGCTGATCTTTTAAAAGAGGCAGGGTTTGAACATATAACAAGACTTAGAGATATGAGCGGGTTGGACCGTGTTGTTTCTGGAAGGCGATAAGCCACTTGTGAAAGGAGAAAGAAATGTTTGATAAGTTAGACGAGTTAGTTGAAAAGCTGGAGCAGATTATGAAGGATCTTTCTGATCCTGATGTAGTAAATGATCAGGCTAGATTCAGAAAACTGATGAAGGAGCAAAGTGACCTGACTCCAATCGTTGAAAAATATAAAGAATATAAGCAGGCTAAGCAGGATGAAGAGGACAGCCTTATGATCCTGGATGAAGAGTCTGATGAAGAGATGAAGGAGCTGGCTAAGGAAGAACTTTCTGAAGCAAAGAAGGCGATAGAAAGATGCGAGCAGGAGCTGAAGATTCTCCTCCTTCCTAAGGATGCAAATGACGATAAGAACGTTGTTGTCGAAATCAGAGCCGGTGTTGGTGGTGATGAGGCTGCACTCTTTGCGGGAGAGCTTTATCGTATGTATCAGCACTATGCAGAGAAGAAGAGATGGCAGACAGAACTTATTTCTATAGATGATACTGGTATTGGTGGAATTAAAGATGTTAACTTCCTTATCAAGGGTAAGGGGGCTTATTCAAAGCTTAAATATGAGAGTGGAGTGCACAGAGTTCAGCGTGTACCTGAGACAGAGTCAGGTGGACGTATTCACACATCTGCAGCTTCTGTAGCTATTATGCCTGAGGCTGAAGAAGTAGACGTTGAGATTAACGAGAAGGATATTCGTATTGACGTTATGCGTGCTTCCGGAAATGGTGGTCAGTGCGTAAATACAACTGACTCAGCTGTTCGTCTTACTCACTATCCAACAGGAATAGTAATCTACAGCCAGACAGAAAAGTCACAGATTCAGAACAAGGCGAAGGCATTTGCTTTGCTTCGTACTAAGCTGTATGACTTGGAGATGCAGAAGGCTCATGATGCTGAGTCTGCTGCCAGACGTAGCCAGATTGGTTCAGGTGACAGATCTGAGAAGGTTCGTACTTATAACTTCCCTCAGAGCCGTGTTACAGACCACAGAATCAAGCTTACATCTTACAGATTAAATGAGACCTTAAATGGTGACCTTGATGAGTTTATAGACGCGCTTACAGCCGCAGATCAGGCTGCTAAGCTTGCAAGTATGGAAGGCGAAGAGTAAAAGGTTTTAGATGACTTTTTCGTATTATTCGCCTTGTAAATATACTATAAAAGTAATATAATATTATACAGTTTTTTATATCAAATACTTGTCTTTTGGACAAGTAGTGGGAGGGTTTTATGTTTTGTAACATGTGCGGTAATAATGTACCAGATAACGCTGACTTCTGTCCTAATTGCGGAGCAGATCTCAGAGCGTTCAAACAAGAGATACCTAGTGAATCAGCAGCAGCTGCACCAGTTGAGCCACAGCTTAGTTCTGCTGAGACTTCACCTATGATGGATATTCCTATTGCTGAAGCACCAGATGATGCTGAGGCAGATACAACTGTTCTTACAGCTGATATGTCAGGTCCATTAACAATGGAAGATGCACCTCAGACTGAAGGCTTTTCAAGTGTTCAGGAACCAGAGGTAAGACAGCATCAGCCACAGGTTCCAGAGGGCAAGGTTGTTACACCAGCTCCTGTTACAGGTTCATCTATTTTATCTGATGAAAGTGTAGCTCCAGTTGGTCCTGCACCAATGCCTACACCAGAACCTGGACCAGCACCAGAGCCAGTTCCAGCACCTGCACCACAGGCTGCTGCACCAGCTCCAGCGCCTGCTCCTCAGCCAGCCCCACAGCAGAATCCATATCAGGCAAATGCTTATGGACAACCACAGCCAGGACAGCAGGGTGTTACAGTTATTAATCAGATGGCACCTGCAGGTGTACCTGAAGAGTTTACTCCAATTTCACCATGGGGTTATATTGGATATTCACTTCTCTTCACATGTATTCCACTTGTAAGTCTTATCCTTTTATTCGTATTTGCATTTGGTGCTACTAAGAATATCAATGTTAAAAACTTTGCTAAGTCATATCTGCTTATTTATTTGATCACAATCATTATCTGGATTGTTATCCTTATAATTTCAGCGATTACAGGAGCTGCAATTCTTAGTGGATTAGATTGATCTGATTAAATAAGATGAATTCTAAGTAATCAAAAATGTGACAAAGTGCAATTTGCACTTTGCCACATTTTTTTTGCTCTAAAGCGAATCGACAAATCTCATAAAAGCAAGCTCGCCTTCAGTAGTCCTCTTATAAACTCCCGCATCTTCGAGAACTCCTGCAAAGACAAATCCTATCTCATCCTCTATGATATTATGTAAACTGACAGCTGTTTCTTCCTTACTTCCTTCAGGCAGCTTTGTGACGATAGCAGTAGTGCTGTTATCTGTCTTTACTTCGTAACCATATTTTGGAAGAAGGTTCATAGCCCATTCAATGTGGCTTACAAGGCTCTCATCTGAATAAAGGTTTGTTCCATTCAGAATAGCTTCCTGAAGAGATGCCATTTCCTTTTTCAGTCTTGCTGGAAGAACTGCCAGTCCCATAACCTCTATAAGTCCGATGTTTTCTTTCTTTATGTGGTGATACTCGGCATGTGGATGATAAACACCAAGAGGGTTCTCATCCGTTGTTATATTGTTCCTAAGTACCAGATCCAGCTCAAATACATCCTTCGATGCATCGAACTTGTTGTTAGGATTTCCTGCCTGTCTTTTTCGCGCGATAGGAGTGATAGTATTGTGAGGCTCACCACCAGTTTCAGCAAAGATAAATGCATCCTCATCGGTGTATTTTCTCCAGCTTCCAAGTATGTGGTCTGCCAGTTCCACAATTCGATTAATGTCATCTCCCTGAAGTCTTATGGTTGACATTGGCCATTTGATTATTCCAGCTTTTACATCGTCATATCCGTTTACTGAAAATTCCTTTTCATAAGGAGCTCTTACCATTGGGAATTCGTATCCGCCTCCCTGGAAATGATCATGGGAGAGGATGGAACCGCCTACGATTGGAAGGTCGGCATTTGACCCGGCAGTATAGTGCGGGAACATCTCTACAAAGGAAAGAAGCTTCTTCATTGTAGATTTATTTATCTTCATTGGAATGTGCTTCTTATTAAATATAATGCAATGCTCATTGTAATAAACATATGGACTGTATTGCAGGAAGTATTCCTCGCCATCCAAAGTTATTGGAATGATCCTGTGATTCTGTCTGGCTGGATGTGAAAAGTGTCCGGCATAGCCTTCATTTTCCATACACAGCAGACATGCAGGATAACCTGATTTTTTAGCCTTACCGGCTGCGGCAATATCACGAGGATCTTTCTCAGGTTTCGAAAGATTGATCGTGATATCCAGATCACCAAACTCAGTAGATGTAATCCACTTCTCATCCTTCGCGATTCTATCAGCACGGATGTAGTTTGTGGCCTTACTGAAATCATAATAAAACTCAGTAGCCTTTTTGGCGTCAGCAGAATTCGAACCACTGTCACCATTTAATAGTTCATTAAACTTAGTGCGAACAACTGAAGGTGGAGGAGTGATGAGTCCCATGATCTTTGTATCGAACAAATCACGGTATGTAATAGTATCATTTTCCATAATGCCATTTTCTATGGCGTAGTCCATCATGTCTTCCAGGATAAAATGCAGTTCTCTGACAGTTTGATTATTGTCATCCTGCTGGTTGACATTCTGTGTGTCAGAAGAATTATCTAATTTATACTCATCAATCTGGAATAGTTCTAAAAGCTTATTAGTTGTATATACCTCGTCAGCTGTATCTATTAATCCTTTATTTTTACCGTATGAAACCAGTTCAAATATTAAAGTGCATATATCTTTCATAGTCATCTCCTTAGTTTACATAATACAAAACAAGGAATCATTTAAATAACCAGGATTCCACCATATTTTCTTATTTTTAAAACTGCGCATGCTCCGTCTCCAAATACTGCGTCCAGAGCATTTTTATATTCTTCAACTTTTTCATTTTTAACGAATGCCTGAATGGTTCCAGCAAATCCACCGCCGTGAACTCTTGAGACACCGCCATCTTCACCGAGGACATTTTCGCTGATGCAAAGAGCCACGGAAACATTCTGATGCTCTATATCGCGATTTGTATAAACGTTCTGAAGGAACTTGAATGAAGAATCACCAGATGCCTTTACGTTCTTTAGGAATGTATTAAAGTCATTGCTCTGAAGAGCAGTAGCCTCATTAACAACTCGGTGGTTTTCCTCATAGAAGTGGAGAGCTCGGAGCACAGCTCTGTCTCCCAGCTTTTCACGTAGTTCCGGAATAGCAGCAACAACTTCTTCTTCAGGAACTTCTATAAGAACTTCTTTTCCGAAATGTTTGGCTACAGATTTCATTTCACTTGGTACAGCAGCGTAGTCAGGTGTCAGATCAGCGTGGCTGCCTTTCGTATCTGTGATGCAAAGGCTGTAACCAACTGCATCCATATCAAGCTCAATTCTTTCTATTACAGGATCGCTTGGATCCTTAAAATCGATATGGCAAAGACTTCCGACAGAACATGCCATCTGGTCCATAAGTCCGCATGGCTTTCCGAAGTATTTATTCTCAGCGAACTGGCCAATGATTGCTATGGTAACTGCATCTATCCTCATATCATTATAGAGACCGGAAATGATATTACCGATCACCGTTTCAAATGCGGCCGAAGAGGAAAGACCTGAACCGCCAAGTACGTCGCTTGTAATGTATGCATTGAAGCTTCCTATATTAAAGCCTTTATCCTGACAGCCTTTAAGAACACCCTTAATAAGTGCGAGAGTTGTTCCTTCTTCCTCGTCCTTCTTTTCAATGTCATCCAAAGAAAATGAAATCATGTCATATCCTTCAGATTTAATATTAACTACTCCGGAATCATTCTTAGATACAACAGCTATTGCATCATCATTAATAGAAGCTGCAAGGACCTGACCGTGTTGATGGTCGGTATGATTTCCGCCAACCTCAGTACGACCAGGTGCGCTGATGATATTTACTTCAGCTTCGCCATATAAATCTACAAAGCTTTTTATCGCCTGAATATATCTTTCTTTCTGATATGGAATCTTGCTTTTATCCATATAAATATCAAGCAGTTTATCCCCAAGATTACCCTCATTAATGTAACTTATTAGTTCTTTAGTTTTCATATTTATTTACCCCATAAAAAAATTTTGAAACTATTATAATAATATCATATTTTAAGGCACTTTTGTTGCTCTTTATTTGGTATAATAGGTGTAAATAATGGGAAATTCAAATGGGGGATTTACATATGGCAGGTGTTGATGGAAAAAATGAAAGTGCAATTAAACTTAAGGAACGTCAGAAGGCCCTCAAGGATATTCTGACAGATGCAGAGGTTATGGGTAAGCTTGCAGATTCAAAGACTCCTCCTAAGGAGAGAGAACAGCTGGAGAGAAGAATCACAAATGCCCTGGCTGATACAGTGACTGCGGAAATCATTAAGCGAAATGGGTCCTTACCTAATAATGCATTTGCAATAGAGTTTAGCAGAAGGATGGCAAGTCAGCCAAGCTTTAGAAGTGTAACGAAGCCTGTGCTTCAAAGTGTCTACAATGACTATTCAAAATATCAAAAGAATCCCGAGGCTGGATACTGGGGACCTGAGGCTGTTAATAAGATGGTGGAGAATGGAACCTTCCTGGTTGCTGCTAATGAAGATCAAAAGATTTTTCAAAGTATGAGTGATGATACTATTAAAGAACGGATTGAGCAGGGAATTGATACTCCGGGAGCTAATAGATGCAAAGCCAGATATAATGAATTAAAGAAAGAAGTTATTAGAGAACATCAGATAGAAGCCGAGAAAGCGAGGGCTTTAGAGGGTGCAAATCCAGTGTTAAAACCTGACTATCCGGTATAGGTGTAAAATTTAATAAAAAAAATATAATTTTGATATTGACTTTGATAAATCATAGTAGTACTATATAAAAGCTGTCGCTAAACGAGACATACACGAAGGACATAAACGCGAGAGCTTTTATATTCCCCTTGAGGGAATATAAAACTTGAACTTTAACAACAGAATAATGATGACAACCCCGAAAATTCTTTTAAATAATTTTCGGAACTGAACGAAACAAAACCTAACAGTAAGTTTTGGATTGGTAAACGTTAACGTTTAACATGACAAAGGATT
>Ga0310691_10000510_pt1 | contig 71745 bp, 61 predicted proteins | sample 176DNAGHGlowgp2_FD_203887 | JGI IMG/M metagenome (GOLD analysis project Ga0310691, IMG submission 203887) | Sheep rumen microbial communities from Palmerston North, Manawatu-Wanganui, New Zealand - 1766 DNA GHGlow gp2 (v2) (version 2) | ecosystem: Host-associated > Mammals > Digestive system >...
ACTATACAATATGCCTCCGGGACGTGTTTTTACACATTAAAGTCACTCAAACTTCAGGTTTAATGTGTCAGGGGGACAGAGAGGTTCCGGGACATACTGATTAAAATGCTCGAAACCGGAGTTTAATGTGTTTCGCCCCAGTCAGGACACGCGGAGGCCAAAGTGGAGCCGCGCGCCAATCAGGACACGCGCACGCCATCTGCAAATCCACCAACAATGGTGTACAATAGAACCACCAAAGAAGGAGGTGCGCACATGTTCTCGATTTTCAGGAAAAACCCGGCCGATGCCGAACTCGCCCGAATTTATAAGGAGAAGGGATTCTACTGCGACGAGTACGTCGAGGCCTTTCGCGCCGCCCACCCGCGCCTTCGGTCCGACGACCACTTCACCCTCTGCGAGCTCTACATCGGAATGGAGAAGTATGACTCCGCGTCTAAAGAACTGCTATCCGTCCGTCCGGGCTCGCTCCTCGACATCATCACGCCGGCGCAGCATGCCTTCTGCCGCATTGCCATCAGTCTGGGCTCCGGTGATTACAGCGACGCCCTGGCCATTTACAACGAGCATGTCAAATTCCTCGACACATTCATGAGCAATCCCGTCCGCTCGAAGATCGCCGGTGACTACTACTCCTACGCCGCCATCCTCTGCGCCATCGAAGGCAAAGACACATCCGACCGGGAAATCGAGAGATACCTCGCCCGGCTGCGCGAATGGTGCGACCTCTTCCCCCGCCACCGCCTGCTCCTCTCCATCACTGAAGTCGCCGTGCTCTACGCGAAGAAAGAGAAAGAAGCCGAGGCGGCCGCGGCCAAATGCCGCCAGACCATCCTCGACTTCGCGAGTTTCAACTATGAATGGGAGCGCGAAGAGTACCTTAAGAAACTCGACCGCGCCACCCGCATCACGCCCGAGGCACCGGCCCACTAAGCATCACGCCCTCAGCGTAATTCCGTACTTCGCCTGCAGGTTCTCCAGGATCGTAGAAACGAACCCATCGATGACCTCCGGCTTGAACTCCTCATCTCTCGGCGTGAAAACGACCGAGAACGCCAGACTCTTCTTATTGAGACCCAGCTGCACACCCTCGTAGATATCGAAGAGCTCGATCTTCGTGATGTACTCGCACGAAGAAGCGATCTCCTTCTCCACCTGCGCACAGGTGATATCCTTATCCATCACGAAGCAGAAATCACGCTTCTCCGTAAGGAACTTCGGCAGCGGGATGAACTTTCTCTCTTTGCCGTAGTACTTGCTCAGCGCCCGCAGATCGATCTCCGCCACATACGCCGGAACACGCATGTCGAGCTCATCGCAGATCTCATAGAGAACCTGGCCGAGATAGCCGACGGTCTCGCCATCGCAGATCACTTTCGCCGTTCTGCCCGGATGCAGGAACGTCTTGACTTCCTTCTCGTAATCGAACTTCACATCCAGCGCATCCGCAATCACCGAGACAAGACCCTTTAACGAATAGAAATCCTCTTCCTCGCCAAAAGCACCGATACAGATGGTTTCGCGCTCATCCGGATACTCCGTGAGCGGCAGTGACTTCGGCAGGAACTTATTGCCCATCTCGAAGATACGCCCGCTTAAGATACCCCGCTTCTGGTTTCTCGCCATCGCCGCGATCATCTGCGGCGCCAGCGTTGTTCTCATCAGCGAAAGATCGATATTGATCGGATTTAGGATCTTGATTGCCTTTCTCTCCGGCGCATCCTCAGGAAGACGCAGCAGATCGAAATCCGACGGAGAGAAGAAGGAATAGTGCACGCCCTCGCACGCACCCGCCGCACACAGCGCCTGCTTGATCTTCAGCTCCGATCTCTGCTTGAGGTTATATCCACCCGAAGTGACCTGCGCCGTCGGGATAAATGTCGGCGTGATATGGTCATACCCGTACATACGGATCACTTCTTCCGCCACATCCTGATACGACTCCATATCCACACGGTAGCCCGGGATCCGGATCGTCAGCTCGTCCCCGTTAAGAGACGGCGCGAACTGAAGATTCGTCAGGATCCGCACGATATCCTCATCCGGCACGGTAATACCCAGAACACCGTTCACCTGCTTCACACTGACTCTCAGCTCCTTCGGCTCCACGGAGTTTCCTGTATTGATGTCGAACTTCGTGCTGCTGACCTTACCACATCCCAGTTCCTCCATGAGATGCAGCGCACGCTTCATGGCCATCACCGTCGTATACTCATCGACGCCCTTAGAGAAACGCATACTCGAGTCGGAGACCTGACCCAGCGCCTTACTGCTCTTGCGGATGTTATCGTGCGCGAACTTCGCCGCCTCGAACATCACCGCCGTCGTACTGTCGAGTATCTCGGAATTCAGTCCGCCCATGATACCCGCCAGCGCCACCGGCTTCTTCCCATCACAGATCACGAGGTTATCCGTCGTCAGCGCGAACTCCTTCTCATCGAGAGTCACGATCTTCTCGCCTTCCTCCGCACGGCGCACATGGATCTCGCCGCCCTCCAGATACGAGAAATCGAAAGCATGCATCGGCTGGCCCAGTTCCTTCAGAACATAGTTGGTAATATCGACCACATTCGAGATCGCCGAACAGCCCACCAGCGCGAGACGGCGCTTCATCCAGGCCGGCGACTCCGCGATCTTCACATCCGAAACATAGTGCCCGATATAGCGGGGACACAGATCCTGCGCAGACACCCTTATATTGAAAGGCACTGTTACCTCGGACTCGGTGTAATCGAGGGCCGGCTCCTTCACCGGCTTTCCGAGAACGGCCGCCACCTCACGCGCGATACCGAAGATACTCTGGCAGTCCGGACGGTTCGCCGTAATAGAAATATCGAAGATATAGTCATCCAGGCCCAGAATAGGCTTAACATCCGCACCCGGCACCGCATCCTCCGGCAGCACCAGAAGACCGTTATACCCGGCACCCGGGAACATGTCCTCGTTCACGCCGATCTCCACGCCCGAGCAGAGCATACCATAGGAATCGTATCCACGGAGCTTACCCTGACCGATAGTCATCAGGCCCTCGACCGTCACGTGATCCTTGGCCGTCGCATACACCTGCGCACCGATCAAGGCCAGCGGATACTTCCCGCCTGCTGCCACATTATCTGCACCGCAGCAGATCTGGAGCACACCATGCTCGCCTGCGTCCACGGAACAAAGATGCAGATGCGTTCCCTCGATCGCCTCACAGGTCTTCACCTCGCCGACCACGACACCCGAGATGTCATGTCCGACCTCATACTTCTCCTCGACCTCGAAGCCACAAGAGAACAGCTTCTCCTCCAGCTCATCCGGGGTCACATCAATATCTACATAATCCTTCAGCCAGCTTAATGGTACTAACATAGGTTTCCTCCTCCTCAGTCATCGATCTGATCGAGCACGCGCAGATCCGACTCGAAAAGCATCTTAATGTTGTTGATGCCGTACTTGAGCATCGCGATACGGTCGATACCGATACCGAACGCCAGGCCCGAGTAGACATTACTGTCAATGCCGCAGCCCTCGAGGACTTTCTTATTCACGACACCCGCACCGAGGACCTCGATCCATCCGGTACCCTTACAGAGCTTGCAGCCCTTGCCGCCACACTGGAAGCAGCTGACATCCACCTCGACCGACGGTTCCGTGAACGGGAAGTACGAAGGACGAAGACGCGTCCTTGTCTCCTCACCGAAGATCTTCTTCACGAACACATCCAGCATACCCTGAAGGTCACAGAGCGTAATACCCTTATCGACCACGAGGCCCTCCATCTGAGAGAACATCGGCGAATGCGTCGCGTCATCGTCCGAACGGAACACCTTACCGGGAGAGATGATCTTGATCGGCGGCTTCTGGTTCTCCATAACATGGATCTGACCCGCCGAAGTCTGCGTACGAAGCAGGAACTCCGGGCTCAGGTAGAAGGTATCCTGCATATCACGGGCCGGATGGTCCTGCGGAATATTCAGAGCCGTAAAGTTATAGTAATCCGTCTCGATCTCATTTCCCTCATAGATCGAGAAACCCATAGAACCGAAGATGTCCACGATCTGGTTTCTCACCTGCGTATTCGGATGGAGTTTTCCACGCACATTCTTCTTCTCCGGAAGCGTCACATCGATCGCCTCCTTCTCATAGCGGGCCTTCTGCTCCTTCGCCTTCAGCTCGGCATCCAGCGCATCAAACTTCTCCTGCGCCCAGTTCTTGATCTCATTGACCATCTTGCCGTAGTCCGCCTTCAGCTCCTTCGGAATCTTGCCCATTTCCTTCATGAGTGAGCCGATCTTTCCCTCCTTGGCATCCATGACACTCTTTCTGTACTCATACACGCCCTTACTGCTCGAGATCCCCGTAAGATCACTCTCGATTCTACTTCTGATCTCACTGAGTTTCTCTCTTAATTCACCAAGTTCCGCCATGTTTTCCTCCTGTTATACTAGCTTCCGCTCTGCCTTTCCTGCACAGCCGGCTTCCGCCGCTGCCTCCTTCTGGGCACTTCCTATCGAAACAAAAATCCCATGACAACGTTTCCATTGCCATGGGACGAATTCGCTAACTTCGCACCTTCGCGGTACCACCCATGTTCGGACCTTTTGGGTCCGCCCTTTCTTTCGCGCCTGTAATGCTGCGCCTGCATCTTACTTACTCAACGAGGATGCCGAGATCCCGCCGTTTTCGCAAGAACGCTCCAGTGTTGAAATTCATCCCACCCTCTGCGGTCGTGCTCTCAGCCGGTGACACGACTCTCTTCTTCACAGGTTCGAGGCAGGAACTACTTACGCACCTTCATTGCATGGAGAAATTGTACGCTTGCCCTATCGAAAAGTCAATAAGCAAGTCCCCGCTTTCCTCACAGATTCAGTCCTTTTGCCTCGTCGCAGCCGATCCGGAGATTCATGCACTGGATCGCCGCGCCCGATGCGCCCTTGCCGAGATTATCGAACTGCGACGTCACCACGATCCGCTCGTCGTTACCGGTCACATAGATCTTCAGCCCGTCCCATCCGGACAGTTCATTTCCCGCGACAAAACCACTTGCGGCGATTTCGTCGTCGTCTTCGGCGACCCGGATGAATGCCTTGCCCGCGTAGTATTCCCGGAAGAACTGAAGAAGCTCCGCCGGTGTCATCTTCTTACTCAGCATATCCGCGTAGAGCGGCACCGACACGATCATGCCGCTGTAGTAGTCGTCAATGATCGGCGAGAACAGAGGCGTTCTTTCGATGCCCGTGATGGCCTTCATTTCCTTGAGGTGCTTATGCTGCTGCGAAAGCGCATACTCGCGTCCGGACGCGAACTGCGACGGGCGGTCCGGGCTCTCATATACGGCGATGGTCTTCTTCCCCGCGCCGCTATATCCCGATATGGCAAAAGCACTGACCGGGTAGTCCTTCGGGATCACGCCGCCTGCAACCATGGGGTACACCAGGGAGATGAATCCCGATGCATAGCACCCCGGCACCGCGATACGCTTGCCGTTCGTAATGGCCGCGCGATGCGCGTCCGACAGCTCCGGGAATCCGTAGGCCCAGCCCTCTTCGGTCCTGTGCGCCGTGGATGTGTCGATGATCACGGTATGGTCGTTATCCGGATCGATCAGGCTCACGGATTCTCTGGCCGCCGCGTCCGGCAGGCACAGGAAAGAAATGTCCGATGCATTGATCAGCTTGCTGCGCTCCGTGGGATCCTTACGAAGTTCCGGATCGATCCTCATGATCTCGATATCGTCTCTTCCTTCGAAACGTTCGAAGATCCGAAGTCCGGTCGTGCCTTCACTGCCATCGATAAATACTTTCGTTTTCATAGATCTTTCCTCACTTTATATTCTCAAGATAGGCCAGGATCGTCTCCACTGCGCCGTCCACGTCGACCAGGTCCGAATGCACGCACAGGTGGTACGTGCCGCTATTGCCCCATTTGCCGTTCGTGTAGTGGTTATAGTAATTCGCACGGGCGGTATTCATGTCGTTGATGTACCGCTCCATCTGCTCGTCGGTATAGTCCGCCTTCTCGACGGCGACACGTCGCTTCCGCTGGATCTTATAGGGCATGCTCGCTGCGATGAATACGTTGATGCTGCCTTCGTTGCGCAGGACGAAATCCGCGCAGCGCCCGACAATGACGCACGGTCCTTTCGCCGCCAGATCCTTAATGACCTTGCACTGCTGCAGATGGATCGCGTCGGACACGTCCGGCGTATAGGACAGTGAGAAGAACGGCATACGTCCCCTTCCACGGTCGGACATACGGTGCGCGCCCTCTTCGTTTCTCTCGATCAGCTTCGGATCCAGTCCGCCTTCCTCCGCCGCCAGCGTAATGAGCTCTCTATCATAGAAAGGCACGCCCAGGCGCTCGGCAAGCTTCATGCCGATCTCATGCCCGCCCGAGCCGAATTCACGTCCGATTGTAATCACACGGTTATTCATCATCTAACCTCCCGTTGCTATTGTATCAGATTCAGGCCATAAGAACCATGGAAATCATCGGAAGAAGAACCACGCCGCCGCGCCCATCACCAGAAGGAACAAAAGGTTTAGAAGCGTAAACAGCACCAGATACTCTTTCGTGTGTCCGGGCCGCAGTGTCCGGTAATGGCTGAAGGTGATCAGGCTCGCCAGCGACGAGATGAGCGTCCCCGTTCCGCCGATATTCACCCCCAGCAGCAGTTCCCTGTAGTTATCCGTAAATCTCGACAGCAAGATCGCCGACGGCACGTTACTAATGACCTGGCACGAGCAGATGCTCACCAGAAGCGGGCTTCTCGTCAGAAGTCCGCCCACGAAGTCCTGCACTTCCGTGATCCGGGCCATGTTGCCCGAGAATACGAAGAAGAGAGCAAATGTCGCAAGAAGTCCCCAGTCCACCTCGCCGAAGGCTTTCCGATCCGCGAACAGGAGCACCGCCGGTATGATCAGAAGTCCCAGCCAGTACGGGATCAGGCGGAAAACGATTAGAAGCGAGAACGCGAACAGCAGAAGATACAGCGCCGTGCGTTTCTTATTCAGTTTCTGTCCGGAGTCGTCACGAATGACCAGCTCCGTTCTCGGAAGCAGGAAGCACATTCCCGTCAGCATGGCGATCGCAAGAAGAAATGGCGGGAACATGATCCGCATGAACTCGCCCGTCGGGATCGCGAAATGGGAATACAGATAGAGATTCTGAGGATTTCCGAAGGGAGTCAGCATCCCGCCCAGGTTGGCGGAAATATTCTGAAGGATGAAGATATACGCCATCTTCTCCTCGTTTTTCGTAACGGAAAGGGCGAAATACCCGAGCGGCAGGAACGTGATCAGGGCCATGTCGTTGGCGATGAGCATCGAGCCGATAAATGTGATATAGACGAGCGCCAGTGCCAGAAGCCGCAGATTCCCGGTCGTCACAACGATGCGTTGGGCCACGATCCCGAAGAACCGGATGTCCTTCAGGGCACAGATCACAGCCAGCGTCAGGAACAGGCATGTCAGCGTGCGAAGATCGAAGTAACCGAGGTACGTCTTATCCGGCGGGACTAGAAAGGCCGTTACGATGGCCAGTGCCGCCGCGATGCACATCACCGTGTTTTTCTTAAAGAATGCACTTACGCGGCCGGCGATTCCGCACTTCGTGCCGGATGCCACGTCTGTTTTTCCGCTATTCTTCTCCACCGCCGGTTCGATCCTTTCCACCACATTTTTTCACATCCGCGCTATTATAGCACACGCACCGGAACCTGCGGCGTGCGTGGCATACGGCATATCCTCCAACATTTGCCTCCTCCGAAGTCTTTTTCCTCGTCGATTCGCCTCTCAGAGGACGCCCTTTCACAGCCACATCCGGGAAAAGGAAAGGAGCCGTCCCTTTCGGAAACGGCTCCGGATCCTAACGCGGAGGTGGTAGGAGAAGAACACTTCTTCTCGCCGCGTTTACTCAGATATATTAAAGTGCTACTGAGTCTAAGAACACGACCTTGTACTCGCTGTGAAGCGTCGCGAGTGCTTTGATAATGATTTCTCTCATGTGGTGCTCGGCCTTCTCGAAGATACCGCTATCGATGGCGGCCTGGAGCTGCTGAGCCTTGATCTCGGTCAGACGGACACTGACTTCGTCTGCACGGATCGGGTTAAAGATATTGTTGTCCTGTACGCATGTGACATTCTCCTGCGGGAGATTGTTGTCCACGATCGGATTCTTCGGAAGCTGGATGTAGATCTCCTTCTTCTGGTTATTCACGACGGCCTTGACCTGACGCAGATCGTATCCGACTTTGATCGTACCGGAATACAGGATCTCGATCTCATGCTGTGTGCCCCAGATATCCATATCCGTGTACGGGACCTGGATCGAATCGACCACAGACGCTCTTCCCGCATACTCCTGTGAATAGGTCATCAGCTCGGAGATCTCATTGAGCTGGGTCATCACATTCTCGTTCGTAAGGATAATGCCGTGGAACTTCTCTTCTTCCGCGATGATGGCTTCTCTGGAGCCGGCATTCTTCACATTCTTAGAAGATCCGAAGGGATTCCATCCAAGTACCATCAGAGCGATCGTCAGCACACCGATACCGGCCAGGATACCGACCATAACATTTCCCGCTCTTCTGAAGAAGCCCTTCTTTCTCGGAACTCTTACACCGTTAATCACATCGTAGTCTCTCATAAGCGTAACCTCCTTTTTTCAGAAAATCGCGCTCACTCAGTAGCACTCATCGTTCACGCGTCTTTTTGTCTCTGTCGAGCCGTTACCACCCGGCTCATGTTTACTCATCTTAATGATAATCGAAAACTTCTTCCGAAATCCTCTTGAATTTTTAAACAAATTACGTAAATTCCGTAACGAAATCTTTGATTTGTTCTGACTATAGTTTATAATCTAACATGTCAAGTAAAAAACGGTACAGATTTGCTTTTACGCATGCCTAATTTGCTTTGAAATTCAAAATAAAGTGTGGGACACGAAAATGGGAAGAAAGTCAACCAAAGAAAACAAGAACATTTACCAGATCAGCCGTGAAGCGCAGAACCTTACCCGCGACGCTGCTTCAGAGAAACTCCAGTACATCTCTGCAGACCGTATCGAGAAGATCGAGAACGAGAAGACACTCCCTCACCCGGAAGAGATCCTGGCTATGGCAGATGTATATAAGAACCCTTCACTCTGCAATTACTTCTGCTCCCACGAGTGTCCGATCGGTCAGGAATATGTTCCTGAAGTCGTGCCGAAGGAACTGTCCCAGATCACTCTCGAGATGATCGCCACACTCAATTCCATTGATAAGAATAAGAACCGCCTCATCGAGATCACCGTGGACGGCAAGATCCATGAAGATGAACTGCCGGACTTCATCGAGATCAAGAACGAGCTGGATAAGATGGCTCTCACCATCGACTCCCTGCGTCTGTGGATCGATAACGCCATCGCCGAAGGCCAGCTCAATAAAGAGGACTTCAAGCAGTAAGATCCCGTCCCGGAAAGTAGTAAGAAGCGAGCCCGCATGTCTCACTCATGCGGGCTCTTTTGTTGAAAGTGGGGGGGTGTTGTTTTGTTGGCAGACCTTCTCTCCTCTATAGGTCGAGTTATCCACCAATCCGAGTTTTTCACTCAATTCCGGGAAGCGGTTCATCTCGTTATTCAAACGGATCATTAGAAGCCTTTTGTCTACATCCATGAAGTCACTTCCCTTTTTTGCTTCAGTTTCTTTTTTCTTTCTTCCTACTACGCCATCATTCTACCCTTTCACTTCGGGCAGGAACACAGGAAGAACCGCCAAATATAGTAGTCTATTTTCGCTTCGGGAGCAAAATAGAAACTACACGTCCGAATACCATTCACCCTTCTTCTACCCTAACACTCCGCCATTTCCTGCCACATTATCAGAAGCACTGTTCCCTTTTTCTCCTCGAGTGATAGAATGAAGTTATCAACAGCCCGGAAATCGAAGTCCGAAGAAGGAACCGCACATGCCGGCAAAACTCAGGAGGAGCGAATATGAAGTACGTACTGATCTCACTTTCCGAAAGCAGCAAGATTGATTTCTCCGGTGTAGAGAAACTTGGTAAGACCGACCACCTGATCTTCGTCTACGTAAAAGGCAAGAAGACACTTCCCTCCGGCGTGAAGGCATCACTGGAAGATGCGAAAGCAGAGATCGAGTATTTCGAGATCGGCGCCGCCTCCGAGCTGTGGCTGGCGATGTCATATCTGGTAGGATTTCATACAGCCAGTAAACACGAAACCATCGTGATCACAGCCGATAAGAGCAAGCTCCCCGGCAGGATCACCAAAGATGCGAAAGTGTACAGTGCTCTGCGCTCGGTAGCAGGGGGATCGGCGGGAAGCTCCGCTACGAAGTCGTCTGCGAAGAAGACTTCCACCGCGAAGAAATCCACGACAGCCAAGAAGTCCACTACCACAAAGTCCTCCACAGCGAAGAAAACGTCCACGGCGAAGAAGTCTGCCTCTACCACGAAGAAGACCGCCACGAAGAAAACAGCGGCGAAGAAGAAGCAGCCGGATGTATCCGACATCATCACTTCCCTCAGCAAAGGCGACACGAAGAGTGCCTCGAAGCAGCTGTCGGATCTCGCCTCCGCTTTCCTCAAAGGCAAATCCTGATACCGGCTCCTTTCTCAAAGACAAGGCCTGACACCGGTCTCGCCCGAAACGCCTCATACGCCCCGACACCAAGGACCCTGAACTTCCCGTTCAGCCGTCCTTACTCGGGTAGTAGAACTTGGCTGTTTCCAGTTCAGGAATAGTGGAATACAGCGTGTAGACCGCCACGAGTCCGTCGGAGGCCTCCACCTGTACGAGCGCATACCCAGCATCCGTTTCATAGTAGAAAACCAGGGAGAGTTCATCATCTTTCGCCTGTAGGATCTTCGCGCCCTCGATCTGAATCGACTGATTCACCGTCCCGTTAAAGACATAGGAATCCGAAGCCGAGTCATACTCGATCGAGCCCTCGAAGCCCGTCTTATCGTAATAGTGGCCGACCCAGCTGCTCATACTGTCCGCAGTCGGAGAAACCAGTTGCGGCATCCCCGGCGCCGCCACGATCAGTGCCATCTCGTTCACGTTTCCATTGGGGTTATAGAGAACGAAATCCTGAAGATAATCGGCTTCTTTATCTCGGATCAGGTGTCCCACCCTCCCGATCGCATATCCGGGGAACTCACTCATAGGCGTGTTCGGAAGATAGAGTGTCAGTTCATCCGGCGCCTCGAACCCATACGGCTCGACGAAACTATAATTCGTCGTGACGCCGTCCGACTCCTCGCTGTACATATCGAATTCCTCGAATGTAATGCTCGTCACATGCGTCGTGAACGTGTATGCACTGGTCCGTGTGAAGCCGTCATATGTACCCGAGAAATTGCACATGGAAACATCCGCGATCTGTCCGCTTGATCTGGTGGACGTAGATTCGTATGACCCTTCGAAGGTCAGCGAATCCCCGTAGAACTGGATACTCATGGTCCACGCTCCGGTTTCCGGCACGACGAAAGTGAAGATCCACTCAGGAAGCACCAGCGCATCGTCCGCGAAATAACTCAGCGCATCCTCTTCGAAGTCGAAGGTCGGGTTCGGCGTTCTCACACCGGGATCGGACGTCGTATCCACCGGCGCCGTATCCGTCGTCATCGTCGTGTCATCCGGCTCCGACGTTGTCGTCGTGACATCCGGCTCATCGGTAGATTCCGTCGTCTCATCCGTACTCTCGGACGGAGCCTCCGTCACCTCCGTCGTCTTCTTCACCTTTTTCTTCTTCTTCGTCGTTTCCTCGGCTTCCTTCGAGCAGCCCGACAGCATGATTCCCGCCGCCAGTACTACCGCTGCAAAAGCACTTCTCTTCATTGTTTCTTCTCTCCTATTGCTTCTTCATTTCCCTTTCCTCCGGCAAAAGCATCCAGCCCTTTCTCCAGCTGTTTACGCACCTCTTCCGAGATCGTGATCTCGTCATTGCCGTTTCCCTTCTCCATCTCCGGGAGCTCCTCATATCCGATCAGATCCTCATGCACATGCGTGTTCTTCCGGATCTCCTTCTCCGCCTTCTTCTCCGCCCGCTCGATCTGCTTTCCGGTCTTGCCTTCGAGGGTGGCTTTCTCCCTGGCCGCATCTCTTACATCTTCAAATATCGCATGCATCACCGTATCCGGATTCAGATATCCGATCGTCCGCGTATACATATTCCAGCGCATATGCTCGGAGACCTTCCATTCCTCCGTCTTAAGAAGCGCCCCATCCGGATCCGCATACACGTCCCGCAGAAGCAGATACTTATACCTCAGGCTCAGCGTTCTGGCATACACAGAACGGCGGTTGTATTCATCGTTATCGTAAGACGCCCAGGGCTTCTTCTCATAGGTTCCGCCTTCCCTGGCCTCTATCTCTGCCCGGTCCGCCTGGCGCTGGTTATGTACCGCCCGACTTGCCGTCTCGATCTCAGACATCGTAATAAATCCATGACTATATGCTTCGTCGAAGCTTCCCGCGAATGTAAGATGCGCGATCTTCTCCGGATTCCAGTTCTTCTCCGACAGATGCGCCACATCGACCATGATCTCGTACTCCCCGCAGTTCTCCGCAAGTACCGCCCGCTGACGCATCTCATTTAACCGGATCGCCAGCGACACATCCCGGACATCGTCCCCTGCATTCACATACGCGAAAGTAAAAGAAGACAGTGCTTCTTCCGCCGCATCAGGCATATCCGCATCCAGATCGACATTCTCCAGATACCGGATCGAGTAGATGGCGTCGCCCCACCGGCGGACCGGCTTATCGAATACGATCCCGGGCATCTGCGCACGGAGCTTTCCAAGATTTCTCCCCTCATCCAGGACCGTCAGGGAGATCGAATATCCCGGCAGCTGCGAAAGATGCAGAAGCGCACGGAACATCTCGATACTTCTATCGTTAATCCCCACAATGAGGACCTCCGCACGCTTCATGCCGTCCCGCTCCGTCTTCACGTACTTCAGGAACGAATGGCGCCAGAGCGTATTATAGACGGAATTCTCCTCGGTACGCACGAAATTCACGCGGACCTCACCGGAGCCTTCGTCGGAGGAACCGTCCCCCGTGCCATGCTTCTTCCCGAGTTTTCTCTCCACATAGTGATCACACAGATCCCACGGGGTCTTAAGAATTTCAACGAAGAACCGGATCGAACGGCATCGTCCGACATCCCCCTCGTCAAAAGCTCTTTCGAGCTGCTGCAGGTTCTCTTCGTCGCTTCTTCCGAAGATGAATACTTCGATCGCGCCGGGATGCTTCCTGAGCTGGCGGATCAGGGACGGCAGGGACTGCTCCAGGACCATCCCGCCCATCTCTTCGATCTTCTTTCTCTCGGAAGAAGAGATCTCATCCTCCGTAAGAAATACGATCGTTGCGGCGTTTCTCTTCTCTTTTCCCTCCGACGGTTCCTTCTTTCCGTCCTTTCCCGGTTTTTCCAGGATGCTGCGCGCGATCGCCGCCGTCTTCTCGTTACACTCCGGGAATATGTACAGTGGGGATTTCCTTCGAAGGAGCAGCCTGATCCGCTGGATCGGACCATCGAAGAAGGACATGATCCACCCGAAGGCGAAGAGTGCGACAGAGATACTGACCAGCACACGTACGATGGCAAAAGCACTGGTCAGGTTTTCGCTTCCGCTGTAGACGAGTTTCGTATATTCCTCGATGGAGAAGGTATTCAGTGCGCGCATCAAGGCCGTGATCAGACTCTCGGTCAGATGGAGCACGGGATTACTGACTGTCACTTCCTCATAGAGTTCATACGGAAGCCACAGGACCCAGCTCGACAGAAGTTCGATAGCCGTAGCCTTGATGAAATCCAGACGTACACGTTTCTCCCGCGAGATCAGATAGAACACACCGATCAGAAAAACGGCGGTTCCGATGATCAGCGACATATGCCAGACGATCGCTTCCATATCCTTCCCCCAACACGATCAGCAGATCTCCTTCATCCACGTCGAAGGACATCCGCATTTTAAAATTTCTCAAACAATTATAACATATGGAGCAAAAGAATTCAGAAGATCCAAGAGCCGAGCTTCCTAAACAGAAAGATCGACAGGGCAATCAGACCGATCCCCACGCCCAGGACGAAAAGAATATAGATCACCGTGATCACGGCCACGCCAAGATTCGTCGGCACCGGCGCATTCTGAAGACTCTTCCCGGCAGATGCTTCCGGCTCCGCACCTTCTGCCGCCGGCTTCTCCTGCGCAACAGCCGGCACCTGCATCTCCTGCACCGGCGTTTCTACATTTCCATTTTCTTCACTCATATCTTGATCCTCTGGTAATAGAAGCACGCGAGCTGCGTACGGTCACGAAGGTCGAGCTTACTCAGCACAGAACTGATCATGTTCCGGACCGTGCCCTCCCCGAGGAACATCTTCTGCGCGATCTCCTTATTCGAGAGGCCCTCGGCCACATGCTCTACCAGTTCTCTTTCCTTCGGTGTGATGTCGAAATCCTCCCAGCGGAACGCTTCGCTACGGTTCAGAAGATCCGGCAGCCTCTCCACGATCTTACCGCCGAACACCGTCTGTCCCTCATACACCGCATGCACCGCAGAAGCAAGCGACGCACAATCCTGTTTCAGGATATAGCCCTTCGCGCCGACCTTCAGGGCGCGGTTAATATACTCATCGTCGAGGAACGTGGTCAGCAGAATGACCTTCGCCTCCGGATCTGTCTTCAAAATCTCCGCGGTGGCATCCAGTCCGTCTGTATCCTCCATACGGATATCCGAAAGAACAACATCCGGCCGGATCTCCGGGTACGCCGCGATGGCCTCGCGGCCGCTGCCGTACGTACCGGCCACCTCGATATCGGCATCCTGCTCCAGAATGATCTTTAAAGACTGGTTGACGAGCGGGTCGTCATCCACGATCATTATTCTCATGTTCTATCCTCCTTATCCGGTGTGCTACTTCTTTCCCGGCGCGGAATCGTGCCGCGGGATCGTCACCGTAATACGGAAACCGTCCGGCCCGCCCTGGATGGACGTACGCCCGCCACAGCTCACCGCTCGGGAATTGATATTATAAAGCCCGATTCCATGTTCGCCCGAAAGTGCTGCGAAATCAGCCGGACGGGACAGTTCGATTTTCTCGCCCTTCCCGTCGTCCGAAACCAGTATACGCCAGAACGTCACATTTTCCACCACTTCCAGACGGACCTTCGAGCCGTTGCTGTGCTTACTGATATTCGTCACGCCTTCTTTCATGATACCCAGGATCGCATTCTTCACGTCATTCGGGACCGGCGACTCGATCGAGGTACTGACCGTCACATCGAAGCGGTCCTTCAGCGCCGACGCGATCTCATGGATCCCGATGGAAAGATCGATGGAATCATCGTGAAGCTCGTGCACCGAGCGGCGGATATTCGTCATGGCCTCATTGACCGTACTACTCACTGACTCGATCAGAGGCTTCGTCTTCTCATCCTGATTGATGACCGAGATTGCCTGAAGCTGCACCACCGCGCGCGTCAGCATATGCCCCACGTTATCATGGATCTCCCGCGCGATACGGTTCCGCTCCGATAGCGTCGCATTTCGCACCTGCATATCGAGGTTATTGGCGATCTCATTCTTCAGCCGCAATGACTGCTGTGCATCGTAACGGACCTCGTCGAACTTATCCGTCAGGAGCACTTCTTTCCTTAGCATAAAAACCGTTTTCAGAGAAAGAAGCACGGCCGCCAGCACCAGGATGATCAGGTATGACCTCGCCGAGATCAGGCAGGCGCCGATCAGAAGCAGGATCTTCCACCACATCACCCGCTCCGACATGATCTCCCAGTCGTTCTTCGACGCGATCTTCTGGATGTGCCACTTCGTCAGAAGCGCCTCCATCCGACTGTCCGAGAACACCCCGTACACGCCTCCCGGAAGGACAGCCGCCGCTTCCGGAATAAAGAAAGACAGCACACCGGCACATATCAGGATCCCCGAACTCACATACGGATTCCGGAAAACCTCTGTCGCCAGAAGTGCGATCACGATAGCAAGAACGCAGGCCACCGTAAACTCATTACCGGAGAGGCTGCTCCGAAGCCCCGATCCCTTTCCGAAAAGAAGCAGAAGCGCCGCCACCGAAAGCCCGCAAAGTATGATTTTGTCGATCAATCTATATACCATGCACCCATTATATATCAAAAGTGACATCCAAGCCTAGGCGCGGATGTCACATACAAGCCTGGAGAAAGCACACAATAAGCAAACATAAATATGCAAGCCGTAGCGCGATTCCGCAGACGTGAAACGTCGAGGACCAGCGCCTAGGCTTGCATATTCTGTTGTGCTTTACAGTGCTTTACCCTGTCTTACCTTCTTGATCACAAATGCAACCAGGATAAACGCCAGACCGAAGAGGACCTGTACACCCAGTGAGGCGAAGATGTTTCCGACACTGAAGGTGTAGTTCATGCCCGAACCGGAGTAAATGGTGTTCAGTACTTTTCCCGACCAGAAGAACGGGAGGAAGTGTGCGAGCGCCTGGACCCCGCTGCTCATGAAGTAGAACGGTACGAAGATACCGCACAGGAAGCTCATGGACAGACCCAATGCATTGCAGATCAGGCTGAGGGTTCCGGCTGTCAGACGGAAGCTCGAGACCAGAAGTGCGAATCCGCTGATGTAGAAGGTGGTGGTAATCAGGTTAAGGATCACGACCCAGCCGTACTTACTCATCAAGTCCGAAGATCCGGCATAGATGTAGGCGAAAATCGTGTAGATCAGAACCAGTACTACAGCGCAGGTCATCATTCCTGCCATCTGCGCCCAGGTCTTCTTCCCGGGCTTAACCGGCGCCGCTTCGATCCTTGCGGAGACTTCCTGCTTATTGGCAGCAATGATGGCGGAGGCGATGGACATACCCATGATCCAGAGGCAGACGAAGCAGAAGTAATTGAGGATCATGTAGGTCGCATACTCACGTGCACTCGAGTGCTGTGCTTCCTTCTTCTCTGTCACCACACCGAAAGTCACCTCGGAAACGGTCACCTCCAGTGCTTTTTCCACAGCATCATGCGCATCCATGCCCATGGCGCGATAGCTTCTATATGTATTCACGAAAGAATCGATATCGTTGACGAAGCTGAAGGTTCTGCCGGACACCTGGCTGTGGGAAGAATAGCTCAGGGAGATCGCCTCGCCGGCGTCGATCCTGTTCTGAAAACCCTCCGGCACTTCTACGAAGAAATCCGAGATGGAGAAGTACAGGATATCGTTGATGGTCTCTTCGGAAGAGGAGTTGTCATCCTCGACGTCGCCGTACTTTTCGATCATCTTTCGGATGCCGGAAGACAGTTCGCTTCCATCGTTATCCCGGAAGAGCACGCCGAGAGATCCGTAATCGACGCTCTTTTCGGTGGCGGCGTCCTCATTCTTATCCACGACATGCGGAGCGGAGAAGATCATCGCAACGGCATAGACCACCATGATGAGCGATGCGATAATGATCGCGACTTTATTGGCTTTGACCAGTTTGAAGAAATTCTTATAAAGCTGCATACTTTTCTCTCCTTAATTTCAGGATCGAGATCGTCAGGAAAACCACTGTCGCCAGACTGATCTTGATCATATTCATCCAGAAGCTGTGAAGCGTCGGATAGTGGACCAGGCGGAAGAACGCGAAGTTCATAATGGTGGCCGGGTTAATGCGGTTCACGATCGGGCAGTACTTCTCAAGAAGTCCCGGCAGGTTCACGATCATCTCTCCGCTTAAGAAGACCGAGATCATGATGAGCGCGGTCGCCTTGTTATCCCGCTGGTTTTCATCGCCCTTCGTAAACAGTCCGAAGAAGCTTCCGAGGCTCATGGCGAAGAGGTTGCCGACCAGAACGAACAGGATGATCTGCGGGAGGCGGTCACCGAGCGGCACATCGAAGAAGCGGTTCATCACGGTCACGGAGAAGAAGGTAATGGCGCAGGCCAACACATATCTTGCCAGAAAGGCCGACAGCAGGATCTTCCACTTCTTCATCGGGGATACGCTCGTTCTCATGCCATATCCACTGAGGTCGCCCTGGATGTCGAACACTGTATGGATACCGGCGGTCACGTTGAAGAACATGCCCATGACGATCGTGCTGTAGAAATACCACAGGTACACATTCGCGGAGTTCTCATTATCGCCGAGATACGTGCTCTTCGGCTTCATTACCGAGACGGATTCCGAGAGGCTCTCCATCACGGCTCCGATCCGATCCGGCGCGCTTATCGCCGCGTCCTTCATGATCGTGTAGTTTCTTCTGAAGGATTCGGAGATGCTTCTTGCGACCATGAGTGTAGTCATGTTGGTACCGTCTCCGACCTTGACGTCAATGGTCTCTTTCTCCCCGTTCACCAGGAAAAGCACCTGGAGATCTTTATCGAGGATCTTCTTTTCGGCTTCTTCCTGGGAACCGACTTCGAGAAGTTTAATGACCGCGTGGTCATATCCCATATTGCTGTTCTTGACTGCTTCCGCATCGGCGAGGTTCAGAAGGACGCTTTCGAATTCTTCTGCAAAAGCACTGTCGCCGGAATCGGTGCGGATCACGGTGGTCTCTACCGGATTAAAATCCACTTCGCCTTTGGCCGGACCCATAAACGTGACGCTAAAGCAGGTCATGAGAAGGATCGGAAAGGCCAGTGACCAGAAGATGTATGCCTTGTCGCGCAATGTCTTGCGCAGATAATATGTGAACATCATTTCCTCATTCCTCCTAAGATTAATCGTCACGCAGTTCTTTTCCCGTCAGCTCGAGGAAAACATCGTTCAGGGTCGGCTGCTCGGAATATACATTCTTGATGCGGTAGCCCTTCTCCTGCAGGAGCGTAATGACCTTGACTACGTTATTTCCGTTACCGGCCTCGATCTTCAGGATCTTCCCGTCATATTCCACGCCGAAAACGTTATCCAGTTTTCTGATCTTCTCTACATCCTCATCAGAGATACCCTTGGCCTCGATCCGGATGATCTCGCTCTTCTTAATCATGCTCTTAAGTTCATCCACCGTACCCTCGGCGATCAGCTGTCCCTTATCGATGATGATGATCCGGTCTGCAATCTGCTCGACTTCTTCCATGTAGTGGGACGTGTAGATGATCGTCGCGCCTTCTTTCCTGAGCTGCTCGATCCCCTCGAGGATCTTGTTTCGGCTCTGTGGGTCCACCGCCACGGTCGGCTCATCGAAGAAAATGATCTTCGGCTTATGGGCGATGCCGCAGGCGATATTCAGTCTTCTCTTAAGACCGCCGGAGAGCTTCTTCGGACGGAACTTCTTGAAGTCATTCAGTTCGACGAAATCGATGGCTTCCTGGACTCTCTTCTTTCTCTCTTCCTTATCCGTGATGTAAAGGCCGCAGAAGAAATCGATGTTCTCATATACCGTCAGTTCTTCGAAAACGGATACTTCCTGCGGGACCACACCGATCTGGCTCTTAATGTCATAGGACTTCGGCGTCATCTCCTTACCCTGGATCGTGATCGTTCCCTTATCGAACTCCAGAAGCGAAAGGATACAGTTGATGGTCGTGGATTTACCGGATCCGTTCGGTCCCAGAAGTCCGAGGATCTCGCCCTCATTGACCTTCATGCTGAAGTTATCCACCGCGATCAGCTCCTTATAGCGCTTGACCAGTCCGTCTACTTTAATGATCTCACTCATTTTTCTATCCTCTCTTTTTTCTTGCTGCCCGGCAATCTCCGAGGCGGCGATTTCAAGTGTTTTTTCCGAATCGGCGGTATTCCCGCGCTCTTCATGGTTCCATTATTCCATAACCGTCTTCCCTCCGTTAGTGAGCCCCATCACTTCCCGACATGACAAATGTCATTTTCCGCCGATCACCCTCCCGCATGCGGCATTTTCCTCCCGCGCCGGCTATGCCCCACCTGCCGATCGCGCCCGCGGCACCACACTTCATAACTTCTCCCCCCCGCGCGTCGCCGCGCACATCTATTTCCAATTTGGTAATAGTTTCGCCATTCTTGATTGTTAGCATGAAGGCATATACAACACGAAGTTTATCGAAAGGAGTGCCATTATGAAGAATCGACAATCCTTGAAACTTTTTTCCACCTGTCTTGTCGTCGCGTCCATGATCCTTGGTCTCTGCGCATGCGGCGAGAAATCCGAGACTTCTGCAAATGAAACTACCGGCAGCACCCCCTCTGTCTCCTCTGTTGCCTCAGACAGTGCCGCTCCGGCTACTTCCTCCGATTCTCTTCCCCAGAAAGAAGAGATTCTGAAGGATTCCCCGGAAGAATATCTCCACGCAGTGGTGATCTCGATCAACCCGTCTTTCATGGCATACATAAATGAGAGGAACGAGATATTCCGGCTGGATGCTCTTAACGATGATGCGAAGAGTCTCCTGGGCGAGATCGTCTGGGAAGGCAGGACCATTCGGGACAGCTTGAAGGACATCGTCCGATCCAGCATCGACCATGGATTTCTGAAGGATAACGGCACGGTCAATATCTCCATGCTGGACAGTCGTGCAACCAGCGGAGATGCGGAACAGATGCTTGCCGAACTGGAACAGTCAGTAAGTGAAGTCGCCCAGGAACGGGAGCTCCACATCGCTGCCGCCACGAATGTAGAACCGGACATCCAGTTCGTCGTCGATCGCGGCGACCAGCCGGATCCCAATCAGGGCGATCCCAATCCCCCGCCGCCGGATAATCAGGGTGATCCCAATACTCCCTCTCCGGACGATCAGGGTGATCCGAATGCCCCTGATCATCCAAGCGACCCGAACCAGGCTGATCCCGGCAACAATCAAGGTAACCCCGATGACCCGCAGCCAACGGACGGTGATCCGGGCAACCCCGACGATCCGTCTCAGAACCCGGGTGGCAATGACCAGAAGGTAGAGGGATGCCCCGTCTGCCAGGGCTCCGGCAAATGCACCCGCTGCGATCTTACAGGTGTCGTTGAGTGTGTGAATTGTCATGGCGCCGGAAAAGTACCCTGCCACCTCGGTGACTGCGACAACGGCTATCAGCCCTGCCCATGTGACAACGGCAACTGCCACAAGTGCGGTGGCACAGGAGTCGCCGACAACGGTCAGAGCTGCGACGCCTGCGGCGGTTCCGGCAATCACAAAGAATGCGGCGGCACCGGTAAAGTAACCTGCTTCAACTGTAACGGAACCGGTCTCGAAGTGTGCAGCATCTGCGACGGCACCGGAACCGAAGAATGCCAGGGCTGCCACGGCACCCTTGTATGCGAAGCCTGTGATGGCACCGGCCTCAACTTACACAAGCAGAACTAATATTTCCAGAATGGTCCATGTAGCGGTCCATGTAACCCACCTCTACATGGACCATCTCATAGACTTTCCCCACTATTCCATGTAGTGGTCCATGTAACATGCCTCTACATTGACCATCTCATAGACTTTCCGCACTATTCCATGTAATGGTCCATGTAACCCACCTCTACATGGACCATCTCATAGACTTTCTACGGTATTCCATGTAGTGGTCCATGTAACATGCCTCTACATTGACCATCTCATAGACTTTCCCAACTATTCCATGTAGTGGTCCATGTAACATGCCTCTACATGGACCATCTCATAGACTTTTTCCAGAATCTCACGTCATGCCTTCCGCCTCTCTCCCAACAAGCAGACGCAACATTCACATTTTGGTATAATCAATTCATACTACACATGAAGTTCGAAGAGGCACCGCATGCGCGCCTCTTCCATCCAGCGAGGTGCGTATGGCTGAGAAAGTATGTCCCCTTTGTGGCGCCACCATGGCGTTTGATGATTTCACCCATGCCTGGGTCTGCTCCGAGTGCGGCAAGAGCATCGTGGATAGCAGCGATTCTTCGCAACCTGCGCCCATTGCCACACCCATTGCCGCGGACCCGATTTCTGCTCCCGCTCCGGCTGATGCACCTACCCCCGTAATCAGTCCTGCGCCTGCATCTATCTTGAAATCCCCTTCAGTAGAGGTTGTCCCTCCTGATACAAAAGCACTTGCCCCGGAACCTGAAGTTCCTTCCCCGGCACCACGCCCCGCCCCAGGGATCAGCGCTTTTGCCGCGGCATCCGCGCCACGCACGGCACCAGGCGCCCGCCCTGCATTCCCCTCCGCCCGCCGCAGCCCAAAGCCGGCTAAGACGCCGCAGCCTAAAGGCCCCGGCCCCGGCTACGAAACCATCACCAAAGCCCGAAGCCTCATCGCCGGAAGGCAGTTCGAACAGGCCTCGAAACTCCTTTATGACCTGAAGAAGAAGAACCTGCAGATTGCAAGATCTTACATCCTGTCCATGCTCTGCAGCTACCAGGTCTGCACCATGCCTGACCTTCTGACGAAGATCTCCGGAAGTTCCATCCAGCTTCAGAAATTCGCCGATCGCCCGGACTGGAAGATCGTCTCCGGCGCTTTACCCGGCAGCCGACGCGTATTCGTATCCGACGTAATCGAGTTCTGTGTCCTCACGATCGCACTTATGGGCGATGCGAAGAAAGTCATAAACCGCGCGGCAGGAAACAATTCCCCACATCTTTCATCCATCTCGAGGATGGATGCGGAAGACGTCCATAATGAACTGCGTATGCGTGACATTAAGAAAGCAAAAGCAGCCGGGTATAAAACGTTTCAGGAGATAGCGGAAGACTACGCCGAAAGGATCTGGAACGATACGGATTTTGGTTCCCCTATACCGGTGGAGGATCCGACGCCGGAAGCGGCGCATCACCTCTTACCGAAAAATGCCCAAGGAAGTATCGTCGTCGAATCATTAAGAAAACTGGAGAACACTCCGCTTCCGGAAGAAGATCTGAAATCCCGCCGCAGCCAGCTCTTTTCCAGGATCGGGGAATACGAACAGGAGATCCTTTCGGACACTTCGAAGGATGTCAGCACGGAACGAAAATAATCATCTGCTCAACCTTTAGCACGGAACGAAAATAAGCACGTTCTCATCCTTGTAGATGCATTCATACTCATCCGGATGAAGCTCGAGATAGAGGCGCATCTTGTCCGTCGTCGTACACACGAACATATCGAAGCGGTACTTCTCAATAAGGCTCCCCGTGACCATCTGCCCGTCCGCGTCGAGCTTTAGATACGACATATCCATGAAGTCCTGGAAATTATACTTCGAATACATATCCGCGCGCCCGTCGATAAAGACATCGATGTCGTGATAGATCAGTTCGCCGCCGAGGTTATAGTGGTTATACATCCGCTGCGGCGCACGCGCACGGATCACCTCGACCGCCGCATCACTGACCACATTATCCTGGATCGGGAACCCGCCAGAAAGAAGCCCCTTCTGCACCGTAGAGATCCCGTAGCTCAGGACCAGAACGAGCCCCAGCGCATAGATCGCTTTCCGGATCAGATCCGACAGATTAAGGAACTTCCCGATATCCAGTTCCAGCACATAGTCGAACATATAGAAGCAAGCCCCGATGATCAGAAGCGCGACGAAACGCTCACTTCGCAGATACAGATACGTGAAGAAGGCGAACGTCAGAAGATCCGTCGCGTGGATCTCCTTCTTCGTCAGGAAGAACACCAGCGCCACGATGATCACCGGAATGATCGCGAGAAACGACGACGTGGTCTTGATGTCCGGCGCCGCCCACTCCGAGATCGCCGACAGCATCAGCTTATCGTTCATATTCTCTAAGGGATACGTCAGAAGTTTAAACCCATGCGGATTAACACAGATCCCGATGACACTGAGTGCCGTCGCCAGAAGAAGGTTCTTCATCTTCTCCTTCGGAAGCTTCGTGAAGACGACCTTCCCGATGGAGAATGAAAAGAGCGACGTCAGGATCACGAAGACCGGGAGGATATAAGTGAGGTTCGACGATCCGCCGTGGATATTCGCCCACAGCACCGCGATCAAGGGCAGGAAGAAGACGGTTTTCGTGTTCTTCTCGTCGTGTCTTACCTTATACAGGATCGCCAGCTCGAAGAAGAGAAGGAAGTAGCTGTAAAGGTGCGGACGCGGATAGAAATACTTGTTCAGGACATATGCCGATACGATGTGAAAAGCACTAAACACGAGTATGTTCTTCTCGGCGTATTTCCGGGTGCGGAACATCATCAGGAACAGAAGCAGGAACTGCAGCACCATCGCAGAAAGAAGCGCCGCACTAAGGCTTCCGAAGGAAGTGAGATAGATCAGCACACCGCTCAGCCACTCATGCGAGAACCAGTACAGCCCGCTGTCTTTGGCGAACCAGGAATAGATCCCGTACGTCGGGACTTCCTTGTTCTTCACGATCCACTCCCCGACCTTCTCATGCCAGAAATAATCGTTCAGTGGTTTTCCCTCGAAGAAACCGCGCAGAACCGTAACGACCGCAATCACGGCCGTCACATAGAAGAGCACCTCAAGAAGCTGCTGCTTCGCGGTCTTGGATTTTTTCAATTCCACATCCGTTCTCATCACGTCACTATTGTGCCGTTTCTTCAGGGAAATGTCAATTTAAGAGGGTCCCCACGGCATGCTCCCGTCTTGGGAACACGCCTTGGGAAATACCCCCTGCACCTTAACCGGTTATTTCCTCCACACGCACATTCGTGATGTGGATCGTCGCGGTATCCCCGTGCTTACCCATATTGAACTCGAGACGGCCGTTGTTATCGTCCTTCTCCTTCATCTCGATCTCGAACTCATAGGTCTTCCACTCGGTCGGCACATCGATCGAAGTGTCCGGCAGATAACGGATCCAGCCTGCATTCGGCGCCGAGATACACACGATACACTTTCTTTCCTCGTCGGCCTTGATATCAAAGGTCACTTTATACTTATGTCCCTTACGCATCGGAAGATCAGGATGCACCAGCTGGACGGAATACTCCTCCGTTCCGCAGTTCGTCGATGTGATGATCATCTCCCCGTCGCGGATCTCGGCCGCGCCCTCACCGCCGTTAAACAGCAGGAACTTCCAGTCCACATCGTCCGTCAGGTCTTCCACCTCGGAGAAGTTGCCGTTGCGGATGAAGTTACCGTCCGGCAGCGCCTCGCGGAAAGGCAGTTCCGGCTTGCTGACATTCGTATCGTAAGAGGGCTTCTGGTATACACGCACATAGTCGATCTCGAACTCTGCTTTCGAGAAATCCGTTGTCGCGTCCGGGTTCCCCGGCCAGTTTCCGCCGACCGCCAGATTCAGCTGGACGAAGAACGGCTGATCGAAGGGCGCCGGATACGGCTTGTCATCCTCGCCCTGTACAGCGGTAAACCAGTCGTTACATGTCAGCACCAGCTCCCCGTCCGTGTAGAAACGCATCTCGCCCGGTTCCCACTCCACCGAATACTCGTGGAACTTCGCCGAGAAGCTGTCTGCGCCCGATCTCTCGATGGATCCCTGCTGCTCGCCATGGGGCTCACCATAGTGGATCGTCGAATAAGAGATATTCGTCTGATGCCCCAGCGACTCCATGATATCGATCTCGCCGCACTTCGGCCACTGTCCGTAGTACGACTCATCCTTCGGCATCATCCAGATCGCCGGCCAGAGTCCCTGGCCTTCCGGCACCTTCGCCGATACGACGACCTTCCCGTAGAGGAAATCGGTCTTATTCTGTCCCGTCACCTTCCCGGACGTGTAGTAATCCTTGCCGTTCTTTTCCGACTTGATCGCCTTCAGGACAAGCTTACCGTCCCGGACGAAAACATTGTCCGTCGAGGTGGTGTATTCCTGCAGTTCGTTATTCACCCAGCCCGGCTCATGGGGTTCGTAGTTCCACTTGCTTTCGTCCATCGCGTCGCCGTCGAATTCATCGGCCCACAGAAGATTATATCCTTCGATGTCCGGCGTCTGTGTCTTCACCTCAGCCGGCACTGTCTCCGTGGTCGTCGGCTCCGATGTCAGCGCCTCTGTCATGGTCGTTTCCTTCTTGTCACATGCACACAGCGAAACCAGCATCGTCAGCGCCAGGATCGCGCTCGTCATTCTTAGTTTCTTCATGATTGCCTCCATAACATGAAAAATAGAAAATGCCTATGTTGGTTCCAAAATAGCAATTATCCGAGCAACCTTATTGCTTTTTCATATCTTTTTTTACTTTTTCATGCTACAATACTATGTAAGAAGCACTGTCCCCTTGTGTTTTTTTGATTTCCTTATTACCTGCGCCACGTTTGCGTTTCTCCGGCGCATCCCGTATCCGCCGGTACGCATTCCGTCAGCTGCTTGGGAGGCATCTTATGAGCACACGAAGAAAGAAGATCTCCTATCAGGAATTTCTTCACCGCGAGTATGAACTGCACCACGCGCCTTTCGCGCCGGAGATCGATTTCTACGAGACGATCCGTAGCGGCGACATCCGTCAGGTCAGAAAACTTCTCTCCGAGCCGTTCCACGAGAAGGAAGGCTTCGGTGTCCTCTCTACCGATCCGCTCTCGAATCTTAAATACCATCTGACCATCACGACCGCCATGGTCGCCCGCTACTGCATCTCCAGCGGACTCTCCGTTGCCGAGGCCTATAGTCTCAGTGACTACTACATCCGTCTCGGCGACGAGGCGCAGTCGGCGCAGGAGATCACGGACATCCATAACGACATGTGCATCCACTACGCCCAGCGTATGCAGAACGTAAGAAGGAACGCCGTCAGTTCGAAGTCTGTGAAAACGTGCATCAACTATATCTACGAGCATCTCCACACACGCATCACGCTATCCCTTCTTTCCAAGGTCACGAATCTCTCCCCGTCCTACCTTTCCCGGCTTTTTAAGAAGGAGACGGGGTATGCGGTCAGTGCATATATCCTGAATAAAAAACTCGAGACGGCGAAGTCGATGCTGATCTCGTCCGATTATTCCATCGCCGAGATCTCCGCATCGCTCGCCTTCCCGAGTCAGAGTTACTTTACGAACCTTCTTAAGAAGGACTGCAGCCTCACACCGAAACAGTACCGCGACCGCTACACCGAGAGGACCACCTTCTGACGGATATGGAAACCCGTCAGAAAAGGCACGGTCATCTGCTACTCAGAAATCCATCTCTTCTCCTGAATGAGTCGGGGATTCGGTAACGATATCCTCTCTCTCGAAGCAGATCACTTCCAGTTCCAGTTCTTCATATTTCTCCATATCTACTCACCTTCTATCCTAAACTCGATCGTTCCTTCGCACTTACTGTTCGAGAGAATCGAAGTAGGCAAATGCCGCCTCACCATAACAGTACAGTGCTTTTGCCAGGCCCTGCATCTTCTCGCTGCCCTTTTCAGAAGCCAATAGGCAGTAGGACAGAACACTTGCCGAAACAACATACTTCTTTCCTGTTTCCTTATGCGTCAGGGTGAACTGGTACATATACCCCAGGTTCGGAGCGGCGATATCCTCGACCAGGATCGCCCAGCGGTTGCTCCCGATGGAGACCGGTTCGACAGTGTATACGTTCTCACCATCAGAATACGCGAATGTATAGTCATCCGGCGAACATCCCGCATCCAGCTTAAACGACATTCTCAGAGTATTGTCCGACTCGAACAGAACATTAAGAGAGGTACCCACGACGCCCGGTGCTTCTGTAACCAGTTTCTTCGCACCGTAAGCCTCAAGCATATCTTCCGTTACCGCGAAGTTATCGATTCTCGGATCCGAATGAGGTCCTTCCGTTGCGAGTGGTCCTACAAAATATGCATATGCGTACTCATAGTAAAGTGCCACGTGCGCTGCCAGCATCTTCATGGATTCGGACGTATCATCACTTGTGATCACATCCTGCACATAAAGCTTCATGGAATAAATGAACTCATTATCCTCATATAGCGTTTCCCCATCCGGATGATAGAAATACGCACGATGCTGTCCACTGGGGTTCACTTTGACAACGACCACATCCCTGAACTCAAGGATCGGAACATCTACGCGGTATATCCGGATATTTCCCTCTTCAGAAACCGACGTCGGTTCGATCTTAGTTTCGCCCTTAAAGAATTCGATCGAAGCATTCGGATCTTCGAGGAACGAATCCGACAGCTCCATCGTGAACTGCAGCTGCAGTCCCGCGGTAAATACCACCGAGGCAGACTTCATGGTCACAGACTCTGCATCGTCCCAGATCGGAGCCAGAGCGATATTCTTCACATTTATAGGCGAATTGAAATCGAACGGTTCACCGTCAGAAACATTGATCCATTTATCGAATACCTTACCGTCGATCTCCGGATCTTGCGGTCTATTCACTTTACCGCCACGCGGGATAATCACATGTTCATAGATCTCCGCGTCCGTATCATTCTCCAGAAGGAAGAACACATGAGTAACATCTTCCCCACATAGATCGCAGACGAAATCCTTCGCGTCATCGAAATGGGCTTCTTCTGCGCCCAGCTGAACCCCGCAGGAACGGCAGATCTTCACATGACCGTTCTCCGAAGCGACATAGTCAAACTCCGTGTGATAGCATACCGTATCGATCCACTGCGCCTGAAGGACCACATCTTCCGTGATCGTGAGTTCTGTTCCGGAAGCATAGACCGTATCACTGCCGTTTACTTTCCATCCCTGGAAGACCTTTCCTTCCGGAGCTTCCGCCGTGCAGTCCGGGAGCTCGAACTCCGATCCCTGATCGATGGTAAGAGGCTCCATCTCTTCGGAAGAACCATTCGTATCAAAGGAAATATTCATGACCAGATAGATCTCGAAGCTGACGTCTGCAGCCGGCATAAAAAACCGGACAGAATATGCGTATTTATTATCCATCTGCATTGTGGCACCGACTGACAGTTTATCTCCAGTCAGAGTCTTGACCTGACCATCTTCCGGATCGACGTAGGTTGCGGAAACGACATGTATCTCACGCTCCGGACCATCCACAAAAGGATACAGAATCGCATATCCGTCCGCCGCGGCATATCCGGGATCATTATTGTCATTCGAGACTTTCCACTGATCTCTAGACCATCCACTCACGGAAACCGCGTATGCCTTATGGCCGCATTCACAAGTATGCGTCTGCGGATCAAACGTGTGGGGCTGATGATACTCTGATCCCGATAGGTGCTGCTTACAATACTTACAGGCTATAACCTTATCGTGATAGGTAAATCCTGATGCTTCATCAACATAATCATTGTACGATAGACTATCCGGATGCTCACATGTCGCAAGCGTCACAGAACGATGGGAGAAGGCCGTGTTTCGATTTTTCTCAAGGACCGGATCCCCATTCTCGTCAAAGACCGCCACTCCACAATAACCCATATACTGGACAGTCAGCTTTCCATCTCCGGAATCCACACCGTCGCCGATCGCCTCAGCATACGTATCGCCATATGAACCGGCATTGATCTTTGCCTGAATCGACGAAGACGGATTAAGCTGCAAATGGAGGGTGACGGCAGTTTTATAGCCTCCGCCGAGACCGGCTGCGCCCGAACCGCCAATTAATGTCAAGTCCGCGTTGTCAAAAATCGTACAGGTGAAACCACAATCAGCAACATCTGCTGCTGTACCGACTCCGGCACCACCATCTCCACCACCTACAGCTTCGACGGTAACTCCTTTTCCACCCATACCAAAATAGATGGAAGCACCTTCCGGGAAAACGTAACCGCCAATACCCGGGCCATAATCGGTGCCTTTTGCATACACATTTCCTGCATTAATTTGAATCGTGCCTACAACACCTTCAGATCCGGTACCGATTCCGGCGCCATCTACTCCTCCAATCGCACGCACGTCACCGCCATTGATGAATATGTTCACTTTGCTTACAGAAGCACCACCGCTTCCGATACCGGCTGCACCCGTAGCTCCATAGGCCTCGACGTTGCCGCCATTGATTGTGATACCACCGACTAAAGCTTTGTCGCCACCGCCGATTCCGGCTCCTCCATACATTCCGGAAGCCGAGATCGTTCCACCATTAATGGTGATCGGCTGATAACCATTGCTGTCATCGTTGGCATCCGCTCCGGATCCGATTCCTGCGCCCCCTTCATAACCACGTACGCTAATCGTTCCGCCATTGATCGTAATCCTACCGTTTAATTCCTCATTGTTTCCACCGATACCGGCACACCCGGAAGATACAGAGGACATGCTATCAGCAGTAAGATATCCACCCTCACCGACTGCGCGATAGATGGTCAGCGAGCTTTCCGGGCCGACATGAATTCCTTCGACGGCACAGAAGTCACCCGTATTGGCAAGGACCAGGTTCACAACACCCTTCACCTCAATACGGTCATTTATTTCAAGCTTAACCTCCGAATTGACTACATACCATCCGTCCGTGACGGATCCCTGTGTCAATGTTAACGTTTCAGAAGTCACGACCTCACAGGTCGTCTCTGCTGTATCTCCGGTATCTCCTAAAAGATAATACTCCACAAGAACTGTTTCTGCATTATCTGCGAACACGTTCATCGGAATGATCCCGATCACCAGTGCCAAACTCAGAAGAACCGAAAGAAAACGTCTGCTGCTCTTTTTCTGCATCATGAGTCATCCTCCTTATATCCCAATACCAAAGTTTCTCATGATGCTATTTTAAGCCATACGTCTATATAAGTCCATTGTTTCAGAAAAAATCTTTGTCATTTCGGATATCCGCTTCTCGAAACCGAAACAGAGAAAGAACACACCACGCACGCACCACCACCAGAAGCGAAAAAAAATGCTTCATGTACGCCTTCCCTCTCAACAAAAAGAATGGTCCGTGCGGAGCTTTTCTAAAAGCCGTAAGCCGCACGGACCATTTCATTTCTTTTTCTATTCGATCTTACGACCGCATTCCCGCCTTGATTAGGCATCGGATCTCAGTAAGCACGTATCAGATATTCGTATCTTCTTCTCCTGCCAGATCGCCACGATACAGCTTCCGTGTCGTCGTAGGAGGTTCTTCAGTAGGCGATGTCTGATTTCCGACTTCATTCGGTTCAGATGAAGTTGTGCCGGAAGAACTACCGCCTTCCTGCTTTCCACTTTCATTTTCGGAAGTTCCCTTATCATCACCGGATGGTGTCTTCGAACCGGACCCGTCATCCGGCTGCGTAGAGGAAGTAGGATCTGCATCCTTTCCACCGCCGTTGCCGCCATTTCCGCCATTTCCACCGTTATCGGATGTTCCTGGTGAGGTCGGTTCATCGATGATGATCTCTCCCTCTTCGGTCTCAACCGTCATCTTCGTTCCACTTTCTGAAGGCTTAGCGTCATTCGACGTACTGCCTTCCGGTTCACCGGCATTCTGCGAGTCCGTTGTCTTCGGTTCAGAGGGAGCCTTCGTGCCTTCTGACGAGGAGGATTCACCCTGTATCGTCGTCTTCGAGGTCGTTTCCGTAGCCTTGTTCGTGGCCGACGACGATGTCGCAGATTCCTGCTTCGACGAATCCGCAGGAATCGTGCTCTCGCTACCCAGCTCCCCGCTCGTGACGTCTCCCGGCTCCGTTACCGGATCACCGCTCTGCGGATCCGTCGTCGCACCTTCCTCCGGAGAAGAAACATCACCCTGCACGGACGAGTCCAGTGCTTTTGAAGAAGTATCACTCGAAGAAGGTTTCTTCGCGCCAAGCTTCCAGAACGTAAGCCCCAGACCAACGATCAGAAGACAGACCACTGCACCGATTATCAGAAGTTTTCTCTTATTCATTCCATTAACCATTCTCTTCGTCTTCGAGCGGAAATTCTTCGCCCCAGTTCGAACACCTGACGACATTGTCATCATCGAAAACGATGACATCCATCTCTAGCGGATCATATTTCTCTTTCATTATACATCTCTCCTTTTCTCCATCAATATGCCGTATTCATGCATCCTGATTACTGACCTGAGAAGTATGCATCAGCATACAGGCCGTACAGGTAGAACGCCTGACCGAGGTCCTTCATCTCCTGTGTGGTACCTTTCTGCATGGACATGATCGCATAAGACATGCAGCTTGCCGTGATCGTGTACGATTCCTGCGTGGAATTGTTTGTGATCGTGAATGTGTACGCATTCGTCAGATTCGCTGCGGAGATGCCTTCAGCATCCAGTGCATACCTGCCCTTGCCGAGACGATTTGCCGAAGTCGTGACAGGATTGCCTTCACTATCTTTCAGCAAGAAAGAATAGTTGCTGATGTCATCTTCAGCCAGAACGAAAGTGGCACGAAGCGTATTGTTATCCAAGAAGTTCACACGAAGTGATGTCGATGTAAGCCACGAAGGTCTGGATCCGGAAGTGCTCATCTTGTAGCTGTCGGCCACCGTAACAGAAGGCGGCGTGATATCGAGATCACCCAGTGCGGCCGCATTATGGTCGAAGTACTTCTGTGCATTCGCGCAGTAGTAGTAAAGTCCATTCTCAACGAGTGCCCGGTAGCTCTCGCTATATGCATCGGCATCCCGGCAGTGCTGGTATACGGAGTACGCAAGCTCGTCGTTCTGATACTCCTCCTCGTTCGCATTCCGGAAGACGACCTTGTTTCCCTCACCGTCGTAGACCGCAACCTTGACCTCATCCATCCAGTCCGGCGCCTCGATCGGGAACGCAAACTGGGCAACCCCGTTCTCATCAGTTGCACCTGCCAACGGATAGGTCTTGAGTTCTTCACCGTTCTTTGTAAATGTAACATATGCATTCGCATCATCAAGAAGGAGCTCCGAGAACTTCAGTGTGAATCGGAGTTTCAAGCCGCCCTCGTAGATCACCGTTGCCGACTGGGCACGGGCAACTTTCCCATCTTCCCACTTCGCCACAATCGTTTTGTCCGATCTTACCAGATTACGGAAGTCATAGGGCTCGCCGTCACAATACCATCCGGCAAATGTAGCTCCGTTCTTCTCCGGATCCGCCGGCTTCTCCACCGTACCATTAAAGTCAACATCCTGCGCTTCTATCGCCGAGCCGCCCTGCGTGTCAAACGTCACATTACATTTCAATGGGGCCTTACACAGATCGCAGATCCCGTCGTTGTCTGTAGTATCGTCATGATTGTAGCAAATTGACGCGCCACTCGAATCACCTACTACACCCGGTGAGCAAACAATTGAAGAACTACCAAGGTTAATAGATGCAGGTGTATGTAACTCTCCGTTAATGATTCGAACAGTTCCACAACTGCTCGAATCCGCTCCAGCTCCCATTCCAACGCAAGTGTAACCGGGTCTATAAATAACAAGATTTACACCACAGATAGTAATATTGCCATTTCCTTCACCCTCGTTTCCACCAAGAATTGCACAATTTGAATCTAAATTTGAATCTAAATCGCCAGAGTAACTACCCATACCTTCGTCACCGTCAACCACACTATAAATAGTCAGAGAATTACCGCTTGCTACGCGAATCCCCATCGGAATCTTTAGAAAGCTCTTCGAATTATTCAATACAAGATGAACATCGCCCACGATATGAATTCTACTAAGTATCGTATCTATACCTTGAACCAGATACCATCCATCCTCCAGCACGACCTCCCCGTTCTCATCAGGAGTATCCGTAACCTTTATACAGGAATTCGATTTCACACATCCATTCTCGTCATAGTACTCTACTGTCGTTGTCTGCCCGTTTCCTTCATCCCCCGGCTCCGCAAACACAGCCATGGACATGGCTGTGCACATCATCGCAACGGTCAGAATTAGTGCAAACAGACGTATACATTTTGTTTTTCTCATTTTTGAGTTCCCTCCTTTGTTCGGAAAATGTATAGTCCCTCACGGTGCTATTTTATTTTGCTGCATAAGCGAATTTCCCAATTGTACAGAAAAATAAAGAAATTGTCATCTTCAGGCAATCATTTCGACATTGAGAATACGCTGGTACATCTTTCTGTAATAGGGTGCCGCCTCCTCGCGTAGCGGCCGACTCGTTTGATATAAGAATCCTTTGCTTTATTCTCTTATACCACCATATGGTTGGGCTCGTGGTATAAGATCTGAACATACTTCATTCTTATATCAGTTTCCGAGAAAAAAATGATATATAAATTGGGCAACGACTATTCTTATATCAATGTCCCACCAAAAACATGATATAAGAAAGCCGCGCCTTTCGCTTTTATATCATACTTCTCGAAAAGCACTGCTCCCCCCGCCACCTGGCGCTTACTCTTCCGTTTTCTCAACCCGTTCCGCCAGCGCCTGGTAGAACTCGGGGCAATCCTTCTCAAGTCGGATCGGCCGGCCCTCCCTGTTCACGAAACAATGCTCGGACTTCGCCTCACAGACGACCTTCCCGGCCGCATTTCTCATCTCATAACCGAGAGTCAGCCGCACGCCCTTCAGCTCCAGGATCGACACCACGATCGAGATGTCCTCCGGGAACGTCGTCGCCCCCTTATAGTGCACCTCCAGAGAAACCACCGGAGAAGCAACACCCGTCGCCTCCAGCTTATCGAAATCCCACCCGATCTGACTTAAATAGTCCACTCTGGCTTCTTCCATCCACCGCACGTAATTCGAGTGGTGGGTAATACTCATCTTGTCAGTCTCATAGTACTGCACCTTGTGCACGTAGGCGTCCACGGTCTTCATCCCCACATCACCGCCTCAACCGATCGGCTCGAAGTCAGCCACACCGTGCTTACAGAGCGGGCAGATGAAATCATCCGGGAGCTCGTCGCCCTCGTAGATGTATCCGCACACCTTGCAGACCCAGCCCTTCTTGCCTTCCGTCTCCGGTTTCGGCTTGACGCTCTTCTGATAATAGGTATACGTCATCGTCTCCTTATCCGAGAGCACACGCGCCTCCGTCACGGAGCAGATGAACATTCCGTGAGTATCCAGATCCACATAGTCCTCGACCTTCAGGGACATGAAGGAATTGATGTACTTACTCAGGAAGATCAGGCCGTTGTCCGAGCGCAGCGTCTCCTCCGAGCCCGCGAACTTATCGACACTTCTTCCACTCTGGAAGCCGAACGTCTCGAACACCTTGAACGGCGCCTCGACCGACAGGCAGTTCACGTTCATGACACCCGTCTGCTTAATGACATGGTGTGAATAGTTCTGCTTATTGATCGTCACCGCAACCCGGTTCGGCGTATTCGTCACCTGCGTCACCGTATTCACGATCAGGCCGTTATCCTTCTTGCCGTCATTCGACGTCACGACATAAAGGCCATACCCGATATTAAAGAGCGCCGTCAGATCGTTCTTATTCGCCGTATCCTCCTTCTGCGCGAGATAATCCTGGCACAGCTCTTTCGCCAGCGCATCGACCTGCGCCTTCGACTCGTCATTTAAGGCCGACATGATCTTCACATTATTCTCGGTATAGGTGATGTTCTTACTCTTCTCGAGCATCCCCTTCATGGTGCGGATCGCCTGCGGCGCCCACGAACCGTTCTCGATCATACCGATCGTCTTATTCTGGAACTGCCTCTCGGTCAGGTGATGGATGAACTCACGCATGAACGGGAACACGTCCGCATTATACGTCGTCGTCGCCAGCACGATACGCCCATATCGGAAGGCATCCTCCACGCACTCAGCCATATCCTCTCTGGCCAGGTCATTGACCACGACCTTCGGACATCCGTTCTCCTTAAGCTTATTGGCCAGCAGCTCCACCGCCGCCTTCGTGTGCCCGTACACCGACGTATAGAAGATCGCGATGCCCTCCGTCTCGACACCGTAGGAAGACCACGTGTCATAGAGCTTGAGATAAGGCGTAAGATCTCCGGTCAGCACCGGGCCATGCAGCGGACAGATCGTCTTGATCTCCAGGCCCGCCGCTTTCTTAAGGACCTGCTGCACCTGCGCGCCGTACTTCCCGACGATGCCGATATAGTAGCGTCTCGCCTCGCACGCCCAGTCCTCTTCCACATCGAGCGCGCCGAATTTTCCGAATCCGTCCGCCGAGAAAAGCACTTTATCGTAGGTGTCGTATGTCATGATGACCTCCGGCCAATGTACCATCGGCGCGGCCACGAACTTCAGCACATGCTTGCCGAGCGGGAGCTCGTCGCCCTCACCGACCACGATCCGACGGTCCTCGAACTCCGTCCCGAAGAAATTCTTCATCATGGTGAAAGCCTTCTGCGACGACACGATCTCGGCATTCGGATAGGTCTTCATAAAGTTCACGATATTCGCCGAATGGTCCGGTTCCATGTGCTGGACAACGAGGTAATCCGGCGCCTTCCCATCCAGTGCTTTTTCCAGATTATCGAGCCACTCATGGGTGAAATTCTTATCCACCGTATCCATGACCGCGACCTTATAGTCCGCGATCACATAGGAGTTATACGCCATGCCGTTCGGCACCACATACTGTCCCTCAAAAAGATCGATCTTATGGTCATTTACACCTACGTATTTGATATCATTACTTATAAACATAGTATTTTCCTCATCCTTTCATGTTGATATCATATTTGATTATTTATTTCGCGATTCCGTATCGCCCGCATTCCTTATTATTCTTTATCCGGCGTGTCCTTCTTCTTTTTCCGTGTCTTCTTCACGATCACGATGACTACGACCGTGATCACGATCAGGATCGCGATCCAGATAAAGATGCACAGTCCCAGCGGACACGGACAGAATCCGCAAAGCCAGCATTTCTTCTCTTCCTTCTTCTCCTCGGTCTTCTTCGGCGCGGAATCTTCCCTTCTTTTTCATCGTCTAAGACGCCCCCGAAATACTCTTTCAGTATAGCACGTCAGAAGCCTCGAATCAAAAAGCTTCGCGTCGCAAATTCGTCGCAGTTTTTGACATTTCAGCGACGTTTCTGCGACGCGCCTCCATATTTCCTCTCGAAAAGCACTGCCGTCGCAAATTCGTCGCAGTTTTTGACATTTCAGCGACGTTTCTGCGACGCGCCTCCATTTTCCCTCTCGAAAAGCACTGCCGTCGCAAATTCGTCGCAGTTTTTGACATTTCAGCGACGTTTCTGCGACGGCAGCACGCCGCCGAAAAAAATACGTGTGGAATCTCCATTTTTGAGAATCCACACGCAATTTCAGACTTTTTGCCTTAAGAAACTCACTTGAAGTATCTGTCCAGAAGGCCCTTCAGGGCTTTACCATGACGGGCTTCATCACGGGCCATCTCATGCACGGTGTCGTGGATCGCGTCGAGGTTATTCTTCTTCGCGCAGGTCGCCAGCTCCGTCTTACCGGCTGTCGCACCGAATTCACAGTCTACACGCCACTTGAGGTTCTCCTTCGTGGATGCCTTCATGTTCGCTTCCAGATCCGAACCAAGGAGCTCTGCGAACTTCGCTGCATGCTCTGCCTCTTCGAATGCCGCCTTCTCCCAATAAAGACCGATCTCCGGATACCCCTCGCGATAAGCGATACGGGCCATGCACAGGTACATACCGACTTCCGAGCACTCACCGGTGAAGTTCGCCTTCAGCTGTTCGAAGATGTACTTCTTATCTTCCTCAGAAATATCCGGATTATTCTTCACGGTCTCGGCATACACACCGAACTTGTGCTCCGCAGCCAGACCCATGTTCTCTTCCATCAGCTTAAACGCCGTCTTCGGGGCCTTACATACCGGACAGGCCTCCGGAGCCTCATCACCCTCGAAAACATAACCACATACAGAACATACAAACTTTGCCATAATCTTAACTCCTTGTCTAATTAGATTTTTGTCGAACGCTGACCCATCCGCTTCGTGCTTCGGCACCGCCGAAGCTCTTCCGCATCACGCGCCGCGCTCCCTTTCCGATTTTACGCACGCCGGGCACAGTCCGTCGAACTGAAGTGAATATCCTGAGATCTTGTAGCCGGAGGTGTCGGTAAGTAAATCGACCAGCTCCTCCACCGGCATCGCGACATCCGCGACTTTACCGCACGCACTGCAGTGCACGTGATAGTGCGGGAAAGTCTGGTGGTCGAAATGGTCAGCCCCGTTGTTGATACGGATGCGGAGGGCTTCACCGGAATCGGCGAGCTTATTAAGAATACGATAGACGGTCGCACGCGAGATCGACGGATACCGGCTCTGCACCTCGGCCACCACTTCGTCGGCAGTCGGGTGATTGCCCATCCCGATCAGGGTCTCATGCACGATCCTTTTCTGAAGCGTATTCCTTTCCTGCATTCTCGAAAACTCCTTCCGGACAGTTCCTTCTACATAATCTTACGATACTCACACAGGCCACCGGAAACGGTGTCCAAGTGCTTTCTGTTATTGATATTAAATCCTAATAAGGATTTTGTCAATAGTTTTACTTAAAAAAGATCTGTTTCTTTTCTGCCATCTGGTCGACATTCCCGATATACTGGATCGGATCCTTGATGCACGGGCATCGCTCGACCCGCACGTCTCCGTTCCCGCCCGGAAATACACGTTTACTCATCCCGCCGGCACCGAAGGACAGCACACTTCTTCGATCGCTCATCATGGCCACGTTATACAGGCACGGCGTCCCGTCCTTCTGGTACCCGACATTCTCATGCCCACCCAGCGTGTCTTTCTGCTTATAGAGATAGTACGGCGCATAGCCCGCCTTCGTAAGCGACGAGAAGGCATATCCCAGCATCGTCTCCATCGAAGACAGTTCCTCTTTTTCCTTCTGAAGGATTTCCTCACGAAGAAGATCCGACCGGCGCTTCTTCGACAGCGAATGCACGGTCACGTTTTCCGGAGCAAGTTCCAGAATCCGGTCCATCGACGCGCAGAACTCCTCCGCACTCTCTCCCGGAAGCCCCGCAATAAGATCGGTGTTGATGATCGAGAAACCCATGCTCCGTGCCATTTCGAATGCCCGGACGAAGTCCTCGGCCGTATGCCTTCTTCCGACCCGCAGAAGCGTCGCATCGCAGAGCGTCTGCGGATTGATACAGATCCTCGTGATGCCCGCCTCGCGCAGCACACGCAGTTTTCCTTCCGTGATCGTGTCCGGCCGTCCGGCCTCCACGCATACCTCTTTCACATTGGCAAAAGCACTGTTCCCCGTGATGCCTTCCATGAGTTTCTGAAGGAGCGTCTCATCGAGTACAGTCGGTGTTCCTCCGCCCACATAGAGCGTCTCGACCTTCCCGGGAATATGCGGCAGCACCAGAGCCATCTCATGAAGCATCGCATCTACATACGAAGGAAGAAGCGATGTCTTTCTCGGCGCTTCCTGCGCGACGAAAGAACAGTACGCGCATCTTGTCGGGCAGAACGGGATGCCGATATATACATGGAGGTTCTCCGGATCCGAGTTTTCGAGCACCTGATCCTCCGCATCCCGGGTAAGGAATGCCAGGTGTGCCTTATCCTTCCGGACGCCGTAGATCTCCGTCATCTCTTTCTCGGTAAGAAGCTCCCTCGCCACCTGCGTCGGGCGGATCCCGGTAAGTGATCCCCATGGGGCTCTTCTTCTCAGCATACCGGACAGAAGCTCATACAGCTGACGTTTCACTTCCCGATTGAGCGGAACAGGGATCTCCTCTCTCGACCGGCATATTCTTACCGGTCCGCTGATTCTCTTGACCATGTCATGTTTACTCAGTCTGGTCCATGGGGGATCTGACGTAAATGCCGCATCAAGATATGTCTCGACTACCTCTTCGCTCACCCGGCTACGGATCAGGATCGTCCAGCCGGACGGGACGACACCTTCTGCCTCGCAGACGATCTCCTTCATGCCCGGTTTCCATTCTTCTTCACTTCGTGTATGCAGGAAACCACCGTGTTCCGTCTGGTCCGGAATCTCTGTCCGGTCCTGCTCCCTCGGGACCGCACCGGTGATCAGCCGCAGGATATCGCTGATCGGATAGTAGAAACTATGCCCCTCGCAGCGCACGATGATCTTCTCATCCGGATTGTTCTTCGTTTTCACAGTCTCTTCCGGCATCCTGAACGCGCCCCTTTCTTATGACCTGTCCTACTTACGACTTGCCCTTCACATGGGTGAAATAGTAGTCCGCCACATTCGACCGAGGCATGTTATAGCTCTTCACGCCTTCTTCCTGCTGATTCACCTTGAGAAAAGTATCGTTCGTGGCTTCGGATACATCGGCCACGATCTGCGGCGGATCGATCGTCTCCCAGTACGCCGACCTCGCATCTTCATCTTTGAAATAGCCGTCCACGATCGGATGCTCGAGCACAAAAGCTTCGAATCCTTCCGCGTCCGTGTTATATGCGTAGAGAAGCTCCACGAAGATCAGGTCCAGTGCCTCACAGAATCCGGCATACCGAAGTTCCGGGCAGTCGCTGTTGATCAGGATCAGCATCGCCGCCAGATTCGCGTCATTCTCGACCGCGAATCCGTGCATATGGCTCATCTCGTGGCACGCATTGAAGAGGATCTCCGACATCTCGACATCCACGTTGATATTCGGTTCTCCGAAGAACGGGAAATACATCCCTACGATATAGGTATATGACCAGTAGTGCGACAGCGCCACCGGCTTCGGCCGCCCGGCATTTCCGGTGATCTCCGGGATCTTCCCGGATGCCTCTTCGTACAGGTTCTGAAGATCAGAAAGAAGCGCCCTCGTTCCTCCGGGATAGGAGATCACGCCACGTTCATCCTCCGCGCTCTGAAGCCGCGCTTCGTTCAGTCCGTTCACGACCCACGTATACGTCTCCTCAAGTTCTTTGACCGTATACTGCCGCACCCCGAAACCCAGGCTCTCCTCCAGAGGATATCTAGTGAAGTTCAGTCCATGCAGCAGCATGAAGAGCGCATACACACCGAAGAGCACCCATGAAGCGGTCTTGCCGACACGGTAGAAGAACTTCTTCCCCCGTTTCTCCTTCACCGCCCGGCGGATCCGGATGATCAGCCACGCCAGCAAGATCGGCGAGGTCATGACCAGCGTCACAACGAACACTTCCGTAAGAGAGATCGGGACAAGGGACGAGATCTTTACAGGAAGGAAAGATACGACCGGGAATACATATCTGGCATATCCTTCGCCTACCGCATGAAAATGCATCAGGATCCTCTGAAGAAGTGCCAGAATACCGATCAGGAGGAACGGCAGGATGAATGCGATCCCCCATTTACGTATCCATGCTTTTACCTTCGCCTTCACGGAAGCACCCCGATCGCATCCAGTGCGTAGAGGATCCCGAGAACGATAGGCTGATGGATCAGATAGACGAGAAGCGAATTTCTCCCGATCCACTCAAGAGGACGGGAAGCCGTCAGGACAGCCTTGGGCGTACGAGGGAAGAATGTTTCTTTCTCTTTATAGACATGCCGTCCGATCAGCACTCCGAGGAAGAAGACTCCGATCCACGGGATCATGCCAAGCTCATCGCCCATTGTCATGACCGAATCTGCGTGAGGCGTGATGCCTAAGATGAAGATCCACTTGTTATGGATCGTTCCTTCGTAGTACGGGATTCCGTGCAGCAGCCACATAAACAGAGCCACGATCAGAAGAAGCACCATATCTCCTCCACGGCTCTGTCTTCCGCCGGTCTTTTTCTGTTCGAAATGATCGAAGATGGCGAACAGGAATGTCGCGATGGCCAGAAGATGCAGCACATTAAAATAGATCGCACATCCGAGGTCGAGGAAATGGTCGGCCGCGACCGTCACCACGGAGAACGCCACCGCCACGAGAGCAAGCTTTCCGGCTCTTCGGAAGTTATTTCTCGAGAACTGACAGCAGATCCCTGACACGCCCACGAAAATAAAGATAAAGAACGGGTGCAGGAAAGCCCAGAACCAGTCACATTCCGCTCCGATAAAAGCGAACACATCGTAATGGAAGATAAATCTCAGATCGTAGGCGAAGTGGTGAAGGATCATCATGAAGATCGCGAATCCGCGCAGAAGATCCAGTTCGAAGGCGCGATTCTTCTTCGTCTTCCGAAGATCCGGCTGCACATCTATAGCCTTATCCTTCTTTTCCTTCTGATCCGGCTTTCCGCCGGAATTCTCTACCACAGAGGTCGACATGCGGATCACTCTTCCGTCGCGATCGCAGCGCCGATGGCTGTAGCAAACTCCGACATCTGCGGAACGACGAAGTTAATATTATAAAGTTCAGAGAAGTTCTTATAGATCGTGGCACACATCGGTGCTTTTGTCGCCTGACCGGTGAGGACCACATCCCTAAGTCCCGCGTTTCTTGCTGCCAGGACCGCCATGGTACCGATCGACTGGAACACCAGGTTGAAGAGTCCATACGCCACATCCTGCTTCCCGGCGTCGTCCTGCAGCTTACCGAAGTTCGATGCGGTCGTGTCCATTGTCAGTCCAGGGATCGCCGCATGGGAAATATCACCGATCGTCAGGTCGACATGGCTCAGGCTTCCGCCGGCGGCCAGATCAGCGATCATGTCGAAATCACGCATATTCAGAGCACAGTTGGCAAGACCGACGAGTGTACCGCCACCTACGCCGGAACCGATAATATGTCTTACATTCTTCTTCGTCGCCTCGACGAAAGCGGTACCCGTCCCCATGGAGATGACCACGGCATGCTCGAGCCCCGACAGGAACAGTCCACCCTGTCCGGTCGCGAAGAATTCCTGGATCCGCGTCGTCGGGATACCCAGAAGATTGCCGTTCGGGAAGGATGCACCTACCCCCGTGATCTTCAGTCTCTCGATATCCGAGATCTTCAGGTCATAGGAATCCATGAGTTTTCCAAGGGCGCCGAAGGCCGATGTGACCGGATCGTCCGCCTTGACGATCTTGTTTCCGATGATCTGATCTTTATCCATTCCGACGACTTTCGTGGTGCTTCCGCCCACATCAAGTCCAACGATGATACCCATATTTCTTAGCTCCTTCTCTTCTACTTTCCGTACTGCAGGTACAGAAGCACGGCTATCCCGATCACCGCGACCGCCGTAAAGATGTAATATGCGATGCCCTTCGGCTTTTTGATCTTGATCCGTGAGACGAACAGCACCGCCGTCAGGAACATGATCCCGCCGTACATGATCGTGGTCGAGAATCTTGTGATAAAGCGGGAGATCAGCCACAGCGCCGGGAAAATGATCGCGGCAGAAGTCACCGGAAGGCCGGTATAGGCCTTGATCGGTTCATCGGACGTGGTGTGCGCCACCAGAACATTGAAGTACCCCAGGCGGATCACGCCGCAGAGCACGTACAGGACTGCGATCGCGATGCTGATCGGTCCCTGATGCCCCATCTCCAGGGAGATCAGGACAGGAAGAACGACGAATGCCACCGTATCTGCCAGGGAATCGATCTGCACGCCGAAGTCTTTCTCCTTCTCCGTGCGGTTCGGGCAGGCCCGTGCGATCTTGCCGTCAAACATATCGCAGACACCCGCTACGATCAGGCAGACGACCGACCATGTAAGATTCGTCACATAGGCGAAACAGATGCCTACGACGGCAAAGGCCAGACCGATATAAGTAAGCACGACCGACCGGCCATAGTAGCCGATGCAGATCTTCTCTAACCCCTTTTTCTCATTCCCCTTCTCTGACACTGTTCTTCTTCCTTATTTTCTCGAAATATCCGATGCGTTATGGTCGCCGAGGCGATAGATGATCTGCGGTCCGCTCTCATACTCGAGCTCAACTTTCTCGATCGGCAGACGGTACAGATCCCCTTCCGTCGTCAGCACATCGACATAGGTCTCGTTATCCGTCCGTACCCAGTAGAACAGTGAACCCGCATGGATCGTCATGCTGTCTCCGGAGAGATTGTAGCAGGAGATATCGAAGTTCGGGTTATAGACAAACGAAGATCTCTCCACGTTCGTATCTGTGAAATAGTAGTTCGTCTTCGGTACCAGAAAATCCGTATCCGACACGATCATGTACGTGCGGTAGAGGCGATGCAGCCCATAGATCGCATCGTAGAATCCGAACTGCACCAGACCGGAATTCGAGACACCGGAGATCATGCCGCGCACCAGGGAAGCATGGATCGCCGATCCGTCGAAGCGGACCAGAAGCGTCTGGCTCTCTTCCCAGTTATCCCGCTGCATCTCCACGGCCACTTCCGTGTACGGATCGCTACTGTCGATATCGATGGAATATCCACGGAGATTTCCCTTACAGGCCTTCGCGGAGTACTCCTGCTTATAGGAGAATTCCGTTCCAGGAACCACATAGTCGAAGATCGCACCGTCCTTATTTACTAGTACATAGAAGGACTCACTGTGGTCGTCAAGGGAAACATTGATCGTCTCGATGCTCCCGTCTCCGTCGAAGTCCATATCCAGTTCCGCACGCCAGGCGGTGTAATACTTTCCGTCTTCGGTCTTTTCCGACTGCTCTCGCATGCCCAGAAGCTGCGGCTTATCGGTATACATGGCCATCTCATCGCGGTTCAGTTCGGCAGACCTCGGAATCGCCGTATCCGTCGCCTGCGGCTGGGTATCCACGGATGTGTTCGTGGGGCCTGCCGTGATCACCGGTGCATTCTTCGACTGGAATGGCTTGGCGAACACCAGCACCAGAACCACCGCCACCACGATGACGATATTCACGGCAAGAAGGATGATGTACTTTTTATTTCGAAAGAATTCCTGGTCCATGAAACCTCTTCCTTATCACTTCTTCGGGAGAAGCTTCTCCTTCCCGCCCATATACATACGAAGCGGCGCCGGAACATTAACGGAACCGTCTGCATTCAGGTTGTTCTCCAGGAATGCGATCAGCATACGCGGCGGAGCCACAACGGTATTATTCAGTGTATGGGCAAGGTAATTGCCCTTCTCCTTATTACGGATGCGGATGCCCAGTCTTCTTGCCTGTGCATCACCCAGATTACTGCAGGAACCGACCTCGAAATACTTCTTCTGACGCGGAGACCATGCCTCGACGTCACAGGACTTGACCTTCAGGTCCGCAAGGTCGCCCGAGCAGCACTCCAGTGTACGTACCGGGATATCCAGGGAGCGGAAGAAATCCACAGAGTTCTTCCAGAGCTTATTGTACCAATCCATGCTGTCTTCCGGCTTGCAGACGACGATCATCTCCTGCTTCTCGAACTGATGGATACGGTATACGCCTCTCTCCTCGATGCCGTGTGCACCGACTTCCTTACGGAAGCACGGAGAATAGGAAGTAAGGGTCTGCGGCAGATCCGCCTCATCGATTATGGAATCGATAAACTTACCGATCATCGAATGCTCGGAAGTACCGATGAGATAGAGGTCTTCGCCCTCGATCTTATACATCATGTTCTCCATCTCCGAGAAGCTCATCACACCGTCCACCACTGCAGAACGGATCATGAAAGGCGGCACATAGTATGTGAAGCCACGGTCGATCATGAAATCTCTCGCGTAAGAAAGGATCGCCGAATGAAGTCTCGCAATATCGCCCTTGAGGTAATAGAAACCGTTACCGCTCGTCTTTCTCGCCGCATCGAGGTCGATGCCGTCGAATCTCTCCATGATGTCCACGTGATACGGGATCTCGAAGTCCGGCACCACCGGCTCACCGAAGCGCTCATTCTCGACATTCTCGCTGTCATCCTTACCGATCGGTACAGACGCATCGATAATGTTCGGGATCACGAGCATGATCTTTCTGACCTTCTCGGTCAGTTCCTGCTCCTTCACATCGAGCGCCGCCATCTCGTCCGCCATCGCGGAAACCTGCTTCTTCGCTTCTTCAGCCTCGTCTTTCTTGCCCTGCGCCATCAGTGCACCGATCTGCTTACTGATGGAATTTCTCTGGGAACGCAGGTACTCGACGCGGGTCTTGGCCTCACGGAGCTCCTTATCGTATGCGATGACCTCGTCCACCAGCGGGAGCTTGTCATCCTGAAACTTCTTCTTAATATTCTCCTTAACGATGTCCGGATTGGCACGGACGAATTTGATATCCAGCATCTTTCTGCCTCCAAATAAACGTTTAACTAAATAATTCTACCACAAGTGAACGCACTCCACCATAGCCCGACGAAAGAAGTCTGCTGATCCGGTCATTCTTCCCGGATCAGGCGCGTTCCACCATATCCATCATGGTCAGATCCAGCTTCAGCACCACGTTCGGGTCACTGTTAATGAGGTCGAACCGGGCCTTAAGACGCTCACGCGCGATCTTCGCGCCGGCCTCCGCCTTCGCGGACGGGAGCATGATGATATACTGCGCACCACTGAATTTCGTGAAGACATCGCCCTTACGAAGGGTATCCTGTATCGCCGTAAAGAGCACATCCATCGCAGGTTCCAGTACTTTCGGATCGAGCGTGTTCTCCTCCGGATCCAGCAGCGTCGCCAGCATAACGCAGAAGGTCTGCTCCGACCTCGCCAGCATTCGCTCGATGAAACGGAAGATCGCCAGAAACGGCTCATAATCCTGCCAGAAGGCGCCGCGGATGGTGCCCGGTTCCTTCAGCTGCTGCATCAGCGTACGGATATTCATCTCGATGGCCTCCGGGCGGTCCAGTTTCGCCTGCTTCGACGGAAGTGTCGAGCTGTAGAAGCGGAAGTTGTTCCTTCCCTCTTTCTTTACAACATACAGCGCACGGTCGGCCTTATCGTAGAGAGTATCCATGTTATTGCCGTCCTGCGGCGCCAGCGCGATACCGATGGACAGCGTCGCGATGCCGTTGGTCGCTTCTTTGAGGTCTTCGTTGACCTCGTTCTGGAATGCCTGGATCCGTTCGCACAGCACATCGTGCTCCGGCGGATTCTCCATAAATACGACGAATTCATCGCCGCCCAGTCGTCCGACCACTTCATCGGGAAAAGCATCGATCATCATGTGGGCCAGGCGGTTTAATACCTGGTCGCCGACGATATGGCCGAGTTTATCGTTAACACTCTTGAAGTGGTCCACATCGACGATCATGTAGGCGGCGGTGGCCCCTTTCGCCAGGCTGATCTCGATCTTCTGCGTCAGATAGGAACGGTTCCAAAGTCCCGTCATCGGATCTTTCGACGCGATATTCTCGAAACGCTTGGCGCGCTTCTCAGCAAGCCTACGGAATTCTTCGAGCTCGAGAGTCCTGGCAATACGGCTTCTCATGACTTCCGGAACGAAAGGCTTACCGATAAAGTCCGCCGCGCCGAGCTTTAAGCACTCGACCTCTGTTTCCGGGTCTGTCCTTGCGGTCAGGAAGATGACCGGAATCTCGTTAAAATCGTGATTGGCACGGATCTGGCGAAGTGTCTCCAGTCCGTCCATCTCCGGCATATTGATGTCAAGGAGGATCAGGTCCGGCACTCTTTTCTCCAGGAAACGGAGCGCCATCTGGCCCGAAGTCACCAGGCTGATCTGGTAGAACTCATCCAGCGCCTGCTTGGCAAGCATCAGATTCGCTTTACTGTCGTCTACTACAAGAATTGTCTTTACCTTGTCCACGAATCACTCTTCTCCTAACAGATTTTTCAGATTCTCAACGGCTTCGTCATACTGGAAGTCGTTAAGATAATTCCTCGTACGTTTCAGTGCCAGCTGCTGATCGTGTCCGATATCGAAGCCCAGAAGCCACTCGATCTTCTCGAGAGCCGAGTCGGAATCGAAATCTTCGATACTGGCCTTCAGTTCCTGGATCGACTGGATCCAGTCTGCCTTCTGGATCTCCGGCTTCGGGAAATCCGCTTCTTCTTTCTCTTCACCATTGTCCAGCGCACCGCGGGCACGAAGCTCCAGACCGATATCGTCCAGAAGGGAACGGTACTGGGAAAGAAGCTCCTCGTAGTTTCCATCGATGAACTGGAAGCGGGCTTCGTAGTTCGCGAATTCGTGTTCTTTCGCCATTTCCGACAGTTCCATCGCACCGATAGAAGCGGCCACGCTCTTCAAGGCATGTGCCTCGATGCCGTATCCGCCGTAATCCTTCGCCTCGGCCAGTTCGCGCAGGCGTTCCACCTTGCGAAGGCCGTCTTCATACACGACCTTCAGGAGGCTAATGTAGTTATCCATATTGTTCCCGCAGTTAAGAAGTCCTCTCCTGCAGTCCACGCCGCGGAGCTCCAGCACATCGCCCTCACCGAAGCTCGGTGCGCTGGCCACTTTATGCTGCTTGCGGATGATGACATCTTCCGGAAGATGCGTCTTCAGGGAATGCTCCAGCTGGGCAAGCTCGATGGGCTTACTGACATAATCCTGGAAACCCTCACGGAAGAAGATCTCCCGGACGCCGCTCACCGCATTCGCCGTCAGCGCCACCACCGGCACCTTCTGGAAGTACTCCCCGTCCATCTTACGGAGAAGCCGTAATGTATCGATACCATCCATCTCCGGCATCATGTGGTCCATATAGATGATGTCGAAGCGCTCGCCCGACTCCAGGATCCTGAGGCATTCCTTGCCGCTTCCGGCCGTCGTCACATGCATCTGATACGGCTCGAGAAGGCCCTTGACGACCTTCAGGTTCACGGCGTTATCATCCACGACCATGACCTTCGCTTCCGGCGCGATGAATGTCTCCTGGAACTCATCCGAATCCAGCGACTCGATAGGCTTATCCGTCAGAACCGAAACAAATACTGCCGAATAGACCGGACGGCGCACCACGAGTACGTCCTTATATCCCGAAGATGTCTCGTTCTTATCGAACATCAGAACGATCTTCGGATTACCGTGTTCTTTACTGAACTTTCGGATCTCGTGGGCATTCTCGTCGAAGATCGACTTGCTGACGAAGATGTAGGAATATTCTGCGTTCGATGCCGGATCGAGGTCCTTAAGTTTCGCGGCAAATCTCGCCGAGACACCCAGCCTCTGCAGATCCGCTCTCGCACTGTCACGGTAGATGCCCTTCTCATCGAAATACAGGACATGTTCTTTCTTCGCATCCGGAATGCTGGCCAGCGGCTTCGAACGGGCGATATACTGATGCAGCTCGAAGGAGAATGTACTTCCCTGTCCGAATACGCTCTCCACGGAGATCGTGCCGCCCATGAGATCCATCAGGCGCTTACAGATCGAAAGACCCAATCCCGTTCCTTCGACGGCGCGGTTCTGTCTCGTGTCCAGACGCTGGAAAGATCCGAAGAGACGTTCCTTATCTTCCTCACGGATACCGCTTCCGGTGTCTGTCACATCGAAGTGCAGGAGACACATATCGTTCGACACCGGCTGATACGACACACGGAGCATGATGTAGCCGTGGGACGTAAATTTCACAGCATTATTCAGAAGATTCAGCAGCACCTGGCGGATACGGATCTCATCACCGACCAGCTCCGCCGGGATCTTCGGGTCCATGTTCACCACCAGGTCGAGATCCTTATCGGCCATACGCACCGTGATAATGTTGATGATGTCATTGATCACCGAGGTCAGCTGATAGCGGACGTTGATGATCTCCATCTTACCGGACTCGATCTTACTGAAATCCAGGATATCGTTCACGATTGCCAGAAGTGCATTTCCCGCGCTCTTGATATTACGCGCATTCTCACGCACCGCCGGGTTAATATCCTCTCGCAGGATCATCTCGGTCATACCGACGATCGCATTCATCGGGGTACGGATCTCGTGGGACATGCTCGCCAGGAAGTCCGCCTTCGTCTGCGATGCCGCAACCGCTTCCTTCTTCTTGATCTCAACGATCTGCAGAAGATCTTCCGTACTCTGGGACTTCTGTTCGAGGTTCTGCCGCGAACGCTTCAGAGAAGAGACCAGCGCCATCAGGAAGACCTGCGCGATGATAAGGAGCGTGATACGTACCGTCAGTTCCAGAGAACTTCTATACGCGATCAGGAGTGAATAGTCATAGACGATCCAGAAGGCATAGTACATCGCCGTGAACACCAGACAATACAGGTTCACGCTGAAATCAAAATACAAAGAGATGATACACGCCACAGTGATAAAGCCGTCCTGGAGCGTACCGGGGTTCCGGTAATAGATCCCGTAGAGCACCACAATGGCCAGGAAGAACGAGGTCATCATATACTTCTGGAACTGTACGTTCTCCTTGGCGATCACGGTCAGAAGATAGGCCACTACCGGCGTGATGATACAGAATATATTAAAATAAAGCGGATAGGATTCCACATTCGCAGACAATATCATTAAGAAAATGCATACGAAGAAATAGATCGTCAGCAGGATCCTATGTGCATCTTTCGTTTCCAGCAGCATATTACTCCTCCTCACTCTCTCTGCACTGCGACTTCAGTGCGACGCCGGAAGGCACGACAAATTTCAGTGTCGCCGGCAGCACACGGATCGAGACCGCATTCTTCTTCTCACTCATATCGAACAGCTCGCCGTCTGCGGCGAAGTACATCTTACGGTTCTCCGGCATGCCCATCGTCATCTCCGCACACTCCAGCATACGGAAATTCTTCCCGAGTTTGAAGAGTTCTCCCCGGCGTAGAGCATTCGCCGCCGGAAGGATCGAGAAGAAAGAGGGCGCATCGTACATCATAAGCTTCATCTTCCCGTTTACGGGACAGACACTGCGCATCGGGGTGAACGAACCGCCGAATGTAGTTCCGTTCAGGGCCATGACCATCGTCTCGTGACCGGAGACATCCTGTCCGTCCGCCGTCATCGTATAGTGCGAACTGATGAGCGAGAGACTGTTCCTCACCACAGCCAGATAATACGGAACCGTCGTGCCGCCGATGGACCACCTGGCCAGACCGTTCACATCCGCAGCGACCTTCGCCGCATAACCGGCCGTACAGAAGTTCAGTGCTTTTCCCACACCGAAATCGAAAATATCCATATACATCGCGGTCCCCGACACCAAAGCAGAAAGATCCGAAAACGGCGCATCTTCTCCCTCGAAGACCTTCAGGATATCGTTGGTCATGCCACGCGGAAAGAACGCCACTTCAACCAGAGAGAAATTCGGGATACCGCTGATGGCGCGGCAGAGAGTACCGGAGCCGCCGCAGATATAAAGGCGGATCGTCTCGTCCTCGAAGATGTGGCAGAGCCTGCCGACGAGTACGGTCTCATGGCCGCTGTATTCGGTGTTGAAAACCAGCGCACCGAGTTCCGGATGGGACGCAATATATGAACGCACGTGTACCGAGATGTTTTCTTTCTCTTTACCGGCACGCGGATTGATGATAAAGATGTGTTTCATGACACCGTTCCCCTACCCTGGAAAGCCACACCACAGAAAAATGGCGCAGAAATTCCCAAACTAGGTTAAGGATACCACACATCGATATATAAATAAAGATTGATTATACTTCGGGATGCACTTCATCCGGCACGTCATCCGTATCGTTCTTTCCTTCTGTTTCCATTTCCGTCCCCGCGTGCTCTTCCGCATCCGGTTTTCTCCCGAAAGGAAGAAGACGCGCCAGGTTATCGAAGGCTGTCTTTCCGTGCTCACCGACGTTCGTGTACACCGTCCGGAGAACACGAAGTTCCGGAGCTTTCAGAGATTTTAACACGGACGATACCCGGGACGCGATGGCCTCCTTCGGATGGATCGAAGACGGATCCATCTTCGGCAGCATCTCACCGAAGAGCGCCTTCTCCTCCGCACGATGCTTCCGGGCCAGTGCTTTTTCCTCGGTACGGTGCTTGTTATAGAGAGTACGCCAGGCGTTATAGGAATCGATCGTCGGCTGGCTCTTCGTACGCATCGTGTCCACACGGTCGTAGATACTGCCGCCGATCTTATCCGAGATCACCTTCATCTCGCCGGAGATGCCGGAGACGAATCCGAGCCGCTTCTTAATACCGATGATCGCCAGTACCGTCGCGACGATGTCACTTATGAGGATTCCCGAAAATACGCAGAGCAGCACGATCTGCAGGACATCCGGGATCATGGACAGGATCCACAGGACCGTCGGGTGCAGGACGAAGATACCGAACGAACAGGCAATGCCCCAGTAGAGGGAGAATTTCGGGCAGATGAAGCCCATCAGGTTATATTTCTCATCGCGGTAGTCCCACCAGCGCAGTGCGAACAGCTTAAACAGGATGAATCCGGCACAGAATTCGACCGTGGTACAGATCACCATGGATCCGATGAACAGAAGAAGGAAATTTCCCGAAAGCCGCTCCAGAAGGAGGATAACGCCGTAGAAGCCGATACCATATACAGGACAGAGAGGCCCGTTCAGGAATCCCCTGTTGATAAACTTTCCCTCTTCGAGCCCGTAGTAGATGACTTCCACTACCCAGCCGATAAAGGCATAGATAAAGAACATGGCGTATGCGTCGGTAAACGGATAAAAATGCATCTTCGAAAATCCTTCTTTCTTCCTTCACGATTATAGCATTTGTTTCCGCACTTTTGCTATAATGAAACAATCAAGATGCATAAAGGAGAATCACTATGGCTAATCCTTATCTTCCCATGTGGGAACACATCCCGGACGGCGAGCCGCGAGTCTTCGGCGAACGCGTCTATATCTACGGTTCACATGACAATGCCGACACAGATGAATTCTGTGATTTCTGCCTGAAGGTCTGGTCCGCACCGGTATCCGACCCGACGAACTGGACATCTCACGGCATTGCTTTCGCCACCCGTGATTTTCCGGGGCACCCTTCCGATACCGACTGGACAGACGGACGTCTCTTCGCGCCGGATGTCGTGGAAAAGGACGGAAAATACTATCTTTATGCCTATATCCAGAATGCTCTCGGCTGCGTGGCTGTTTCCGATAAGCCGGAAGGCCCGTTCAAGCTCATCTCCCGCTATAAGCATAATATCGAGAATCACCCGGACGGCGGGATCTTCATTGATCCGGGCACGCTCGTTGACGATGACGGTCGTGTCTACGTGTACTGCGGATTCCTGCGTTCATACATGTTCGAGGTCAACCCCGATAACATGTACGAAGTGATCGATGGCAGTTTCAAGATGGACATCATCCCGAATACGCCGCCGTTTAACTTCTTCGAGGCATGTTCCCCTAGAAAGATCAACGGCAAGTACTACATGATCTATTCTTCCGCCGAACCGACCAGCCAGCTGGTCTATGCCGTCTCCGACTCCCCGACAGGGCCTTTCGAATATAAGGGTACGCTCGTGGATTCCGGATGTGACTATCCTGGCGGTAACGACCACGGTTCTGTCGCAAAGATCGGAGACCAGTGGTACATCTTCTACCATAAGATGACCAACGGTTCCATCATGAGCCGTGTGGGCTGCGTCGATAAGCTTACACTCAACGAGGACGGCACGTTTACCCAGGCGGAGATGACTTCCCAGGGATTCGAGGAGGTGCTGAATCCGTATCGTGCGACGAATCCGCAGATGGCCTGCGTCCTGACAAACGGCGCGACGATCACGGAGAGAACGCCATTCGACCAGTGCATCACGAAGATCTCTGACGGCTCTGTGATCGGCTTTAAGTATTACGATTTCGGCGAGCATTCCGGTTCCGAGATGAAGTGTGTCATCAAGCTTGACAACTGCTATATGAGCGGCCGGATCCACATCTTCGCCGACGGCGTTCCGATGGACGCCATCAAGAAGTATGCCCGCCCGATCTTCGATGACGAACCCTTCGCCGACGAGAAGAAAGCGAAGCGCGAAGAGTCATCGGCCAAGGCCTACGGATTCAGCGGGAAACTTCTGGAAGAGTTCTGCACGCCGGAATACACCGGACGTTTCGGTCTTTCCCGTGAGGGGCACGAGATCGGATGCGCGGAGTTCTCTTCGAATGCAGGCATCGTGAGCGCAACCGTCGAAGGTCTTACCGGCCGGCACGCGGTCTACTTCCTCGTCGAAGGCAGATACAAGGGCTGGGGCGGTCACTACATGGACGGCAGGAACCTCTTCGACTTCTACGGATTCGTCTTCCAGGTCTGATCCCGGAAGATCGAGTAGAAAAACGGCGAACAAGTGCTTTTGCCAGGGAAATGTGCCGGACAGGCATGATTTCCGGAGAAACATATAAGGATTGAAGGTATGAAAAATGAGTGAGATCTATGTAGTCGGTCATAAGAATCCCGATACGGACACCGTCGTGTCTGCGATGGCATATACCGCGCTGAAGCATGCGCTCGGCGAGCAGGACTATACCGCCGCCCGTCTCGATCATTTAAGTGATGAGACGAAGCGGATGCTGGCAAGATTCGGGTTCGAGACACCGATGCGTCTCCGGGATGTGAGAACGCAAGTGAAGGATCTGGACTTCGATACGCCGCCGGCACTGCACTCCTCCGTTACGCTGGACCTGGCCTGGAAGACCATGACCGAAGGGAAATATACCGTCATTCCGGTTATCAACGAGGACGGCACGCTCCATGGCACGCTTTCATCGAGCGACATTGCCTCCTACAACATGAATACCATTCACGAACCGCGCATCGACGATGTCCCGCTCTTTAATCTTCTGAGCGTACTCGAAGGACGTATCATCAACGAGAACGACATTACGGTGGACGTAATTTCCGGCGAGATCTCCATCGCTCTTCCCCAGACCAATGAGAACCTTCTTTTCTCTTCGAAGGATTCCATCGTCATCTGCGGAAACCAGCCGGACATGGTCAAGCGTGCGCTGGAGATCGGTGTCAACTGCCTGATTCTCTGTCAGACGGATGTTGATCCGTCCTGGCTGGCCACCGGTTCTTCCACCTGCATCATCTCCACTCCGCTGGATGCCAACAAGGTAGCGAAGCTGATCTATCAAGCGACCCCGATCGCGCGGGCCTGCTTCACCGGAGACATCTCCTGTTTCCACCTTACCGACTATATCGATGACGTAAAGGAAGTCGTCCTGAAGAGCCGTTTCAGAAGCTATCCGGTCCTGGACGAGAATAATAAGGTCATCGGTACGCTGGCGCGCTTCCACCTCCTCCGTCCGAGAAGGAAAAGAGTCGTGCTCGTGGACCATAACGAACTGGCGCAGTCCGTGCCGGGACTGGAGCAGGCAGAGATCCTTGGGATCATCGACCATCACCGTCTTGCAGATATCCAGACCACGCAGCCGATCGCGATGCGTAATGAACCTGTCGGCAGTACAAATACGATCATCACGGAACTGTACCAGGAGAACGGTGTCATGCCGTCTCCGAAGATGGCCGGCCTGATGTGTGCCGCGATCCTTTCCGATACCGTTATGTTCAAGTCTCCGACCTGCACCCAGAGGGATATCGCGATGGCCGAGCGTCTCGCCCGTATCGCCGGTGTAAGCATCGACGAACTGGGGCATGACCTCTTCAATGCATCCTTCGACACCAAGTCTGTCGAGGAACTGATGAAGTCCGACTTCAAGGAATTCCACATCGCCGAGCACACCCTCGGTGTGGCACAGATCGTCTGCATCGACTCTTTCAAGATGCTCGACCGGAAAGACGAATTCCTCGCTCACATGAATACGCTCCGCTCCGAGCGCGGCTATGACTTCGTGATCCTGATGCTCACCGATGTCCTGCAGGAAGGCACCGAGCTCCTCTACGTCGGCGACGATGACACCATCCGCTTCGCCTTCAACGTCGAGCCGAAGGACAACCACGTCTTCCTTCCGGGTGTAATGTCCAGAAAGAAGCAGATCATCCCTATGCTCACCGCATTGTGGGGTTAAGACGCGGAAGAAATAAGAGACCGGTTTCCTTACTCCTCCGTCACTTCATACTTCCCGACTTTCCTCCAGTTCAGAAGGATAATGGTCAGGATAACCAGAACCTCTGTGATTACAGTCCCAAGCACGGCAGACTTTGTCACACGGTAGAAGTGATAGCCACTGGACCACATGCACTGGTTCAGCACGAGGATCAGCCCCACATTCACGAGCATACCGAAGATAAATGCGCCTAAGTTCAGGAGCAGCACCTCTGAGGCCACTTTCCAGAAGATCTGTCCTTTCGTGAATCCCATCGCCTTATAGATCGCGAACTCATGCTTTCTCTTGTCATATGCCGCTGTAAACACCGCATTGATCGTCACCAGAAGAACGATGGCCACAAGTATGACAACAACAGCGAAGATGTAGTACATAAAGCCCATCTGACCTTCCACTTCCTGAACATAAGTGCTGGCCGTCTCAAAAGCCACATGCGGATATTTTCTTGAGAGTTCCGATACACATCGGCGAAGATCATCATGCAGTTTCTGGTCGCAGACCCCGTCATTGCTCACGACAAGCATATCGTTCGTCCCACCGACATCTGCCACACCAAACACACGCATACCCTCTCCCTTGAAAGTCTGCGCGAGCTTTAGTTTTTGGGAAGAGCCGATCAGATCGCCTATCGTAAGGTCTTCACTTTCTGCCAGCTGCTCGCTCATAACCACGTCGAAATCATTCAGAACAACATCCTCCGGCACCAGATGCGTTCTTTGCTTAAAGATCTCGAAATCCTCCGGCGTCTGAAAAATAAACCCATTGACCTGGCAGTCAAAGAGCATGATACTCTCGAAATTGAAATATCTGGTGTTGATGTATAGGATCTCTCTTGCTTCCTCCGGAAGCTGCTCGGTAAGTTCCGTCTGCATCCGATGATATTCATCGATCGCATCATTACTGGATCCCTTCACGTAGATATGCAAATATCTGTCGGATTCAGATCTAGAAACACGGAAGGTCTCGAGCGGATTATCCACATACATGCCACCGATGAAGCAGATCGTGATGAAAGACATCATCAGAAGAAGCACCAGTGATCTGCTCCTGTTATTCCGGATATAAGTCCAGGCAGAAAAAGGTCTGATACTCATGTCTATCATGCTCCCTTCACTGAGACTTCTGAGATGCTTCCATCCCAGATCTTCACGATCATGTCCGCATCCGATATGATACTCGTATCATGCGTGATCACCAGTACCAGCCTGTCCTTCGCATATTCCTTCAGTCTTTCCATCACAAGGAAAGCATTCTCATGATCAAGAGAGGCCGTCGGCTCATCTGCGAAAAGCACTTTCGGGTCGTTCATCATCGCTCTGGCGATGGCGACTCTCTGTCTCTGTCCGCCGGAGAGCTTGGTCGGGCGGTGATTCAGTTCGCTCTTCTTCAGCCCGATCTCCAGAAGAAGCTTCTGCGCTTTCTTCCTGGCCTCGACAACAGGAATCGTCGATGCGATCGTCGCGTTATCCAGTGCAGTCATATAGTTGATGAGATAATGCCTTTGGAATACGAACCCGAACTCATATCTTCTCAAATGCTGCTTATCTCCCTCAGCGATAGCCGACAGAGATTTCCCGTTATAGATCACATCACCGGAAGTCAGTTTCTTCAGTGTGGACATGGTGTACATCAGCGTGGATTTACCGGAACCGGATGGTCCGATAATGCCCACCAGGCCTTTATCCGGGAAGGTTATGTTCATGCTCTTCATGGCATAGACCTTCTCTTCTTTATCCATATCGTAGATCATGGTGGCATCTTTCAGTTCAAACATCTTTTTTCTCCTTTTTCCACTTGCTTATCATCATCAGGATTCAATCGCATCGATCGTCTGTATCTTTCTCATACCGGTAAAGATCGGTATCTGGGCAACTCCGATCAGTGCCAGAAACACAACCAGGATCCTCGGGATCGCATCACCTCTCCACAGTTTGATCGCGACGCCGATAGGTTCATACAGGAAAGTATGAAGTCCGATAACGGTTAATGCGGAGAGCACAGCGCCGGTCACTACAGAAATAGCCACACAGATCAATATCTCTTTTAATGCCATGACATAGATCTCTCCCGTGGAGAAACCGATCGAGTGCAGCAGGCACCACTCGCTATGCCTGTCCATGATGTGAAGGGAAAGCACCACGGAAACACAGATCAGAAGAAGCGCACCGGAAACCGCAGTCAGAAGAGTTTGTACCGTCCCCATCGCACCTATCGATTCTTCGTGGTTTTTCAGCGCCTTCGCCTTATCCCGGAACCATGACGTCTCATAACCGGATTGTTCAAAAGTCTCCTTAGGGTTGATCTGACTTCCCGGTTCTATGAGGAGCAGCTCGTTGATATCGTTCTCACCCGGCTGCGCAATACCAAATGCCAGATAGTAATCCGACTTTACCGTGCCGACGACTTCATAACTGTCTCCCATATACTTCATCAGATCATTATCGTTTTTATGATTATTGATCAGTCTTTTCTCCAGGACGATCTCGCCCGCTTTTTCCGGCATTCTTCCGGAGACAAGTTTCGCATCCATGTGAGAAAGATACTCTTCACAGTCCTTCGCATCTTCAAACAGAAAACAATCAACGGACGTCGATCCGATTACCGAATTCAGCGGCACATCCTGCCATGCGAAAGCTTTTGCATCGACGACCCCATCCTGCCGCGGAATACTCGCGCAGGCACTTCTCGCCCGATTCCATGCCTCCATCAGATATTCTTCATCTGTTTCATAATCCGCTCCGTTCATATCCAATTGCGAAGCGACCAGCTGCATCCGGTCATAGGGAGCCACGTCACTTTGATAGAACGGCTCACCGATCCCTCCGATTACATAGTTCACGCAATAGATCATCAGCATAAAGACAGAAAGACTGATGATCAGCACAGTCGTACGCACACGGTTGTTCCGGATATATGGCCATGGCGAAAGCTTGGATCTTGATTTACTCATAGCTGTCCATTTCTCCTGCAATTTTTACTACAGTCTCACTTTACTAAACCTTCCCCGGACAAAAAAGTGACTCCGGTCATGTTTTCGGTAACATGACCGGAGTCATATATGCTTACTTCCCTTGTCTCTTGGAAGTGATCAGACCGGAACGAAGAACTTCAGCAGGAAGATGATCGACAGTACGTATGTCAGAATCGATACATCCTTGGCCTTACCCGTGCAGAGCTTGATGACCGTGTAGCTGATGAGAGCCAGGCCGATACCATGTCCGATGGAACCGGAGATCGGCATCGCCAGGAGCATGATGGCTACCGGCAGGAGCTGGGACTGGTCAGAGAAATCGATCTGCTTGAGGTTACCGAGCATCAGGATACCGACATAGATCAGTGCCGAAGAAGTTGCCGCCGCAGGAATCAGCGCCGCGATCGGAGCAATGAAGATGCACAGCAGGAAAAGCACTGCCGAAACGAGTGCCGTAAGACCTGTACGTCCGCCTGCCTCAACACCGGAAGCCGACTCTACGAATGTGGTAACTGTGGAAGTACCGGTTACAGAACCGCAGACCGTACCGATTGCGTCAGAAAGGAGTGCTTCCTTCATCTTCGGCATAGAGCCCTTCTCATCGAGCATCTTGGCACGGGAAGCCGTACCGACGAGAGTACCGATGGTATCGAACATGTCGATAATGCAGAATGTAATGATCAAAGTAATGATCGTGAACCAGCCGATCTCGGCAAAACCTTTGAAGTTAAGCTTAAAGAGCGTCGTATCGGCCATATCCTGGAACGGCGGAACGAATGAAGCATTCTCCAGGCTTGCGAAAGGATTTGTCTCGAAGATGATCGCTTCACCTGCCCAGTACACAGCAGAAGCAACCAGCATACCGTAGAGAACAGCGCCCTTCACTTTCTTGTGATCCAGACCAACGATAACAAAAAGTCCGATAAACATGGTCACGACCGAGAGTACCATCCACTTATATCCGTCAGTGCCCATCGTATCCTGAGCGAATTTAGCTGTCAGGGAACCGAAGAAATCACGCATCGCGAAGAAAGGCCCGCCACTTTCAGAGAACACCTGAACATTCGATCCGAAGCCGATGTTCATGAGCATAAGACCGATCGCCGGTCCGATACCGAGACGTACACCCAGCGGGATCGCCTCAACGATCTTGTCTCGTACATTCAGGATCGAGAGAACGACGAAGACCAGACCTTCGATGAAGATGATGACCAGTGCACTCTGGAAGGACTGCAGATACGTCATTCCCGTAAGCGCCACGATGTTGGCCGTTACCACAGCAAAGAAACTGTTCAGGCCCATGCCCGGTGCCATAACGAACGGCTTGTTCGCGAGGAACGCCATGCAGATCGTACCCACCGCAGAAGCAATACAGGTCGCCAGGAATACACCATTCCAGAGCGCTTGTCCCTCCGCACCGAATCCCGTGAGAAGATTCGGGTTCAAGGCGATGATATACGCCATCGTCATGAAAGTCGTCAAGCCCGCAATGACTTCCGTGCGGACCGTGGTGCCGTTTTTCTTCAGTTGAAACAGCTTTTCCATACCTATTACCTCCTCTTTCTTGAGGATCCTCCGGCAAAAGAAGTGAGAACCGGATTCTCCCCCTCACCTCCGTAAATTACGGAAACTATATTAAAAGTTTACGCCAACCGAGGAGGCATATCAATACCAAACATCGAGAATTCATCCGCATTTCTTCCCAAGAAAAAACAGATCTATCACAAGAAGCGTACTCCCGCAACCGTGATAGATCTGCCGGCATATGTATATTTATTATTTCGATTATTCTTCGTAAAGAGCGGTCGAGAGATACCTGTCACCGGAATCCGGAAGAAGAACGACAACATTCTTTCCAGAGAACTCCGGACGAGCAGCCACCTTCAGCGCAGCGAATGCCGCCGCACCGGAAGAAATACCTACCAGGACACCTTCTTCCTTACCGATCCGTCTTCCCGTGGAAAAAGCATCATCGTTACTTACCGGGATCACTTCATCGTATACAGAAGTATCCAGTACTTCCGGTACGAAACCTGCGCCGATGCCCTGGATCTTATGCGCACCGGAACGGCCTTCCGAAAGAACAGGAGAATCCTGCGGTTCCACGGCGATGACCTTCACATCCGGGTTCTGGGACTTAAGATAAGCACCTACACCGGTTACGGTTCCACCTGTACCGACACCGGCAACGAATGCATCGACTTTTCCATCGAGCTGCTCCCAGATCTCGGGACCTGTTGTGACCTTATGGATCGCCGGATTCGCCGGGTTTGTGAACTGGGACGGGATGAAGCTGTCCGCGATCTGCTCATGCAGTTCCTGTGCCTTGGCGATCGCGCCCTTCATGCCTTTACTTCCCTCGGTCAGAACAAGCTCGGCACCATAGGCTTTCATGAGCTTTCTTCTCTCGACGGACATGGTCTCCGGCATCACGATGATGATCCGGTATCCACGTGCCGCCGCTACGGATGCAAGTCCGATACCGGTATTACCGGATGTCGGCTCAATGATGGTCGTTGTCGGCTTCAGGACACCCTTTGCCTCCGCGTCGTCCAGCATCGCCTTCGCGATACGGTCCTTCACGGATCCGGCCGGGTTGAAGTACTCAAGCTTCGCGAATACCTTCGCCGAAACACCCTCGGATTTCTCAATGTGTGTCAGTTCAAGAAGCGGAGTCTTTCCGATCAACTGATCTGCAGAAGTTACAAAATCTGACATAACGTGTACCTACTTTCTCACTCTTTATTTTATTTTATAAATACGGAGGATCCGGTTCCGTATCTTCCCGGACCTCTGCGACCTGTGGGACCGTCGCAGAGTCATCCGGTGAAATACAATTTCTATACGATTATTTAACCTTAGCGAAGCCTTCTTCCAGGTCAGCAAGAATATCATCGATATGCTCGGTGCCGATGGACAGACGGACCGTAGTTGGCTTGATCCCTGCTTCCAGAAGTTCTTCTTCAGACAGCTGGGAGTGTGTGGTCGATGCCGGATGGATAACGAGAGACTTTACGTCTGCGACATTCGCCAGCAGGGAGAAGAGCTTGAGGCTCTCTGTGAACTTCTTGGCCTGCTCGGCGTCACCCTTCAGCTCGAAGGTAAAGATCGAACCTGCACCATTCGGGAAATAGCGGTCATAGAGTGCCTTCTGCGACGGAGTCGACACAGACGGATGGTTGACCTTCTCTACCTGCGGATGATTCTCGAGGAATTCCACGACCTTAAGGGCATTCTGAACATGACGCTCAACACGGAGAGACAGAGTCTCAAGGCCCTGCAGGAGCAGGAAGGAGTTGAACGGAGAGATCGCCGCACCCTGGTCACGGAGAAGTGTCGTTCTGATCTTAATGATGTAAGCAATATTCCCGACAGCCTGCGTAAATACAACACCGTGATAAGACGGATTCGGCTGGCTGAGCCCCGGGAACTTATCGTTCTGTGCCCAGTCGAACTTACCGCCGTCTACGATCACACCACCCATTACAGTACCATGACCGCCGATGAACTTCGTAGCAGAGTGCACGACAATATCGGCACCATGCTCGATCGGGCGGAGATTATAAGGTGTAGCAAATGTGTTATCTACGATAAGCGGTACACCATTCTCATGTGCAATCTTCGATACCGCTTCGAGATCCAGGACATCGGAATTCGGGTTTCCGAGTGTTTCCGCGAAGAAGAGTTTCGTATTCGGCTTTACAGCCTTTCGGAAATTCTCCGGATCATCCGGATCGACGAATGTCGTCTCGATCCCCTGCTCACGGAGTGTATGTGCCAGAAGGTTGAAAGAACCACCATAGATGTTCTTACTGGCTACGACGTGATCACCGGATGTCGCGATGTTCTGGATCGCGTATGTGATCGCCGCAGCACCGGAAGCCACTGCCAGTGCAGCGACACCGCCCTCAAGCGCTGCGATTCTCTGCTCGAATACATCCGATGTAGGGTTCATCAGTCTCGTATAGATGTTACCGCCTTCGGTAAGAGCGAAACGGCCGGCTGCCGTGGCAGCATCCTTAAATACATAAGAAGTGGTAGCATAGATCGGTACCGCACGGGCATCCGTACCCGGATCCGGCTGTTCCTGACCAACGTGGAGCTGTAATGTTTCAAATTTATAGTTAGACATAGTAAATACTTCCTTTCGAAATCAAATGTGTAGTTTTATGCTTCTTCCAAGACAACAAGAAAACAGGAGGATCCCCCGTCTTCGTTCACACGGCTATCCTCAATGGCCGTATCTTAGACAGATCGCATTTATTTAGTTTGGTATATTAAGATGGACATAAAACATGAAGAACATCCGACGCGCATGCACGTCTTCTCTTCACACATCAGAAACATCGACACATTCGTCCGAAGCGGTAGTTCTCTCTATTCAGTTTTACAAGAAGCAGTAATCTCGTCATACTACGATTTCCTTCCTCAAAATCTGAAAGATATGGTCAGCATTTACCTACTGGCTAAGTAGGTTATTGAAAGGATACAACAACTCACCTACTGTGTCAATAGGTAATTTCAAATTTCTTTTTTTCTTCTTTCCTACAAGACAAATCCTGAATCTACAGGCTGATCAGTGTCGCCCGGCAGGGCGCTCCATCGGCTCCGCCGAGATTAAGGGGGGCAGCATTCAGAAGATAGACGCCCTCCGGCACTTCCGAAAGACGGATCCCTTCGAGGAGGACGACCTCTGCGCCCAGCATTACCAGATGCACCTCCATCGGTGTCTCCAGCGGACCGACGGTCTGGGATTCATTTCCGAAGAGAAGGATCCCCGCTTCTGCGAAGATCTTCGCCGCCGGGAGCGTCATCGTCGCATCGCCCTTCACCAGGATGCGCTTCGCCGCTTCTTCATCTGCCGCACGCGCTTTCTTAAGGATCGCGACTGCATCCTCTTCCGTGATATCACCCTCATGTCCGATGACATACGCATATCCGATGAACCTTTCCAACGCGACCTGGTCGACGGTCTTGCCATCGTTTATAAAGTGATACGGTGCATCGACATGTGTGCCGTTATGTGCACACATATGAAGTGCACTCAGGTTACAGACCGCACCCTCCTCGATACGAAGTTTGATCTCTCTTTCCGGGCTCGGGTCACCGGGATACACTTCGCAACGGAAAACTTCCTGGGAAATATCATAGATCTTCATGGTTTTCTCCTTATGAAAACAGCGCCGGTGCGGATCCGCTGCGACGCTGTTTACTTATTATTACAATCAGTATATCACACGCGATATACGTAATTTCCTTTTCTGGGCGCGGCTTCCTTCGGTGGTTCGGCGGCATAGCCCAGTGCACAGTGCCCGATTCCTTCATAGTCGCCTTCGATCCCAAGCTTGCTAAGCAGTGCTTTTCCGAAATCGGACTCGAATTCTTCCTTCGCACGATGGATCCAGATACTGGCGACACCGAGGCTCTCGGCCGCATTCATGAGATTGCCGAGGACGAGAGAACCGTCATACACATGTGTTACGACATTCTTATCGGCAAGCACGATGAGGATCACCGGTGCTCCATAGAACGGATCCATGCCTTCGCCGGCGCCCATGATCTTTCTGTTTTCTTCCGCGATCTCATCTCTAAGTTTCTTATCGGTAACAGCGATGATGATCGGGCTCTGCCGGCCCATTCCTGTCGCCGCATAGGTACCGGCCTCGATGATTGCGTCGAGCTTGTCCTGCTCCACCATATCCGGTTTGAAATTGCGGCAGCTTCTTCTGCTCTCCAATACTCTTAACACATCATTCATTTCTGAGATCCTCCTTCAAGTTTTTTCTAGGTATTTACGGCAGGAACTTGCCGGATGCGAGATACAGCTGATACCATTCATTATGCGTCAGGTCGACCTTCGTTGCATCGCAGATATCCTTCAGGTGATCGGGATTCATCGTACCCGCGATGGCCTGCATCTTCGCCGGATGGCGCAGGATCCACGCGATGGCGATCGCCGTCTTCGGCACACCGTATTTCTCACCCAGTCTTCCGAGAACTTCATTCAGTTCCGGGAAGTCCGGATGATCCACGAAACAGCCCTTGAACATGCCGATCTGTAGCGGTGACCACGCCTGGATCGTGATGTCATGGAGCCGGCAGTAATCGAGGATACCGTTATCTCTGTCGATCGAACGGTCGGTCGTCTTATTGTTGAGATAGAGCGCCTGGTCCACGAGCTGAGACTGGTCGAGGGAGAACTGCAGCTGGTTAAAGATCAGTGGCTGTTTGACATACTTACGGAGAAGCTCGAGCTGCATCGGCGTGACATTACTGACACCGAAGTATTTGACCTTGCCGGAAGTATAGAGCCGGTCGAAGGCTTCCGCGATTTCTTCCGGATCGTAAAGAAGGTCCGGACGGTGCAGAAGCAGTGCATCGAGATAATCCGTCTTCAGGCGGGAGAGGATCTCATCCGCACTCTTAAGGATATCTTCCCGGCTCCAGTTAAATTCTTTCGTATCGAAGTGCAGGCCGCACTTGCTCTGCAGGAAGATGTCCTCTCTCCGGATCCCCGTCTTCGGAAGCGCATCACCGAATCTCGTCTCGGCTTCACCGTCTCCGTAGCACGTCGCATGGTCGAAGAAATTGATCCCCATCTCCGAAGCCACCGTGATCATGCGGGCCGCTTCTTCCACACTCAGCGCCGGCATTCTCATACATCCGAGAATGATCCTCGATACATTCTTCGGGCCATTTACCACATCTAACATTTTCATACGAATGCCTCCTTCGCTTTCTCGATCGTGTCGATGACTTTATCGCACCAGGCATCGAATTCCGGATCTTCCACCTGGCATTCTTCCGGGTGCGAGAGCACATAGTCCAGCGCGATCCGTACGCCCATATCGAAGCGCACTTCCGTTCTCATATCCGGCACGATTCTCTTGAGCTTACTGTTGTCGAATACCACCGACACCGATTTATCGCCGAGGAGCGAACCGGTGAAATCGAATCCGCAGGGATCGCCGACAGCACGCAGGAAATCGGTAGACACGTGATACGCCTTCAGTTCCACGCCCAGCGCATCCGCCACGGTCTTATAGATCTGATCCCAGGTAAGTGTCTCGTCCGATGTGATCTGGAACGCCTCACCGATGGCATGGCGGTTCCCCATAAGTCCTGTATATCCTACAGCAAAATCACTGTTCCATGTGACGGTCCACAGGCTGGATCCGTCGCCCTGTATGATGACCGGCTTTCCTTCCTGCATTCTCTTGATGACCTGCCAGAAGCCCTTATTTCCGTGCACGCCCAGAGGAATATTTCTCTCATCGTAGGTATGGCTCGGACGGACGATCGTGACCGGGAATCCTTCTTCTTTATATTTCTTCATGAGGAATTCTTCGCACTCGATCTTATCTCTGGAATACTGCCAGTAAGGATTGGCAAGTGTGGTACCTTCCGTGATGATGTATCCGGCGGAGGGCTTGTGGTAGGCCGACGCAGAACTGATGTAGATATACTGCTTCGTCTTTCCCTTGAAGAGACGGAAATCGCGCTCGACCTGCGATACGGTAAAACCGATAAACTCACAGACGCAATCGAAGGTCATATCGCCGATCTTCTCCAGAACCGCCGCCTCATCGTTAATGTCTGCGAGGATCTGCTTCACGTCCGAAGGAAGGACCTGCGAACGGTTCCCGCGGTTCAGGACCCAGACCTCCCAGTCCAGTTCATGGACCAGTCTTTTTACGATGGCGGTACTGATGGTTCCCGTGCCGCCGATAAATAATGCTCTTTTCTTCATAAACTCCTCCGGGATCCTCTCCCCTTTTCTCGTATGCTTCTTGTTCTGTTACCGTCCCAGTATCTCCGCTGCTTCCTTAAGAAGTTCGATGATCGGCAGATGCTGCGGGCATACCCCCTCGCACTGACCGCACCCGATACAGTCGGAAGCTTTACCCGAGCGCTCGATCAGGCCCGAATAGAAATTCTTCGATCTCCAGTCATCCGGATATCTGCGCAGCGTGTTGATCGTGCGGAAGACATCCGGGATCGAGATTCCCATCGGGCATCCGTCACAGCAGTATTTACATGCGGTACATCCGATCTGCGGCATACTGAGAAGCTCAGCCGTCGCTTCATCGACGAGCTTCATTTCTTCGTCGCTGAGCGGTTCGAAATCCGTAAATGTACCGATGTTGTCATCCATCTGTTCTTCTGCGGACATGCCGGAGAGGATCGTCATGACACCCGGAAGAGACCCGACGAAACGAAGGGCCCAGGATGCGACAGACTTATCCGGCCGGCACGATGTAAACTTCGCCTCGATCTCCGGCGGCATATTCGCCAGCATCCCGCCGCGGATCGGTTCCATCACGATGATCGGGATACTTCTTTCCGAGAGGATGTCATACAGCTCCTGCGAACGCACGACCGGATTACTTCTGTCGAGGTAATTCAGCTGGATCTGTACGAACTCCACCTCCGGATGCTTGTCCAGGATCTCGGTAAGAAGCTCGGGGCTTCCATGATAGGAGAAACCGAAATGACGGATCTTCCCCTCTTCCTTCTTCTTCACGCCCCACTTGAAGCAATCGTATTTCACGTAGGTATTGTAGTTATTCCCGTCCTCGACAGAGTGGAGAAGATACAGATCGAAGAAGTCCACGCCGGCGCGCTCGAGCTGCTCATTAAAGATCCTCTCGATATCCGACTCGGTCTTGATCTCCCAGGCCGGAAGCTTGGTGGCGATCTTGAAACGGTCGCGCGGATACCGCTTCACCAATGCTTCTCTTGCTGCCACTTCGGATTTGCCGCCATGGTACACATAGGCGGTATCGAAATAATTCATTCCGGACTGCATATACTTATCCACCATGCGGCAGACTTGTTCGTGATCGATGATCCCGTCCTTCTCGGGAAGCCTCATCAGACCGAATCCCAGCTTCGGCATCGTCGTAAGATCAATACTCATCTCCCATTCCTCCTACTGTCTCTTACCCTACTTCTGCGGACCGAGTACTACGGTCAGTTCCGCATCATCATCCAGTACCACTTCGGCCTCAAGTCCGTCCGCGCTTAAGCAGTATTCCCCTTTAAAAGCACTGACACTCATATATCCGTTCTCGTCTGTGGTCACGGTCTCATCCGTCCACCATTCTTCTCTGACAAGTTTCTTCAGCATCTCGAAGGATGGTTTTCTGGAGCCGTCTTCGCGGACAAATCCGCTCGGTGCCTTAAGCCATGCGCCGTCATGGAAATCCCACGTCGTGATCGCTTCCACCAGCGGGTGCGAGAACAATATCCGGTACATCTCTTCGATCTCTCTGGCCTGGCGTTCTTCACCCTCCGGCGTACTCGGCCATGTCTCGACCTGCCAGTCGTTGAGGTCCTCGATATGGGCCGGCATGATTTCCCCGGAGATCAGGGTATTCTCGGTAAAGTGGATCGGCAGGCCGAATCTCGAGAAACGATCCAGTACGTCTTCCAGTTTCTCTCTTCCCCAGTATCCCTGATGCTGATGCGACTGGATACCGATCGCCGTGATCGGCACACCCGCATCGAGGCATCCTTCGATAAGTTCCTCGTACTTCACAGAAGTGTTGAAATCGTTCAGAAGAAGGACCGCATCGGGATTACATGCATGGGCTTCGTCGAAGACTTTCTTCACCAGCGGGACACGTCCCAGTTCCTTGCAGATCCTCGTGATCGCATTATCGTACTTATCGAATACGGGCATGATGACCACTTCGTTAATGACATCCCACATATCGATCACGCCTTTGAACCCCAGAACTTCACGGTCGATCCTCTCCAGCTGTTTCTTTAGGATGGTCTCGTTTTCGTACTTCATCAGCCAGTCTGCACAGGCGGTATGCCAGCAGAGCGGGTGCCCCTTCACGGTCACATTCTTACTCTTTAAGAATTGGGCCGTCTTCATGATCGTATCCGTATTCGGTTTTCCTTCTTCCTTCTCGAACATTCCCCAGTAGAAAGGAAGTGTTCCGTAGTTAAAGATTTCAAGCCAGCTGTCGGTCATCGTTCTCACCTTCTCCGCGAAATCTTCCATCCCCGGGAACGGTGCCACCCGCGGGATGAAATCGAACGCCCCGCATCCGAAGAGGAATTTATGCTTCGTCTCCCGGACACGTACAGCCTTACCGGCCAGTGCATTTCCCGCCGCATCGGTGATCCGGATACGTTTTAGTACTTTACGATGTGAAATATCCATGTTGTCTCCTTCTTATTCCGCATATTCTTCCGAAGATCAGATCATCATCCTATAGATCTTCGTGCAGGCTTCTTCGTCCAGTGTAATGAATCCGGAGATCGTGCCGTCTCTTCCGTCGCCGTAGCACAACTGCTTTACCAGCTTCGGAATATCATCTGAATCTGCGCCAAGCGATTCAAGATCTTCCGGCATTCCGATAGAGATCAGGAAGTTTCTGAAGGCATCGATACCTGCTTTCGCCGTAACCTCAGGATGCTCGAAATCCATCTGGCAGCCCCATACGCGGACCGCGGCCTGCGCGAAACGCATGACGTTATGTGGCATCTCGTACATGTGTACAGCCGGCATCGTGACCGCGAGGCCCGCGCCGTGTGCGCAGTCATAGAGAGCCGAGAGTTCATGTTCGATGGTGTGGCTCAGCCAGTCCTGGGACCTTCCGACACCACATGTGTGGTTATGTGCGACCATACCGGCCCACATGATGTTTGCTCTTGCTTCGTAGTTGTTCGGATCAGTAATAACGCGAGGTCCTTCGTGGATCATGGTCAGAAGGAGTCCTTCGATCAGACGGTCGGTCACCTCGACCTCTTTACTGTTCGTGATATATCTCTCGTAAAGGTGCGCCATGATATCCGTGATCCCGCAGGCTGTCTGGAACGGCGACAGTGTCTGGGTAAGCGCCGGGTTCAGGATACTGAACTTCGGACGGATCGCATCCCCGCTGGCACCGCGCTTGAACATGCCTTCCTCTTTCGTGATAACAGAGTCCGGGCTGCCTTCCGATCCTGCAGCGGCGATCGTCAGGATCGTGCCGATAGGAAGGGCTTCCTCGATACGCTTACCCTGGTAGAAATCCCAGAAATCGCCGTCATACAGAACACCTGCCGCGATGGCTTTACTGGAGTCGATGGTGCTTCCGCCGCCGACGGCGAGGATGAAGTCCACCTCTTCCTTCTTACAGAGGTCAATGCCTTCATAAACAAGTCCCGAACGCGGATTCGGCTTGACGCCGCCGAGCTCGATATACGCGATACCTTCTTTATCCAGGGAAGCCTTCACCCGGTCGAGAAGACCCGAGCGCACGACACTCCCTCCGCCATAGTGGATCAGGACCTTCGTGCCGCCGAAGCGCTTCACGAGCTCTCCCGCACGGTTCTCCGTCTCTTTTCCGAAAACAAAATACGTCGGTGAATAAAAATCGAAATTCTGCATAAGTTCATCCTTTCCGTCCGAAGAACCGCGGTATCTTTCTCGTTCCGCGACCGGACAAACGCACTTTACAAACTTATGTTAGCATCCTTCGATTTTATTTTCTTGCAGATAATTGACAGGATATATACTTTTTTTGTCGAATTTTATACTTCCACTTTCCCCGCGATGATGTCCTTATAGTCAGCAAGGTTCTTCCTAAGAAGATTCGGCGTATCCAGCCCGTACGGACACTTACTCTTACAGAGTCCGCAGTCGATGCAGTTCTCGATCTTCGCCATCTCGCCCTGCCAGAATTCACCCTTGAAGTTCTGCGACGGCGCTCTTCGGATCAGCTGCGACATTCTCGCGCACTGGTTGATCTGGATCCCCACGGTACAGGGCATGCAGTACCCGCATCCCCTGCAGAAATCACCCATGAGGCTTCTTCTCTCCTCTTCGATAAAAGCACGGATCTCAGGTGTCATCGTGACGTCTTTTCCGAAGTACGAGAGCCACTCCTGTAGTTCTTCTTCCCGCTGGATCCCCCAGATCGGGAGTGCGTCATACTGACTCATGAATGCCATACACGCCTCACTGTTCGTGAGAAGCCCGCCGGCCAGTCCTTTCATCGCGATAAAGCCCATCCCTGCTTCCTTACAGGACTCGACCAGTGAGATATCCCGATCCGATGCCAGATACGAGAACGGAAACTGTAACGTCTCATAAAGGCCGGACCGGACGATCTCTTCCGCTACACCAATAAGATGTGCCGTAATACCGATATGACGGATCTTGCCCTGTTCCTTCGCCTCCAGCATGGCTTCGTACATGCCCGTTCCGTCGCCCGGTGCATAGCACTGCTTCACGCAGTGGAACTGATACAGATCCAGGTAATCCGTCCGAAGATTCGTAAGCGTGGTCTGAAGATCCTCCCGGAATTTCTCCGGAGTCGTGGCCATCGTTTTCGATGCGAGATATACTTTCTCCCGCATCCCGTCGAAAGCCTCTCCCACTTTCTCTTCGCTGTCGGAGTATGCGCGCGCCGTATCGAAGAAGCGCATGCCGCCCTCATAGGCGCCCCGAAGAAGCTGCACGGCCACTTCCTTACTCACGCGCTGGACCGGCAGCGCGCCAAATGCATTCTGTGGTACTGTGATCCCCGTCTTCCCAAGTGTGATCGTCCGCATCTTATTCCCTCCGCATTACTCAAGTTTCAGTCAAACAATATGGTGCATTCACAACACTTCAAAAGGTATGACCCCTCCAATTAAAAGCAAAGTTTGCCTTATAATTGGAGGATTTTTATATTTTTTCTTCAATTATAAGGCACTTTTCATGTTTTATTCAACTGCAGAGGATTATCCGACTCTATCTTTAGAGGCATTCGTTTCCATCAAAAGAATGACTTTTCAAGCAGAGGTTGGTAGATTAACACCATCCTCTGCTTGTTGTGCTATTATTCACATAAGCGTAAACTTATAAACAAGGGTGATCATTAATATCTGGGGAGGTAAAGTTATGGATAATCGCAGAAAAGCACTTCTGACTGTTTTGATTTCTTTTTCTTTAGGACTATCTTCTGTGAGTTGCAGTTGTAATGCAAAAGAAGAATCATCAGATACATCTATAACAACGTCCCAGGTGACGGATGGCACTTCCGAAATAACAGAGTCGCCTATTCCTACGGACACGCCGACTCCACTTCCTACAGATACCCCTACTCCGACTGTAACGGCTACACCCTCTCCGGTTCCAACAGAAACACCTACACCCGAGCCGACTTCTACTCCTGTCCCTACTGAAACACCGGTTCCGACCAACACTCCTGAAACGACTGAAGCCACTGAAGCAACAACCGAACCGGAAGAATCTAAAGAAGAAATCGTAGAAACAACACTGGAAGAAACTGAACCGGAAACTTCCGAATCCGAAGCCACAGAGACCGATCCGCCTCCGGATACGCCTACTCCCGTTCCAACGCCAACTACGCCCGCTCCGAGCGTTGGTGAAAAGTTGAACTGGGCCAAAGGTATTATCAAAGAAGCTGGATTCACGGTGAAGTATGCTGAGGAAGCAGAGAGCAGAGTGTATTTCTACCGTACTGAGTACTACGCTGGCGAAGCGATATGGTATCCAGATAGCGGA
>Ga0310691_10000511_pt1 | contig 71638 bp, 65 predicted proteins | sample 176DNAGHGlowgp2_FD_203887 | JGI IMG/M metagenome (GOLD analysis project Ga0310691, IMG submission 203887) | Sheep rumen microbial communities from Palmerston North, Manawatu-Wanganui, New Zealand - 1766 DNA GHGlow gp2 (v2) (version 2) | ecosystem: Host-associated > Mammals > Digestive system >...
ATGCTGGACTACTACACCGTAAGGTGTGTTACTTGTTAAGTTGATTGAACCGCCGTATACCGAACGGTACGTACGGTGGTGTGAGAGGTCGGAATTTCTCATTTATGAGAAATTCCTCCTACTCGATCATATCACGGGTATTTTTCGCATTACGGGTGATATGAAAAAGTCTGTTAAATCGGAGCTTTTATGGCTATATATACGGTTACTTTAAATACCGCGATCGATGTTGCGGTCGATGAAAAAGAATACTTTTTGAGCGGTTTAAGGACCGGCAGGGAGATACCCGCGGGTAAAGGGATAAATGTCTCAAGGGCATTTAAAAGTGTCGGGATAAAGTCGACTGCGATCGCGATAGTCGGCATGGACGATATCGGGCTTTTTGAAAGCATTGCCGATGAGTATATTACTACCCTGTTTGTCAGGGCTTCAGGGTCTGTTCGCCGTAACATCACGCTTACGGAATGTAAGGACGGGCTTGAACATCATGAACGGACTGAAGGCTACAGATCGAGTGAGGAAGAGTTTAAAGAGGTATATGATATTCTCATAAACCGGGTTTCGGAAGGCGACTGGGTCATATTTTCGGGTTCGATCCCCAAGGGTATCCCGACCGATGCTTACAAAAGGCTTATAAGTCTTTGCAAAAACAAAGGAGCCTACACCCTTCTTGATACATCGGATGAGGCGCTTATGGTAGGCATTCAGGCATCTCCGTATGCCATAAAGCCGAATCTTGAAGAACTTGTCGCGTTAAACGGTAATCCCTTTGAAAGCCGCAATGAGATCGAATTATTTATAAAGAAAATAGCCTCCACATTTGACATACATATAGTTCTGGCAACGCTGGCAGGAGACGGCGGACTGATATATTCTTTTGATGAGCGTACCCTCCACAGGATGCAGGCTTATGAATTTGCAAGCAATCCCATGTCTACCGTAGGATGCGGTGACTGCTGTGTGGCAGGTCTCATATCGGGACTGCTTGATCATCTTGACAGTGCCGATTGTCTTGAAAGAGCCATGTATTTTGCATATCTTAATACTTTTACCGAGGTTCCCGGAGAACTGATCGGGGATAGTGATGAATAAAGAAAATGAGTGAAATGAACGTACTTATAAGGGCGGATGCCAACAAAAAGATCTCAATGGGGCATGTCATGAGATGCCTTTCGATCGCCGATGCACTTAGGAGCCTTGACGTATCGGTTTCTTTTGTATGCGCATCGGAAGATCCCGGAGCACTCATAAAGTTAAGGGGATACAACGCCTATATACTTAACAGTGATTTTACGGATATGGAATCGGAGATCCCGTGTCTTTCACATATGATCAAGGCCGAGAAGGCAGATATCGTCATCGTTGACAGTTATTATGTGACGGACAGGTACTTAATCGAGCTTTCGCAATATGCCAAAACGGTTTATATCGACGATTACATGAATAAGGCATTCGGGTCGGATGTTTTGATAAACTACAATATTTACGGAGATGAGGATGCTTATAAAGCCTTATATGAGAAGGCGGGCATCAGGCTTCCCAAACTCATTCTGGGACCTCGTTACGCACCCCTTCGGCGTGAATTTTTAAATGTTTCTCCGATAAAGATCAAGTCATCCGGCGAATACGAGGTGCTGCTTTCAACGGGCGGGTCCGATCCGTTATCGATAGCGCGTACCGTCGCGGAAGCCTATGTTAATGCACCCGAGCCGGGAGTCAGACTAAACGTCCTCATCGGACCTTTTAACAAAGACAGGGCGGGTTTGGAAGCCCTTGCGGATCTACATCCGGAGATACTTACAACTTGGTACGGCATAACGGATATGCCCGGATTTTTGGGTAACTTTGACCTCGCTCTTTCCGCGGCGGGATCGACGACTTATGAGATATGCAGGATGGGACTTCCTTCATATATATTCAGCATTGCCGACAATCAGGATCTTATCAATGAAACATTTGATAAAAAGGGTATAATAAAAAGTGTGGGAAATGCGGGAAATGATTTTGACGCAGTCACACAAAGTCTGTTAAAATGTATAAAGACGGTCAAAGATAAATATAACGAACGTCTTGAATGTTCCCAAAAAGAACTTGAATGTGTGGACGGAAACGGCGCACTCAGGATAGCAAAGATTCTTACAGGAGGAGAAGAAAATGAAAAAGACAATGAAGGAGTTTAAAGAGTTTATTGCTAAAGGTAATGTCATCGATATGGCTGTCGGCGTTATCATCGGCGGTGCTTTCGGTAAGATCGTAACAAGCCTTGTTAACGACATTTTGATGCCCCTTTTGGGATTACTTACAGGCGGTGCCGATTTTTCAACCAAAAAGATCGTGTTAAGTCCCGCGGTTATAGAAGGCGGCGAAGTTATCAAAGAAGAAGGCGCGATACTTTACGGAGCTTTTATCCAGAACATCATTGATTTTCTGCTTATAGCCATCTGCATTTTCTTCTTCATCAAAGCCATCAACAAGATGAAAGATAAGCTCGCCAAGAAGGAAGAGGAAAAGCCCGAAGAGAAGAAGCCTACATCCGAAGAACTTCTCACCGAGATAAGAGATCTGTTAAAAGAAAAGAATTGACAGAACAGATTTTGTCGCAATATAATACGGTAACGGAATCAGATTCCGTATAACCGAATATTTATATCATACAAAAGCAATGACGAAGACAGTACCTTACGGATAAAAGGTCAAGCGAGTCGGGGACGGTGCAAGCCCGATGCAAGTAGTCCGTATGGGAAGATCACTTCCGAGCTTCGGTCCGAAAGGCAAGCCAAGTAGACACCGACGGATTCCCACCGTTACAGGGGAAGAGTATTAACCCAAAGGGAGTACTTCTAAAAAGGTGGTATAGCGAGCATTTTCAGGAACTCGTCCTTTTTAGGAAGAGTTCCTTTTCTATTTAACAGGAGGTATGTGATGTACAAACAGGTTTCCACCAGCATGAATTTTGTTGACAGGGAAAAAGAAACGCTCAAGTTCTGGAACGAGAACAAGATCTTTGAAAAGAGCATGGAAAAGCGTGAGGGATGTCCTACATATACGTTTTACGACGGTCCTCCCACCGCAAACGGAAAGCCCCATATCGGTCACGTGCTCACACGTGTCATAAAGGATATGATCCCCAGATACCGCACCATGAAGGGCTATTATGTGCCCCGTAAGGCCGGCTGGGATACTCACGGTCTTCCCGTAGAGCTTGAAGTTGAAAAACAGCTCGGCATAGACGGCAAGGAACAGATCGAAGCATACGGTCTCGATCCCTTTATCTCAAAGTGCAAGGAATCCGTATGGAAATATAAAGGTATGTGGGAAGATTTCTCGGGTACCGTAGGATTCTGGGCCGATATGGATGAGCCCTATGTAACATATCACGACGATTACATCGAGTCCGAATGGTGGGCCTTAAAGGAGATCTGGGATAAGGGCCTTCTTTACAAGGGCTTTAAGATCGTGCCTTATTGTCCCCGTTGTGGTACCCCGCTTTCTTCTCACGAGGTTGCCCAAGGGTATAAGACGCTAAAAGAACGCACAGCCGTTGTCCGTTTCAAGATCGTGGGCGAGGATGCGTATTTCTTAGCATGGACGACAACACCCTGGACACTTGCTTCAAATATCGGTCTTTGCGTAAATCCCGAAGAGACATATGCGCGTGTTAAGGCTGCCGACGGATATACATATATCCTTGCGGAGGCGCTTCTTGACAGTGTTCTGGGCAATATCGAGCGTCCCGAAGGAACTCCCGCATATGAAGTCCTTGAGACTTACACAGGTAAGGATCTTGAATACAAGGAATACGAGCCCCTCTATCAGTGTGCCAAAGACGCTGCAGACAAGCAGGGCAAAAAAGCGTTCTTTGTATACTGTGATGATTACGTAACGATGTCAGACGGTACCGGTATAGTACATATCGCTCCCGCATTCGGTGAAGACGACGCAAGAGTGGGCCGTAAATACGATGCGCCTTTTGTACAGATGGTAGACGAACACGGTGTCATGAGAGCAGAGACACCTTTTGCGGGTATGCGTTGTAAGCCTACGCAAAAAGAGATCGATGCGGGCGCAATAAACTGTGACCCTGAGGTGTTAAAAGAACTCGATTCGAGAGGAATACTCTTCTCGGCTCCCAAGGTTGAGCATGATTATCCTCACTGCTGGAGATGTTCGACTCCCCTTCTTTATTACGCAAGAGAATCATGGTTCATCAAGATGACGGCCGTAAGGGACGATCTTGTAAGAAACAACAAGACTGTTAACTGGATCCCGCCCACAATAGGCGAGGGACGTTTCGGTAACTGGCTTGAGAATATCCAGGACTGGGGTATCTCCAGAAACCGTTACTGGGGAACTCCTCTTAACATCTGGGAATGTGAAGACTGCGGACACAGAGAGGCTATAGGATCACGTAAGCAGCTTGAAGAGCTTTCCGGAAATCCCGCAGCACAGACCGTTGAACTTCACAGACCTTACATAGATGAGATCACCTGCACATGTCCTAAGTGCGGCAAGACCATGAAGCGTGTGCCCGAAGTTATCGACTGCTGGTTTGACAGCGGTGCAATGCCTTTTGCACAGCATCATTATCCTTTTGAAAATAAGGATCTGTTTGAAAAACAGTTCCCCGCACAGTTCATCTCAGAAGCCGTTGACCAGACAAGAGGATGGTTCTATTCGCTGATGGCAGAGGGAACGCTTCTTTTCAACAAGTCACCTTATGAAAACGTTATCGTATTAGGACTTGTACTTGACGAAAACGGTGAAAAGATGAGTAAGAGTAAGGGTAATGCCGTAGATCCTTTCGAAGCGCTTCAAAAGTACGGCGCAGACGCGATCAGATGGTATTTCTACACCAACTCCGCACCCTGGCTTCCCAACAGATTTGCCGGTGATACCGTTTTGGAAGGACAGAGAAAGTTCATGGGAACCTTGTGGAATACATACGCTTTCTTTGTACTCTATGCAAATATAGACAATTTCGATGCCACCAAGTATACGCTTGAATACGATAAGCTTCCCGTAATGGATAAGTGGCTGCTTTCAAAGATGAACACGATGGTGAAGGACGTTGATACAAACCTTGAAGCCTATCGTATCCCCGAAGCGGGCCGTGCGCTTGACGAGTTTGTGGACGATCTTTCAAACTGGTATGTTCGCAGAAGCCGTGAGCGTTTCTGGGCCAAGGGAATGGAACAGGACAAGATCAATGCATACATGACGCTGTATACCGCACTTGTGACGGTTGCCAAGGCAGCGGCGCCCATGATCCCCTTCATGGCCGATGACATCTACAGAAACCTTGTATGTTCTCTTGACAAAGATGCACCCGAAAGCGTTCATCTCTGCGACTTCCCCACATACGACGCAGCGCATGTCGACAAGGAACTTGAAAAGAACATGGATGCAGTGCTTAAGACAGTTGTAATGGGACGTGCGGCACGTAACGCTTCAAACCTTAAAAACCGTCAGCCCATAGCAGGCATGTATGTAAAGGCTCCTTTTGAACTTTCGGAGTTCTTTAAAGAGATAATCGAAGATGAATTAAACGTTAAATCCGTAACCTTTACGGATGATGTAAGAGAATTTACTTCATATACCTTCAAGCCCCAGTTAAGGACCGTGGGACCCAAGTACGGCAAACAGCTCGGCGGAATACAGAAGTATCTTGCCGGAGTTGACGGTAACAGCGCAATGGATACTCTCAAATCCGAAGGCGCTCTTAAGTTTGACGTAGACGGCACTCCCGTAGAGCTTACCGAGGACGATCTGCTGATCACGATCACGCAAAAAGAAGGCTATGTGACGGAAGCGGACAACACGGTTACCGTGGTACTGGATGCAAACTTAACTCCCGAACTTATAGAAGAGGGCTTTGTATACGAGATCATCTCAAAGATCCAGACAATGCGTAAGGATTCCGGATTTGAAGTTATGGATCACATCAAAGTCACCTTCAATTCAAACGACAAGATCGCAGATATCGCGTTAAAGAACAAAGATATGATCGCCACGAAGGTTTTAGCCGAATCTATGGAAAGAGAAGTGACTCTTGCCAATATGAAAGAATGGAATGTTAACGGCGAAAGTGTTATAATCGGAGTTGAACGTGTTTAAAAGATTACGCTCATTGGGAAAGGGTATTAAAACAGAAAAGACCACGGAGGACGTAATGAGTAATTTTGAAGTTGTTTTCGACAGGGAACTTTTTAAAAGAAGTGTACTCTACAACGTAAAGACGCTTTACCGCAAGACCATTGAGGAAGCTACGGACCAGCAGATCTTTCAGGCTGTTGCGTACGCAGTCAAGGATCAGATCGTAGACTGCTGGATGGATACCCAGAAAGCTTATGAAGAGAAAGATCCCAAGATCGTTTATTACATGTCGATGGAGTTTCTGATGGGCAGAGCCCTCGGAAACAACATGATCAACTTAAAGGCATACAAGGAAGCTCAGGCCGCACTCAATGAACTCGGCATCAACCTCGATGTCATTGAGGATCAGGAGCCCGATGCCGCACTCGGTAACGGCGGTCTCGGAAGACTTGCCGCATGTTTCCTTGATTCCCTTTCAACACTCGGATATCCCGCATACGGCTGCGGTATAAGATACCGTTACGGAATGTTCAAGCAGGAGATAAGAGACGGTTATCAGGTGGAAGTTCCCGATAACTGGCTTGAGGACGGAAATCCGTTTGAGTTAAGAAGACCCGAGTATACCAAAGAAGTTAAGTTCGGCGGATATACCACATTTGAAACCGATGCTTCCGGAAGAAACCATTATCATCAGGAAGGATATCAGTCGGTCAACGCTGTTCCTTACGATCTTCCGATACTCGGATACGGTAACGGCATAGTAAATACGCTTCGTATCTGGGACGCCCAGCCCATGGAATGTTTCAAGCTGGATTCTTTTGACAAAGGTGACTATCAGAAGGCTGTTGAGCAGGAAAACCTTGCGCGTAACATCGTAGAGGTGCTCTATCCCAACGACAATCACTATGCCGGCAAGGAATTAAGACTTAAACAGCAGTACTTTTTTATCTCCGCATCCGTACAGGAAGCGGTGGACAAGTACATGCGTACACACAAGGACATTACCAAATTCTACGAAAAAGCCGTCTTCCAGTTAAACGATACCCATCCGACGGTTGCCATCGCAGAGCTTATGCGTATTCTCATGGATGAGCACGATCTTACATGGGAAGAAGCGTGGGATGTTACCACCAAGACATGTGCATATACCAACCATACGATAATGGCGGAAGCACTTGAAAAATGGCCCATAGAGCTGTTCTCAAGACTTCTTCCCAGAATATATCAGATAATCGAGGAGATCAACAGAAGATTCCTTGAGCAGGTTGAAGCCAAATATCCCGGAGACCGCGAAAAGGTCCGCAAGATGGCGATCATTTACGACGGCCAGGTTAAGATGGCACACCTTGCGATCGTTACCGGATTCTCGGTAAACGGTGTTGCAAGACTCCATACGGAGATACTTAAACACCAGGAACTTAAGGACTTTTACGAGATGTTCCCCGAGAAGTTCAACAACAAGACCAACGGTATCACCCAGAGAAGATTCTTGCTTCACGGCAATCCCTTACTTGCGGACTGGGTTACCGAGCATATCGGAGACGAATGGATCACCGATCTTTCGCAGATATCCCGCTTAAAGGTCTATGCGGATGACGAAAAGAGTCAGCAGGAATTTTTGAACATCAAATACCGCAACAAAGTTCGTCTTGCCAAATATATCAAAGAGCATAACGGTGTGGATGTGGATCCACGTTCGATATTCGATGTACAGGTTAAGAGACTTCACGAGTACAAGAGACAGCTTCTTAACATCCTGCATATAATGTACCTTTACAACAACTTAAAAGAGCATCCCGATATGGATTTCTATCCCAGAACGTTCATATTCGGTGCCAAGGCGGCAGCAGGATACCGTACGGCCAAGCAGACCATCAAACTTATCAATTCGGTTGCCGATGTCATCAACAACGATGCATCGATAAACGGCAAGATCAAGGTCATATTTATAGAAAACTACCGTGTATCAAACGCAGAATGGATCTTTGCGGCATCCGATATCTCCGAACAGATATCCACCGCTTCCAAGGAAGCTTCCGGTACCGGTAACATGAAGTTCATGTTAAACGGTGCGATCACGCTCGGTACGATGGACGGTGCAAATGTTGAGATCGTTGAAGAAGTCGGAGCGGAAAATGCGGTGATCTTCGGTCTTTCATCCGAGGAAGTCATCAATTACGAGTGTAACGGCGGTTACAATCCGATGGATGTATTCAACAACGATGCAGATATCAGAAAAGTGCTCATGCAGCTTATAAACGGTACATATTGTCCCGAGAATACCGAGGAGTTCAGATCGCTTTACAACTCACTCCTTAATACTCAGGAAACGGACCGTGCCGACAGATACTTTATCTTAAAAGACTTCAGATCCTATGCCGATGCGCAGGAGAAGATCGGAAAATGGTATCTTAATGAAAAAGAATGGGCCAAGAAGGCGATACTCAATGTGGCCTGCTCGGGCAAGTTCTCTTCGGACCGTACCATTCAGGAATATGTCGATGACATATGGCATCTTGATAAGGTAGAACTTTAAACGATGTAACCAATGACGGGAGCGCGTAAGCGCTCCCAATATCTTTGAAAGGAAACAGAGTATATGATCAAACTTTACGATAATCCCGTTTATCTCGTAAACGGCGAGAATATAGTTGAGGATACAGGTGACGGTGCCGCACGTGTGGCATCTGTGACAGGTAAGTCCGTATCACCCGCTGAAGCGAAAAAAGAAACGATCGCATACGGGATCCTCACATCCCACAATACATCGGGTGATGACAAAAAGTTAAAGATCAAGTTTGATAAACTTACGTCCCATGACATCACGTTTGTGGGTATCATTCAGACCGCAAGGGCATCGGGACTTACGAGATTTCCCATTCCCTATGTGCTTACGAACTGTCATAACTCACTTTGTGCCGTAGGCGGTACGATCAACGAAGACGATCATGTATTCGGTCTTTCCTGCGCCAAGCGTTACGGCGGTATATATGTACCCCCTCACCAGGCGGTAATACACCAGTTTGCCCGTGAAATGCTTGCAGAAGGCGGAGCCATGATACTCGGTTCCGATTCACATACAAGATACGGTGCGCTCGGTACGATGGCAATGGGTGAAGGCGGTCCCGAACTTGTAAAACAGCTCTTAAGCCAGACTTATGACATAGATATGCCCGAAGTAGTGGGTATTTATCTTGAGGGTGAACCCGTCAAAGGCGTAGGTCCCCAGGACGTTGCTCTTGCCATCATCGGGGCGGTATTCGGTAACGGATTTGTCAAGAACCGCGTAATGGAGTTTGTGGGACCCGGTGTATCCAAACTTTCCGCAGACTTCAGGATCGGCATTGATGTAATGACGACCGAGACCACATGTCTTTCGTCGATCTGGAGAACCGATGATGAGATAAAAGAGTTTTATGACATTCACGGAAGATCCGGCGATTTCAAGGAATTAAATCCCGGTGAAGTTGCATATTACGACAGATTCATGACAGTCGATCTTTCAAAGATCAAACCCATGATCGCTATGCCTTTCCATCCCAGCAATGTCTATACCATTGATGAATTAAACGAGAACTTATCGGACATTCTTGCAGATGTTGAGAAGAGGGCACTTGTAAGCCTTGACGGCAAGGTTGAGTATTCTTTGAAGGATAAGGTCAAGAACGGCAAGTTCTGCGTAGATCAGGGTATCATCGCAGGTTGTGCGGGCGGTGGATTTGAAAATATTTGTGCCGCAGCTGATATCCTTAAAGGTGCAAACATCGGTAACGATGCATTTACTTTAAGCGTATATCCCGCATCAATGCCCATATATATGGAACTTATCAAAAACGGTTGCGCAGCGACCATTATGGAGACGGGAGCGGTGCTTAAGACCGCATTCTGCGGACCTTGCTTCGGCGCGGGCGATACACCTTCCAACAACGCATTTTCGATCCGTCACTCCACAAGAAACTTCCCGAACCGCGAAGGCTCCAAGCTTCAGAACGGTCAGATCTCATCGGTTGCATTAATGGATGCGAGATCGATCGCCGCAACGGCAGCCAACAAAGGTGTGCTGACACCCGCAACGGAAGTCCCGGATGTTATAGGAAAATACAAATATCATTTCGATGCAAACATATACAAGAACCGTGTATTTGATTCACACGGAGTTGCCGATGAAACTGCCGAAATAATCCTCGGTCCCAACATCAAGGACTGGCCCGAGATGATCGCACTTACGGACAATCTTCTGTTAAAGGTCGTATCCGAGATCCACGATCCCGTTACCACGACCGATGAACTCATCCCTTCGGGTGAAACTTCATCGTACAGATCGAATCCCCTGGGACTTGCGGAGTTCACGCTTTCAAGAAAAGATCCCGAATATGTGGGAAGAGCCAAAGAGATACGCTCGCTTGAAGAAAAGCGTCGTGCAAATACAGCTCTTACGGATCTTGGCGAAGAAGTACAGAGTGCGGTTAAAACTGTTTTGACGAAATTCCCCGATGTAAGTTCCGATAACACGGGACTCGGAACCACGATATTTGCCGTAAAACCCGGTGACGGCTCTGCCCGTGAGCAGGCTGCATCATGTCAGAGAGTGCTCGGAGGATGTGCAAACATCGCCAATGAATACGCAACAAAGCGTTACCGTTCAAACCTCATCAACTGGGGAATGCTTCCGTTTGTTATCTCTGAAGGCGAATTACCGTTTAAAAATCTTGATTACATATTCTTACCGGGCATCAGATCCGCGGTTAAAGACAAAGCTGATGTCATAAAGGCATATGCGGTCAAGGACGGAGAACTCAAGGAATTTACGCTTACCCTCGGTAATCTTACCGATGAGGAAAGGCAGATAATCCTTAAGGGATGTCTGATCAATTATAACAGAGTGTAAAGAAAATAAATGAGAACAAAAAAAGAACTGTGCACAAAGGGCACAGTTCTTTTTGTTCAATGAATTACTTAAGGAATCCGAATCCTCTGATGATTGCGGGATCGATCGCTTTACCATTGCAAACATTGAAGAAGCAAATGATCTGTAAAACGAAGATGATGATGTAACCAACACCTGCAGCGATCCATCCAAGGATAGGAATGATACAGCAGATAAGAAGGAGAACAGAGCAGATCTCTAACTTAAGCCATGTTCTGATATGGAACTGCGCGTACTTGTTGTCACGGCATCCGAGTAAAGCAATTACAACACCGATAAAACCAAGAAGATATACGGCAAGACCGAATACCTTACCTTCGGAGATTTCCTGAGCGCTGAACTCTGCTGTGTGATCGTAAGGGGGGATCACAGGAGCGGCTGCATAAACAGGCTGCTGGGGCATTCCAAGGTTAGCACCGCAATTGGTACATACTACTGCAGCATCATCTAACTGTGTTCCGCATGTAGGACAAAATTTCATAATTTGTTTCCTCCTAAAAAATAGTGTGGGTTTCGTCTTTGCAAAAAAATTTGCAAAACTCTTATCACATTATATAAAATATTTCGCTATTTTTCAATAAATTTTTAAAATATCAATCAATTAGGGCTGTTTTCGGTTCGCTTTACTGCCGGATCCAAAATGATATATACAATTTCCGGGTTAAGATATCAGTCAAAGATTCCGATATATAAACTACAAGGAGTAACACATGGGAACGGATATCCCGTTCCCGTGATGTTGCTCCTAATTTTATCTAAGGAGGTAACATTTGAGAATTGATTCCTACACTCTAGGAATGGATTCCGCAAGACTGTACAAGTCTTCAAACACCATGCGCACCACATATGCGCAGACGGATGTAAGCGCACAGGGAAGTAAAGACGCGCTTATGTCATTTTCAGACTATCTTGGGGGAAAGGAGGAGGCCAAAAACTTCCGGGAAGATGAAACACCCGAAACCGAAAAGACCGGGAAAAAACCGGATTATTCCGAGGATTTTCCGATGTTTCGAACGTCCGGAAAATATGTCAACAATATAGCGGCAGACCGTTCGGTCTTCAGAGAATTTCAGAAGCTTCATGAGCTTATGATCCGTCACATATTCGATCTTTTGTTTGGCGGCAAGAGCGTCAATGAATCCGCCGATGCAACAGAACTTGCTAAGATCGAAGACGATAGTGGCGATATCGGCCGCTTTGACATGGTACCCGTAAGCGTTAAGCTTTCCGAGATGAAGTTTACGCAAGAAACGTACTACGAGGAAACCGAATCGACTTCATTCAGGGCACTCGGACAGGTAAATACCGCCGACGGAAGAACGATCGATGTTGGTCTTAACGTAGAGATGAGCAGGACTTTTACAGCATATTCATCGACGCAGGTAAATCTTACAGACCTTAATCTCTGCGATCCGTTGGTGATCAACTTTAACGGAAATCTCCCGGGTCTTAAGTCGGGAGATGAGTTTAGCTTTTTCTTTGACCTCGATGCCGACGGCAAAGAAGAGAAGATATCTTCGCTTGGTCCGGAAAGTGCATTTCTCGCACTCGATCTTAACGGTGACGGAAAGATTAATGACGGATCGGAACTTTTCGGTCCCAAGTCGGGCGACGGTTTTAAGGATCTTAGCAAGTATGACGAGGACGGAAACGGCTGGATAGACGAAAACGACGAGGTATTTGAAAAACTCAAGCTCTGGGTCAAGGATCCTTCCGGCGAGGACGTTCTTTATACTCTCAAGCAAAAGAACGTGGGAGCTTTATACCTTGGGGCAGCGGCAACGCAGTTTACACTGGCGGATGCAAGCAATGCGGCTCTTGGCTATATAAGGCAGACAGGCCTTTTCCTGTACGAAGACGGCATGACAGGTTCCATGCAACATGTTGACCTCGTATCGTAACGGTACGATAATTAAGAAGGGCTTCACACCGATCACTCGGTGTGAAGCCCCTTTATCTTTCAAGACTTATGAGAATGTATTGAGATTATCGTTTAAGCCTGAAGCCACTCTGTTAAGATCCTGAGCGGTGCTGGCTAGATTATCGATCAGGTTTCCAATCTGAGTTGTGGTAGCGGATGTCTCCTGTGACGATGCCGCATTCTCTTCGGAGATCGCAGCAAGCGAACCCATAAGGTCGATGACCGCATCTTTGGCGCTCACGCAAGCCTTGACATCGTTCTCGATCGTTTGGGCATGAGAGATTGTGTTTCCGATCTCCTCAAGTAATTTACCGATCGTCTTGGTGGTATCATCAAGCACAGACTGCTGGGTTACCGTAAGATCGTGAACCTTGTTGGATTCTTCGACCGTCTGCTGCGAGGATTTAAGGAGATTGTTCATTTCTTCACGTATCTGGTCTGCCGATTCTGCCGAATTGATGGCAAGCTTTCCAATCTCCTCGGCTACTACAGCAAATCCTTTACCCATATCGCCGGCTCTTGCCGCCTCGATCGAAGCATTGAGAGAAAGAAGGTTTGTCTGGGAAGCGATCTCACTGATAACGTTAACTTTATCGTTGATGGAGTCGACCGCACGGCTGGTATCTTTGATCTGGGCGGTTATACGCTCGATCGCTGCAACCATCGTATCGGTGGACTTTTGCAGGTTCTTGATCTGATCTTCGGATGCGATCGAAGAATCATGCATATCCGATGCTATGAGACTTAATTCATTGGTCGCATTGGCAACTTCATCGATCCTTTCGCCGATCTTTTCTACATTGTCGGTTGCGGATGTTACATCCGTTGCCTGTTGTGTCGCACCTGTTGCGATATCTTCAACGGCCTGAGCGATATCGGTCATAGCCTGGGTAAGCTCTTCGCTCACTTCAACAAGGTTTTCGGAATGATCGCTAACGTTTGTGGCGGCACTCTTGGCTTGAGGGATCAGATTGTCAAGTTCGGTCATGAGTGCGTTGATACCGTCGGATATCATGCCGAGTTCATCGACCGATTTATATGTTATACGAGCCGAGAGATCCCCGTGACCTTCACGTATGCCGGTTGCTATATTATTTACTTCACCCGTCATGGAAACGATGGGCTTGGTGATCTGAAAGCTTATAAAGCTTATAACACTTACGGCTATCAGACAGAAGATTATAGTAAGAAGAACAAATATCGATCTTAATTCCTTGACAGGCTGGTCGTATACGCTCTTGGGTGTGATGATCGCAACGATCCATCCGTTGGCATCAACTTCGGCTGCTGTGATGTAACTTACGGTTCCGTTGTAATCTTCAAATTCATCATCGCTTTCCATTGATACAAGATAGGCTCCGCCGATAACATCTTTTAACGATACGGAACTTGAGTCCGACAATGCAAAATCGGGATTTTTGTGAACCACGATCGTTCCGTCGGCTGTGGCGATCATAGCATATTCTTCGGAAAGATCGGGGATGCTTTCGGTTAAGTTGTTAAGAGCAAGATCTATACCCACAACACCGTCTTTTAACGCATAACACATGCTGATACAAAGTTTTCCGGTAATGGCGTCCACATAAGGTTCAGTATAATATATACCGTCACATGCCTTGGCTTCCGAGTACCATCCGCGAGTTGTTATCTTAAAATCTGCAGGAGGGTTGTAGTTACCGAAGGCGGCGCTGTCATCATCTCTGCCGTAGTAGGCTTCACTCACATTTTCGTCGTCTGCCACAAATTCGGCAAGATAATCATGCAGTTCTGACATATCGCCGTCGGAACTGTCAATATATGCAGCCAGAGATAACAGTGAAGAAGCATTGCCGTTAAACCAGTTATCCACGATCTCGGCATAATATTCGCTTGTTACCACAAACTTTTCATCGGCAAGGCTTTCAAATTTAAGCTTGGCCCTCTTGGAACTTACCACCGCATTGATGATAAGGATGATCAGTATCATAACTGTAGTAATGAGGGTAATACGGAGTCTGAGACTTTTCTTAAGAAACATGATACCTCCTTTGCAACTGTGAACAGTTAGACCAACGCCTTAGAAAAGGTGTATTATATATAAAAAAATTACTATAAACATCCGATACAGTCAAGATTGGCTGGATCGCTGGTGATCGGTGCGAAGCCCTTTTCGGCTTGCATTTGTTCGAAAAAGATGTTAATTTATTGCTATCCGATGCAGAGTTCTCTGCATTTTCCACTGCTTTTGGGAGAGAGCTTTCGGAAAGGAAATCCATGAGTAGAAAATTGAATAGTGATGATTGCGGATATCAAAGCGCAACCGGAAAGATATCTGTAACGCTCAAAAACGACATGTTGTTTCATAACGTGATGCAGCATTCAAAAGTAGCTCTAAAAGGCCTTGTTTGTGCGCTAAAAGGGCTAAAAAGTGAAGATGTAAAGGAGGTTGAACTGACGAATCCAATAGATTATGCAAACTATGAGGGTAAGGAAATCATATTGGATGTAAAGGTGATTCTTAATAACAATGAAATAATGGATATAGAGTTGCAACTATATGTCGGGGAAGAATGGGAAAGGCGCTCTTTGCTATACCTATGCAGATCATTTGATTGCTTGGGCACAGGTGAGGATTATATGTTATTAAAACCGACCACTTTTGTAGCTATAATGAATGATCCGCTATTCTCTGATTATCCGGAGTTTTATTCCAAATACAGATTGCTAAATATAGCAAATCATCAGCCGTATTCTTCTTTATTGAGCTTAAATGTGCTATACTTAAATAAAACAGAATTGGCTTCTCGGGAAGACCAAGACAATGGTCTTGTTTATTGGGCAAAGATGTTTAATGCAACCACATGGGAGGAAATAGCAGCGCTTGCGAATCAGGGCTTGGAATTTGAGGAGGTGGCGAAAGTAATGTATAACTCAAATATCATAGATCAGGAACGCACTATAATGGAGGCACACCAAAAGTTTATAATGGACAAAAAAGCAATGTATCGAAACGGATACAATTGTGCCAAAGAAGAAGATAAAGCCGAGATTGAGGCTCAAAAGGCCGTGATCGAGGCTCAAAAGGCAGAAATTGACAGCTTAAAAGAGTTGCTTGTTAAGGCGGGAATTACTTCTTAGAATCCGGATACTATTCGAATGTAGGCGATAGCCTGCAAAATAAAACTATAATGCACCCCCTCTTTACTGGCAAGCCAGTAAAGAGGGTATTTTTTCTTGCACCAATTCTTCCGCATTAAGCAAAACTTGAGATGACATGACGGTATGTAAGGAGTATAGTTTATATGTGATACGTCGTAAGGTGCGGCGTAACAACATAACAGGAGAGAGCATATGAGACGACCTAACGAAAGAAAACCCCTTGTAACAAATATCTATACCGCCGATCCGTCTGCGCATGTATTTGACGGAAAGATCTATATCTATCCCTCACACGACGTTGAGCATGACTGTCCCGACGATGATGACGGAGACCAGTACATAATGGAGGATTATCACATCCTTTCAATGGACGATCTTGATTCCCCTTGTGTGGATAACGGTCTCGCACTTTCCCAGGATGATGTTCCGTGGGTCAGCAAGCAGATGTGGGCACCCGATGCCGTATTTGTAAACGGCAAGTATTATCTTGTGTTCCCCGCCAAGGACAAGGACGGTATATTCAGGATCGGTGTTGCAGAGTCCGATTCACCCGTGGGACCTTTCAAGCCTCAGGACAACTATATACAGGGAAGCTACAGTATCGACCCTTGCGTTTTGCAGGACGATGACGGAAAGCTCTATTGCTATTACGGCGGACTCTGGGGAGGACAGCTTGAGATGTGGCAGTCGGGTTCTTTTAACCCCTCGGAAAGACGTCCCGAAGGCGATGAACCCGCGATCGGACCGATGTTTGCGGAGTTTGCACCGAGCATGGATAAGTTCGTGACCGAACCCAAGCACATTCAGATACTCGACGAAAACGGAAAGCCCATCACCGCAGGTGACGAAGACCGCAGATATTTCGAGGATCCCTGGACCTACAAATATAACGGAAAGTACTATTTCTCATATTCAACGGGAACCACACATTATCTTTGCTATGCCGAAGGCGACAACCCCGCAGGTCCTTTCACTTACAAGGGACGCATTATGGAGCCCGTTCTCGGATGGACGACTCACCACTCGGTAGTCGAGATCAACGGCGAATGGTATCTTTTCTATCACGACTGCGAGCTTTCGGGCGGTGTTACTCATGAAAGATGCGTTAAGTACACAAAGCTTAACATTTCCGAAGACGGTACCATCGAAACGATACACCCCTACGATTAAGCAAAACAATGAAGACACAAGGAGGCGTTCCGGACATCCGGCACGCCTTTTCTTTTGCCCGGACATATGATACGAAAGTGCGGCGACTATTTTATTTATCGCCCAAATGGAGTATAATGCGAATGATGTTTACTATTCATGGAAAAAGAAAACTAACGGCGCTTTTACTCATAACAGCCATGATCTCCGGATGCGGCGGCAATACTCTTACACCGACCCCCGCAAACGCGGGAAACGATACGGAAAACATTACCGCAATGCTGGAAGCGCCTGAAATAGCATATGACAAGACTCCCATGCACCCCAGTATCTTAGTGGACCTTAAAGGATATGACGTAAAGGGCAACAAGATCGCGGTGATCGAAGCGCCTATCTTACCGAGCATCTTTAAAGTGGTGGACAAAGAAAGCGGTGCCATTGTGATGTCGGGTAACGTTAAGGTAAGGGAATGCGGCGAGGACGGCGAGGAATATACGGGAAACGCCGATTTTACAGGTATCACGGAACCCGGGACATATTATATCGAGGCAGACCTCATAGGCCGCAGCAACGACTTTGAGATCTGCGAGAACAAATATGCGCTTCTTGCATCGGAGTATCTTAAGAAGCTTTCGGACCTTAAAGTCTCAACCCTCATGTCGCTTGAAGTTCCGCTCGAAGACGACGCCAATGTAAAGATCGAAGTATCCGGCGGCTGGATAACGGGTGAGGACAGCCGTAAAGACGTCTGCGAAGCATGCCTTGCGATCCAGGATATCTTAACGGGAATGGAATATTTCCCGTCTGCATTCGGCGATGATGCGGGACTTGAGTACAGCGGTAACGGGATCCCCGATATACTCGACGAAGCAATGGCGGAGACCGAGTGGCTCTTTAAGATGCAAAACAAAGAGACCGGCGGTGTGTATACCGCGGTTTCACTTATAAAAGACGAAACATCGGGAACCGAGTCTTATATGGTAATGGGTGAGACTACGAGAGCTACGGCATATTACTGTGCCACAATGGCGCGTATGTCATATATGGTCAAGAAATACGATCCCGAATTTTCCAAAAGGTGCATAGAGGCGGCCAATATCTCATGGAAATGCCTTGAAGCAAACACGGAACTTGTCGATCCCGCTCAGATGTTTCGTGCCGCTACCGAGATGTATCGTGCAACCGGATACGGTATTTACAGCGATGTTATCAATTCGTTTTTAAAGGATAACGCAGACAAGGAATTCGACGGCCGGCTCGTGCTTGACGGAGCCGTGGTATATATGTCTTCCTCAAGAAGTACAGATGTGGGTTACTGTACAGCCCTTATGGAAAGTTTTATGTCGCGTACCGAGGACAAATCAAATTCGGCCCGTGCATCGAGGTATATGGTGGAGCAGGGCGACAGGGAAGTTTCGGTACTTTTAAGAAACTTAATGGAGATCATGGTTGCCGATTATATCATCAGTAACCAGGAATACAAAAATATAGAAGAGGACTACGTGCACTATATGTGCGGTCGCAATCCCGAGTGCGAGATATACTGTGAAGGTATCACCACTCCCGATATGTACGTACAGTTTATCGTGCCGCTTTACAGGCTCTCGCTTCTTTATGCGGATAAATGATGAACAGCGATAAGGCACCGGGTCCTTTAGCGGATACAGGTTGCGGTCATGGCTTTACAAGCCAAATATGACAGGCTGCGACAACGGGACAGAATATGAAAATAGTAGTTTTGGCAGGCGGACTCAGTACGGAAAGAGACGTATCGCTCGTTTCCGGAGGTAAGATCTTAAAAGCGTTACAAGATGCCGGACACAAGGCCGTACTTGTGGACGTGTTTATGGGGATCGAAACATCGGATGCCGACAAGGTTTTTGCCGATTGTGACAAGTATTCGGCACAGGTCGGAAACATTACGGGAACCGAACCCGACATAGACGCTGTAAAAAGAAAACGCGGAGGAGACCCGAACGTTTTCTTTGGCCCCAACGTTATCGAAATATGCCGTGCGGCAGATGTTGTATTCATGGCACTTCACGGTGAAAACGGTGAAAACGGCAAGGTTCAGGCGGCGTTCGATCTTTACGGTATCAGATATACGGGAACCGATTATTTCAGTTCGGCCATAGCCATGGATAAGTCAATGTCCAAAGAACTTTTCAGACTTCACGGCATCAATACGCCGGAAGGCTATACACTTAAAAAGGGCGCACAGGATACACATACGCCCAAGTACCCGGTGGTTGTCAAGGTTACCGACGGCGGTTCGAGCGTTGGTGTATATATCGTTCATAACGACTCAGAATACGCTGAGGCTGTCAAAAATGCCTTTAAATACGGCAATGAGCTTATAGTTGAACAGTATATCAAGGGGCGTGAATTTTCTGTCGGAGTCATAGACGGAAAGGCACTTCCCGTTATAGAGATCGCACCGAAGGGTGTATTTTACGATTACAAGACCAAGTACGAGGAAGGATCCGCGATCGAGACATGTCCCGCGGAACTTGGTGAAGATGAGTCGGCACGCATGCGCGGGATGGCCGAGGATGTATTTAAGGCGTTAAGGCTCTCGCAGTACGCACGTATGGATTTTATGATGGACGAGGCAGGAGAAATGTACTGTCTTGAGGCAAACACTCTTCCCGGAATGACACCCACATCGCTTGTGCCTCAGGAGGCGGCGGCGCTTGGCATGTCATTTACGGATCTTTGCGAAAAGATAATCGCACTTGCGATGAACAAGTGATCCGGGGGAACTGATACGGGGTATGGCGGCAGACCGCACAACAGGTAGTTATATGGCAGAAAGCAGATTTTACCGGTTTACGGAGTACATTTTCTTTGCGTTCATAACCGTTGTGATCGTAATAAATGTATTGATCGATAACCGATTCTACTATATGTATCAAAACAACAGCAGATTGCCGAACGTTATCATGTTCGGTGTGTTTCTGGTGTTTGCTTCGGGATTTTTGCTGGCGGGCGAGCTGATCCGTTCCAAGGTCAAATTTCCGGTTACGAGACCGAGTTCCGATTTTTCCCACACTATGAGATTTTTAAAATGGCTCACGCTCCTTCTCTTTGCGGTTCAGCTCATATATGCGTATGAGATCTATTTTGAGACCGGATGGGATTGCAGGCAGATCGTGACCATGGCTCAGGATATCGCATTCAACAAAGCGTCGATCGGGGATGCGCATTACTTTTCTCTTTATCCCAACAATTCATTTTTAACGGGGATCTTTGCGGGAATACTTAAGGTTTTTTGGCTTTGCAATATTAAGGGAGCGTATTTTCCGCTCATATTTGTGGGAGCGCTTCTGGTAAGCCTTACGGGATATTTTATGGCCGACTGCGTGAGGGTTCTTACAAACCGCAAGTTGCTTGTATATATCATGTGGATCGTGTATGTGATACTTACCGGTCTTTCTCCGTGGATCAGCATACCTTATTCGGATACGTATTCGATCTTTTTCCCCACATTCATCATCTGGCTTTACATTTCGGGACGAGACAGGGTAAGACAGGAAATATGGGGCCTCATAAGTTTTGTGGCTTTTATCGGATATTTCATAAAGCCCACGGTGTTACTTACATTCATGGCGCTTGCGCTGTTTGAGATTTTACATTTTCTTTTTGGATTTAACTTAAAACATGTTAAGGAGAATCTTAAAAAGTTCGCCATATTTGTGCTTGGTATCGTTATCGGTGCTTCCCTCGCGTTTCTTGCAAGGTACGGCATGAATAAAGCGATAGGATTCACGCCCGATGAAACAAGATCCGTAACGCCCGCCCACTATTTCATGATGGGATTTAATGAGTCCAGCGGTGGCGGATACAATCAGGAAGATGTAAACCGTTCTTTTGCCTATCCTGACATTAAGACCAGAAATGCCGAAGATCTTAAGGAGGGAATGGCTCGTATAAAGGGCATGATGCCCGTCAGGATATTCAAATTCATGGCACAGAAGTCGCTCACCAATTTCAACGACGGAACGTTCGGATGGGGCAACGAGGGCGATTTTTACTGGGCATATTTTGACAGGGGTGACAAGATCTCGCTGTTTCTCAGGAGTTTTGTATATCATAACGGTGCAAACCATGATATTTATGTGGCCGTCACTCAGGCGATATGGTTTATGACATTGTGCTTTTGCTCGCTCATCGTCATATGTGGGCACAAGTACAGGGATTACAGGGAAACATCGATACTTGCCGTTATGTTTATGATAATGTGCTTTTTGATGGTATTTGAAGCGCGTGCGAGATACCTGTATCTCTACAGTCCCGTTATATATATGGTTGCATCGATCGGGTTAAAGAGACTGATCGAAGGAAGGGTAAATACCGAAGATGAAGGAAATAACTGTTAACGAAGTCCGCGTTGCGACCGGCGCGCGTATTGTCGGGGAAGGTACCGGGAAAATATCTTCCGTGGTAACGGATTCAAGAAAGGCTCTAAACGGGAGCCTGTTTGTAGCCATAAAGGGCGAGAGGGTTGACGGACACGATTATATAGGTGATGTATTTAAAAACGGCGCGGCAGCAGTGCTGTGCGATCATGTACCCGAAGGTGTTACAGGCCCGTGTCTTGTGGTAGGCGATACGATAAAGGCGCTTCAGGACCTTGCAAGATGGTACAGGACCACTCTTGATATCAAAATAGTCGGCATCACGGGAAGCGTAGGCAAGACCAGCACCAAAGAAATGGTGGCGAGCGTTCTGGGTGCGGCGTTTAACGTTCACAAGACTTTGGGAAACTTTAACAATGAGATAGGACTTCCGCTCACTGTGCTTGATATAGATGCGGACTGCGAGATCGCGGTGCTTGAAATGGGAATAAGCGATTTCGGGGAGATGAGGCTTCTTGCAAGTATAGCGGTTCCCGATGTTTGCGTGATCACAAATATCGGTCAGAGCCATCTTGAAAATTTAGGGACCAGGGACGGCATACTTAAGGCCAAAACCGAAATGTTTGAGTTTAGAAACCCGGAGGGCCCGATATTTTTAAACGGTGATGACGACAAGCTTATAACGGTAAAGAATGTGGCGGGAACTATCCCTAAGTTCTACGGTTTTAACGAATCAAACTATGCGCATGTTAAGAACGTTGTTTCCCGGGGACTTAAAGGGACGGATATGACCGTTGTATTGGGAAACCGTGAGTTTGATGCCGGTATTTCCATGATCGGCAATCACAATGTGGCCAATGCCTGCGTGGCGGCCGCCATCGGGGAATATTTCGGCATGAGTACCGATGCGATCGTAAAAGGTCTTAAAGATGCATCCACGATCGCGGGAAGATCCAATCTCATAGCACTTAAGAACGGCTTTTTGATAGACGACTGTTACAATGCTGCCCCCACATCAATGCGGGCTGCGATAGATACGCTGTGTCTTGGTGAGGGAAAGCGTGTTGCGATATTGGGTGATATGTTTGAACTCGGAAGCGACGAAGCCGCGATGCATAGAGAGATCGGTGAATATGCCGCCTCAAAGCCTGTCGATACGATCGTCTGCGTCGGAGAATTGTCTTATAACACGTATGAAGGGGCTCTTGGCAGAAATTGCGGGGATGTGAGATACTTTAAGACACTCGATGAAGTGCTTGAAAGTATCGACGATATCGTTCGTGATGCGGGAGTGATACTCGTAAAAGCATCGAACGGCATGCATTTTAGCAAGATCACTGAAAAGATAACACTTATAATGTCAAAGGAGGAGAATGGCAATGTTGCAGGACATTTTTAGCGGTAAAAAGGCACTGTTTGCCGATGGGGTTCAGACAGTGTTAAGAGCACATGAAAACCGCAACAGAAGAGTTGTGCTGTTAAAGGGAAACCTTGTTTCAAACTCAAGATCGTCGGGAAGGGGTATAAGTGCGAGAGTCAACAATAACGGTACTTTCGGATTTGCTTCCATAGCGGACTATACTTCGGAAGCTGCCGATAAGGTCATCAAGGCAGCTACGGAAAACGCCGGTTTCTTAGCCGGTCACTCGGGCAGGAGCGTAGCACTTCCGCCGTCTTACGGTACCGGAATGATACCCTTAAACGATGAGATCAGGGATGCCGAGCAGAAACTCATAATCGAGGCATGTAAGACGGTTGACGAATATGTTGAAAAGAACTGTCCCGGCCTTACCAGCCGTACGATAGTATACACCGAGGATTCTCAGGAAAGGATCATCTATACTTCCGATGCATATGACGGACATCTCGTAACTCCCAGATGCTATATGTACGTGATATTAAATGCGGAATCCGCCGACGGTGTTCCGGTAGAACTTTTTAAGGCACTCGGAGGTTACGGCAGTTTCTTTGATAACTTCGCCGATGTTTCCAAATATTTCCCGGATATCGATGAACTATACAAAAAAGTCATGGACAAAAAAGAAGGCGTATACGCTGAAGCGGGATATAAGACCGTGGTACTGGGCGGTATGATGGGCGGAATGCTGGCTCATGAGGCTGTCGGACATACGGTTGAAGCCGACCTTGTAAAGGGCGGAAGCGTTGCGGGCCCGAGTCTTAACAAGCGTGTTGCTTCGGATCTTGTAAATATGGTGGATTTTGCACATACCTATGACGGAAAACCTGCTCCGCTTCCGGTATTTATGGATGACGAAGGTACCAAGGCCGTTGACGACGTTCTGATAAAAGACGGAATACTTACGGGATACATGAATGACAGAGAGACTGCGTTAGAGTTCGGAATGGAACCTACGGGTAATGCAAGAGGCTGGGCGTTTACGGACGAACCCATCATCAGAATGAGAAACACGTGTATACTTCCAGGCACCAACAGTGTCGAAGAACTTATCGCATCCGTTGATGACGGTTATTATCTTATCGATTCCGGTAACGGCCAGGCCGACCTTACGGGTGAGTTCATGTTCGGTGTTACATGCGGATATGAGATCAAGAACGGAAAACTCGGAAAGGCATTGCTTGATACCACGGTTACGGGAGTTGCGTTTGAAATGCTTAAGACCGTTGATATGGTATCCGACAGCGTTGAATGGTCTTCAAGCGGATTCTGTGGCAAGAAACAGCCCATGGCAGTCGGAATGGGCGGACCTCACATGAGATGTAAGATTATGATCGGAGGCAGATAAATGAAAGAATTAAAAGAAAGAGCAGACATTATCGACGGTATTCTGTCAAAAAGAAATGTCGTGAAATATTCATATACCGTATCTCAGTCCGAAAAGCACGAGCTTAATGTCGAGAACGGGGAGTTTAAACTTTTAAGGACGGTATTCGGAGGAAACGCCGGAGTAAGAGTGTTTGAAGGCGCCAGGGTAGGTTCGGCGGGAGGCAACGATGTTACCCCCGAAGGTCTTGAGCAGATCGTCTCCGATGCAATCTTAGCAGCCGAGTCCGCGCCCGAAGATCCCTGTCATGATATCGCACCCGATCAGGGTAAAGATGAATTTACGCAGGGAATACTTGAGCCCGATATAGACAGGTTCATCGGCAGGATCAAGGAATTACTCGATACGATAGCCAAAGATTATCCCACCGTAAATGTTATGGCAGCCACGGGCTCGTTTGATAAGTCCCACTGGCTTTCCAGAAACTCAAACGGAACCGAGTTTTCGGGAAAATCCGGTGATTACGGATTCAGTTTCGAGATATGTGCAAGCGACGGAGAGAAAACATCGGGACTTGATTATTCGGGATTTTCATTAACGGACCTTGATAAGCCCTTTATAGAGTGCGCCGGCATCAAAAGGCATCTTGACGACATTTCAAAGAGCATATCGCCCGATCCTTTGGAGGGCAAGTTTACGGGAACTGTCGTATTTACACCCGAAAGTGCCGAAGACTTTATTTCAATGTTACTCGGAAACTATGCCGGAGAACGCGTTGTCATAGATGAGACGAGTCTCTGGCTTGATAAAGTAGGCTCCAAAGTCGCCGATGAAAAGCTGACTGTTACGTTCGATCCTTTTGATGAGCGTATACTTATCGGAGAACGTGCGACCGGAGACGGATTCAGATCCGAGAAAGTCACGATCATCGATAAAGGTATTCTCAAAACATTTATGTTAAGCCTTTACGGAGCCAACAAGACAGGAAGACCTCTTATCAAAAATACGTCTTTCGATCTGGTCATAGAACCGGGTGACAAGAGCATTGATGAGATCATAGCATCTATCGACAAGGGACTCGTTCTCGGGTCTTTCTCGGGCGGTCAGCCCGGCACCAACGGAGAATTTTCGGGTGTTGCCAAGAACAGCTTCCTGATCGAGAACGGTAAGATCACAAAAGCCGTGACCGAGACGATGGTAAACGGTAATCTCGGAGAAGCATTCTTAAACATCAGAGGTATTTCCAAAGAACTGCTGTGTTCGGGAGGATCCGTAGTTCCTTACATAGCGGTAGACGGCATTGTGATATCGGGGAAATAGAAATAAGATCAAAAAAAGTCCCGCGACCTTGATGGTCGCGGGACTTTTCATGTCAAGCAAACTTTTCGATGATATTGTTGATCTCTTTGGCGCTGCCGCCGTTTCGCCATTGTTTTTTAAGGTACCAATATCAACCGATTATTAACCGCCCAAGGCTAATATGAACACGGTTTTGAGTCGATATATTTTGTGAACAAAACAGAAAAAACAAAAAGCAAGGAGGTTTTTTGAAAATGAAGATCAGCACATTTAAGAAGGTTAGAAACATCATCTGCATCACACTTGGGACCATCGTAGTTTTCGGATTAACACTTGCGATGTTCGCAGATAAATATATGAAAGATACCGACAATACGGACACAGCCGTATATGAACTTTCAGCTCCGACTTCCGCAGAACTTACCGAGGCAACGGTAGAAATAGAAGATGAGGCAACACCCCTTGCAAGCAGTGGAAAATCTTCGGGAATCCTTCCCGTTATCGTAATGCTTGGTATCATTGCCGGAGTTACATATTATAAATCCGACAGGATCTCAAAGAGAGTACACGAATACAGCTTCAACGGCTGATAAAAGAGAATACCGATAAGACGATCACAGGCCCGGCGCATTGCCCCGGGCCTTTTTTGTGCCCGAAAACAAATTGCCGATTCCTAAGATTTCCTTTATACTGTATCATGTTGATATACTTAAAAAATTGGAGAGAATCTATATGCTTGAGGAATCCGTACTTGAAGTCTATACAAAGTTTAAGGTCCATTTTTATCAGGAGATGTTTAAGCAGTTAAGAAGCCGTGAGACATCGCTTACGACTGTTGAGATGTTCTGCGTGGAGGTGATCCATGCATTAAAAGAACCTACCGTTGCGGAATTTGCAAATTATATAAACGTTTCTTCGCCAAATGCCGCTTACAAGGTCAACAGTCTGATCAATAAAGGCTATATCGAAAAGATACAGTCGGAGACCGACAGACGTGAATATCATTTAAGAGTAACGGATAAATATTACAAGTATTTCAATCTTGCCCAGGATTATTTAAATACCGTGGTCGCAAGGTCGCGCGAACGCTTTTCGGCGGAAGACGTGAATAAACTCGAAGAAATGCTAAGAGAGATCTCACGCGAACTCATGCCCGAAGTAAATATTCCGACTAAGGAATAACGGATCTGAAAGGAAACGGAATGCAGGTACAGGTTACGGGAATCACCAAGAGATACGGCAAAAAAGAAGTCTTAAAGGGCGCCGGATTTGAGGCGTCAAGCGGTGAATGCATAGGGATAGTGGGTAAAAACGGAAGCGGAAAGTCAACGCTTTTGTCTATCCTTGCGGGCGTTTTAAAGCCCGATACCGGAGTATTTTTAACCGACGGACAGGATGTCATCATAAATTCCGAGCTAAGACACCAAAATGTCGCATATGTTCCGCAAGGGACTCCGCTTATCGGAGAACTCTCGGCACGCGACAATTTAAGAATGTGGTATTCGGCCGAAGAATTAAGGACCGGTCTTGAATCCGGCTTTTTGAAAGTTCTTGGGATCGATGAATTTATCGATGTTCCCGTCAACAATATGTCGGGCGGCATGAAAAAACGTCTTTCCATAGGCTGTGCCATCAACAATAACCCGAAGGTCTTACTGCTCGATGAGCCCTCTGCGGCGCTCGATCTTATATGCCGCGAAGAGATCTACGCATATTTTAAGGCGTTTCTTCAAAGCGGCGGGATACTCATACTGGTCACGCATGAACTAAGAGAGATCGCCATGTGCGACAAGTGCTTTCTGATGAAGGAAGGCATTTTGGTACCTTACACTTACGATGAAAATGTTTCGCGTCTCATTGAACTTATGTGATAATTTGTACTGATCATAGCCGGGTATTCGGCCCTTAACGAATGATATGAAAACATCCGCATATTTCTACGGACAGGTAAAAAGAATACTTAAACTCTTTCCGAGGATATTCCTTCTTTCGGTCGTGTTTGCGGTGGTCATAGGTGTGTGCGGCATGCTTTATGCAGGCAATTCAAACTATACCAAGGATACCGCCAAATACGATATCGGAATACTGTGCAGTTCCGACAACGAACTGGTCACTCTCGGTCTTAAACTCATCAGAAATCTCGACGATTCCCGTTACATGGTAAACATCATAAGTTTTGACAGTGAAGAAGCAGGATTTGATGCGCTTCACGCCAATGAGATTTCAGCTTTTGCGGTAATACCCGACGAGTTCATAGATGCCATGATGTATCTTGACGAAACTCCTCACATCAAGCTTTATACCGCAAGTCAGAAGGGTATAACCACGGTTTTCATGAACGAAGTCGCGGATGTCATTTCCAATGATGTTGTCTATGCGGAAGCGGGTATTTACTCGTTTGCCGACAGTCTTTACGGTTCCGATGTTACCTACGACCGTGCATCGGTCATGATCGATACGCTGTTTTACAAGTATATGACCGCACTTTTTAACCGCGGTGAAGTAAGCGAGGTTACCGAACTCGGACTCGGTAACGGGCTGTCGCTTCTTGGTTATTTCTTTTGCGGTCTTGTTCTTTTTTATACCGTAATGCTTTCTTTTTGCTGTATATCGTATTTTACGGGCAAAAGAACGGAATTCTTTATGATATCCGCATCGAAAGGAGTGGGGCCTGTGGGACAGGTGCTTTCCGAGTACGTCTGCTTTTTTGCCGCAAACCTTCTCTGTGCGGTGTTCACGCTGATATGCGTGTATTTCGTGCTGACTTCCGGCCTTGTGGGAGTCGGGGAATTTGAAGAAAACCCGCTTAAGAGCTATCTTGCCTTTTCGGGATGTTATATTTTTGTACTGATGGCGCTTACGGCATTTGAGTTCATGCTCTTTGAAGTGATTAGCGGAGTCATCAATAAATTTCTGATGCCGTTTATAGTGCTGATCGGATTCAGTTTCCTGTCGGGGTATTTTTATCCCAAATCATTTCTTCCGAAAGTCGCACAGACCATCGGAGACGTGCTTCCGACCGGAGTTGCCTACAAAGTGCTGGCAGCCGGACTTACCGGAAAAGACAATGTTTTGAATGTGTTGTTTATGTTTGCTTATGCGCTTGCTTTTCTGGCAGCAGTTGTTTACGCCAGGAAAATAAGGATTGAAAAAGGAACCGACTGATGAAACAGGAATTTACGCGATTTTTGCTTCTTCAAAAAAGAATGATCAGACGCAAAAGTTATGTGGCGATGGTGCTGTCGGTACTTTTGTTTGTTGCGGTACTAAGGGGCATCAGTACCGCGGAGAGCGGACTTGCCACGATCGCGATATATGTTGAGGAAGGTGCCGATGATACGGCACTTAAACTAAGGGATAACATCATGGGTACCGATTCGGTTATCTTATACCGGGAATTTGATTCGGCCGATGAAGCGATCGACGAAACGGCTTCGGGGCGGGCGGATGCGACCTGGATAATCCCTGCGGACCTTTCCCGCACGGTTTTAGAATTTGCCGAAAAAGAAAGAACGAGACATCCCATAAACATTTATGTGCGTGAGCAGAATGTCATACATTTCTTTTTGCAGGAGATACTCCAGTCACAGGTATACAGGCTTGCGGGCAGCAGGATCCTTGATGATTATTCTTATGAAAATCTCGGAACCGGAAATGACGAATATGAACGTTATATCCCGGGAGACAGTATTTTCAGACTTTACAATATCGGGGATCCGGATGCGAGCGAAGAGATGAATTATATCGTTATGCCTCTTCGGGGATTTATGGCGCTGTGGCTTATGATATCTGCGATCGCATCGGCAATGTATTATATTTATGATAAAAACAACGGTCTTTTTATCTTTTGGAAGACACACAATGCTTTTTTAAGGGAATTAATGTATCACCTTATAGTCACGCTTGATTCGGCAGTGATCGCCCTTTTCGGGCTTCTGGTCGGAGGCGTGTTTACGGGGGTGTTAAAAGAACTCGCTGCGATGGCGGTTTATGTTGTGATACTCACGCTGTTTTCGATGTTTGTAAGGCTGTTGCTTGATTCTGAAATGGCGGTTGGAGTGTTCACTCCCGTCATGATAACCGTGGCAGCCATCTTTTCTCCGGTATTTGTGGATCTAAGATCCTATAAAGTGATCCAGAATATCGTTCCGCCTTTTCATTATCTAAAGAGTGTGTTCGATCCTTATTATTTTAAGGGCGGATCGGTGTTTGCAGTCTGCCTTTTTGCCGTATCGCTTGGTTTATATTTCCTAAGAGGAAAAATATCCGAAAAAATTTGATGTTTTTTATCGATTACGTACATAAGTCCGTATTTATAAACGGATTAATGTAATAAATTTGTAAAGTAGCATAAAAAGAGTGTATACTCTGTTTGAATTACTTTGTAACTGTAAATGTTCAGTTGATACAAGAAAGAGAGGAAAAGGATATGAATTGTCCGAAATGTGGAGCCGTACTGCCCGAAGGAGCCAAGTTCTGTACTACATGCGGAACTCCTCTTGCAGCACCCCAGGTGCAGCCCGCACCTGTATTTGAAGCACAGCCCGCGCCCGAGCCGGTAGTTGAAGCACAGCCCGTGCCCGAGCCTGTACCTGCACCCGAGCCGGTGGCAGAAGAAGTTGTTACACCCGTAGTCGGAGAAACTGCGCCTGTAATAGAGCCTGAACCTCAGCCCGCACCTGTAGTTGAAGCACAGCCCGCACCTGCACCTCAGGCACAGAGCGTATTTGCAAGCCAGATCCAGCAGCCGCAGGGTCAGCCCGCTCAGCCTGTATATAACCAGCAGCCTCAGCCCGCTTTTAATCAGGGCCAGCCCGTTCCTCCTCAGGGACAGCCCGTTTACGGCCAGGTTCCTCCTCAGGGACAGCCCGCGTATGGCCAGGTTCCCCCTCAGGGACAGCCCATGTACGGCCAGGTTCCTCCTCAGGGACAGCCTATGTACGGTCAGGTTCCTCCTCAGGGACCCAAGCCCGGCAAAAAAGTTAAGGCTCCCAAGCCGCCCAAGGCACCCGGCAAAAAGGGCAAAGGCGGTCTTATCGCGATAATTGCCGTTGTTTTGGTTGCCATCGTTGCGCTTGTTGCACTTAACTTTGATGTTGTCAGCAACACATTCAGAAAGACATTCCTTTCACCTGAAAAATATATGGCTTCCGTAGTGGCAGACAATGGCAAAGAAGCCGTCGGAGTAGCCACCACATACTATCAGAAATACTTACTCGATCATTCAAACCTCACAAAGGTTACCGCAGAAGCTTCCGCAGAACTTAAACTCGGAGATGCCGGTAAGGATATGCTTGAAGATCTTGCCAATATGTCTCTTGACAGCGTAAAGATCAGCACGGTTGCTTCCATCAACGGCGATCAGGATTCCGATGTACTTACGTTTAATGTAAACGGCAAAGACATACTTACCCTTTCGGTTGCAATGACTCCCGATGCGGTATATTTCGATTCACCCGAACTTTTCACCAAGGCGATCGAACTGGAACTTGATCAGGCAGATGTTGATATGGCTGAGGCTACCGAGTATCTCGGATACGCCGATGAACTTGCCGAGGCACTTCCCAATGACAAGCAGCTTCAGAAGATCGCAGGCGGTACGATCGATGCCATGACCAAGGATATCGAAGGTATCTCCAAGAAAAACGGTGAGATCACTGCCGAAGGTGTCAAAGAAAAATGTACCGTTATCACCATCGATAACTATGAATATGCTACTGCCCAAATGCAGGTAAACGCATTAAATTATCTGTTAAAGGACAAGAATCTCGAAAGCGCCGTAAAGCATTTCTATGATGTGGCGGATAAGTCCGATAACGACCAGATAAACGACATGGTTTCCGATTATTCGAACTCGGATAAGTTTTATCAGCAAGTAACGGACACACTTGAGGATTCCCTTGATAATGCGGAAGATCATCTTGATGATGTCGACAAAAAGAACGGCACCGAAGTTAAGCTCTATGTTGACAAAAAGGGCAAGATCATAGGTATTTCCATCTATGATGAAGATAATGATACGGAATATTACTACAAGACCGCGCACAAGGGCAGTAAGATCGGTATCTCCATCGGTATGGACAACGGATCCGAAAACGCGCTTGTAGGTACCGGTACCAAGAAGGGCAATGTTATCACCGCCGATATGCTCGTAGTGGTTGATGATGAGGAAGTATTTGATTTCCGTATTGAAGATTACGATTACGCTGCCTTCAAGAGAGGTAATCTCAAGGGCAAACTCGTACTTGAAGATCTCGGAACACTTATGGATACCGCAGGAATGGGTGATTCTCTCGGTATCGACGGATCGCTTGTACTTGATGTAAACGTTTCTTCCGAAAAGGCAACCGTTATTGCGGACCTTGCAAACGGCAAAGAAAAGTACGGCACACTTACCTTGAATCTTGCATTCAAGCATACTTCATCGGTAAGCATTCCTTCCAAGACCGAAGTGTTCGGACTTGATGAGGGTGAGGATATCTTAGAGTATATTAAGGGCGCAGATTTTGATGTGATCGTTGAAAATCTTGAGAAGGCCAAAGTTGACGATACGATCATCGATTCCGTAGAGCAGGCACTCGATGCCATCAAGGAAGATCCCGCATCACTTATGGATATGTTCGGTTCCCTGGGCGGTTCGTCATATGATTATGATGACTATGACTGGGATGACGATGATTGGGATTCAGATGACTGGGATACCGATGACTGGAATCTTGATGATTACGATTGGGACGACACCGATTGGGACAGTTACGACTGGGACGATTGGGATGAAGACTGATCGCGGTATACGCCAAGTATTCATATTGCAGTAACAATACTTAAAACGAGGTGTCACATATGTGGCACCTCGTTTTGGTTTAGACTGTGTTTGAAATTTATGTACCGGGTAATCGGTTTAAGCTATATCCCGGTCGGCAACTTTCATTTCTTCAGTGTTTGCAAGGGGCTCACGGGATTTGCCGTGGTAGAAAGCTCCGACAAGCCCGGGACCGCCGTGACATCCGCATACGGCACCGAGACACTCAACATAAACATTTGTAAGATGAAGTTCCGATTTAAGCATTTCGGCAAATTCTTTGGCTGCCTCTTCGTTGTCCGCATGACCAACAAAGAAAGGAAGGTCGGGATCGGTAAGATTGTTTTTAATGTCTTCAAGCAACATCGCATAGGCTTTTCTGGTTCCGCGTGCTTTGCCGGCTGCTTCGACAAGACCGTTGTTACCTACTCTCAATATGGGTTTGATGGAAAGAATGCTTCCTATAACAGCTGACCCCTTTTTGATACGACCGCCTCTCATGAGGTGGAAAAGATCGTCCACCGTAAAAGAATGTACCATGTGAAGGGCATTGTCCTCAGCGAACTTTGCAACTTCTTCTATTGTGAGACCTTCCCGCTTTTTCATGGCTGCCATCACTACTAGTGCACCGAGTCCGAAAGTAGCGGCAAGACTGTCGACCGTTATGATCTTGGCTTCGGGATATTTTTCCCTTAAATCCTCGGCTACGGTACATCCTACATTATACGTACAGCTCATTGCGGAACTGAATCCGATGTAAAGTATGTCACGGCCGGCTTTTAATTCTTTTTCAAATACTTCGATGAAATCCTCAACATTTGCTGCCGATGTAGAAGGAAGCTTTTTGTTACGCATTGCATCATAAAGTTCTTTATTGCTGATCTCCCTTCCGTCGGGATAGTTTTTGTACACTCTGTCTTCCAACAGAACCGATAAAAGTACTATTTTGAGATCATACTTTTCAATGATCTCAGGTGTAAGGTCACAGGTTGAATCCGTGACGATCGTGTAATCACGCATGATTTTCTCCTCTTTTCTTCTCCTGATATGTAAACACCGATCGGAAACTGTAGTCTTACGATCTTTCCCGCCGGATGTCACATAAATCATAAACAATTGGTTAAATCGAACGCAATCTACTTTGAATTTTTGAACTCCACTGTTATAATAGGTCGAAGTAGAGTCGCGTTAACATCCACTCTACCGACAGTAGAGAATCTTGTAAATACGGAATTTCCGGCACAGATCGGACGCCGGTCACCCCAATAGAACAGTTTATGGAAAAAGAAAACTTAAAGGCGATAATTTCAAATAACATCACCCTTTTAAGAGTTGGTGCCGGAATGACACAGCTTGAGATGGCGGGTAAGCTCAATTACTCCGACAAGACCGTCTCAAAGTGGGAAAGAGGCGAGGCTCTTCCCGATGTGACGGTGCTTTGGCAGATTGCGGATATGTTCGGTGTAACGCTTGATTATCTGTGTAACGAACATGAGGAAGTGGACCCGATGCCGCAAAGACACGAAGTCGATATGCGCAGATGGGTGGGCACCAGAGCTTTTGTGACAGGCATGTCATTAATGGTTGTGTGGCTTGTGGCATCGCTTGTTTTTGCCGCGATCAAGATAGCCAAGTCGGATATGCGTGGAGCGTGGATACCTTTTGTATGGGCTGTTCCCGTCACGATGATAGTCTGGCTCATACTTAATACCGTATGGTTTTCCACCAGGAGAAATTATGCAATCGTATCGCTTCTTATGTGGACCACGCTTGGCGCGGTATATACGATGCTGGCAGTTTCGGGTTACAATGCATGGAGTCTTTTCTGGCCGGCGATACCCGGACAGATAATAATACTGCTGTGGTACGGAATGGGTCGGCTTCGTGCCAAGACAAAGCCTGTAAAAAGCGATAGCTATGCGGACAACGACATTGCGGAACAGCATGATGAAAACGGCGCGATCGAAGAATGACATAAGGTAAAAGATAAAATGATCGAATACAAACATACCGTTCAGTATTATGAGACGGATAAAATGGGAATAGTACATCATTCCAACTATATAAGATGGATGGAAGAGGCAAGAGTCAATTTTCTTGACAAGATCGGTGCAAGCTATTTTGAACTCGAAGAAAAAGGTATCATCTCGCCCGTAACGGCAATAGACTGTAAATACAAATTATCTACCCGCTTTCCCGAAACGGTTACGATAGCCGTATCGCTTCTTGAATACAACGGAGTGAGGTTAAGGGTAAACTACATTATGAAAAACGAAGCCGGAAAAACGGTATTTACCGGCACATCGGACCATTGTTTCCTGGACGCATCAGGAAAGATAGTGCGTATGGACAAAGATTTTCCCGATTATTCCGGTATTTTAAGACGCCCCGAAAATTATGAGTGAATATCTTGTAACTCTACTTGACTTAAGCATATTCTTAATGCATAATCAAAGCGACACCAATGTCTCAAAGTGGCATTGCCAATGAGAAGCATAAAAGCCACTGTTTAAAGATCAGGGGAGAACGATCATGGGAGTAAAAGGAGATATCACACGTTCCAATATTATAGAAGAATCCAGGAAGCTCTTTGTCAAAAAGGGCTTTAAAGACGTTACGATGTCAGATATCTGTGAAGCCACCGGCCTTTCGCGCGGCGGTCTTTACAGACATTTTTCATCTCCCGAAGAGATATTCAATGAAATAATGATAGATGAGTTTTCTTTTGAAGAAGGCATAGCACGCGGCGAGAGTGCCAAGCGCATGCTGACGGAAGCCTTTTCCAAAATGAGTGCCCAGATCAATAATCCTTCACAGTCCTTAAGCAGTGCGTTATATGAATATGCGGCTGCGGGACATGAGGATTTCTACACAGCCGTTGACGACAATGAGCGCAAAAACTGGTCGGATCTTATCGAGTACGGTATAAGAAGCCACGAATTCAAAAAAGTCAATATAGAGAGTATGGTCGATCTGATCCTCTATTACAGTCGCGGTCTTATGCTGTGGTCCAAGGTCATCGATCCCGGTGAAGATGCGGCGGCCAACTATATCAATACTATCAGCGAGATTCTTTGCAAATAATCCTTAAACGGTGAAAACATGAATTCTGCTTTTCAGGACAAAGCAAACAGCCGAAGGCTCATATTGTCTATAGCGATAATGGTTTTGATACTTTGCGGAACCATTCTTTTTCTTTACCATTATTACGGAGTTGTAGGCGACAATAACAGAGAGCGTCTCGAACAGTCGGCCGCCGAAGTCGACAATGAAGTCATGTGGATGGTAGTTGGCAATGAGACAATGCTCAAAAATCTTTCAAGGGTTATCGCCGGCGAAGAGAACCTTACCGACGAAGCTGTCGCAAGGATACTTAGCGAGACGGATCTCGGTATCATGCACTCCAAGGCACGTTTTTACTGTCCCGACGGGAAGGTCATTACCGAAGAAGGCTCGATAGCCGATACGACAGGTCTTCGAAAGTATGAAGATCTCTATTCCGATACACCCTATATCTCAACAGCCCGCATTGATCCTTTTTACCCCGACAGTCTTATTATGGAGCACTATTATCCGGTCCGCAAAAACGGTAAGATAATAGGAATACTGGCCAGCGTTGTGGAACTTTCGCAACTTCCGAATTTTATTACCATTCAGTCCTACAACGGTAAGGCCGATGTTTTAATGCTTGACAGGCGTAACGGAATGGTATTTATCAATACGTCAACCCGTAAAGTCGCTCCCGCATCGCAGGTCTTTGCTTCCTATGAAGACTACGACAAGTGGCGCGGTTATATTGAGGACGAAAAGACCGTTAAATCCCAAAACAAGACTCCTGTCGGGGGCAAGGGCAAATTTGTTTATACGACTCCGTCACAGCTTGAAAACTGGACTTTATTCATAATCGCTGACAGGGAGATAATCTTTGAGACACTTAATTCGGTCCGCCGCGGAGCTTTCTGGATACTGGCTTCGGAGTTTACGCTTTTTGCGTTATATATAACATGGCTTTTGAGCGACCTTAAAAAGCAGCTCATACGTGCGGAAATAGCAGCCGAGGAAAAAGCAAAAGCCAAGGCGGAAGCCGAGAGTAAAGAACTGCTGCTTAACAGTTTAAAAGCAGCGGAATCCGCAAACCATGCCAAGACAGAGTTCTTAAGCAACATGTCGCATGATATACGTACGCCCATGAACGCCATCGTAGGTTTTGCAAACCTTGCCGAGGCAAATATCGATGACAGGGAAAAAGTCGGCGAATACCTTTATAAGATAGAGCAGTCGTCGGATTATCTTCTTTCTCTTATAAATGACATACTGGACATGAGCCGTATCGAAGCCGGTAAGATGACCATCACCGAAACATATGAAAACATCAAAGATATGGTGGTGATGATAAAGAGCATGGTGGATTCGCAGATAAAAGACCGCAATCTTATATTCAATATAAGATACGACGGTGTTAAGCATACGGAAATACTGTGCGACTTCATACGCCTTAAACAGGCGCTGGTAAACGTGCTTTCCAATGCCATCAAGTATACATCGGACGGCGGAAGAGTCGATTTTGTGATAGAAGAAGGCAACACCCGTGACGATTACGGTACCTTTACGTTTGTGGTATCGGATAACGGTATGGGTATGACCGAAGATTTCTTAAAAGATCTGTTTTCTCCCTTTACACGTGCAAGATCTTCGACCGTTTCCGGCATACAGGGAACCGGCCTTGGAATGGCCATCACCAAAAGTATCGTGGACCTTATGGGCGGTACGATAGATGTTAAAAGTAAAGCCGGCGAAGGTACCACGGTAGTAATGACGTTTAAGTTTAAAGTCAAGGAATCATCGGTTATCGAAAAGAAAACGAATGATGCTCCAGTACAGCAGAACTTTGAGGGCAAGAGACTGTTACTGGCCGAAGACAATGACCTTAACCGTGAGATAGCGGAAGGTATTTTGAAGGCACTTTCTTTTGAGGTCGTATCGGTCACAAACGGTAAAGAGGCGACCGACCTTCTTGCGACCGATCCGAATTTCGATGTGATACTTATGGATATCAGAATGCCTGTTATGGACGGATACGAGGCATCGCGTACCATCAGACGTATGGAAGACCACAAGGTGTCCAATATTCCGATAATCGCCATAACCGCCAACGCGTTTGAAGAAGACAGGATAACGGCGCTTGCGGCCGGCATGGATGCGCATGTTGCCAAGCCCATAAATATAGGTAAGTTGATAAAGACACTCAATGACGTATTGTACAGCAAAAACTTCGCGGAGGATGAAGATGGGGATTGAGATCGGTAAAGATATTACCATGAACGTGTCCTGTGTGGTCGGTAAAGAGGGCGAAAAGAAAATATACGTCCTCTTTTCAGACCGTGACAAAAGCGCGGAGTTTGTGCTGCCCGATTTAAAACTTCTTAAAAACACGGGCTTTTCCGACGAAGAGGCGGATAAGCTTAAGGACTATCTTGACAGCGAGAGGTCCAATATCTTTTCCATAGCCAAAGATGTCGATCCCATGAAGGCTTTTCTGGGATTATGATCTTTCTTGTTTCTTTTTCACAAATATTTCCATAAAGATTTGTTGAATAATTACAAAACGTATGCAATTTACCCAAAACCCATTGACTCAAAAAAGCTATGAGCGTATATTTTAGTAAAACGATTTAATAAAACGATTTATTAAATCGATTTACATAATTTGTTTCAATGAGGTGTCGGTATGTTTAAGACCCGGAAACAGCGCCAGGGCTTCAAAGAATTTCTCCTGGTGCTTCCCTTTATAATTTTAATAGCTGTTGTGTGCTATTATCCGCTCTATGGCTGGGTATATGCATTCTATGATTATAAACCGCCGCAGGCACTTACTCCCGATAAGTTCGTGGGACTTAAGTGGTTCAAGCAGATGGTGGAAAATCCCGTTAAGGTTAAACAGCTACTGGGAGTTTTAAGAAACACCTTTGCCATCAGCGGATTGAGTCTTCTGTTTTCATGGTTCCCCATGATGTTTGCGGTATTTCTTAATGAGATCAAATGTGTTCCCTTCAAGAAATTCGTACAGACCGTTACCACGATCCCCAATTTCATAAGCTGGGTACTCGTATTCTCGATAGCATATTCGGTTCTTAACAGCACAGGTGTTGTTAACTCGATCCTGTTAAGCCTACATGTTATAGATAAACCTATAGACTTTTTAAAGTCGACCAGTCATATATATTTTAAACAATGGCTGTGGCTGACATGGAAGAATGCCGGATGGGCCGCGATAATGTACATAGCCGCGATCACGGGCATAGACGAGCAGATGATGGAAGCGGCCAAGGTGGACGGAGCGAACCGTATGCAGATCATCCGCCATATCACTATTCCGAGTATCTTACCCACATACTTCGTTATCGTAATGCTTAACCTCGCAAACTTCCTTACAAACGGTATGGAACAGTTCTATGTATTCCAGAACTCGTTTAACAAGGAATATATACAGGTGCTTGACTTGTACGTTTACAACCTCGCAATGGGAAGCGGCGGATACTCACTGTCCGTAGCGGTAAGTATACTTAAGACGATAGTCAGCATCATACTCCTGACGCTCACAAACGGATTCTCCAAGCTTGTGCGTGGCGAAGGATTTATTTAGGAGGTGGCGGGATGAAAAAGAAAGAAAAAGAATTCGCGTCATCGACCGTACATTACAAGACATCCTTTGGTGACAAACTGATAAGCGTTATCACTTATTTTGTATATTCGATATTTGCTTTTGTGTGCGTTTATCCGTTTTATTACATCTTTATAAACTCAATAAGCTCCAACCAGCTTAGCGACAGAGGTAAGATAATCTTCCTGCCCAAGGAGATCCATTTTACAAACTATGTTTCGGTAATGAAACTTGAAGGTCTCTTTGATGCAGCCAAGATATCTTTGGCAAGAACGGTTGTGGGAACGCTTGTGGTTGTATTTACATCCGCATTCCTGGGCTACATGTTCACCAGCAAAAACATGTGGGGAAGAAAGTTCTGGTACAGGTTTATCGCGGCAACGATGTATTTTAACGCAGGTATCATTCCGTTATACATCACGATGAACAACTTAAAACTTACCAATAACTTCTGGATCTACATACTGCCTACGGCAATAAGTCCGTTCTACATGATCTTATGTAAGACATTTATAGAGGCTACGCCGGGCGAACTTCAGGAAGCGGCTCTTATAGACGGAGCGGGAACGCTTACGATATTTTTCAGGATCATGCTTCCGGTCATAAAGCCGATACTTGCAACGGTAGCGATATTTACGGCGGTCAGCCAGTGGAACTCCTTCCAGGATACGCTGATCTACGTCACGGACAAAAAGCTTAATACACTGCAGTATGTATTGTATCAGTACATCACACAGTCAAGTTCGATAAAGGCACTTTTGAACGGAAGTTCCTCGTCCGCCAACATCGCGGCTTCCATGGCCAAGATGCAGACGGCTACATCCGTCAGAATGACGGTTACGATCGTGGTTGTTACACCTATCCTTCTGGTTTACCCTTTCTTCCAGAAGTATTTTACGAAAGGTATCATGATCGGTGCGGTAAAGGGTTGACAAAAGCGTTATTTAACGGGTGGGCCGTTAGATATATAATCTTATTTTCATAATCTTAAAGGAGGATATTATGAAGAAGAAATTAGTTGCATTGTTACTCTCGTTGACAATGGTAGCAGCTTGTTTCGCAGGTTGTGGCGATGAGCCCGCAGCTTCAGGAAACGGCAATACTCCCGCTGCTTCAACGGACAACAAAGGTGGCAGCGATAACGCCGGTGATAACGGCGCAGCTGCAGAAGATCTTCTCGTTATCGAAATTTATGACGAGGCTGCCAACTATCAGGGAACACAGACAGGTTGGTTTGCAAAGGTTGTTAAGGATCGTTTCAACATCGAACTTAACATCATCGCTCCTCAGGTAGCAGGCGATGCTGTTTATCAGACAAGAACAGCAACAGGTAACTTAGGTGATATCGTTGTACTTGATCCCACACACTTTAACGACTGTGTAAAGGCCGGTCTCATCAAGGATATTTCTGCAGAGCTTAAGAACTGTTCTAACCTTATGGCATTTGAAGATCAGATCACAACCTACAATGCAGGTATCAACGACGAAGGTAAACTTTACGGTATTCCCTGTGAAATGGTAAATACATCTCCCACATCTTTCTCGGATGATGTTATTTATTCAAGCCCCATGCTTCGTTGGGATCTTTACTCAGGAATCGGCGCTCCCGATATCAAAGACCTTGACGGCCTTCTTGATGTTATCAAGCAGATCCAGGATGCAAATCCTACCAACGAAAACGGCGATCCCGCTTACGGTTTCTCACTTTGGCCCGACTGGGATAACAACGACGGCATGATCGGTATCGCTAACGTTGTTCAGCTTACCACATGGTACGGCGAAAAGATCAAAGGTTCAGCTATTCTTACAGCTGATGACAAGTTTGTTCCTCTTACAGACAAGAACGCTACATACTATAAGATGCTTAAGTTCTTATGGAAAGCAAATCAGATGGGTCTTGTAGATCCCGACTCAGGTTCTCAGAACTGGGATGCTGCATGTGCTAAGATGAGCGCAGGACAGGTTTACACATTCTGGTACAGCTGGCAGGTAGGTTTCTGGAACACCCAGGACAGACTTGCAGCAGGTAAAGGTATGATCTTCATCCCTGTTGAAGATCAGCTCTATTACACCACATCCGATACTTATTACGGATCGGGACGTCTCTTCGGTGTAGGCGCAGGTGTTGAAGGCGAAAAGTATGACAGGATCATGAAGTTCCTTGACTGGTATGCTTCACCCGAAGGCGTTCAGTTCCAGCACTGCGGTATCGAAGGCTTCAACTATGAAGTAGGTGCTGACGGCAAGTTCTCTGTCCTTAACGATAACGCATTAATGGATAACCTTCCGGTTCCCGAAGAGTACGGCGGAGCAGGTTACTCAGACGGTAACAACGCTATCAACCAGTGGATCGTAAGCGGACTTTCAACCAACCCCAACACAGGTGAACCTTATGGTAACACTCACTGGGCATCTTGGAAGGCAGCAACAGCTACCAAGACAAAGAACGAATGGTCTGACAGATTCGGTGTTGCAGAACCCGTTGACTGGATGAAGGCTCACAACGCACTTCTTGTAAGACCCAGCGTATCTGTTTCTCTTCCCAGCGATACCCCTGATATCGAAGTAACCAGAAACCAGGTTGGTCAGGAAGTTAAGGATGCATCATGGAGAATGATCTTCGCATCCAGCGAAGCTGAATTCGATTCAATGTGGGATACCATGGTTGAGAACCTTGACAGCCTTGGATTCCAGGATCTTTACAAGTTTGACGTAGACAAGTTCACCATCGAACTTGATGCTATCAAAGCAGCTGAATAATTACGGCAATGAAATGTCCCCCTGCCGGTTCTGCCGGCGGGGGTATTTCTTAATAAGGGTTCAGGATCGGTGTCGGGATAGTGTATAATATATATGGCACGGATCGTAAATCCTTACGGATTTACCGTGATTAATTTGTATTTGAGGACAGAGACTTGATAACAGTAAAAGAGATCGCAAAAATGTGCGATGTTTCTCCGAGTACGGTTTCTAACATTTTAAACGGCAAGACCAATATGAGTGAGGAGACCCGCTTAAAAGTTTTAAAGGCCGTCGAGGAAACGGGATACAAACCCAATTACTTTGCACAGGGTATGCGCAGGACCAATAACAAAACCATCGGTATCATAGCCGAGGAACTTATTCAGTTCTCGACTCCCCTTATAGTTGAAGCGATAATGGAATATGCCGAGTCAAAGGGCTACAGGACCTTTCTTATAAACATGAGCATGTATGAGAAATGGAAAAAGGCTTACAACGGAAATCTCGGCGATGAAGGACTTCTTAAAAAGAACACGGCACCTGCTTTTGCCGAAGCTGAGGCAATAAGGGCGGACGGTGTTATATATGTGGCAGCGCACGGGCGTATACTTGACTGTGTACCCGAAGACTTTGACATTCCCGTGGTATTCGCTTACGGGATGTCTCATAACAATAAATACAAATCTGTAGTGATAGATGATTCCAACAGCGCTGAGGCGATAGTTGATTATCTTGTTAAGCGCGGACACACCAGAATAGGCGTTATAGGCGGAAAGCCCGATAACCCCCATACACTGTGGCGTATGGACGGATACAGGGACGGACTTAAAAAACATTCGATCCCCTTCGATGACGGTATCGTTGTATACGGAGACTGGGAAAGAAAGTCCGGAGAAAGATGTGCCGACATCCTGCTCGATAAAGGTCTTGATACGATCTTTTGCATGAATGACCTTATGGCAGCGGGTGCTTATGACAGTGCGCGTAAGAGAGGACTTATTGTAGGTAAAGACATTTCGGTAATGGGATTTGATAACCGTGAAATTTCCGAGTATCTCTATCCCGGACTGTCTACCAGTGAGATCATGTTTGAAAAGATCGGCACCCGTTGCGGTGAATTGATCATAGAAGAGATAGAAAACGAGGAAAAACGCGATGAGCACATTCAACCCTTAAGGGTAATGTGTGAGATAATTCCGCGTGATTCGATCGTGTAAAAGGAAAGAAAGATTATGATCGGAATATTCTTTGAGGATATCAATTACGGACTTGACGGCGGACTTAACGCACAGATGCTTGAGAATCGCAATTTTGAGATGATCAGGGCGGATATGCCTGAATTCGGGAAGTTTGAAACCGAATATGACGGATTATACGGTTGGGAGTCTCATGGTGAAGCAATGCTTGCGATCTCGGAAAGCGATCCGGTTTCAACTAACAATCCGCATTTTCTTGTTTGCGATGTTTTAAAAGCAAATGCCGGATTTACCAATAAAGCCTATGACGGAATATATCTTAACGAAGGTTCCGAGTACAGGCTTTCTTTTTATGCAAAAGCCGATACCGACAGAACCGTCAATGTAAGCGTGATCCTGGGTGATGAGATCGCATTTGATGTTGATGTTGCGATCACGTCAGGCGGATGGAAGAGTTACGATCTTACCTCCAAAGCACTCAAAACCGTTAAGAAAGCGACCTTTAAGGTAAGTGTTAAAGAGACCGGAAGAGTATTCTTTGATTTCTTTTCACTTAAGCCCAATGATGCGGTATTCAGACTGTTCAGAAAAGATCTCGCCAATATGTTAAAAGATCTTAAACCCGATTTCTTACGCTTTCCGGGCGGATGCGTGGTTGAGGGCGGTACGCTTGAAAGCAGATATGACTGGAAACGCACGATAGGCCCTGTTATCGACAGAAAATTCAACTGGTCCAGATGGGCCGTTCACAAATCATGGCTTGAGCCCGAGAGAGGTCCGTACTATTATTACGGGCAGACCTACGAGATAGGTTTCTTTGAATATTTCATGTTGTGCGAATATCTTGGCTGTAAAGCGGTTCCCGTAGTAAGCGTGGGCCTGGCATGCCAGTATATGACATTCGAAAAAGTTGACGTTGACGATCCCGAATTTGAACAATACATTCAGGATGCCATCGATCTTATAGAATTTGCAAACGGTCCCGTTGAGAGTAAGTGGGGCGCAGTAAGAGCCGAGATGGGTCATTCAAAACCCTTTAACATGGAAATGATCGGTATCGGCAACGAACAGTGGGAAGATGAAAACTCACAGTTCTTTGAAAGATATAAGCGGTTTGAAAAGAGAATACATGAGGTTTATCCCGACATTAAACTGATCGGAACGGCAGGTCCCGATGTTCACAGCGATAAATACAGTGCTTCATGGCAGTTTATACGTGAAAACAGTAAGGGCAATCCAAACTTCGTTTATGCTGTTGACGAGCATTACTATGTGGGTCCCGACTGGTTTATCGGTCACAATGATTTTTATGACAATTATCCCAGAGACATAAAGGTATTTGCGGGCGAGTATGCGTGCCATGTCGGCGACGGCAGCGGTAAATACGAAAGACCGGATGCAAATACTCTCTATGCGGCACTTGCAGAGGCAGCATTTATGACGGGACTTGAGAGAAACCAAGATGTCGTCGTAATGGCAAGTTATGCACCCCTTCTTTCAAGGCTCGGATATTCGCAGTGGTCGCCCGATATGATATGGTTTGACGGCGATACGGCATATGCGACGCCCAGTTACTACGTACAAAAGATGTTCAGTACCAATGAGGGTACATATATCAAAGACTTCAGACTTCCGGCGACGGAAGGGATATTCGCAAGTGCGGTCAAAACCCCTGACGGAAGGCTTGTCATCAAGGCGGTTAACACTTCGGAAAGCGATGTGATTCTTGATATTTCATCAGTTTACTCAGGATCCTTTGACAACATCGTTGATGTCACCGAAATGACCGGCGGAAAGGATGACTTTAACACAATAAACGAACCTGACAAGATAGCGCCTTTTGAGGCACAGATGCAGCTTGGCGAAGCGCTTAAGTTAAAGCCGTTATCGGTTAAAGTGATCGGATTTTAGGTTATAAAAACTTAATAACTCTTTAGGCAAATTCATGTGGCTTTATCCGTCATAAAATGATAGAATTAACGCAACGGATTTATCGGGTCCGATATGCGTAATGGCGCGATAAAGCCACATTTGTATCTGTTTCGGCGTGAATCGCCGAAAGATCGTAAAGGAGGGTTATCATGGAACTAAAGTTTTACAGATGTAATCATTGCGGACAGATCGTTGCGATCGTTAAAAAGACCGGCGTTCCCGTAGTATGCTGCGGAGAAGCCATGCAGGAGATCATCCCCGGTACATCCGACGGAGCCGTTGAAAAGCACGTTCCCGTATATGAGGTTAAGGACGGCAAGGTATTTGTTACCGTAGGTTCGGTTGCTCACCCCATGCTTGAAGAACATTTCATTGAGTGGGTTGCAATCCAGACCAAATTCGGCAATCAGAGAAAAGCATTAAAGCCCGGTGACGAGCCCAAGGTATGCTTTGCTCTTTGTGAAGGCGATGAAGTTGAAGCTGTTTATGAATATTGTAACCTCCACGGATTGTGGAAGGCTTAATAAGGGAGGACGATCATATGAAAACGTACAAATGTCTTATCTGTGGCGAAGTTTTTTCCGTACCTGACGGAGAGGCTCCCGTATGTCCCAAGTGTAAGGCTTCGGGCGATAAGGTTGAGGAAGTAAAGGGCGGCAACAAATATGCAGGAACCGAGACCGAGAAAAACCTGCTTGCAGCGTTCGCGGGCGAGTCACAGGCACGTAACAAATATACTTACTTTGCATCAAAAGCCAAAAAGGAAGGCTTCGAGCAGATCGCGGCTATCTTCCTGCACACTGCCGACAACGAAAAAGAACATGCAAAGATGTGGTTTAAGGAACTTGACGGAATAGGTTCTACCGCCGAGAACTTAGGGGCCGCAGCCGACGGTGAAAATCATGAGTGGACCGATATGTATGTGGGATTTGCCGTAACCGCCGAAAAGGAAGGTTTCCCGGAACTTGCCGAGAAATTCCGTGCGGTAGCAGCGATCGAAAAAGCTCATGAAGAGAGATATCGTGCACTTCTTAAAAACGTTGAAGCTCAGGAAGTATTTAAAAAGAGCGAAGTAAAGGTTTGGGAATGCCGTAACTGCGGTCATATCGTAGTGGGAACCGAAGCTCCCGACATATGTCCCGTATGTGCTCATCCTCAGAGCTATTTTGAAGTTCGCGCAGAGAATTATTGATAAAGATCGTACGGCCGGTCGGGCCGTATAAGCGATAAAACACAAAAATAAACGGAAGAGACAACAGTGTTGTTTCTTCCGTTATTGTTTTTGAAAAACACATTAAAACCATCGGGCCTTGCGTCAGGGGCTGTCGAGCGGTCCGTCATCTATTGTGATAACATCCTTAAGGATATAGTTAAATAAGGGATAGGAAGTTTTTTCGTTTTCTATGTAACCCTTGTTAAGATCCAGCGTATCGGAAGGGTTTTCGGGGTTAACACCGATATAATCGCCTTTGAACACAAAATCGACATTTCCCCGCTTAAACTTTTCAATGGCTTCGTCCATGGCTTCCTGAGTTCCGGGAGCCGCAAGCTGAAGGTTTAAGTCGTCCATATCAACCCATCCGTTTTCAAATCCGGCGGATACATCCGAACCGTGAATACTTCCGCTTAAGAATGATTCTATGCTCTTGTTGGCCATTACGGCATCAACAGCGCCCAGTACATAAGGTTCCCAGCAGATCCTTGAAGTAACAAGTGATGTTGCGGGTGCAACTTCCGACATACTCTGATTATAGCCCACAAAGCAGACAGGTCTGCTTGCTGACATTTCTTCACAGGCGATTGCGGGTCCGATAGTATCGGTGTGCTGAGAGATCACCACACAGCCCTCATCAATGAGTTTATATGCCGCGTCTCTTTCAAGCGGGAAACTGCTCCAGGTTCCCGTATAACATACATGCATCACAGTCTCGGGCACGATCGATCTTGTACCAAGCAGGAATGCGGTGTATCCCGATATTACTTCCGAAGTCGGAAATGCAGCCACAAATCCGATGACCGCCTGATCTTTTGTTATAAGACCGTCTGAGATCATCTGCTTTATCTTCATGCCGGCTGCGATACCGCTCACATATCTGCCCTGGTAGGCTTCACCTTTGAATGTGTGATAATTTGACGGAACTGACCGTCCGTTCATATCCATATAAGAAGTCTGGCAAAACTGGATATCCGGATATTCGGGGGCAAGCTGCATTACCAGTTCGCTGTAGCCGTTAAAAAAGATTATGTCGCATCCCAGACCTGCAAGTTCCCGTAAGGGTTCATCGATCTCGTCATCCAGAGCGTTGCTGCGTGTTATAATATCAACCTGTTCTCCGTATTTCTTTTCAACCGCATCTTTGGCAAGCGAAAAGTTGTATGTATATGGTGTACTTTCGTCATTGTCATATATAAAGCCTACCGTAAGATGATCTCTTCCGCCGGTCAGATTTAAAAGACGAAAACACAGGATCAGAGCAGCCAGTATGACGACACATGTCGATACGGTTATTATATAAACTCGTTTCATTCTTCTGCGTCTCCTCCTTCAGCCATAAGTGTTTTTTTGCTTTCATTGTGCATCTTTGCTTCCTGTATCTGTTTATCTTCTTCAACTCTCCTGGCAAGTTCGGCGTGAGCCTCCTGATCCGCCTGCTTTATCTCGGCACTCTTTTGAGCATAGATCTTGTCGGGATCGATGATACCTTTATCGATCAGTCTAAAGAACGCATCAAGGACATTCGGATCGAACTGAGTGCCGCGACCGCGTTTCATTTCGTTCATAACATAATCCGTGTCCATATGATTACGGTAAACACGGTTGGAAGTCATGGCATCGAATGCATCGGCAACTCCGATGATCCTGCCGATCAGGGGGATCTCTTCTCCTTTTAAGCCGTCGGGATATCCTTTGCCGTCATAGCGTTCGTGATGGTATCTCGTTCCTTCTTCAACATGTTCGACAAGTGTGAAGTCCTTAAGGATATCGGCGCCTCTGGTGACATGTGACTTCATCTGAACATATTCCTCATCGGTAAGACGCCCGACTTTGTTAAGTACACTGTCGGGAACACCGATCTTACCTATATCGTGAAGCTGTGCGGCTTTACGAAGGCTTGAGAGTTCTTTCTTTTTGTGAATGCCTTTATAACAGCCCATTTCCTGAGCGATAAGTGCCGAATACTCCGCTACGCGAAGGGAATGCTGATGTGTACGCACATCTTTGGCATCGACTGCGTTTGCTATGGCCATAACGGTCTCGTTGGCCATATTTAGCTTGATCTGCTGCTGGTTTAACTGTCTTTGAACAACAAACCACGTAAACCAGATAACGATCAGGGCAAGTAACAGTAACATATAGACTTTAAAATAAGTATGTTCGAAAAATTCGCCTTCTTTTACGATATCGAATTTACGTTCCTCCAAAACCCTTGAGCCGGCGCTGTCAAAGATCGCGAGATGGAATACATATTCGCCCGCGGGAAGATTGATATAAATGATATTGTTTAAACTGTTCTGGGGAACGATCGTCCATTGCGAATCGAAGCCTTCCAGGTAATAACCCACATTCGGTTCCTGGATCGTATAGTTGAGTATCTCGGGAGAAAGTTCCACGCGGTTGACACCCTGTCCTACGGTAATGGCACCTTTACGGGCGATCGGCTGTGTAATACCTTCCATTTTCACGGAAGCAAGCTGCATGCGGTAAGAGCGGACATCACTGTTGTATTTATCCACATCTATTATATAAACACCGGTATCGCAGGGAAGGAACAGTTCGCCGTTACCGTTGTAATAGTTCCAGGAATTGGCGGTAAGTGAAGTACCCAGGCCCCGTCTTGCGTCAAGCAGTTCCCAGACCATATCACCGCCCTTAACAAGTTCGTCACGTTCCACAACATAGATTCCGGCACTTGACATGACAAAGAGTGTATCTTCGTCTTTGACCCAGATATCGTAGTTGTTGAAATAAGGGAAATTCTCAAGTACCCGGATCGAACCTTCGGGATCCATATAGCATAAGCTGTTACTGGTAACTATAAATACTCCGTCGGATTTGGGATCTTTGACGGTACGAAGTATAACGCCGCTGCTCAAACCGTCTTCGCGGGTCAGCATTTTGGTCACTTCGCCGTCCTTTAAGACTGCGATACCGTCGCCGTCCGTTCCTGCCAAGATAGTACCGTCGCTTTGTTCCGTAACGGTTAAGATCATTGAATTTATAAGTCCGTCATCGCCTTTGATGGTTTTAACGATCTTGTGATCTTTTATATAACTAATTCCGGTATCTCCGGCAGCAAACACAGTGCCGTCGGAAAGACTTGTCACGATCCTCGCACGGTTTCCGAAGCTTCCGCTTTCCGCATTGTATACCCACGTTTCGCCGTTCGGAGCATACTCCATAAGACCGTTTCCGTATGTACATACCCACAGATGATCGTTTTTGTCGACATACATACAGCGGATACGTTTTCCGGCAAGTTCATCGGTAAGATCGTTGTTTAACTGTCTGCGGCATGATCTGTCGACAACATCAAGTCCTTTATCCGTACCGATATAATAACAGTTCTGCCAGTATACGATGGTATTGACAACTCTTCGTTCCATACCTACGGATCCGTATACATCCTTGAAAGGAGACTTGGCAAGTCTTAACAGTCCGAGTCTTGAAGAGGTAAACCAGAGATTTCCCTGGTAGTCATATAACATATTGTCAATGGAATTGTTGAAATCGTTGGTATTCAGGCGGTGATATCCGCTTTTATCCATATAAGAAACACCGCTGTCGGTTGATATGAACAGTGTTCCGTCCTGTATGTAGTTAAGGTTGTTGATGCTTGCGACATCATCGCAGGTTATCTTTTTGATCTGCTTGAAATCACCGTTTGAAATATCATAACAGTATATATGATTGGTTGAAGATCCGACCATCAATGTCCCGTCGGGAGCAAAAGCACAGCAGTTGTACAACTCCTGTTCATCGGGCAGCTGGGCGGAGGACTTTATGGCTCCGTCGTTAAGTAAAAACAGCCTTCCGTCCGAGGCGACCGTTGCCACATTTCCGTTTCTGTCTGCGGTGATACTGTCAGCGTAGTTTACCTCATCAAGCGTACTGACGGCCTTGAGCCCGTTGTCCATAACAATGACCTGCATACTGGCCGTGGTGCCGACATAGTAGAATCCGTCGGACGAGCATACTATACACCGTACGGAGTTTGAAGGAAGACCTTCCGACTGATCGAGTATATTTACGACTTTTTCGCGTATAACGATGGACAGGCCGTTATCGTTGGTACCGATCCACATTCGGCCTTCTTCGTCAACATAAAGACAGTTGACGTTTTTAACGGATTCGTAATTGTCGATCCAACGAAATTCTCTTCCGTTATAGCGATAAAGACCGGCATATGTACCGATCCATAACACGCCGTCATTGGTCTGTGCTATATCATTGGCTTCGCCGCAGGGGAGACCGTTATTGCTGCTGTAAACGCTTTGAACGTAATCGTTGTAATCCGGTGTTTCGGTATTTGCGGTCACATCGGCCCTGACCTGTAAAGACATGATCGAGAAAAGTCCGCATGCCAAAAGCATCGATACCGCGGTCTTTTCGACCGCTCCGATCTTTACGGCATTATCTTTATTATGTTCGGTATTTATGCGTGTTATAAGAATGATGATATAAACGGCGGCAACCGTGAGTACCTTGTCGGCAAATTCGATCGAAAGCTGACCGAGTACGGTACAAACGATGGCAGGCCAGTTTTTCTCAAGAAGATAGTCTATAACGCCGTTTCCCCACTCGTTGCCGGTATAGCCGCCATCCAGCAAAAGATCTATCGGCACGGATACGATAAGGGCCGTCAGCATAGATAAAGAAGCTGCTTTCATAAAGCCGTAAAAACGGTCAAACCATTTTCTTTTTGCCGCAACACCTATGATAATTCCGATGGCGATGCTGGTGAGTGAATAAGCCGCTGACATGCGATTGATAACGCAATATGCGAGGTTTCCCGTCACTCCAACCAAAGCTCCGCAGACGGGACCTGCAAAATAAGCACACAACACGGTACCGAAAGAGTCTGCCCACAACGGAAGGTTGAGTCGTACCGCCAGGAGTTTTCCGCCTATATTAAGACAAACGCATATTGCAATAAAAAGAACGATTTTCCAGCTTTTCCAGTTTTTCATTCCCCATATTCTCCTTTAGTCTCGTGCATGACAATTATAACAAAGCGCGATGTCTGTGTACACAATTAAAAAAATCTGAGGGTCCAAAATTTTTTCTTGACATTTTATATTTGACGCAATATAATATGGTCAAAGATAAAAATAACGGCACTCAACAGGAGGTAAGCAACATGGGATTTTATGATTTAAGCGTAACAACAGCAGCAGGCGAAGAGATATCTATGAAGGATTACGAAGGAAAGGTGGTTCTTGTCGTAAATACCGCAACGGGATGCGGATTTACTCCTCATTACAAAAATCTTGAGGCTATGTATGAAAAGTATCACGACAGAGGATTTGAGATCATCGACGTTCCCTGTAACCAGTTTGCGGGACAGACGCCCGGAACCGACGAGGAGATCCACGAATTCTGCCAGCTTAAGTATAAGACACAGTTTCCTCAGATGAAGAAAGCGGATGTAAACGGAGAGACTGCGATACCGCTCTTCAAATATCTCAAGGAACAGAAGGGATTTGAAGGATTCGGAAAAGGCCCTACGGCACTTGCAATGAGCGCAATGCTTAAAAAGATCGATAAGGATTACAAGAACAATCCCGAGATCAAGTGGAACTTCACGAAGTTTATTGTAGACAGAAGCGGAAATGTGGTTGCAAGATTTGAACCCACCGAGAAAATGGAAAACGTTGATAAATGTGTTGAAGGTTTGTTATAAAAAGCGATGACATCTTAAATCGGAGTGGGTGGTATTCGAAGCGATATAAGCTATCTTAAATTGACACTTAGATTTATTGTTTTGCTTTATGTGATGAAGATCTTCGATATTGTCGTACAGGATCAGTGGCTTGTGATGACTGTAGGATATTTTAAGAAGATATTCCCGGAGACGGCAGAGTGTGAAGGGTGGAAAAACAGAGGATTTAATAACAAAAAACAGATTATCAGGATTATCCTGTATCCGTTTTTGAGTATGCTGACAGCCGGAATATTTATGCTGTTTAAATAACATCATTTAAAAAACAAGGGGATTTCATTGAAGAGATTCAATGAAATCCTTTTTTGTGTTGACAGCGGAGTTAGCTTGTGCTAACTTAAGAATGTGACCAAAATATAAAAACGGTCACAAGAAAGGAAGCGACTGTAATGCCTGACAGAGTATTTACGGATGAACAAAGGGAAAAGTTAAGAACAGTCATGTTGGAAGCCGGATTTCCATTGATCAAAGAATGCGGTGTAACGCATACAACGATCACAAAAATAACTGATGCCGCAGGAATAGCCAAGGGAACTTTTTATCACTTTTGGAAAAACAAGGAAGAATATCTTGCAGAACTGATTCGTTATCACAGGCAAAAGATGCTGCCGATGCTGATAGGTGAAGACGTTTTAGCAGGAAAAAGAAAACTCGGCAGGGAAGACGCGCGGATATATTTCCGCCTTCTGGTTGATAAAGAGAAGAGTATATATGCAAATATGACTCTTGAAGATGAATCGAAACTTGTCTCCAAAACCTCCGATTTTGATCCCGACGAGGAAAAAGAAAGTTCTATAGCTAAAAAGCTGCTGAGCATGTTAGACGGTGTAAGACCTGATATCGATATGCTTCTTCTGACCAATATGACAAAAATATTGGTACTGACTGCCGAGGCAAAGAATGAACTGCACGAGAGTGTATACGAGAAGACGATAGATACGATAATTGACGGAATATTGAATCTTATATTTGAGAAAGGATGACAGAAATGAAAAAGATCAAAGAAACCGATAAGGGATTCTACGGATGCTATTGGCCTTGTCCCGGAAAAGATACCGATAACGCGATAATAGCAATGCTTGGAGATGACTGTGAAGACCATGTCGCAAGGTCGGGTGCTAAGTGGCTTCATAAAAACTTCGGGGTGAATGTAATGACATTGTCTCCCGCGCATAAGGATTATGGACATCATAATCTTCCGGTTGAGAGGATTGGTGCCGCGATCGAATACCTTAAGAGCAAAGGCAATAAAAGATTCGGGATCGCAGGGGCTTCAACAACGGGAATGTATGCGCTGATAGCCGCGTCTTTCTATCCCGAAATAACGCTTACGATAGCTATGACGCCATGCGATTTTGTCATGGAAGGATTTTACCGCGGAAAAAGGGACGGTCAGGAAGAATGGCCGGGAGAAGGCGAATCGACGGCTTCCTGGCAGGGAAAACCTCTTCCTTATCTTCCGTTTGTTTATCGTCATCCGGAATATTACCAAAAGATGAAAGACGATGCGAAGGTAAGTAAAGATCTGATCGTGTCGAGGGGAGTCTTTGACGATTCCGAGAAGGCTCACCCGATAAAAGAAGAAGAATTTATAAAAGTCGAACGCATTAAGGGCAAACTTCTTTTGATCGGCGCGGAAGACGATGTTTTGTGGGATACCGCAAAATACATAAGACGTATGGAAGAACGTTTATCCGGGATACCGCACGAGTGTGAAGTCGAGAGCATGATATATGAGCATGCAACACATTTTGTATTTCCGGAGAGTCTGCTTAAGCAGATGATGCCCATCGGAGGCGGTATGTTTGTAAGATTGTTCAAAGCCGGCAGGGATTACAAAAAGGAATGCAAAGAAGCCCGTATTGATATAGACAGAAGAGTGAATGCCGCTGTGAACGGCTGGCTCGGGGAGGAAAAAAGATGACTAAGGAAAAACTAAATAAAATAGATAAATTGATGCTCTGGGTCATTCCCGGAATGTTACTGGCCATGATCGGTGATTATTGCATGGGGATTGAACCTAAGGGAAGCGAGAATATATCCGGAATGATCTCTTCGGGATGGCTTACGATCGCGGACTGGAGGATCGCGGTTTCCAATATCGGAGGATTGTTCGGTACACTTTGTTATACTGTTGCAGCACTTGCGTTTGTTGATTTTCTCAGGTTCAAATGCGCTGAATGCACAAGCAAGTGGGATAAGGTATTCATTAATATGTTTATTGTGGGATTGATCCTCGGCATTATGAGTTTCATGTATTTTCATCTTGCATGCGGAACCCTGATCCATAATTACAATTTGATCTATGACGCAGCAGGCGGAAATACCGAAACAGCCGTAAAGGTATGGAACCGTTCATATATGGTGCAGGCGGTACCTTATTGGACTACTTTTTTTGCCTTTGAACTGGCGGCTCTTGTCGGCTGGATAGGCATGGTCTTAAGAGGCACATTCGGAATTAAAAAGGTTTGGATCCTTGCTGCGCCATTAATTGTTGCAGGCATAGGCTATATTATTGAAATTGTTTTCCCATGGCAGTTTAACGGTTTCTGCAGTGGGTTTGAGAGCATGGGCTGGATGATCATGTTCTTCGGCGGAAGACAAATGGTAAAAAAAGAGTGTAGAATTTTGTAAAAACTTGTGCTATTATTTTGAGTTAGCAAAGGCTAACTACAGAAGGAGAGTCAGAAAGATGGCTGTTGAGCATGTAAAGATATCGGAGCTTCCCTATAGCAAACCGGTAAAGGAGTGGCTCAGCGCAAGATACGGCGACGAGCAGGCAGTCTTAATATGGAAAAAGGTTGAAGATCAGTACGAAGAATATCTTAAGGATCTCCCGGATTACGGCGGAAAGAAAAACGGCCATGCCATGGCCATTTATGGCGGACTTCTGGTATTCGCATTATATCCGTCATTGCCGGATCAGCCGCCTGTCTCGGAACTTAAGGACTTTGTACAAAATCTGTTCATGGGAAAATTTACAAAGTTAGGGAAGGTATTTGATCTTAACAGGTCTTTTGACATTTGGCTGATAGATAAGATATTCAGAAAGTCCGGAAACAGAGACCGTAAGGATATCGCTAATTATCCGGCCGGATTTATCAATATAGATGAGCCGTATGATAAGAAAAATCATATAGCCCGGTATAGTTTTACTCAATGTCCCAATGCGGAATTTGCCAAGAGCCATGATCTTTTGCATGTATTGCCGCTTTGTTGTAACTCCGATTTCTTTGGCATAGAACAGATACACGGTACGCTTATCCGATGCGGAACCTGCGGAAACAGTGGAGTGTGTGATTATTGCGTTGTCGGTAACAAAAACCCGCTTGCAGCAGAATATGAGATCGTAACCGATGAAAACGGCTTTCTTGTCAGCAGGAAGATCTGAAAGGACGATATGGAGACAGAATATAACAAACCTGACTGGGACAGGATAAAACATCTTTTTAAACTGGGAATATTTGCATCTTTACTGGCTCTTATCGGAGGGGACATGGTACTTGGCTGGGGAACAGCCGATATGTCGCTTACCGGTATGGCTCAGTATTTTTCAAGATATAACGGGGTTTCTGATACAAGAATATTCTGGGCGGCTACGCTTGGAATGATCGGAATCTCGATAGAGACGATGTGCTTTTTCGGAGTATACAGAGTCATTGTCGCATGCTCCGATAGATACGCGCATGCCTTCAGGGCAGGACTTATAGGAATGCTCCTGTTCGGTCCCTTTTGCCATGTAGTATGCTGCGCAACGATCTATCAGCATAACACTATCGCAAGGATAAATCCTGATATGGCCGTCGAAGAGGCTTTGCAATTCGCAAAAATGTTTTTGCTGCCGGTCACGGTCATTTTCTTTGTGTTCTTTATGTTCATGAATATAGTTCAGATCATGGCATTTGCTAAGGGAAAAACTCCTTATCCCAAGTGGTGCTGGGTTTTCACGATGTTAACAGGAGTGTTTGACATATTGATCATGAAGTTGGCCGGCAATCATACATGGGCCTATGCTTTGTCGACCGGATGGCTCAGTATCGGAAGTCTTATTACATTTACCGGGCTGCTGCTAAATGCCGCAAAAGTTGTGGAAAGAGAATAGGTACACGACTGTTTGGGAGATACGAGATGAATATAAAAAATTTTGTAAAGGAAGGACAGAAATCCCTGGTTTCCGAAAAAGAAAAAGATACAAACCGCGAATGTAACGGTCATTTCTTCACTTAGTGACAATGACTGCTATGATTTTATATTTTTGACCGTTCGTGAGAATCAGTTAACGGAGGCACTCGCGGAATTAAAGGATAACAAAAGCCCGACTATCGTAACGATGGTAAATTCATTGGATCCATATGAAAAGTTTTATGACTACATGAAAGGATAAAAACATATGCTTTTAACCGTTTTTCTGGCAATAGTGTTTTGCGTGGCGATAACGCTCATGTTGTTTGCGGCTGTAGCGTTTATTCAGGATAAGAAATTCTTTTCATCTGCGCCCAAAGAAGCAAGGGAAGCAATTCTCCCAAGGGACAAGGAGTTATTCTACGGAGCAAGAATCATAGGATGGACGATTATGACATTCAGCTTTCTTATGATACTCGGAGTCGGAGTGATCTCCATCTGGGACGGGTTCAGAAGTGAATTCACTTTTTGGCAGTTCTTCATACGATTTGTATCGATATTTACCGTATATAAGATTTACGACATGGTGTGCTTTGATTATTTTCTGCTCATGAAGTTTAAGTTTTTCCAGTTCTATTTTCCGGAAGTGGAAAGCGTATATGCGAACAGAAAGTACGGCTACAACATTAAAAGCCAGCTATTAAAACTCTTAATCATCTTTCCCGGAGCATCCGCACTTGCTGCGTGGATATGTTCTTTGTTTTAAATTCTGGCTTCATGTAAGGAGATAAAAAGCATGAAATATTCAGGAATGCCTTCGGCTATGTGGGGCTTTATAAAAAGTCGTTCAGAGATCATAGAAAAAATCCCCGAGTTTGAGAAGGCGGCTCTTAAGAGTGCGGGATTTTCAAAGGTAAAATCCGATCATCATAAGAGTAAACCCTGGATCGCAGTTATAGCCAAGAAGTGAGGAGTCATGTATCGATGCTGAAAAAGCCGCTGCTTGTATCAGAAACGACATGATTGTCTTATTTGCTGTCGGATGTTTTAATCAGGCATTAAAAGAGAAAACAGGCACGATATGGATCCCTGTACTGGTTCACGCAGCATGTGATTTTGCCTTAGCATTTAAATAAAGAACAGGAGGAATAAACAAAATGAAAGCGGATTATAAAAACTGGCTGCCGAAAGGTATGGTACTCGGAACAGCTTGCGGAGCAGGTGTTGCCTTGATTCTTTATATAGTATTCGGGTTAACGCCATTATTACAGAAAGGAACGCCGAAGACCGTACTCAGTATTTTATTTCTTGTACTTACGATCATCCTGGTAATTGTTGCTTTGTGGATGTTTCTAATGTACAGGGCATTTTCTTATAACGGAAAGCGTCAGATGTCCAGGCAGATCATAGAAGGTGTTGCGGCTTATGTAACAATCCCCGATGGCGGAAAAGGTCTTGATGTGGGATGCGGAAGCGGAGCACTTACGATAGCGTGCGCGAAGAGAAATCCGAAAGCAGAGATGCTCGGGATAGACCGCTGGGGCATAGAATATGCTTCTTTTAGCAAAAATCTTTGTGAAAGCAATTCAAAAGCGGAAGGAGTTAACAACACGTCGTTTATGCAGGGCGATGCCTGCAAATTGCCTTTTGAAGATGAGTCATTCGACGCGGTGACCAGCAATTACGTATATCACAATATTCCAAGTAAAGACAGGCAGAGCATCCTGCTTGAAACCTTACGTACTCTTAAAAAGGGCGGTACTTTTGCTATCCACGACATCATGTCAAAGGGAAGATACGGAGACATGCAGGCTTTTGCGGAAAAACTTAAGGGTATGGGTTATTCGGAAGTGAAACTAATTGATACCACAAACGGCATGTTCATGAGCCGGTTTGAAGCTCTCTGGATGGAACTTTCGGGATCGACAATACTTGTCGGACGAAAGTAACATACATAGCGATCGGAGGGGAAAATGCTATTCGAAGAAATGGGAAATATGTCCGGGAAAACTCTTATGCTATTGCCCGGAACCTGCTGTGACTGGCAGACTAATTTTAACAATGTTATTTCAAGGCTTTCCGAAAAGTATCATCTTATATGCGTAAACTATGACGGATTTGACGGCAGTGACACGATATTTCCGGATATGCTCACGGTAACGGCAAAGATCGAAGACTATATCATTAAAAACCACGGCGGGAGGATTGACGGTGCGATCGGGTCTTCGCTTGGATCGAGCTTCGTAGGGCAGCTGATCATGAGAGAGAATATCCACATGGATCATGGTATCCCTGCAGGCATCATAGGCTTGCAGATTAGATAAACTCACATAAAAACACCCCGAATGTTTTGCCTGACATCCGGGGTGCGGTTTAATCATTTGCCGTTTTTTTTGACATGAGCCTTGATGGCATTAAAAGTTTTATCGCTTATATAGTGTTCAACCCTGCAGGCATCTTCGGATGCCGTTTTTTCGTCTACGCCTATATCGATAAGAAGTTTCGTGAGCAGCGTGTGACGTTCATAGATATGCTTCGCATGTTTTTCGCCTTCCGGGGTGAGTTTAATGAACCCGTCGGCGTCTTTGCTTATCAGTTCGGCGTCTCTTAACAGTCCGAGCGCACGGCTGACAGAAGGCTTTGAAAACCCCATATATTCGCCGATATCTATTGCACGGACAGCATTTGATTCTTTGGAAAGAACATATATTGTCTCAAGATACATTTCTCCGGATTCCTGTAAAGCCATAGTAAGATTCCCCCTGACCGAACAAAGCGCGTGATCACAGCTTAAACGCTATTTTTCATATAGCAATAGATTATCATAAAACCGTTTATCTCTCAATCTGTTTTGTATAATACGGATTTGGAACAAATATAAATTTTTTGTAAAATGATGCTTGACAGATTAGCGGACGCTAACTATAATGAACGATGGTTAGGCGAGACTAACTCTTTTTTAAAACCCGAAGTTAGCGCGCACTAACCAATCATTAAGACCAATGGTTAGCACACGCTAATCAACAAGGAGGAAGCATGATGCCTCTTGTTTACGCAGAAGCAGGCCTTCCGATGATCGTAAGAAAGGTCGGCGGGAGTCCTGAAGTTAAGAAACATCTGGAAGATCTTGGATTCAACGTAGGCTCGGAAGTAAGCGTCGTAAGTTCGCTCGGTTCCAACCTGATAGTAAAGGTCAAGGAAAGCCGGGTGGCCGTCAGTGAAGAACTTGCACGGAAGATCATGGTTTAGGGAGGAGAAAAAAGTGAAGACACTAAGAGACGTAAAAGTCGGAGAAACTGTGAAAGTTGTCAAGCTCCATGGCGAGGGCGCTACAAAGCGCAGGATCATGGATATGGGCATTACCAAGAACACGGAAGTGTATGTTCGAAAAGTAGCCCCTCTTGGCGACCCTATCGAGGTCAATGTCAGGAACTATGAATTGTCGCTTCGTAAAGCAGACGCAGAAATGATCGAGGTTGAATAAAGGAAAGGACAGATAAAAATGAGTATACGTATTGCTCTTGCAGGAAACCCGAACAGCGGTAAGACAACACTGTTCAACGCGCTCACCGGTTCCAACCAGTTTGTCGGAAACTGGCCGGGTGTTACGGTTGAGAAAAAAGAAGGAAAGCTTAAAAAACATGATGATGTGACGATCACGGACCTTCCGGGTATATATTCTTTATCACCTTATACACTCGAGGAAGTGGTTGCCAGAAATTATCTTATAAACGAACGTCCTGATGCTATCTTAAACATCATAGACGGTACCAATCTTGAAAGAAACTTATATCTTACAACACAGCTCACGGAACTCGGAATACCTGTAGTCATCGCCGTTAACATGATGGATGTGGTTAAAAAGAACGGTGACAAGATCAACAAAGACGAGTTATCAAGACAGCTCGGCTGTAAAGTGGTTGAGATCTCGGCACTTAAAGGCGACGGTACTTTGGAGGCCGCCGAGGAAGCGATCAAGGCCGCAAAGAACGGAAAGACCGTACCGCTTCACACATTCTCGGGTCCCGTTGAACATGCCATAGCTCATATCGAGGAAGCAGTCGTACACGACATGCCCGAAGAACAGCAGAGATGGTACGCTATCAAGATATTTGAAAGAGACGATAAAGTGCTCGCACAGATGAACATCCCGGCTGATAAGATGTCTCATATCGAAAACGACATCAAGGCAGCCGAGAAAGAACTTGACGATGACGCCGAGAGTATCATCACAAACGAGCGCTATGTGTATATAGCTGAAGTTATTAAGTCCTGTTACAAAAAGAAAAACGCAGGCGCCCTTACAACATCGGACAAGATCGATAAGATCGTGACCAACAGATGGCTCGGTCTTCCGATATTTGCTTTGGTAATGTTTTTGGTATACTGGATCGCCATGGTAGCGGTCGGAGCCCCGGCTACCGATTTTACCAACGATTGCATTTTCGGAGACGGATTCCATCTCTTCGGAATTGACGGCGGATACGGTGATATTTCCGAAAGTTACGCAGAGGCATCCGCTATAGTAGACGGATACGATGCATATGTCGAAGCAAACGGCACAGAACCCACAGGCGAATTCCCTTACACCACGGAGGATGAGGAAACGCTTGAGATCTCCGAAGAGATGGCAAGTCTTGAAGATTACGAGGAAGCCGTTAAGACTCTTGACGAGACCGGCGACGAGCCCGATCCCGCAGATTATGGAGTCTGGATTCCCGGTATTCCCGCACTTGTTGAATCGGCACTCGATGCAGCCAATGCAGCCGACTGGCTCAAAGGCCTTATACTCGACGGTATTGTAGCCGGTGTCGGAGCCGTACTCGGATTTGTACCCCAGATGCTTGTGCTGTTCTTAATGCTTGCATTCTTAGAGGCATGCGGTTACATGGCACGTATCGCTTTTGTACTTGACCGTATATTCCGCAGGTTCGGTCTTTCGGGTAAGTCCTTTATCCCTATGCTTATCGGCGTAGGATGCGGTGTTCCCGGTGTCATGGCAAGCCGTACGATTGAAAACGAACGAGACCGCCGAATGACGATCATGACAACGACATTTATCCCCTGCGGAGCCAAGGTTCCCTTCATAGCAATGATCGCGGGAGCGATTTTCGACGGAGCCGCATGGATCTCAACATCTGCATACTTTATCGGTATGGCCGCAATAGTTGTATCGGGTATCATACTTAAAAAGACAAAGATGTTCTCAGGCGATCCCGCACCTTTTGTTATGGAGCTTCCGGCATATCACATGCCTACACTCGGAAACGTGCTTCGTTCAATGTGGGAGCGCGGATGGTCATTCATTAAAAAAGCCGGTACCATAATCCTTCTTTCTACCATCGTTGTATGGTTCACAAGCCGTTTCGGATTTGCCGGGGACGGTTTCAGAATGCTTGAAGAGGAAGAACTCGATCTTTCGATCCTTGCAAAGATCGGTAATGCCATCGCATGGATATTCATCCCTCTCGGATGGGGTAACTGGCAGGCAGCCGTTGCATCTATCACAGGCCTTGTGGCAAAAGAAAATATTGTCGGAACAATGGGTATTTTATACGGAGGCGGAGAACTGACCGCATGGCAGGCTCTTGCCGCAGCATTTACAGGCATCACGGGATTCTCATTCTTAGTATTCAATCTCCTGTGCGCGCCCTGTTTCGCAGCTATCGGTGCCATTAAGCGAGAGATGAACAATGCCAAGTGGACATGGTTTGCAATAGGTTATCAGTGCGGATTTGCATATGTTATAGCATTTATGATCACACAGTTCGGATGGCTGTTTACCGGAAACGTAAACATCCTGGGTCTTATCTTTGCCATCGCCGCACTTGCCGGAATCGTTTACATGCTGTTCTTTAAGAAGTATAAAGAAGCGGAAAAGCTTACCGCAAAAATTTAAAACAGGTTACTTATGATACGGAGGCAACACGAAAAATGCTCACACCGATTATTGAAAATCTTGGGACAATTACGATCACACTCCTTCTAATAATAGTTGTTTCGTGTATCATTTTAACAATAATAAGAGACAAAAAGCAGGGCAGATCGACCTGCGGCGGAAACTGCGCACACTGTAATGCGTGCACAGGATGTCGTCCCAAGAAATAGGGGAAGCGGACGTTTATCGGCTGCCGCTTGAAAAATTAAACTCCGCTTACGGCGGAGTTTAATAACACCCCGCAATTAGCGTAGGCTAACTCGAAAGGAATCAAAACATGAATCCCGGAAATATTATCATAATAGCGGCGCTCATAGCGATCGTTGTATTGGCGGTATACGGAACCGTACGCCGGATCCGATTCGGATCTTCGTGCTGCGGTGAGCATGATGCCGCCGATAAGAAGATAAAAGTCGCGGACAGAAACAAATCTCATTATCCGTTTGTTTATCTGTTGGATGTTGACGGAATGCACTGTGCGAACTGTGCAAGGCGTATTGAAAATGCTTTTAACGAAGACAAAGAAAGATGGGCATCGGCGGATATCGGCAAAAGACAGGTGATCGTCCGCTCCAAACACGAAGAAAACGAGAGCGAATTAAGAACGACCACAGCCAAGACCGGATATACGATGCTTTCGTGTAAAAAAATATGACACAACCGGAGGAACCAATGAAAAAATTATCGGAGCTTAACAAGGATGCAGAAGGTGTTATCACTGCCGTAAACGGTGATGCGCGTTTTGTAAGCAGGATCACATCGATCGGCCTTACCCCGGGTTGCAGGGTAACAGTGATCAAGAACGAAAAGAACAGACCGCTCCTTGTATACTCTCGCGATACGATGATCGCGCTTAACAGGTCTGAGAGCGAGCAGATCGAAGTTGAAGGAGGTATGGGAGCATGACGGATAAAAAAGAAACGGTAATAGCCTTACTCGGACAGCCAAACTCAGGTAAGTCCACTCTTTTCAACGCCCTTACGGGAATGAGACAGCATGTCGGCAACTGGCCCGGCAAGACCGTTGAGAAAAAAGAAGGAAACTTCAGTCACAACGGAGTCGATTATCTTGTTGCGGATCTTCCCGGAACATACAGTTTATCCGCCAATTCCGACGAAGAAATGATCACTCGTGATTATATAGCATCGGGAAAAGCGGATGTTGTCTGCATACTTGCCGACAGTTCACAGCTTGAAAGAAGCCTTTACATGCTTGCCGATTATGCGGGAATAACCGTACCGTGTTTTCTTGTACTTAACATGAGTGACGTTGCAGCCATGCAGGGCAAGAAGATAGATGCGCAAAAACTTGAAAAGAAACTCGGTATTCCGGTAGTGCTCTTTTCGGCACCCGACACGAAGGCATATGACGGTTTTTATAAAGCACTTGAGCGTGCCGTTAAAGATAAGACCGTACTCGATCCGGAATCGCTTATAAGGCGGTTTGATGAGATCGAGGCTTTCAAGACCATAAAGGCGATCGTTCCGGGCGGAATAATACCGGGATATTCAAATGTCTGGCTTGCAACAAAAGCCGTTGAGGGAGACACTCCCGTTATCGCAAAGATAAAAGGAACCCTTTCGGGCGATGCGGCAGGGGACTTTGACGAAGCGCTTTCAACAATAGATAAGGGCGTGGTCCTTACGGGTGAAAGAAAATTCGCCTGGATCGATGAACTGCTTGCGGATACGGCCACCAATAAAAAGACAAAGGTATCGCTCGGTAAATTTGATAGACTCATAACGCACCGCGTATGGGGTAAACCTGTCGTTGTTCTTACCATAATCCTCGGACTTATAGCATCGTTTATCCCGGCTCTTCCGCTTATGGGAGTGGGACAGCTTATCGGTAAGATACCCGATCCGCTTAATGAGGCACTTTTAAACATCGGTTGTCCCGCATTTATAGCTTCGATCCTATGTGATGTGTTGTTCAGATCCTTGGCATTTATAGTGCAGATGCTCGGATTTGTGTTTGGTGTAACACTCGTATTCGGAATGCTCGAAGAGATCGGTGTAATGGCACGTATCTCTTATGTATTTGATAACACGATGGCCAAATTCGGTCTGCAGGGTAAATCCGTAATGCCTTTCCTTATCAGCTTCGGCTGTACGATGGGCGGCGCAGCCGGAACAAGAGTAATAGACAACTGGGGACAGAAGGTTCTTACCATCGCACTTGCATGGGCGGTTCCCTGCGGTGCGGCTTGGGCGGTAATACCTATGCTTTCGACAATATTCTTTGGCGCATGGATGCCTGTGATCATCATAGTCATCTTAATTGTCATGATCCTTCATATGTGGCTTACAGCCAAGGTCTTCGGACATTCTTTGGTAAAAGCCGAGGACCGATGCGGTATGATCATGGAACTTCCTCCTTACCACAAACCCAAGTGGGGAGCGCTTTTAAGATATGTTTTCGGACGCACCAAAGATACATTCTTAAGAGCTTTAAAGGTTGTTGTTATAGTTGCGCTTGCCTTCTGGCTTCTTTCCTACACATCAACCGGAGATATAACTTCAAGCATACTTTACAAGGTCGGACATTTTATCGAACCCGTTACAAAGTTATTCGGAATGGGCTGGCAGACGTTTATGGCATTTATCGCATCAAGTCTCGGTAAAGAGGGTGCTCTCGGTGTTCTCAGCACCATTTATACCGGAACCGGCACCATATCGGTAGGTTCGGTCGTAAGCGGTGTCAAAGCTGCCAATATCAACGAGATCCTGGTTTCAAACGTTTCAAAGCCGGAGGCGCTTGCACTCATATTTGCAATGACCTTTAATATGCCCTGTATCGTTGCGCTCGCAGCAACATATCAGGAAACACATTCCGTTAAGTGGACCGCAAGGATCGCACTTTACTATACGGGAGTTGCTTTGATACTCGCGGGAATCGCTTATTACATAGGATTACTGATCTGGTAAAAGAAAATGGAAGAATTGATCGGATTATTACAGGACGGAAAGTCGCGCACGCTTGAAATGCTCGCATCGGAGTTAAACACTTCCATGGAGAACGTAAAAAGAGATATTGATTTTTTGGAGCGGGCCGGCCTGATCAAAAGGATCGTATTTTCAGGTGACGGAAAAGCAGAACATTCCTGCACCGGATGTACGGGATGCGGCACAGGCGGTAAAGCCTGTGCCGGGTGCATGCGCGAAAACGGTTTTCAGAATATGGGCGTGATGTGGGAAGTCGTTACCCGATAGGTTGTGTGGGGATATTTGAAATGGGAAAGAGCAGCTCACTTGAGGATTATTTAAAAAGCATACTTATCCTTCATAACAGAAACGGATCGGTCAGATCCATAGATATAGCGGAAGAGATGGGTGTTACAAAGCCAAGCGTCAGTAATGCCATGAAAAAGCTCCGCGAACGGGAAATGATCTATTTCGATGATGATGGGTGTGTTCTTTTTACCGATGAAGGCAGAAAGGCTGCCGAGAGCATATACAGCAAGCATTCATTGCTCTCCAAATTCCTGATGAACGTGGGCGTAAACAAAGACACCGCGGAAAGGGAAGCCTGCCTTATGGAGCATGCGATAAGTGACGAGACATACGAATGCCTTGATGAATATATAAACAAACAAAACAAGGACGCGAAAGCGGCAAAGAAAGGAAGTCGGAATCATGAAATTTAAAGGAGTCGGATTGTTTGCACTTGGTACTATATTCGGTCTTGAAGGGATAAAACTGTTGTCATCCCGGGATGCCAAGAAAGTTTACGCACATTGTACAGCCGGAGTTTTAAGAGCCAAAGACTCCATAATGGACCAGGTTACCACATTACAGGAAAACTGCAGTGATATATATGCGGAAGCTAAGACGATTAACGAAGAAAGAGCCGCTAAGGACAAAGAAGCCAAAGTCAGCGATGACGGTGAAAATGCATAATAATAAATGATCGAAAGAAGTGTTCCGAATATGAGATTTGCGATCAAACATGAGATCAAAGGCCGACTTAGAGTACACTATCCGTTCGAACACCTGTCATTCAAGGAAGCGGATACTCTTGAGTACTATCTGAAAGGTTTTGATGAGATCGAATCTGTAAAGGTTTATGAAAGAACGGCCGATGCGGTGCTCGTATACACCTGCAAAAGGGAAAGAGCCCTGGAAATACTCAAGGGCTTTTCTTTTGACGGCGTAAATGTTCCCGATACGGTATATGAAACATCGGGACGGGAAGTATCCGCAATGTATTATGAGAGGATCGTCACCGACATAATACTGCATTACGGAAAACGTCTGATCCTCCCTGTTTCGATACGAAGGATCTGGGAGACCGCAAAGACCGTTAAATACATTATTCGAGGTCTTAAGACGCTTAAAGACGGACACCTGAAGGTTGAACTTTTGGATGCGATGGCCATAACCGCGGCTGTTATAACGGGCGATTACAAAACGGCATCCGGCGTGATGTTTTTATTAAAGATCGGGGACACGCTGGAAGAATGGACACACAAACGATCCGTGAACGATCTTGCAAGGCGTATGTCACTGAATATCGATAAGGTATGGTTAAAGACCGAAAACGGGGAATTACAGGTTGATTCTTCCAAAGTAAACTCAGGCGACAAAGTTATAGTACGCATGGGTAATATGATACCGTTTGACGGAGAGGTTTACGCGGGTGAAGCTTTGGTAAATCAGGCTTCAATGACCGGAGAATCCGTTGCCGTTCGAAAAACCTGCGGAATGAGCGTTTTTGCCGGAACGGTAGTCGAAGACGGTGAACTGGTCATCAAAGTCACACAGACTGAAGGATGCGGTCGCTTTGACAAGATCGTAAAGATGATCGAAGAGTCCGAGAAGCTGAAATCATCCCTTGAAAGCAGGGCGGAAAGGCTTGCGGACAAACTTGTGCCCTACACACTTCTTGCATCGGCCCTTACATGGGCGGTAAGCCGCAATGTCACGAAGGCCGTATCGGTTTTGATGGTGGATTATTCGTGTGCGCTTAAAATGGCGATGCCGATCTCGGTTCTTTCCGCAATAAAAGAAGCGTCTGAATACGACATAACGGTTAAAGGCGGAAAATTCTTGGAAGCCGTGGCCGATGCGGATACCATAGTGTTCGATAAGACAGGCACACTTACCAAGGCTAAACCTACTGTTGTGAGAGTTGTTTCTTTTTGTGATGAATCGGAAGATGAGCTTTTACGTCAGGCTGCATGCCTTGAAGAACATTTCCCGCATTCGGTCGCAAGAGCCGTAGTGGAAGCCGCGCTCGATAAAGGGCTGTTACATGAGGAATTGCATACGCATGTCGAGTATATAGTAGCACACGGGATAGCCTCAGAGATCGAGGGAGAAAGAGCCGTGATAGGCAGTTACCATTTTGTTTTTGACGATGAGCATGTGAACATAGCGGAAGATAAAAAAGAAATATTCGCTTCCCTTCCCGATGAATATTCACATCTGTATTTTGCCAAGAACGGACAACTCGCGGCATGCATTTTAATAGAAGACCCGATGAGGAAAGAATCCGCGACGGTCGTGGAAAGCTTAAGGGAACTCGGATTTGAACATATAGTCATGATGACCGGTGACAGTGAAAGAACGGCTGCCAAGATAGCGGGGGAAGCCGGGATCACAGAGTATTATTCGGAGGTTCTTCCCGAGGATAAGGCCGGATTTATCGAGAAAGTCAAAGCAGACGGCAGAAAGGTGATAATGGTCGGTGACGGTATAAATGATTCACCTGCTCTTTCCGCATCTGATGCCGGAATCGCGATCAGTGAAGGTGCTGAGATAGCGCGTCAGATAGCGGATATCACCATAAGTTCATCCGATCTTGAAAACATTGTGACTTTAAGGAAGATCAGCACACTCCTCATGAAGAGGATAAAGTTTAATTACAGAACTATCGTGGGATTCAATACTGCGCTTATAGCACTCGGCGTTGCGGGAATCCTGCCGCCCGCCACGTCGGCAATGTTACATAACGGCTCAACCGTGGCACTTGGACTTAACAGCATGACGGATCTTTTGTAAAAAGAAATAATATCGGGAAAGCGGGAAGGTGACGATGGCAGTAAAGATCAATTCTTTAAAAGAAAATGAGATACGCGATATAGGCGATGCATTCGCGGATTTTGAATATGCCGAATCGGAATTCGGTATGGGGTATCTGGGAAAGGACAGACAGGCCATAAGCGATTACATGTGTGCTTATGTCAGGATGGCTTTAAAAGAACGTGTCATGTATTCGACAAGCGAAGATCATGAGGCGTTTATAGCATTCAAAAAGTCGGGCGTAAACATGAGCCTTGATTCCGCAGGAGAACTACTTGGCGGAATCATCGGAAATGTGGATAAAGAGCATATGTTAAGTGTCGCAAAAGGGGCTTTTAAATCAGGCAAGTCCTATGGCCAGATACTTGCTAAGCTTAAAGTTCCGCACATTTATGTGGGAATGGTGGTCGTAAGAAAAGAGTTCCAGGGCCGGGGATTTATGAGAAAACTTCTTGAGATCGCATTTGAGGAAGGAAGGCGACATGCGCTTCCGGTCGTACTTGATACGGACGCGGTCTTGAAGAAGGAGAAATACGAACATCTCGGCATGAAGTGCGTTACAACACAGCACTTTACCGACGGTGTCGAATTGTACGGAATGGTCTATGAACCGGACAATATTCCGAAAGAATGGAAAAGCGACGTTGTCTTAAGTGATATGAAGATATTGAGCGGCCGCAATGCTAACGTGTGGGACAGGTTTGCTCCGGTATATACGAATTTTGTGACCGGAACTCCCGGAAACAGAGAAGCGTACGAGACCATGTATAAGAGGATCAAGGAAGTTGTAAAGGGTAAGGAGGTCCTGGAGATCGCAACGGGTCCCGGAGTGATCGCAAAACAGGTGGCATCCGAAGCAAAGAGCATGATCGCAACGGACTATTCGGATAAAATGCTCGCCGTTGCAAGAAGGGGCATTGTTCCGGAAAATCTCGAATTTGAATATGCCGACGCGCATGCCCTTAAATATGCGGACAACAGTTTTGATGTAGTTATCATAGCGAATGCGTTGCATGTAGTACCGAATCCCGAGAAGGTCTTATCGGAGATCAAACGAGTGCTGCGTCCTTACGGAGTACTTATCGCGCCCAATTTTGTGCATGACAACAAAAGCGGTATAAGTCATGTGATGAGCAAAGCGCTTTCGCTCGCGGGAGTCACATTTGAGGCAAAATGGGATGCAAAGGGTTACAAAGAGTTTCTTATCGAAAACGGATTTGAGGTAAAGCTTTTAAAACAGCTTCCGTCCACAATTCCGTTAACATATACGGAATGTACACATGTGTGCGATGACTGAGGCGGGAAAGGCGTATAAGTAATATGTATATAAGAGAATACGGGACAGAAAACAAAGAGACGCTTCTATTTTTTCCGGGAAGCTGTGAGCCGTGGCAGGAACATGCATATGCGGCAGCAGAGCTTGCCGGATTCTTTCATGTTCTGTTGGTAGTGCCGGACGGGCAGGATCCCGAGGAACATACGGATTTCCTCTCGGTTGAGAAAACGGTTGAAGATGTATGCGACTGGTTAAAAGAACACGGGATCGAAAGGCTTGACGCTCTCTACGGGCTTAGTTACGGCGGGGGAATGGCTGTGAGGTTTCTGGTAAGTTCGGGTATACAGACAGATAAAGCAATCATTGATGCCGGAACCGCACCGTATACGTATCCGAAGTGGGTATGTAAGTTATTGTGCGTACGCGATTATCTGATGGTCAAGATAGGCCGGTCGTCTACGGCTATGATGAAGGCGGCATTTCCGCCCGAACGCTTTGCAAGAGATCCACAAAATGCCAACGAAGAATATAAAGAGATAAAGAAGTATTTAAAAACATACAGCAACAAGACGATATGGAACATATTCTGGTCCGCGAATAACTACGCGGTACCGCATCCGGCCCCTGAACTTAACACAAAGATACAGTTTTGGGTAGGAACCGAGGAATGGGGTTCGAGATTCCGCGATCTTAAGTGGTATCAAAAATACCTTCCACAGCTTGAACTTGTAAAGATTCCCAACATGATGCACGGAGAATTTGTAATGATGCATCCTAAGGAATTTGCAAAGAAAGCTATGGAATTTTATAAATAGTATTGACAAATGTTGGCGAACAGTGTACTCTAACAAAAGGTGTTAGCGTACACTGTTCGCTTTTGTACAACGGTATAGCTGTTATTAAATGTAACAGTCATACCGGAACTCAATCGGGAGAAAACATGCCAAGAGATAAGACCGAGAACCATGAGAAAATTGTAGAAGCAGCTTTTGACGAATTTAAAAAGTACGGGTATGAAGATGCATCCATGCGCCGTATTGCCGCAGCCTGCGGGATGAGTGCTTCAGGTCTTTACAAACATTTTCCCGGAAAAGAAGAGATGTTTTCTTCTTTGGTAAAGCCGGCTTTGGACGGCCTAATGGATCTGTATCGTGAGATTGAAAAAGAGTATTTTGACGATCTTTCCCATACGGGGAAAGCAAATGTAAGCAATTCAAAAGGTGAACTCGTAAGAGCCATGGAATATATTTACGATCACTTTGATGAATTTGAACTTATTATATGCAAGTCAAAAGGCTCCGTTTACGAAAATTTCAAACACGATATAGCGGGTCTTGAGGAGAAGGTAACACTTCGATATATGGAGGAGATCAAAAAGAACGGGATTTCCGTTAAGAAGATTGACAAGAAAGAATTCCATCTTCTCGTGACTGCTTGTATTGAAGCTCTCTTTCAGACCGTTACGCATGGCTTTTCCAGAAAGGAAGCGGTTCACTTTGCCGGAACGGTGGAAAAGTTCTACGGACCCACATGGAAGGAATTCTTCGGAGTATAAGCATTATTACCCCGCTTTTAGCGGGGATTTATAATGGGCAGAGGTTAGCAAATGCTAACTCACGCCAAGCTATTATAAATCAATAAAGGAGAAGAAAGTGATATGGACAGTACTAAAAAAAGGTCTACACTCAGCTGGGTGCTTGAATTTGCCGGTATGAATAAAAGTTCATACATCCTAAGCGTCTTATTCGCGATAATAAGCGTTTTGGCGGGTTTTGTACCATACTTTTACGTGGCTAAGATCGTAAGGGCACTGATCGACGGTGAAAGGGATATGAAGTTTTACCTTACACAATGCGGCATTATTTCATGCTGCTGGCTTGTAAACAAAGCATTTCACAGCATATCGACAACCTTGTCACACAGGGCAACCTTCGGTGTGCTAGCCGAGATCAGAAGAAGGCTTACCAAGAAATTGAGCGTTATGCCCCTTGGAGATGTTCTGGAGGATTCGTCGGGATCATACAAAAATATAATCGTAGAAAGAGTGGATTCCATAGAGACCACTTTGGCACATATAATTCCTGAACTTATTTCGAACGCGGTCGTTCCAATCGGTATTCTGATCATCATGTTCACTATAAACTGGAAACTTACACTTCTTTCGCTCATAAGCGTTCCCGTGGGAATGTTCTTTTACAGTCTTATGATGGTCGGATCCGAAGAAAGCTTTAACAATACGATCGTAAAGACCAAGGCTTTAAATGATACCGCGGTTGAGTATATTAACGGTATAGAGGTTATAAAAGCCTTCGGTAAGACCAGGACTTCATACGAGAAATTCAGAGTTGCGGCCAAAGAAGGTGCCGACTGCTTTAT